>Ga0134124_10000561_pt1 | contig 30658 bp, 28 predicted proteins | sample KB304_FD_96880 | JGI IMG/M metagenome (GOLD analysis project Ga0134124, IMG submission 96880) | Terrestrial soil microbial communities without Nitrogen fertilizer from Kellogg Biological Station, Michigan, USA - KB3-0-4 | ecosystem: Environmental > Terrestrial > Soil > Unclassified ... | reverse complement strand
CTCCCGGCGCCGCCCCTCGTCGGGCACGCGCTCCAGCTCCAGGGTCTCCCCGAACATCCGGATGACCGACAGCGGCGTCTTCAGGTCATGAGACACGTTGGCGACGAAATCCGATTTGAGCTGCGCCATTTCGCTCTCGCGGCGCATCAGACGCCAGGTCAGCACGATGCCGACCACGATGACCGCGAGCAGGACGGCGAAGGCGCCCGTGAACATCATCACCTGGCGACGGACGACGTCGCGGGGCGTCGTGCCGGGCGGCGCGTACACCGCCACCCGCCAGTCCGGCAGCGCCTCCCCCAGCGTCACCGCCAGCAGCCGCTCGGCGTGCTCGAGCGGCGCCCGGCTGTACACGGGGCGTCCGCCCTCGTCGAGCACGGCCACGATCGTCGGCGACTCCAGCCCGGCCAGCGAGGCCTCCAGCACCTCGCGCCGGAGGGCTTCGACGTCGTGGACATAGGCGGCGAGCACCGGCTCGCGGCGCGACGTGCGGAGCACGGCCAGGTTCACCGGCGTCCCCGGCATCGCCTGGCGCTTGCCGGCGCGCTCCCAGGCGGCGGGCGGCAGCCCACGGACCACCGGCTCGAACAGGGCGGCGTCGGCGGGATCGCGCCAGGCGCCGGGGTAGCGCAGGTGACCGTCGCGCTCCACGAGATAGAGCCGGCCGATCAGCCGCGCGTCGGCCGCCAGGCGATCGAGCGCGGGGGCCGTGTCGTCGCCGGCCGCGAGCTGCGTCTGCAGCCGGTCGAGAAACGCCTCGTCGGCGTGACGCAGCATCATGTCGACCTTCTGGGCGGCCATCGAGGCCACGTCGCGCGCCTGCTCGCGGAAGAGGAGCTCGGCGGAGGTCTGCCACTGCTGCAGCGAGAGATAGCCCAGCACCGCGACCACGGCGGCGGGCGCCGCGATCGCGGCCAGCGTCAGCGCCGACAGGCGAGCGCCCGGTGAGCGCACGCGCCCTCAGCCACCCTCGGCGAGGAGCTGGCGAATCATCCCCTCGGTCTCGGCATAGGCGCCCTCACCGATGTGACGGTAGCGAAGCGTCCCGCGCTTGTCGACCAGCACGGTCGTCGGCCACGCCCGCACGCCCCAGCGGTTCCAGATCATCGAGTCGTTGTCCTGCACGACGGGATAGCGGATACCGAGCTCCCGGGTCGCCGCCGCGACCTTGTCCTGCGGCTTTTCCCAGAAGAACTCCGGAGTGTGGACGCCCACGATCGTGAGCCCCGTGTTCTCGTAGCGCGTGTGCCAGTCCCGCAACCGCGGGATCACGTTGCGGCAATTGATTCAGCCGTACGTCCAGAACTCCACGAGCACCACGCGGCCACGCAGGGCGGCGAGGGTCAACGGCGCGCTGTTGATCCAGGGGCCGCCCGCCACCTCGGGCGCCGCCGTCCCCGCGCGAGGCACCTGAGCGCCGACCTCTCCCACGAGCGCCAGCGCGACCACGCCGAGCGCGAGCCAGAGTCGGGCGACCCCCGACCTGGCCATGGCTACTGCTTCTTCTCCATCGCGTCGCCCTTGATCTCGCCCTTCTTCATGGCGTCGTCCCTCATCATCCCATCCTTGGTCATGGCCTTGTCGGCGCCCTTCATGCCGTCGTCCTTCATCATGCCGTCCTTGGCCATGCCGTCCTTCATCTCGCCCTTCGTCATCATCTCGTCCTTCTTCATCGTATCGCTCTGCGCCCACGCGCCGGGGACCGACGCCAGCGACACGCCGACCGCCAGGGCCACCAGCCCGGACCGTCCGGATCCGGTCATCGTCCTCATCGCCGCCTCCCGCCGAGCCGAATGGGACTGCATGGCGGGAGTGTGCCGGACGGCGCTCGGCGACTCGTCACATCCGTGTGAACTCTTCGGAGACCACAGCCCGGGAGGGTGAACGCGACCGGCGCGCCCGGCGAGAGCGGCGGCTAGACCACCTCGTCGGTGCGGGCGGTGGTCTCGCCGAAGCGGCCCAGCGCGTAGGGCGGAAGCCCGGCGTACACCTCGCCGAGCCGCAGGTTGATCTCGCGGTTGGCCAGCGCGAAGAGACTGCGCCCCTGGCTGTCGCCCTCCACGAGAAACGGGCCGAGGCGCTCGACCTCGAGCACCCACAGCGCCTGGGCGATCCCGAGCTCGCGCAGCCAGTGCACGTCGCGCACGCGCTTGATGCAGCGGCCGTACGCCGCCCCCAGGCCGTACCCGACCGTGGTGAGGTAGACCGCGCCGTGCGGCACGAACCATTCGCGATAGGCCAGCTCGGTGAGCCCGGCCTTGCCGACGACGACCTTCGTGCCCGAGCGCTCGAACCAGCGGCTCATCGACTTCCCGAACCGGAAGCTCGCCGTCGCGGTCACCGCCTCGACCGCGTAGGTGCCGTCGGGGCGCACGCTGGCCGCGGGCGAGCAGTGGAAGTTCACGTTCGTCAGCGTCCGCACCGCCTCGGGCAGGCCGTGGCCCTCGTCCACCACCTTGCGGTACACGCCCTCGCGCGCGGTGTAGAGCACTCCGCTCAGATAGACGACGTCACCGAGCGTGAGGCTCGCGATGTCCGCGTCGCTCACGGGGGTGGTGAGGTGGACCTCGGCCATGCGAACGTCGTCCAGCCGGGCGATTGTTGTTGCGGGGGCCGGTGGCCCGGCTCGGGACGTGGGTGGCCTGTTCGAGGAGCGGTCCGGCTGTGTTGTCACTCGATGCCCTCGCGACGATAGTAGTCGGTGAACCATCCGGGGTCGGCGCGGAACTCGACGCGGCCGTCGGGGTGGATGCGCGCGGTGGCGCGTCGCGACGACAGGCAGAACTGGTGGATGCCGACCGGCATGCCGCCCGTGTGCGAGTAGGCGACCTCGATGTGCGTGGCGACCACCAGCGAGGTCCCCGCGAACCCCATGGCGCCGATGCCGATGTAGTTGCCGAGGGCGGTCAGCTCTTCCTCGAGCCGCGCGATCTCCGGGTCGGGATTGCGGCTGCCGACGGTGCGCAGGCAGGCCGCCTCCTTGCCGAGGCGCACGCACGTGTCCTTGGCGCCGCCGATGCCGATGCCCACGATGGCGGGCTGGCAGGCCAGGCCGCGCTTGCCGTGCTCGATGAGGGTGTCGACGACGAATCGCTTGAGGCCGCCGATGCCGTCGGCCGGGAAGAGCATGCGGTAGTCGCTGCCGAAGAGCCCGCCCTTGTGCACGGTGGTGACGTCGATCCAGTCCGCCCCCGGCTCGAAGGCGTAGGTGACTTCCGGCGCGTGCACGCCGACGTTGTTGTTGTGGTCCACCCGGCTGAGCGGATGCACCCGATTGGGTCTCAGCGGAATCGCCGCCGTCGCATCCGCCGTCGCCCGTCTGAGCGCCCGCTCCAGCGCCACGAACCCACCCTCGACCCTCGCCTCGTTCCCCGCCCTCACGTAGTACCGCGGCAGCCCCGTATCCGCGCACATCGGCCGCCGCTCTTCACTCGCGATCTCCCAGTTCCGCAACATCTCGTCCAGCACGAACCGCGCGATCCGATTCCTCTCCAGATCCCTCGCCCGCTCCACTCCCGCCCGATAGTCCGCCGGAATATCGATCGCCGCCCGCGCCATGAGCTCCCGCGCGACATCCTCGATGAGCTTCGCCGCAATGACAGTCGCCATATCGCCTGAACGTTAGCACCCCCTCAGAGACGGCGAAAGCCGTCCGACGCCCGCCCCGGGTGACAAAAGCGGTCCAATACCCCCGCGGGCGGCGAAAGCCGCCCGATGCCCGCGAGTGAAGGGCGCGCCCATTCCCGAGGGGCAAGGCGCGCCGAATGGCGCGCGAGCCCCGCGTCTCCCCGCATCATCCCGACGCCGCTTTCCCGCTCGTCGCCGCGCCCGATCCGACCCGGAGTCGCCGACGGAGCGGGTCGGGGGACGGCTCGGGGTGTTCAGGTCGCGCCCTGTGGCGAGCCGTGCCACAACGCGTTCTCTCGGGGCGGGGTGAGCGAGCCGCCGACGCTCGGCTGGCCGCCGACTCACCCCCCTGGGGGATGGGGGGCCGAGCGAACCCCGCTTGCGCTCTACAGGCGAGCCACCGGGCGCGACCTGAACACCCCGAGCCGTCCCCCGACCCGCGGCGCCGTTACACGCGCCCGAAAGCGCGCGCAGTGAACTCGGGAAAGCGCTCCTCGAGCTCGGCGACGATCGCCGCGCCGACCTCGCGTGCCGTCCCGGGACGCTCTCCGTCCGTCGCGCCCCAGTGCTCGAGATAGACGTCATCGTCGGAGAGCCCGAGCTGCATCGCCACCGAGTCGATGAGCGCCTGGAACCGCTCCGACAGCGGGAGCGTGACGGAGTCGGCGCCGTCGCGAGCCTCGACCGTCGCCGGAATCTCCTTCCACGCGATGATCCGGTAGCTCGCCATCACCGCCCGCCCATGAACTGCGCGAGCAGCATGATCCGGTCGCCGGGCGCGAGGGGTGAGTCCAGCGTGTGGTCGATGCCCAGCACCGCGTCGTTGACCAGGATCTCGATGTGCTCGCCGAGATCGTCGCCGTGCCAGAGGGCGGCGGCGAGGTCGGGGAAGCGCGCGCTCAGCCCGCGCAGCACGCTGCGCACGGTGGCGCCCGCGGCCAGCGGCTCGTCGAAGACCCGTCGATGGGCGCCATCACCCCCGACGAACCGGGTCGGCCACCCGATCACCTCGACGGGGAGGGAGGCCAGCGGCGTCACGCCCCGCCGGCGCGCCGATCCTTGTCCTGCAGGAGCTCGCCGCGCATGCGCAGGCGCTTCACCAGCTCGGCGTAGGACGACGTGCGAATGATGCGGTCGAATTGGGCGCGGTAGTTTGCGATGAGGCTGATGTTCTCGATCGCGACGTCGTAGATGAGCCAGCGGTCCGCGCGCTTGTGCATCCGGCCCTCGACGGGGACCTCCGTCCCCTGCCGCGTCGTCACCTTGGCCCGCACCACCGCGTTTTCGCCGTCGATCCGCTCGTCCGTGAACTTCAGGTGCTCGCCGCCGTACAGATCGATCTTCGCGATGTAGGTGCGCTCCAGGAGGTCGGCGAAGAGCTGCACGAACTCCTCGCGCTCGGCGGGCGTGCGCTGCTGCCAGTGCGGCCCGAGCGCACGCCGGGCCGTCTCCTGGACATCGAACGCCTCGATGGCCAGCTTGCGCACGGCCGCCCGGCGCTCGTGCCGCCGGTCCTCCGCCTTCAATGCCGGATCGTCCAGGACCTTCTGCACCGCCTCCGTGTACTCGCGAAGGGTGTCCGTCGGCGGCCCCGCCCAAGCCGGGCTCAGGAACGCCATCACGAGCGCGGAACTGGAAAGAATCCTGACGCCCAAACCCCTGACACTCCTCATCCGTGAAGCTCCTCCCGCGCCCGAGTATACAGTGCGCGTACCCCTTGACCCCGAGGGACGGTTTCGTGCACCCTCTCTGCACGCATTTGCACTGCGGCGCGGCGGTGTCAGATGCGATTCCCCCCGGGACGGCCGGGGACACGTCGGCTGCACCTTTGTGGTTCGGCGGTTCCACGTTGCACCGGGAGGGGTCTTTGCTGGCAATCCGCGTCGCGCTCAGTCTTGTGCTGTTGCTGCTCCTCGCCCCACCCGCCTCCGCGCAGTTCTCGACCGAAGATCTGAACGGCCCCTGGGTCGTTCACGCCACGCGCGTCGGTGTGATGCAGCCGAGGGAGGCGGGGTGGCTGCAGGGCTCCGTGCTATTCAGCCGGAGCGGCGCGGTCCTCGACGACGAGGTCCGCGACCAGGGCGAGGCCCTGGTGGCGCTCCGTCCGGGCGCGCTGAGCGTCAACGCGATCGGCGACGTCGTGGGCGTGCTGGGCAACGCCTCCGTCCAGGGCCGGTTCGTCAGCGACCGCAATCAGATCGTCGGCGTCGCGACGGCCGATGCCGGCACGCTCGACGAGACCAACACGTTCTTCGTCCTCGTCAGGACCCCGACCGGTGCCTTCGGCCAGGCTGACGCCACCGGGACGTGGCGGCTGAACTCGTTGCTGGTGCCGGTTCCCCCGGCCACGACGCCAGAGTACCTCCTCGGCCGGATCGTCCTCGGTGACGACGGCACGGTCACGGGCGGCCAGCTGACCTCCTCCAACGGCTCCGTCTCGTCATTCGCGGGCGGCGCCTTGTTCGTCGACCCTACAGGCACTACGGGCACCTTTACGGGCCAGCTCAGCCTCGGCCCCTTCGACGACGACCACACCTTCTTCAGTGGAACGTTCGCTCCCGGCCGGGGCCTGATGGTGGGCGCGGCCACCCGGTTCATGCCCGGCGAAGAGCGCAACGGGATGTTCGTCCTGCAGCGGGAGCCGATCATCGGGTACTCCCCGGGGGACGCGGAGGGGGCGTGGGAGTTCTTCAGTGTCCAGGCGCTGAGCGACGACACTCCCGTCGGCGCGTGGCTGCGCGGCACGCTCATCGCCGACCAGTCGGGCGTGGTCAACGGCGGGACGCTGACGGACGGCTTCGGCAACTCGTTCCCCGTGACGCAGGGGTTCATCAGCATCTCCGGCGAGGGGCTTGTCCTCGCCGAGATCGTCTTCGGCCTCGACGTGCTCCTCATCCAGGGCAGCATGTTGCCGAGCAAGACGCAGATCTTCGGCGTGGACGACTTCGTCGGGGAGATCTCGCCACGACGCGGGTTCTCGACGCTCGTGAAGTCTGGCCCCGCGGGCCCGCCACCGGCGATCGTGCAGTTCAGCGCACCGACCTACACGGTGACCGAGGGTACCGCCAACGCGGTCATTTCGGTCGTCCGCACCGGCGAGACCACCATCCCGTTCACCGTCTCCTTCACCGCCTCGCCGCTGACGGCGGTGCAGGGCCAGGACTTCACGCCGGTCTCCGGCACGCTGACGTTCGCGCCGGGCACGCTCAGCCGGACCTTCAACGTGCCGATCATCAACAACACGCGGGTGGACAGCATCAATCGGAGCGTCCTGCTTCGCCTGGGCGCCCCCGTCGGCAACGCGGTCCTCGGCTCCTCAGCCCTGGCCGCGCTGACCATCTTCGACAACGACCAATCGGCCATCCAGTTCAGCGCCAGCGACTACGTCGGCAAGGAGGGCACGCCCTCGGTCATCACGATCGTGAGGTCCGGCGCGCTCAGCACGCCCACCGCCGTCACCTTCACGGCGACGCCGGGCACCGCCGCCCCCGACCTCGACTTCACGCCGGTATCGACCGTCGTCAGCTTCACGGCCGGCCTGGCGAGCAAGACGGTCACCGTGCCGATCCGCAACAACGCGCTCGTCCAGGGCAACCGCACCGTGCTGCTCGGCCTCAGCGGCCCGACCGGGGGCGCCCAGCTCGGCACCCGGGCCACCGCGGTCCTGACGATCCCCGAGGACGATCAGGGCGGCGTCATCAAGCTGAGCGCCGAATCGTACACCGTCGCCGAGACCGCGGGCTCTCTCGTCGTCACGATCCTGCGGGTCGGCACCAACCTGGTCGGCAACGTCTCGGTCCCGTACACGACCGGCAACGGCAGCGCTCTGTCCGGATTCGACTACACCGCCCGCGACGGCGTGCTCACCTTCAAGGCCGGCGAGACGTCCAAGACGGTCAGCATCCCCATCCTGAACGACACCCTGGTGGAGCAGGACGAGACGTTCACGTTCACGCTCGGCGAGCCCACCGGCGGCGCCAGTCTTGGCTCACCGGCCACGGCGACGATCACGATCAAGAGCGAGGACGCCGGGGGCGAGGTGAAGTTCAGCGCCGCGACGTATCGCGTGACCGAGGGCGCCGGCAACGCCAGCATCACCGTCGTGCGCAGCGGCGGCACCGCGAGCGGGGTGACCGTCGCCTACGCGACGGCCGACGGCACCGCGATCGCTGGGGCCGACTACGTCGCCACCTCGGGCACCCTCACCTTCAAGGCCAACCAGACCAGCGCCACCATCGTCGTGCCGATTCTCCAGGACCCGCTCGCGGAGGGGAACGAGACCTTCACGGTGACGCTGAGTCCCCCGCAGGGGGGCGGCAAGCTCGGCACCCTCAGCAAGGCCACCGTGACCATCGTCGACGACGAGTCAGCCATCCAGTTCAGCGCCGGCGACTACGTCGGCAAGGAGGGCACGCCCTCGGTCATCACGATCGTGAGGTCCGGCGCGCTCAGCACACCCGCCACCGTCACCTTCACGGCGACGCCGGGCACCGCCGTCCCCGGTCTCGACTTCACGCCGGTGTCGACCGTCGTCAGCTTCACGCCGGGCCTGACGAGCAAGACCGTCACGGTGCCGATCCTCAACAACAGGCTGGTGCAGGGCGACCGCACCGTGCTGCTCGGCCTCAGCGGGCCCACCGGCGAGGCACAGATCGGCACCCGGGGCGCCGCGGTGCTGACCATCACCGAGGATGACCAGGGCGGCCTCGTGAAGCTGAGTGCGGGTTCGTACACGGTGTCGGAGGGCGCCGGCTCGGTGGCGGTCACGATCATGCGGACGGGCACCAACCTGGCGGGCAACGTCTCGGTCTCCTACACGACCGGCAACGACAGCGCGCTGGCGGGCCCCGACTACACCGCCACCGTGGGGACCGTGACCTTCAACGCCGGCGACATATCGAAGACGATCTCCATCCCCATCCTGAACGACACCCTGGTGGAGCTGGACAAGACCTTCATCTTCATGCTGACCAGTGCCACCGGCGGTGCCACCCTCGGCTCGCCGGCCTCCGCCACCATCACGATCAAGAACGACGACGTCCCCAGCCAGATCAGGCTCGGGGCCTCCAGCTACAAGGTCGTCGAGGGCGCCGGCAACGTCAGCATCATGGTGGTGCGCAGCGTGGCCCTCTTCCGCGAGGTCACGGTCCACTACTCGACCAGTCCAACCGGGACCAACCCGGCGACGCCGGGCGTCGACTACGGGGCCGTTGCCGGCGACATCACGTTCGCGCCCAACCAGACCACTGCGTTCATCAGCATCCCGATCCTCCAGGACACCGAGGCCGAGGGGGCCGAGACCTTCCTGGTCACGCTGAGCGATGCGGGCAGCGGCGCCGTGCTCGCCCAGCCAACCAGCGCCGTCGTCACGATCGTGGACGACGAGTCGGCCGTGCATTTCAGCCAGAAGTTCATCGGCAACATGCCGGAGGTGGTCCGCTCCGGTCCGGCCAACACGCAGATCACCGTCGACTTCTTCAGCGAGGACGGCACCGCCAAGCAGTTCAGCGACTACACGCCGAGCAGGGGCACGCTCACCTTCAAGGTGGGTCAATCGGCGGCGTATATCCCGCTGCTGATCACCCCCGACGTCCTCGCCGAGGGGGCCGAGACGTTCACGATGTTCCTCACCAACCCGCAGCCGGCAGGCTCGGCGAGCCTTGGGCAGCCCTCGTCGCAGATGTTCACGATCACCGACAACGACTTCGGCGGCACCGTGCAGTTCGGCACCGCCACCCTGACCGCGTCGCCCGGCGAGAGCAAGGCCATCCCGATCGTCCGGACCGGCGGCGGCAGCACGATCCTGACCGTCAACTGGCGGGCGATCAGCGGGACCTCGTCGGAGGCCTTCAGCCCCACCTCCGGCAGCGTGACCTTCGGCGCCAACGAGACGACCAAGAGCTTCACGATCAACGCCGACAACTTCGACGGCGTCCGGCCCGACGTCACCGCGGTCTTCGCCCTGAGCGTCCCGCCGGGGGCGGCCAACATCGGCGCCACGAACCGGTCGACCCTGACCATCCTCGGCTCCCGCGCGACCGTGGACCTGCCGTTCTCCGTCTACTCGGTCGTCAAGGGCGGGGGGCCGGGCATCATCAGCGTCCAGCGGGGCGGCACCCTCGATCGTCAGGTGAGCGTGGCCTACGCGACCAGCAACGACACCGCGCTGGCCGGCCGCGACTACACCGCGACCTCCGGGCGGCTGACCTTCGCCGCCGGCCAGGACGTCGCCACGTTCACGGTGCCGATCCTCAACAGCAACGCGGCGGGCCAGACCCGCTCGCTCAACCTGACCCTGGGCGCTCCCTCGCCCAACACGTTCATCGGCGAGGGTGGCAACGCGCGACTGCAGATCCGCGAGGCGCCCATCTTCAGCTACCGTCTCGTCGCCGACAACACCGATACGGTCCTCGGCTTCGGCGGCGCGCCGTCGATCAACGACGGCGGCGCGGTCGCGTACAAGGCCTTCCGCACCGACGACACCGTGCAGGTGATCCGGGACACCGCGGGAGCCAAGGTGACCATCGCCACCGCCGGGCCGGAGGACCTGCTCGGCATCGACGGCTTCCGGTTCCCGATCGACGCCGCCGGCAACGTCGTCTTCCTCGCCACCGCCGGTAACGAGCGCCAGACGATCTTCCGCGGGTCCGGCGGCGGGCTGGCGACGCTGATGCAGACCAGCGCCACCTACACCGAGCTCTTCGATCCGTCGGTGAGCCCCAACGGCACGGTGGCGTTCGCCGCCGCCCAGGGGGACGGCGGGCCGGCCATCTTCACGGGTCCGGGCGGGGTCGGCGTCAACCTGCTGGTGGCCTCGGGCGACGAGGTGTTCGACGAGGTCGGGGCCTATCCCGGCGTGAACGACGACGGCACCGTCGCCTTCGTGGGCTCCACGGAGGGCGTGCCGCGCGGCATCTTCCTGGCCAATCCGAACGGCGGTGGTCTGCCCGCCATCGCCCCCGCCCCCGGCGTGGACACGTTCGCCAGCCTCTCGCTGAACAACGCCGGGCAGGTCGCGTTCGTCACGAACCTGCCGGCACCCGACCAGCTGGGCATCCAGGTCGGGCAGAACGGCAGCGCGGTGACGACGTTCGTCTCGGCCGCCAACGGGTTCCAGCTCTTCGGCACGGACGACGACAACACGCCGGTCATCAACAGCCTCGGCGACGTGGCCTACGAGGGCCTGACGCTCGAGAACTTCGGCATCCTCACGGGCCCCGACCCGGCCCGCAGCATGGTGGTCCAGGTCGGTGACCCGCTGTTCGGCTCCAACGTGACCTCGCTGACGTTCGGTGGATTCAACGCCGCCGGCCAGATCTCGTTCCTCGCCGGCCTCCTCGACGGCCGGCAGGTCGTCGTCGTCGGCACGCCGCCGGCGACGCAGGCGGACCTCGCGATCACCGACGCCGTGAGCGTGGGCAGTCCGAGCGCGGGCAGCACCGTCACCTTCACGGTGACCGCGCGGAACAACGGGCCGGGGGCCGCGGCCGGCGTCCAGGTGGCGCAATCGCTGCCGACCGGCTACACGTTCGTGTCGGCGACCCCGAGCCGCGGCAGCGCCTCGCTCGGTGAGGGTACCGTCCAGTGGAGCGTGGGCACGCTGTCGGGCAGCGGCGCCAACAACACCGCCACGCTGAGCATCGTCGCCACCGTCCTGCCGACGGGGACCTACAACGTCGTCGCGTCGATCACCACCGCGGGCGGCGTGCTCGACCCCAACACCGCCAACAACTCGACCACGGTGACCGTGACGCCGCTGCTGCAGGCCGACATCGCCGTCACCAAGACCGTCGACAACGCCACCCCGCTGCGCGGCGGCAACGTGGTCTTCACGATCACGGCGACGAACGGCGGGCCGGTGGCCGCCACCGGCGTGCAGGTAACCGACGCGCTGCCGAGCGGTTACACCTTCGTGTCGTCGACATCGAGCCAGGGCACCTACACCAGCGGCACCGGCATCTGGACGATCGGCAACCTCGCGGCCAGCGGCGCCGGCAGCAGCGCGACGTTGCAGATCACGGCCACCGTGCGGGCGACGGGGGTGTACAACAACACCGCCGCCCGGACCGCCTCCACGCCGACGGATCCAAACCCGGCGAACAACAGCGCCACCGTCACGGTGACGCCGACGACCGGCATCACGCTGACCACGCAGGGTCCGCTGGTCGGGGTCGGGCGCACGATCACGGGGAGCGTCACGCTGCCGTCCCCCGCCCCGACGGGTGGCGTCAACGTCACGCTCGACACCAACCCGACCGGAATCGTCTCGGTGGCGCCCGGCACGGTGACCATCCCCGCCGGCGCGCCGACCGGGTCGTTCACGGTCACCGGCGTGGCGGTCGGCGGGGCCACGATCACCGCGAGCGCCGTCGGTTTCGTCGCCGGCAACGTCAGCGTCACCACGACCAGCAGCATCATCAGCCTGGGCGCGCTGCCGACGATCGGCCTCGGGCAGTCCACGAGCCTGCCGATCAACCTGTCCACGCCGGCCCCGGCCGGCGGCGTGACGGTCAACTTCACCAGCAGCGCGCCGACCATCGCGACGGTCACCGGCAGCGTCTTCATCGCGCAGGGTACTCAGGTGCCGGCGGCCAACCCGCAGGTCACCGGCGTGAACATCGGCTCGGCGCAGATCACCGCGAGCGCGATCGGCTTCGCGCCCGACTCGCGCACGGCGAACGTCGCCGTCAACGTGACGTTCACGCCGACCACCCTTCCGGTCGTCGTCGGCGCGACCTCCAACATCACCGTGAACATCTCGGCGGCGGCGCCGGCGGGCGGGCTGACGGTCAACCTCGCGACCGGCAACACGAGCGTGGCCACCGTCGTCTCGCCGATCACGGTCCCGGCCGGCCAGCTGTCGGCTCCGGCCGCGGTCACCGGCAAGGTGGTGGCCTCGACCACGCTGCAGGCCAGCGGCTCGGGGGTGACCTCGGCCTCTGCCACGATCAACGTCACCCCGCCGCCGGCGATCAGCGTGGTCGGCAACGCCGTCGGCAAGGACCTGGAGGTGTCGTCCTCGTTCTCGCTCGGCGCGGTGGCGCCGGCCGGCGGCCTGCAGGTCACGCTCACCAGCGGCGACGCCACCAAGCTCCGGCTGTCGACCAGCGCGACCACCCTCGGCACCGGCCAGATCACCGTGACCGTGAACGCCGGCTCGGCGTCGTCGCCGATCTTCTACTACCAGGCGCTCGACGGCACGGGCACGGTGACGGTCACGGCCACGGCGGCCGGCTACGCGAACGGCCTCGCCACGGTGACGCTGCAGCCCTCGGGGTTCATCGTCAACACGCCGGGATCGATCAACACGACGACCCTGTCGAACAACACGAACATCGTCATCACGCCGGCCCGGCTGAACCCGACCACCCTGGCCTGGATCACGAACCAACTGCTGCGGGGCGGCCTGGCGCCGGTGACGGTCACGGTCACGTCGACCGATCAGACGGGTGGGCCCAACGTGGGCGCGGTCACACCGGGGTCGGTGGTGTTCAACCCCGGCGACTCAGTGCAGGTGCTCGCGTTCGATCCGGGCGTCACCGGCACGGCGCAGATCGCGGTGACGCCGCCGAGCGGCTTCAGCACGCCGAGCAACTTCCGCACGATCGTCGCCACCGTCACGACACCGGCGATCACGGGTTTCGGCGTCTCGGTCGGTCGGGACCTGCAGCTGGCCACGAGCTTCAGCTTGGGCGCGCCAGCACCCGCGGGTGGGCTTCCGGTCACGGTGACCAGCGGCGACCCCGCCAGGCTCCTGCTGTCGAACACGCAGACCGCGGCGGGGGCGGGCCAGATCACCGTCAACGTCGGGCAAGGCAGCAGCGGCAGCCCGGCGTACTACCTGCAGGCCCTGGACAGCACGGGCACCGTCACCGTGACCCTCAGTGCGGCCGGGTACTCGAACGGTTCGGCGACCGTCACGCTGACTCCGTCGGGCTTCATCATCAACTCCCCGAACGTCATCAACACGACCTCGCTCTCGGTCAATCAGGGCGTGCAGATCACCTCGGCGCGTCTCAACGCGGCGCTGCAGTGGCAGCAGAACCAGGAGCTCCGGGGCGGCATCACGCCCGTCACCGTGGCGGTCACGGCGACCGATCAGACGGGCGGTCCCGGCGTGGGCACCGTGACCCCGGGCACCGTCGTCTTCAACGGCGCCGACGTCGTCAAGAGCGTCGTCTTTGATCCCGCGGCCGGCGGCACCTCGTTGATCGCCGTGGAGGCGCCGACCGGGTTCAGCACCCCGGCCACCTTCCGCACGATCCTGGCCACGGTGACGGCGCCGGTGATCACCCTGGCCGACCAGACGATCGGCAGGGACATGGAGGTCTTTGCGTCCACCGGCATCACCGCCCCCGCGCCGACCGGCGGGCAACAGATCACGCTGACGAGCAGCGACGCCAGCAAGCTCGTGCTATCGGCCAGCGGCACCGCGGCGGGCACGGGCCAGCTCGTGATCACGATTCCGCAGGGCTCGACCAGCAGCCCCGGGTTCTTCATGCAGGCGCTGGCGAGCGCCGGCCCCGTGACCGTGACCGCGACCGCGCCGGGGTTCACGAGCGCCACCGCCACGATCACGCTGACGCCCTCGGGCTTCATCATCAACAGCCCGACGGCGATCAATACCTCCACGTTCTCCGTCAACACGAGCATGAGCATCACGCCGGCCCGGCTCAATCCGACGACGCTGGCCTGGGCGGCGAATCAGGCGGTCCGGGGCGGCCTCGATCCGGTCGTCGTCGCCGTGACCGCCACCGATCAGACGGGCGGGCCGGGGGTCGGCGTCATCACACCCGGCACCGTGACCTTCAATCCCGGCGACTCGGTGAAGAACGCGGCGTTCGATCCGGCGGCGTCGGGCACCTCGCTCGTCCAGGTGGTACCGCCGGCCGGCTTCGGCACTCCGAGCACGTTCCGGACGCTCACCGCGACGGTGACGGCACCCACGATCTCGATCAGCAACGTGCAGGTCGGCCGTGACCTGCAGCAGTCGGTGTCGGTCAGTCTGAACGCGTTGCCGCCCAGCCCGGTGACGGTGACGCTCACGGTGGCCTCCACCGCCATCGCCACGATCACCACCGACGGCGCGGTGGCCGGCAGCAACACCATCATGTTCACCAACGTGGCGACGCAGTCCGTCGGCAACTTCTTCGTCCAGGGCCGCGCGGCCACCGGCTCGACGACGATCACCGTCCAGGCGCCGGGTTATGCGGACGCCGTGAGCACGGTCACCACCCAGCCGTCGGGCTTCATCATCAACTCGCCCGGCAGCTTCACCACCACGACCGCCGGCGCCAACGTCGGCATCGTGATCACGTCGGCCCGGCTCAACGCGACGACGCTGAACTGGGAGAGCAACCAGCCCTTGCGTGGCGGTCTCACGGCGAGCGTGCCGGTGACCGAGGTGGACCAGACGGGGAGCGGGGTAGGAAGCATCACGACGAGTCCGCTGTCCTTCACCGGCAATACGAGCTCGGCCATCACCCAGTTCGATCCGGCGGCCGCCGGAACCTCGCTGATCACGGTCGGCATCCCGGCCGGCTTCTCGACGCCGAGCAACTTCCGGTCGATCACCGCCAAGGTCAACCCGTAGCGCGATACGGGATCCGACGGGGCGCCACGCCTCGGCGCTCGGCTCGCGACGGCACCGCCCGGGCGGTCCTCGCCATCCGGGCAGACCGCTGCGCGTGAGTCACTCGAACGAGCGGCGGGTTACTTGACCAGCGACTTGAGGTGGCCGAGGACCTCGAGCTCGAAGTGCTCGAGGCTCTGCCCGAACGTGTCGCGGAAGTTGGCGTGGCGGTCCTGCTTGCGCTCGAACGAGCGGAAGTAGTCGACGACGCGTGGGAAGCCGTCGCGCTCGATCAGGTAGTCGGCCATCAGGAAGGCGAGCTGATAGGTCGGCAGCGAGCCCTCGCGCAGGTGGCGCACGGTGAAGCCGCGTGGATTGCCGAGCGTCTCCAGATCCAGCCGGGCGGCGACGAGCGCGGCGTGGTTGCGGATGCCGGCCACGGCCATCGCACGTCGATTGTCGACGGTGTCGAGGGCGAGGCGCTCGAGCACGTTGAACGCCACCCATTCCGCCATGCCCTCGGCCAGCCACTGCTCGGCCCGCCCCTCGCCCTGCGCCAGCTCGATCTGGGAGACGTGGGCCAGCTCGTGCGCGATCAGCCGGAACCATTCACGGCCGCGCGCGGTCCCGCCTTCGTCGTTGAGCAGGAGCTGGCGGCGCTTGCCGATCCCGACCGCGAACTCCGACAGCTCGGCGGCGCGGATCGGTGACACGTTCGCGTCGACGACCAGCCCGCGCTCGAAGCCCTGACGCCCCGAGTACACGTAGGCGGTGAACGCGCTCGGCATCGGCAGCTCGAGATCGCTCACGAGGATGGCGGCGATGCCGCGGATGGCCTGCTCGTGCGAGCCGAGCTGCGTGGTGTCGTGAGGAGGTTTGGCGAGCGCGGCCGGATCCACCGTGAACGGCAGAACGAGGCGCCCGCTGCCGCATCCCGCGAAGGACGTCAGCGTGACGAGCAACGCGGCCGTGAGCCGCTGTGAAACTGATTTCATTGGCCCGCGGGCGATTCTGACACGCCGTCGCGGATCGAGGGAAGAGTTTTTCCATCTTTCGCCGTTGTGGAACTTACAACCCCGCGTTCACGCTCGCTTCCTGAGCAGGGCGGCGAGCCGGCGCGCGTTCCGGATCGCCGCGCCCGCTGCGTCGTTGTTGAAGTACACGTAGACGTCGAGCCCATCGGCCCGCCAGCCCCGGATCCGCCGCGCATCGGCGCGGAGCATGGCCTCGGCGTACGACCCCCGGTAGCGCCCGCTCGGGCCGTGACGCCTCACGTAGACGAAGTCGGCGGTGACGGGCCCGACCACCGGCTGGGACCGCGCGTCGTGCAGGCAGAGGGCGACGCCCGCCTTGCAGAGCAGGTCGAACACCTCGGGGACGAGCCAGGAGGCGTGGCGGACCTCGAGGGTCGCGCGCAGGTCTCGCACGTGCGGCTGCCGCGCGAGCGCCCGCAGGAACGCGCGCAGCCTCGGGATGTCGGCGTGAAATTGTGCCGGGAGCTGAAAGAGGATCGGACCCAGCGTGGGGCCGAGCGGCCCGACCCGTCGGAGCAGCCGATCCAGCGGCGCGCGTGGTGCGCGCAGGCGTCTGAGGTGCGTGAGATACCGGCTGGCCTTGACGGAGAACACGAAGTCGCTCGAGACGGCCGCACGCCAGTTGCGGAAAGCGCGCTTGGCCGGCAGGCGGTAGAACGGGTTGTTGAGCTCGACCGTCTGGAAGTGCCGGGCGTAGAACGGCAGCCACTCGCGCGCCGGCAGATCGGCGGGATAGAAGCGCCGGCGCCAGTGCGGGTACACGTAGCCGCTCGTGCCGAGCAACAGCCGGCCGCGCATGCCGACAGGCCCAGCAAGAGCGGGGCCGTGACCTGCGCTACTATGCCCCGGGCAGGAGGACCGGATGACCGAGGCGATCTCGTCGGCGGACTGGTACGAGCGGCGGCGCCTGGCCGTCCTCGATAGTCACATGTCGTACGTGGAGGTGGGCGTCGGCGATCCGGTCGTGCTCCTGCACGGCAATCCGACGTCGTCCTACCTGTGGCGCAACGTCATCCCCCAGATCGATCGTCAGGGCCGCTGCCTGGCTCCCGACCTCATCGGCATGGGCCGCTCGGGCAAGGCCGCGGGCGGTCTCTATCGTCTGGCCGACCACGTCCGCTACCTCGACGCCTGGTTCGACGCGCTCGACCTGCAGCGCGTCACGCTGGTCGTGCACGACTGGGGCTCCGCGCTGGGCTTTCACTGGGCCCGGCGCCATCCCGACCGCATCAAGGCGCTGGTGTACATGGAGGCGATCGTGCGGCCGGTGACCTGGGCGGAGTGGCCGGACGCGGCCCGCAAGATCTTCCAGGCGCTGCGCTCGCCCGGCGGCGAGGAGATGATCCTGGCCAAGAACGTGTTCGTGGAGCGCATCCTGCCGGCCAGCGTGCTGCGCGGCCTCACGGCCGAGGAGATGGAGCACTATCGCGAGCCCTTCCGCGAGCCGGGGGAAGGCCGGCGGCCCACGCTGACGTGGCCGCGCGAGATTCCGGTCGAGGGCGAGCCCGCCGACGTGACGGGGCTGGTACAGCAGTACGCCGCCTGGCTGAGCCGCAGTCCCCTGCCCAAGCTCTTCATCAACGGCAACCCGGGCTCGATCCTGGTCGGCGCTCAGCGCGAGTTCTGCCGGACGTGGCCGAACCAGCAAGAGGTCACCGTCAAGGGCAGCCACTTCCTGCAGGAGGATTCCCCGGTCGAGATCGGCCAGGCGATCGCGCGCTTCCTGCGCCGCCTGTAAGCGGTCACGCCCGTTTCGCTGGCATGGCCGGTGCAGCCCCGGTGGGAGGAGGCGCACCCATGTTCAAGCGAATCGTGTGCGCAACGGACTTCTCGGACACGGCCGAGGCCGCGTGGGATCTTGCGTGCGAGCTGGCGCGGACGCACGAGGCCGAGCTGGTGCTGGTCCACGTCTTCATCGAGCTTCCGATCTACTCCGAGGTCGCCGTCACGTCGATCCAGCAGGTGTGGGAGGAGCAGCGGGTGTGGGCCGAGCAACAGCTCACCGCGCGGATCCAGACGGCCGTGAAGCGTGGGCTCGGCGCGCGCTACCTGCTCAAGACGGGGACGGCGCCGGACGAGATCGTCCAGGCGGCCAACGACGAGCACGCCGATCTCATCGTCGTCGGCACCCACGGCCGCACGGGTATCGAGCGCCTCGTCATCGGGAGCGTGGCCGAGCGCGTCGTGCGCACCGCGCCGTGTCCGGTGCTGACCGTCAAGCCGCGGGCGACCCGCGAGGTCGCGCGCGCCGCCGCCTGACGTTCAGCGCGACAGCCGCTCGATCGAGATCACCAGCAGCGCGTCGGGGACGTCCTTCAGGCCGAACGCGACGCGATCGCCCGGCCGGATGCCCTCGAACAGCGCCGGGGAGGCGACCAGGAACGGCATCGCCATCGCCTGCTCCATGAGACCGGCGATCGCCTCGTGCTGCAGCACGATCACCGGACGAGTGGCGTGCAGATCGGAGGGCGCCGGGAGAATCGCGAGCACCGTACCCGTCCCGCGCCAGTCGGCATTGGCCGTCGTCGGGCCCGCGGGCTGAGCGGCCGCGGGCGCGGCCAGCGCCACCAGCAGGAGCAGTCCACACAGCCGGCGCGCGAGGTGATCCACGCCGGGAGGATACCGCAGCGCTCAGGCGACGTGCTCGGGCGCGACCTCCGGCTGGATGCGGACGAACTGCATGATCAGATCGCGCAGCTCGACCACGCTGGTTCCGACGGCGTCGGCCCCCGCCGAGAGCAGCGCCTGCCGCACGACCTCGACGTCCTCGACCGCGCCCAGCCGCGCCACGATGATGCGTACGCCCGGCACGCTGGCCCGGAGCCGCTTGCACAGGAACCGCGCCTGGGCGAGGCCGCCCGGCGGGACCGCGCCCACCACGACGAGATCGGCGCCGTGGTCCTGGACGTCGCGCACGACCTCGGCCGAGAGCAGCTCCGGCGAGGCCACGTCCAGCGCGACGCGCAACGGCACCAGCACGTCGCGGAGCATCAGCAGGCCCACCGCGTCGGCCTCGCCGCGGGCGGCGGCGCCGAAGACGTGGGTCGTCGCCGTCGGCTCGCCCTCGGCCGGGGTCGGGGCCAGCCCCTCCACGACCTCGCGCAGCTCCGTCGCGACGTAGCGGTATTCGTCGGCGCTGATCCGTCCGCGTGCGTGATCGCGACCGGCCATCGTGAGCGCCGGCAGCAGGATCGCGTCGTAGACGCGCTCGAGGGGTTGCTCGGCGAGCGCGCGCTCGACGATGTCGCTGGCCTCGTCCTCGTCCATCGCGAGCAGGCGCTGGTAGAGCGCGACGTCCGTGGAGACGGCCGGCTCGTCGCCCATGAGGATCCAGAGGAACTCCAGCTCGGGCACGTACTTCGCGACGACGACGATGCAGACCGTGAGCGGCGTCGCCAGCACGAGGCCGATGGGGCCCCACGCCCACGTCCAGAACGCGATCGCCACCAGCAAGGCGACCTCGGACACGCCGGCGCTCCGCGCGTACAGCAGCACCTCCAGCACGCCGCCCGTGAAGAACTCGAGCGCGGCGAAGAGCCCGATGACCATGAGCGCCTTGCCCCAGCCCGGGAACACGGCCAGGCCCATCACGGCCGGCAGGCCGGCCCCGATCCAGATGCCGACGTACGGCACGAACCGCAGGAGCCCGGCGAGGAAGCCGAACAGCACCGCGTAGGGCACGCCGATGAGGTAGAGGCCGCCGGCGGCCAGCATGCCGAACGTCGCGTTGACGAACGACTGCGTCAGCAGATAGCGCGTCACGCGCTCGCCCGCCTCGTCCATCGCGCGGGTCGTCACGGCCAGCCGGCCGAAGCCGATCAACCGGATGAGGCGATTGCGCGTCTCCTGGTGCGCCAGCAGCATGAACGGCACCAGGAGCACCACGAGGCCGGCCCGGCTCACCGGCTCCAGCCAGGGCTGAAGCGTCGTGAGGAATTCGGAGAAGCGCGGCGTGCTGTCGGGCTGGATCACCACCGGCGTCGGCTTCGCCGCCTTCGCCGTCGAGGCCGCGCGGCCGGCCTCGCGCTCGACCTCGCCGGCGGCGCGCGCCACCGTGTCCTGCGCGCGCTCGAGACCGGTGCCCTGGCCGAAGCCTCGGACGTCGCTGATCTTCTCCTTGATGTTGTCCTGGTACTTGGGCAGCTCTTCACCGAGGTCGATCACCTGTGTCACCAGGACGGCGCCGACCCCGATCACGACGGCGAGGCCGAGCAGCACGACCGCGATCACGGCCACGACCCGCGGCACGTGCCACCGCTCCAGACGGCTCACCACGGGCGCGAGCAGGAACGTCACCAGCAGGGCCAGCGCGACGGGGATCAGCACGACCTGCGCCCAGTACAGACAGGCGACGACGAGCACGAAGCCGGCGAATCGGAGCAGCGGGACCGGGAGGCCCGGCAGCGTCCCCTCCCCGCGACGACGCATTGGAGCCGGTGGGCGGGTGGAGGCGATGGCCATCACGCTTGCAAGCTTGCACGTGGCGGGCCATCTTCCTATAGTGGCGGTCCCGATGGATATCGTCGCCCGTCACGCCCACGCCCATCCCGACACGCCGGCGATCATCGACGGCGAGCGCCGCCTCTCCTGGCGCGACTATCACGACCGGCGCAACCGGCTCGGCCATTCGCTGGCCGACCTCGGTCTCGGCGCCGGCGAGCATGCGGTGCTCTACGCCCACAACTCGCTGGAGGTGTTGCTGGCCTCGGCGGCGACGCGCGCGCTCGGCGTCATCCCGGTGCCCATGAACCACCGGCTCACCGCCGACGAGGTCACCTACATCCTCGACAACTCCGACGCCGTCGCCGTCTTCGCCAGCGACGCCTTCGTGCCGATGCTCGAGCGCGTGCGCGCGCGGGCGCCGCGGCTGCGCGACGTCGTGCTGCTGGGCGAGGAGCGGCGGCCGTGGGCCCGGCACCTCGACGACCTGGTGGCGGCCGGGCGGCCGGACCCGATGGAGGCGTCGCCCGGGCTGGGCGGCTCGATGATCTACACCGCCGGCACGACCGGCAAGCCGAAGGGCGCGCTCCGCCGCGCCAGCGACCCCGCCGCGCTGATGCCGCGCATCGCCGCCCTGAACTGCGTCGCGCCGGACGACGTCCACCTGGTGGCGGGGCCGCTCTACCACTCGGCGCCGGGCGGCTTCGCCCTCTACGCGCACATGCTCGGCCAGACCGTGGTCGTGATGCGCCGGTTCGACGCCGAGGACGCGTTACGCACGATCGCGCGCCATCGGTGCACGACGACGTTCATGGCCCCCACGCTGCTCAAGCGCCTCGTGGACCTGCCGGCGGCGGTCCGCGCGCGCTACGACGTCTCGTCGATGCGCTCCATCGTGGTGGCGGCGGCGCCGTGCCCGATGCGCGTGAAGGAGGAGATCCTGGCCTGGTTCGGGCCGGTCCTCTACGAGTTCTACGGCTCCACCGAGCTCGGCGTGAACACGGTGCTCGGCCCCCACGACATGCTGCGCAAGCCGCACTCGTGCGGCCGCGCCGCCCCGGGCATCGAGCTGGCGGTCCTCGACGACGCCGGCCGGCCGCGGCCGGCCGGCGAGCCCGGCGAGCTGCACGTACGCCGCAACGAGGGAATGTTCGAGGGCTACTACAAGAACGCCCAGGCGACCAGCGAGACCGCGCGCGGTGAGTGGCTCAGCGTCGGCGACGTGGCGTGGATCGACGCCGAGGGCTTCGTCTTCATCTGTGACCGCAAGCGCGACATGATCATCTCGGGCGGCGTGAACATCTACCCGGCCGAGATCGAGGACGTCCTGCACCGCCACCCGGGCGTGGACGACGCGGCCGTCTTCGGCGTTCCCGACGCCGAGTGGGGCGAGCGCGTGCACGCCGCCGTCCAGCCGCGCGCCGGCGTCGCCCTCACCGAGCGCGGCGTGATCGACTTCTGCCGCCGGCACCTCGCCGACTACAAGGCGCCGCGCGAGGTGTCGTTCCACGCCGACTTCCCTCGCGACACCGCCGGCAAGCTGGTCAAGCGCGTCCTGCGCGAGCCCTACTGGGCAGGACGCAGCACCCGCGTGTAGAACTACGCGAGGCGGAAGACGGCCAGCGAGCGCGACTCCATGTCGTAGGTCTGCCCGCCCCGCAGGGCACGGCCGCGGCGTGGCGCGTCGGCCTCCCGGGTGTCGAGCAGCGGCTCCCAGCGCACGCCGCTCTTGTGGGCGGGCAGCACGAAGGGCAAGGGCTCCCAGAAGCCGTTGACGAGGATCAGCAGCGTGTCGTCCACGACCCGCTCGCCGCGCTCGTCCACCTCCTCGATCGTGTCGCCGGCCAGGCGCAGGGCGAAGGCGCGCGTGCCCGCATTCTGCCAGTCCGTCTCCGTCATCTCGCGGCCGTCGGGGCGGAACCACGTCAGGTCCTTGAGGTCGGAGTAGATCGCCCGTCCATAGAAGAACTGCTTGCGGCGCAGCCCCGGATGCTTGCGGCGCAGGCGGATGAGCCGGCGCGTGAACGAGAGCAGCGACTTGCGGCGGCGGTCGAGCGCCCAGTCGTGCCAGGAGAGCTCGTTGTCCTGACAGTAGGCGTTGTTGTTCCCCCGCTGGGTGCGCCCGATCTCGTCGCCGCCGCTCAGCATCGGCACGCCTTGCGAGAGGAGCAGCGTGGCCAGCAGGTTGCGCTTCTGCCGCTCGCGCAGGGCCAGGATCTTGGCGTCGTCGGTCGGGCCCTCGACGCCGCAGTTCCAGGACAGGTTGTGGTCGTGGCCGTCGCGGTTGTCCTCGCCGTTGGCCTCGTTGTGCTTGTCGTTGTACGAGACGAGGTCCTCGAGCGTGAAGCCGTCGTGGGCGGTGACGAAGTTGATCGAGGCGTAGGGGCGGCGGCCGCCCTGCCCGTAGAGGTCGCTGGAGCCGGTGAGCCGGTGGCCCATGCTGCCCACCTGCCCCTCGTCGCCCTTCCAGTACGCGCGCACGGCGTCGCGGTAGATGCCGTTCCACTCCGCCCAGTGATTGGGGAAGTTGCCGACCTGATAGCCGCCCTCGCCGAGGTCCCACGGCTCGGCGATGAGCTTGGTCTGCGAGATGACCGGATCCTGGTGGATGATGTCGAAGAACGAGCCGAGCCGGTCGACCTCGTTCAGCTCGCGCGCCAGTGCCGAGGCCAGGTCGAAGCGGAAGCCGTCGACGTGCATCTCCTGGATCCAGTACCGCAGGCTATCCATGATGAGCTGCAGCGTCCGCGGGTGGGTCATGTTCAGCGTGTTGCCGCAGCCGGTGAAGTCCATGTAGTAGCGGCGATCGTCGGTGAGGCGGTAGTACGCCGCGTTGTCGAGGCCGCGGAAGCAGAGCGTGGGCCCCAGGTGGTTGCCCTCGGCCGTGTGGTTGTAGACCACGTCGAGGATGACCTCGATGCCCTCCTCGTGGAGGACCTTCACCATCGTCTTGAACTCGTTGACGTGGCCGCCGGCCGCCCGCGTCGAGGCGTAGCGGATGTCGGGGGCGAAGAATCCGATCGAGTTGTAGCCCCAGTAGTTGGTGAGGCCGCGGTCGCGCAGGTGCTTGTCGCCGACGAAGTGATGGATCGGCATCAGCTCGACCGCCGTCACGCCGAGCTCGCGCAGGTGGGCCAGCGCGGCGGGCGCCACCAGCCCCGCGTACGTCCCGCGCAGGTGCTTGGGCACCCCGGGATGCCGCGCGGTGAAGCCCTTGACGTGCATCTCGTAGATCACGGTCTGGCTCCAGGGCGTGCGTGGCGGCCGGTCGTTGCCCCAGGTGAAGGCGGTGTCCACGACGACCGACTTCGGCATGCCGGGTGCGCTGTCGCGCGTGTCCGCCACCAGGTCGCCGTCGCGGTGGCCGACCTGGTAGCCAAACAGGGCGTCGCTCCACTTGATGGTGCCGTCGAGCGCGCGCGCGTAGGGATCGAGCAGGAGCTTGGCGGCGTTGAAGCGGTGGCCGGCCGCGGGCTCCCACGGCCCCTGCACGCGATAGCCGTAGCGCACTCCCGGCCTCACCTCCGGCAGGTAGACGTGCCAGACGTGCTCCGTCTGCTCGATCACCGGCACGCGCGTCTCGCGGCCATCGTCGAACAGGCACAGCTCGACGGCCTGCGCATTCTGGGAGAAGAGGGCGAAGTTCACGCCCGAGCCGTCCCAGGTCGCGCCGAGCGGATAGGGCCGGCCTGGTCGTGTGCGTACCGGCGTCGACCAGGGTCGCGGGGTCACACCGATTCACAGAAAGCGAACTCAGTGCCAAGCAACCAGCCACCGAGGGGCGCCACGGCTCCGCCGGGGCGCCCCGAACGTCGGGGGGTTTTGGGGGGCCATCTCGGGGCCCCCCATGAGGTTAGTTCAGGCGGCCTCGCAGGGAATGCAGCGCCTTGGCGGCGCCCTCGTCCTTGGGGGCGGCGCGGACGGCGGCCTCGAACTCCCGCAGCGCCTCCCACCATTTGCCCTGTTTGAGGTAGATCCTTCCGAGGTTCATGTAAGGGAATTGCCGTGGCTCGTACCGCTTGGCCAGCTTGGCCTTCTCCAGCCACGGCACCGCCTCATCCAGCCGGTCCTGCTGCATCAGGTAGACGCCGATGTCGTTGTACGGGTTGCCGAAGTCGGGATCGATGTCGATCGCCAGGTGGCACTCGCGCGTCGCCTCGTCGAGCCGCCCCTGGAAGGAATAGGTCCAGCCCAGGAACGTGTGGGCCTCGGCGGTGGGACAGATGCGGATCGATTCCTGGTAGAGCGCGACGGCGCGATCGAGCTCGCCCGCCATCTGGTGACGGTACGCCTCCCGCCAGAGATCGATGGCCCGGCTCAGGTTCTCGGGCAGAGGCGACGCCACGGCGAGCTACTCCGGGCGCGGGCTCACGGCTGCCCGCCGCCCGGCGCCGGCGTGGAGTCCACGGGGGCGATGTGGCCCATGTCGGGCTCGAGCTGCAGCGTATCGGCGATCTTCGTGTACGAGGAAAACATCTGGGTGACCCCGACGACCTCCATGATGCCACCCTCGCCCACGCCGAGCCGGCGCATCTCGCCCAGGTGGAACGCGGTGCCGAACGCCGAGCGCGTCGTCAGCGACACCGCGAACGCCAGCGAGGTCTTGAGACGCCGGCTCAGCTGGTTGTCGGTGAACGCGCGCTTGGCGGCGGCCCACAGGTCGCCGAGATAGCCGGGGTCCTGCGCGGCCAGGCCGAAGGGGATGGGAATCTCGGCGGCGCCGCCGTAGAAGGCGCGAATGTCGTCGTAGGTCGCGGCGATCTCGGCCGTCCCCGGCTTCACCGGGGCCATGAGCGCGCCCAGTCCGTCGGCGACCACGTTCAGCGCGTTGGTGATGCCGACGATCATCGCGGCCTCGTACCACAGCGCGTCGCCGACCATCCCCTGCAGCTTCCCGGCTGCAGTGTGCGCCTGCACTCAGTAGTTACAGGCGTTGACCCCGCTGACGACGGCCGCCACCATCTCCTTCTCGCCGCGGCTGAACTCGCCCGGCGCCATCGCGCGCTTCATGGCCCGGCCGTGCGGCCCACCGAAGTGCGGATCCCACGCCATCACCCGGGTCATGGCGGCCGGCTGCGGGAAGTCGTAGTTGAACCATTGCTTGCTGAGCTCGAAGGCCCGGCGCACCGGCTCGGGATATTCCTCGGCGTCGCGCAGGCGGACCGTCGGCACTACTTCCTCCGCCGCCGGGCCGGGCGCGGCCGCGTCTTGGCCTTCGCGCGGGACGTCGAGGCGCGCCGCTCCGGGATGACCGCGGTCGCCTCGATCTCGATCAGGTAGTCGTCGCGGACGAGCCGGGAGATCTCGACGAGCGTGCTGGCCGGCCGGTGCGCGCCGAAGTATTCCTTCCGGATGGTGTTGACCTTCTCGCGGTCGCCGATGTTGCGCAGGAACACCGTCACCTTGCAGACGTCGGCGAAGGTGGCGCCGGCGGCGGCCAGGCAGTGCTTGATGTTCTCGTGCACCTGCCGCGCCTGCGCCACGACGTCGTTGCCGCCGACCACCCGGCCCTGGGCGTCGGTGGCCACGCAGCCGGAGACGAAGACGAGCCGGCCGGCCCGGACGACGTGGGTGAAGTGGCTGACCGGCTCCGACATCCCGGGGACCATGAATTCTTCACGATGAGCGCTCACGAGCTCCCTCCCGGTGGGGTGGTGCGACGACCGCGACCGTGGCGACGAACGCCTAAGCGCCCTCGCCCTCCTGCGACTGCTTCTCCAGCACGCGCGCGACCGCCCGCCCCTTGCCCGGCGACGGATCCTTGACGACGCCGTAGGCGTGCCGGCCCTCGTGGTCCTCGGGGAGGTACTCGGTGATGGGCACGCCTTCCTCCGTGACGAACAGCAGGCAATGACAGTACTTGTATTTCTGCATCTCGTCGCAGGCGCAGATCCACCGGCGCAGCTTGGCCTCGGCGGCGGGGTCCGGATAGAAGTTGCAGGGGCACAGCGGCCGGCCCACCTGCTCGATGTGCCGGGCGAGCCCCTCGACGACCGTCTCGGTCACGCTGACGTCGGGGTGCAGCGAGGTCCCCGACTTCTCCGCGTACTTGCGCGCGTACGTCCACATCTTGTCGATGTTGGCCTGCGAGGGCTTCGCGAGCTCGCTCATGGGCGTCCTGCTCTTTTCTCGATTCGCCTCGCCGGCCGAGCCGTGCTCACTCCGCCAGCGCGGCGTCGATCGCGTTCGGGTTGAAGCCGGTCAGCCGTTTGTCGCCGATCAGGATGACCGGCAGCGACGTCACGCCGAGCTCCATCAACTCCTGGCGCGCGGTCGGATCCTTCCCGACGTTGCGCTCCGTGAACGGCACGCCCTTGCGCGACAGATACTCTGTCGCCCGGTGGCAGGGGCCTCAGCCGACGTTGGTATAGACGGTGACCGGCGGTGTCATGGAGCCTCCTGGCGCGATTGTAACCGAACGCCCAAGGTCACGAGCGGTCGATCTTGACGAAGGCCCAGCCGAAGACGCGCAGCCCCTCGTCCACCCGCGTCTGCACCCGTCGATCGGGGCGGGGCGTGCCGCCGCCGCGCCGGCGCGACTCCACGCGCCGATCGAGGATGACCTCCACCTCGTCCTGCTCGGCCAGCGAGCGCACCAGGTGCTCGTACAGCTGCTCGTGGTCCCGCCCGACGATGAATCGGTATCGCCTCATGCGACCTCCGCGCCGCCGGTCAGAAAGGCGCGTTCGATGTCCCGGACACTCATCCGGGGTCAGCGTGCATTGCAGCGCCACCACGTCCCGCCGATCATAGCGCGATGCCGGTGCCGGACAGGTGTTCCGCGGCGGCCGTCGGGGGGACGTCCTCGTTGCGCTCTCCGGCCCCTCGCGCTAGGGTCGTTGCTGCCGGTACGCGGTGGAGGCCCGATGATGACAAAAGGTGGCATCACGGCGGCCCTGCTCGGTAGTGCGTTGCTCGTCACGGCGACGGCGGGCGAGGTCCGGGCTCAGGTCATCGTCGATGAGCCCGGCATGCGCGCCTGTCGCGAGCTCAAGGATGCGTTCGAGGCCTTCGTCGTCAGCCGAGACGGCCCGGCCCCTGCAGGCCCGGCTGTTCAAGGTGCGTGACCTCGCGGCACGGTCGAGCGACGTCTATCTCCGCAACGCCGTGTCGAACCTCCCCATGTCGCGAAGCGTCGACCAGCTCATCACGTGGACGAAGGTGACGATCGACATCTGCGCGAACCGGACGGCGCAACCCTCCACGATCATTCTGGGGCCGGGTCCCGCGACGACGTCGCGCCCGGCACCGGCGACCGAAGCCCCGGCGCCGCCCGCGAAGGCGATCACGCCGCAGGAAGCCGAGGCGATGACCAAGCGCGCCGCCGAGAAGACCGGTGCCAAGAAGTGCGAGACGAAGGTGTACGGCGGCGGCGCCGCCGTGACCGTGTGCGAATGACCGCCCCGCGGAAGCGACCCGCGCCCCCACGCGGTCAGACGGGCAGCAGCGGCTCGCCGGGCGTGGGCTCGATGCCGAAGGCGTTCAGCGCGCAGGCGATCATCGCGTAGTAGCCGATGGTGGCCGTCAGGTCGACGAGCCCCTCCAGCCCGAAGCGCTTCTCGAGCGCGGCGAAGGCCTCGTCGCTCACCCGGTGCTCGCGCAGGAGAGCCACCGCGTAGCCGTGCACCTGGGCCTCGGCGGGCGTGAGCCCGGCCGGCGCCCGCCGCTCGCGGATGGCGGCGATCACCTCGTCGCGGACCCCGGCCTTGCGCGCGAGCACGGCGTGGGCCACCCACTCGTACTGGGCGTCGAGCATGCGCGCGACCGTGATGATCGCCAGCTCGCGCTCGGCCTGGGCCAGCGGGCCCTCGAACCGCACGTAGTGGCCGGTCTCGGCGATGCGCCGCGCCAGCTCGGGGCTGTGCAGCAGCGCGGCGAACGGCCCCGCCACGCGCCCGCGGCTCTGGGCGATCCGATCCCACACGGCGAGCTGGGCCGGCGTGGCCCTGTCCTTGTCGACCAGCGGCACGCGGGCGTGGGCGACGCTGGGTCCGGCCTTGGGATCCGTGCTCATGCCTTGCCCTTCGCGTAGCCGGCGCCCTTCAGGGCCTCGGTGATCTCGTCCAGGATGGTCGGGTCGTCGATCGTCGCCGGCGCCGTGTACGCCTGGCTGTCGGCGATGCGCTTCATGGTTCCACGCAGGATCTTGCCGGAGCGCGTCTTGGGCAGGCGCTTGACCACCAGCGCCGTCTTGAACGAGGCCACCGGCCCGATCTGCTGGCGGATCTTGTCGACGAGCTCCTTCACGATGTCGCCGTCCGACCGCGCGACGCCGGCCTTGGTGACGACGAAACCGACCGGTACCTCGCCCTTGATCTCGTCGGCCACGCCGACCACGGCGCACTCGGCGACGTCGGGGTGTGCGGAGAGCACTTCCTCCATCGCACCCGTGGAGAGCCGGTGGCCGGCGACGTTGATGATGTCGTCCACGCGACTCATGATGTAGAGGTAGCCGTCCTCGTCGCGATAGCCGGCGTCACCCGTGAGGTAGTGGCCGGGATGCTTGGCCAGGTACGACGCCTCGAACCCCGCGTCGTTGTTCCACAGGGTCGGCAGGCACGCGGGCGGCATCGGCAGCTTGATGGCGATCGAGCCGATCTGCCCGGGCGCCATCTCGTTGTTCTCGTCGCTCAGCACGTGCACGTCGTAGCCCGGCGCCGCCTTCGTCGGCGAGCCCGGCTTGACCGGCAGCATCCCGAGGCCGACACAGTTGGCCGCGATCGCCCACGCCGTCTCCGTCTGCCACCAGTGGTCGATGACCGGCACGTTCAGCCGCTCGCGCGCCCACAGGAGCGTGTCGGGGTCGCAACGCTCGCCGGCCAGGAACAGCGTGCGAAAGCGCGAGAGATCGTGCTTGGCGATGTGCACGCCCCGCGGATCCTCCTTCTTGATCGCGCGGAACGCCGTCGGCGCGGTGAACATCGCGCTGACGCCGTGCTGCGCGATGACACGCCAGAAGGCCCCCGGGTCGGGCGTGCCCACCGGCTTGCCCTCGTACAGGATGGTCGTGCAGCCCTTCAAGAGCGGCGCGTAGACGATGTAGGAGTGGCCGACGACCCAGCCGATGTCGGACGCCGCCCAGTAGCACTCGCCGGCGCCCATGCCGTAGACCGCGCCCATCGAGTACTTCAGCGCGACCGCGTGACCGCCGTTGTCGCGGACCACGCCCTTGGGGATGCCGGTCGTGCCCGAGGTGTAGAGGATGTACAGCGGATCGGTGGCGGCCAGCGGCACGCACTCGGCCGGGGCGGCCCCGCTCACGAAATCGTCCCAGTCGAGGTCGCGGCCCCGCAGGAGCTCGGCCTCGAGCTGCGGCCGCTGGTAGATCACGCAGCGCTCGACCTTGTGCGTGGCCAGGGCCACGGCGCCGTCGAGCAGCGGCTTGTACGGAATCACGCGGTTCACCTCGATGCCGCACGAGGCGGACAGGATCATCCGGGGCTTGGCGTCGTCGATCCGCTTGGCCAGCTCGTTGGAGGCGAAGCCGCCGAACACGACCGAGTGGACGGCGCCGATGCGCGCGCAGGCCAGCATCGCGACGACGGCCTCCGGCACCATCGGCATGTAGATGATGACCCGGTCGCCCTTGGCGATGCCCTGGCGGCGCAACGCGCCGGCGACGCGCGCGACCTCGTCACGCAGCTCGGCGTAGGTGAAGGCGCGGATGGTGTCGGTGACGGGGCTGTCGTAGATGAGCGCCTGCTGCTTGCCACGACCGCGGTCGACGTGCAGGTCGAGCGCGTTGTAGCACGTGTTCAGCACACCCCCCGTGAACCAGCGGTAGTACGGCGGGCGCGAGTCGTCGAGCACGCGGTCCCAGCGCCGCTCCCAGTAGATGTCCTCGGCCACCGCCGCCCAGAAACCCTGCGGGTCACGCAGGGACCGCGCGTACGTCTCCTCGTACTGACTCTTCATCCAGCGCTCCTCCGCCCCGGAAAGGTATCCGCGCCAGCGGACCGCCGCAAGCCCCCGCCGACGGCACCGG
>Ga0134124_10000559_pt1 | contig 30677 bp, 26 predicted proteins | sample KB304_FD_96880 | JGI IMG/M metagenome (GOLD analysis project Ga0134124, IMG submission 96880) | Terrestrial soil microbial communities without Nitrogen fertilizer from Kellogg Biological Station, Michigan, USA - KB3-0-4 | ecosystem: Environmental > Terrestrial > Soil > Unclassified ... | reverse complement strand
TCTCCTCGGCATACTTCTCGATCTCGTGCTGGTCGACGCCTTCGATCATCACTCGCGCCAGCGGCTCGGTTCCGGAGTAGCGCAAGAGCAATCTGCCGTTGTTCGAGAGGAGTTCCTTCACCTCGGCCACAGCCTCTTGCACAGTCGACAATTGCTCGAAGTTCACTTTCTCTCTCACTCGAACGTTAACGAGAACCTGTGGATAATGGCTTAGTTGAGCAGTTAATGCGGACAATGATTGGTGACTCTCGGTTATCGCCCTCAGCAGGCTGAGCGACGTAATCATTCCGTCGCCAGCAAGGCTCAACTCCGGCAGGATAATGTGTCCTGACTGCTCGCCACCCAAACTAGCATCACGCTTCAGCAACTCTTCAAGAACATACTTATCACCTACGTCGGCCCTTACCAGTTCAACTCCTCGTGAACGAAGGGCTATTTCGAGGCCTATGTTGCTCATCACCGTGGCGACGACGATATTCCCCTTCAATCGATCCTGCCGAAGAAGCTGGTTGGTCAAAACCCATAACGTCGCATCGCCATCCACAAAATTTCCCATTTCGTCGACAAACAACGAGCGATCAGCATCACCGTCAAACGCAATGCCGAGGTTCGCGTTTTCCGCCACAACTCTTGATTGTAATGACTCGATATGAAGGGATCCGCAATTCAGATTTATGTTTCGACCATTTGGAGAAGCGTTGATTGGAACGACGTTAGCGCCGAGGGTTTCGAACAAGCGAGGTGCTAGTGCCGAGCTCGCTCCGTTCGCACAATCGACAACGATCTTTAATCCTCTTAGATCGAGTCCCGCACCGATGTTGTCGCTTAGAAATTTCAAATATCGGTTTCTAAGTTCATCCTCCGTAGGCAAGGATTCGGGTCGCGCATTGCTCGTTACAGCTGCGCTGCTCTGCTGATCGGCGATTATCTCCGCTTCAATGTAACGCTCGACCTCGTCAGGAATCTTTTTACCGGATGGTGCGAAGATCTTAATGCCATTGTCGTGATATGGATTGTGAGACGCGCTGATCACAACTCCGGCATCCGCCTGCAAGTCGCGAGTTAGATAGGCAACTCCCGGTGTGGTAATAACACCCGCTGAAAGACAAGTCGCACCTGTGTGAGATGCACCCTCAACCAGCGAACTCTCGAGCCAATCTCCCGACTCTCGCGTGTCGCGGCCGATTATTATTGAGGGCGGTTTACTCGAAACAGTCTTGAGAAAACGCGCGAGCGACGCACCGATAAGGTTTACTGTAGGGGCATCGAGTGGAAATTTACCTGCTTCGCCTCGAATTCCGTCGGTACCAAAAAGTGATTTCATCTATTAATCGAAGGAGAAAAAGTTTGAAGGGGTTATTTTGCAGACTTATTGAACTTTGAAGGAGTTATTGATTTCAATACTACGGTGCCTTGAGCTACTGATGGCACATCGACGCGAGGCTGGAGCGCATCGTTAAGAACAACTTTTAGCCCGTCGCTATTCAACCGTTCCAGAACCGACGCCGGGCCAAGGATCGTTACTGTAGCGAGACGAGGTGTAAAGTTCATCCCTGATTGATTGACGACAGGAACGTTAGAAAACGTTTTTTCAATTCGCTGTTCACCTATTACGACCTGAACATTCACCGCCGGATCCAATACGTCGACCTTCACATCTGAAATGTCGATCGCGACGTTAGCAGCCGTAAAGTCTTCCTTTTGACCTGCCAACCAGATCGTTTCTGTTGGTAGTTTACCGAGTACGCTCAAGTGACCAGCGGGACCTCGCACATTCACGGCACCAGGATTTGCAGTCGTCGAATAGATCTCATAACCATCTGCGGGTTTGCCACCAATCTTTGGTTCCACGGGAACTTGTTTTTCGATCACCGGCTCAAGCTGGACTGGAATTGCTGTCGGTGAAAAAGCCGTAGCTCTTACGCCGTTCGGCAAAGACAACTGGGCCCTTTCTGACAACCTGATCATTCGTTCCCCGGGTCGCTGATCAGTGAGATCGATCGTTGCAATCAAATCGGGCGCACTCAACCTGTCCAACTTGTTTCGGCTTCCCACGAGTGTTACATCAACCGTCTTAGGCGGATCGTTGCTGATCTCGAGCGACTGTGGTCTTATGAAATTCAGTTGCACGTTCGCATGAGTTGTTAAAGGTCTGTTCTGTGCCGTTACAACCAACCACAACGTTACCGTTATTACCAGAGACAGAAGCTTCAAAGTCCAGTCTTCAATAAACACTCGACGGAAGATTCTCTCGACACCACTCGGAGTCCGCGTCGGCTCAGAAGTAATTTCATCTACATCCTGGTACGGCATTATTAAAACTCAATCGCGGAATCAGACCGGTGCGATCTCCTCCGTCTCTGTGTCCGGTTCGCCCTTCAGCGAACCTTTTTCCTTTTTTGGCAGAGCGTCCAGTGCGTCGAAGATCGCTTCACGCAACTTGGTCGCATCCATTCCACGCTTAATGTCACCAGCCTGAACAAACGAAATCAATCCGGTTTCTTCGGAGACGACAACGGCGACTGCGTCTGTATCTTCGGTCACACCAATAGCTGCTCGATGGCGCGTGCCAAGATCTTTTGAGAGACGCGGATTAAGTGTGAGCGGCAAAAAACATGAAGCCGCCGCAATTCGATGACGACGAACAACGACAGCACCATCGTGAAGTGGACTTGCAGGATTAAAGATGCTCACAAGCAAATCGTAGCTGAGCTCCGCGTCCAGTTTAACTCCACCGTCGGTGACATTTTTCAGTCCAACGTTGCGCTCAATTACGATTAACGCGCCAGTCTTGGTGGAAGCCAATGTAGTCGCCGCAAGTATTATCTCGTCATACACACCTTCACCGAATTGGCCTCGATGCGATCGCGTTAAAGGCATACGAAAGCGATTGCCAAAGGTGATTAGCGCTTGCCGAATCTCCGATTGGAAAAGAACGATGATGGCAATGCCGATATAAAAGATTCCGTTACTAAGAACGAACTCCAGTGTTGCCAGGTCCTGTTTTATGGAAAGCCAGTAGAAAAAAACGATGACTGCAATCCCTGCGGCCATGGGCACAGCGCGTGTGCCCCGCAGGAGCTTGAGAACTCCATACACAAGTAAAAAGACGAAAACGATGTCCGCGATATTGCGCGGCTCAACGATACGTCTCAGATACTCGGTGTATGGAAGTAGAAGTAGCATCTTTTCTGGTGTCTGTGGGCTGAATCGGGGTGTAACGTAAACAAGTTAGTTTCTCCAAGCCCGCGCGAAGTACCCCTTGTTCTTATCTTGCGTTTTGTGTCAGCGCTTCGCGAGTCGGCGGTAGTTGATCGCGCGCAGCCTCCAGGAAAATCATTTCAACCTTTGGCTCCGCCTGTTTAATTCTATCTTCAACTTCCTCGACAGTTCGCTCCACTTCATCGGTCAAAAGACCCTGTCGCATTTTAACGTGCGCATTGATCAAAATCTGCTTCGGCGCCAAGTGCATCGTCAGCAACTCAACCACTCTTTCAACATTTGGATGACTCTCAATCGCCTGCCTTATCGCTTCTACTGTTTTCACACTAGCTGCTTCGCCCAGCAACAGACCGCGCGAAGATCGCGCAAGGATGAATGCCACAACTGCCAACACCAAACCGATCAGTATTGAAGCAATGCCGTCCCAATATGCTCCCGCTGATCCCCCAACCTGATACTCAGTGAGAACAAGGCCGGCGGCGGCGATCAAAATCCCAAGAAGAGCTGCTGAATCTTCAAAGAGCACTGTCTTCGCGGTCGGGTCTTTCGACTCGCGAAGATACTCACCAAACGTTAGTCCTTCATGATGCGCTTCTTTTATCTCCTGGTAGAACGCTAACGTTATCGATAAAGATTCGAGCACAAACGAAATGGCGAGTACCAAATATGCCCATTTCAATTTGGTCGGCGGATGTGGATGCGCGAGTTTTACGACACCCTCGTAAATTGCGTAGGTCGCGCCAACACCGAAGATAAAAATCGCTGCTATGAAAGACCAGAAGAACCGTTCTTTTCCAAACCCGAAGGGATGTTTGCCTGAAGCTGGTCTTTTATAAAACCTTAGGCCCAGCAGCAAAAAGACCTGATTGGTTGTATCAGCAATCGAGTGAAGTGCTTCTGCCATCATGCCGGAGGAGCCTGTGATCCAGGCTGCAACCAGCTTCAGTAAGGCGATGAGTGCGTTGGCAAAGAGCGCGCCCAGAACGGCCAACATAGGGAAATTCCTTCGAGCACTGATTTCACGATTCTTTGAGGATTATCGCGGAAAAGACTGGCTCTGGCAATGGCCTGATATTTGAAAGGAGGCCGAAGAACCTTCTTCGGGCTGCAACATTCCTGCGACTTTGCGCCTGACTTCTAGGCCGTTCGTTGCTTTGCTTCACGAGTGCGCTTCTTTAGCTTCACCGTGCCGTTCTGAATGAACCCAACGAGTTCTCCGTTCTTTCCGACGACTGCAAGTGACCCAACGCCATTCCGTTTCATCAGCTCGCGCGCGTAGTCCAACGTGGCGTTCGGCTCGACAAAGAAACGAGGTCCAATCGGTCGCATCACATCAACAGCCTTCGTCGAATGCCAACGCTCGCGTGGCAATGACTTGAGATCTTCCAGTGCCAGAATTCCGTGAAGACGGCGATCTCGAGCCACAGGAAATGCAACCTGGCGATGAAGTGGCAAGACAGAATCGATCAGACTACTTATCAGTAGATCGGGCTCAATCGAAAATGGCGCTGACATCGCTTCGCCAACCACATGCTGCAGGTGTACTCGCGTGTGTTTGACCACGCCATAGGCCGCATCGAACAAAAACAAGCCGACCAGGACCGACCATAATCCCATGAAGTAGGAACGAAAGTTGGGAGCAACGATCATATATACGCCAAAGATGATCAGAATCGCGGCAATGAGCATTCCGCAGATACCCGCCAGGCGAGTGGCTTCGCGAATGTCGCCGGTTCGTCGCCACAAGATGGCGCGCAAAACACGCCCGCCATCTAAAGGATATCCGGGGAACAGATTGAAGATCGCGAGTAGTAGATTCCCGGCACTGATGAGTAGGAGAACACCTCCGGCAGTTTCATAACCCAATCTGTTGACTGGCAGAAGCAGGATGAAGGCAACAACACCGAATAGAAAACTCGCCGCTGGTCCTGCGATCGCAATCCGAAACTCAGCTCGCGGGCTTTCGGGTTCTTTTCTTAAACGCGCCAGTCCACCGAAAGGATGAAGCACGATCTCTTCAATTTCGATTCCCTCGCCGCGAGCCATCAGTGCATGAGAAAGCTCGTGACCAAAAACAGAGAGAAACAATCCAAACGTTGTGACGCCCGCGAGGATCCAGGCAGTTAGTTCGCTAACCGGCTTTAGAGTTCTGCTCCCAACCCACATGCCGCCATGCGCGAGATTTACAGCAATCAACCAGGCACTTAAGCAAAAAACAACGAACCATCGAAAATCGATGCGCACTGGAATGCCGTAAACATGGGCGACAGTGATTTGACGCTTATACAGCTCAAGGATGTTCATTACGTCTCGAAGGCGGTTGCTTCGGTGTCGATCATTGGATGCGCCTCAGTTCGCGCCACTCGTCGTAACAGTAGGGGTTCATCGAAGAGTTGGGACAAGCCACGGACGGATGCATAACGCGGCTCATCAGCGACTCTCACGGCAACACCTAATTGCCGCTGTAAGTACTGCGGCAAGCCGTCAAGCAATGCGCCTCCGCCAGTCAAAATCAAACCCCGTTCGTAAATATCACCCGCAACCTCGGGCGCGAGTCCAGTCAGCATCTGACTGATTCCATCAGCGAGCTGGCGGACTATCGGCACCGTAACTCCATAGATTTCACCTGCTGTGATATCGACAGCACTTGGGCCACCGGTTTGGACATCGCGCCCTCGCACTTCGATCTTCCTGTCAGGATCTTTCGGCTCAATCGCTGAGCTCAACTCGAGTTTCAAACGTTCGGCAGATGGAATTCCAATGGTCATCCCATGATGGCGCCGCAATCGATCCATGATGGCTGCATCAATGTCGGAACTGCCAAGTCGCTCAGCGCGTGACGCTATGATTGAACCACTGACAATTGCGGCGATGTTTGTCGAACCACCACCAATGTCAACCACGGCTGATGCGTGTTCATCTGAAATCGGAACGCCGGCGCCGATAGCGGCTGCCTGTCCTTCCTCAATCATGTAGACCCGACTGATTCGAGCTTGTTCAGCCGCAGCCAACAGCGCACGTTGTTCGACCTGGGTAACTTCCGAAAGCACGCTCATGATCGCCCGCCGGCTGAAATGTGAAATCCCACTTCGTGCCTCCCTGACAAAGTGGTCGAGCAAAAATTTCGTTCGTTCGAAATCGGCAACCACTCCATCAACTAACGGCGCGATAACAGCAACATCTCGCGCTTCGCGGCCCTGCATCTTGTGCGCTTCACTGCCTACGGCAATAATTTCACCCGTGATTTTGTTAACCGCAACAACCGATGGTTCATCAACGACAATACCGCGACCACGGACAGCAATAATCGTGTTGGCTGATCCCATGTCGATCGCCATTGAATCGGAAACAAGGTTTCGCAGTGCGTTTAGACCAATCAACGAACCTGTCTTGGCGATGATGGACATAAAAACTAAAAGGTGAACAACTACGGACTCCTAGCACTGTCCGCGTCTGTTCACCTTTACTCCTCCCAGATTGAATATTGCTGATTTCTGATTGCTGATTTTACCTGAGTTACGACGTTGCTGGCTCCTCAAATCAGAAATCAGCAATCAGAAATCAGCAATCCGCTACCACGCACCGCTTGCACGTTGCCAGTCGACTTCCCAGAGTGCAACTGGTTGCTGACGATTCTTCACCATGATTGCTTCACGTGGCTCCAACTTGTAACGGCTGTGAGCGGCCTTCGCCGTGGCATCGCTGATTAAGATGTCTCCGCCTTTCGCATTGCTTTCAAGTCTTGATGCCGTGTTCACCGCATCACCGATGGCCGTGTATTCCGATCGTCTTTCCGATCCGATGTAGCCCACCGTTACCTCACCCGTGTGCAGTCCAATACCAACTCCAATTTCCGGCAGTCCTTCATTCATCAACTCCATGTTAATGCCCAAAACTCGTCGTTGCATCGCGACAGCAGCATTCAGAGCATTAGACGCATCCTCAGGAGTGGCGGTTGGCGCACCAAACAAAGCCATCAAGCCATCACCAAGGTATTTGTCGAGTGTTCCTCCATGGGCAAAGATAATGTCGGTCATTGCCGAGAAATACCTGTTCAGCAAACTCACGATCTTTTCAGGCGGTGCGTGTTCGGAGATGCGGGTGAATCCTCGAATGTCTGCAAAGAGAATAGTGATCGTTTGGTTCACGCCGCCAAGCTTGAACGAATCCGGATTCTCGAGCATCTGCTTCACAACATACTCCGGAAGAAACCGACTGTAGTTTGCTCGCGCAACTTCTTCGCGAGCCAAACGCTCGTGAGCTCGTGCGTTCTCAACAGCGATGGCGGTCTGCGCAGCAACTGCACTGATCAACTCCAAATCGTCAGGCTTGAACGCAGCAAATGGATCGAGTCGATCGGCATACAACGCGCCGTGGACCCGAGTGTCGGCGACTAACGGCGCGCAGATGGTTGAACGTACACCTTGCGACACGATGGAATCGACGCCGGCAAATTGTTCATCTGACGCTGCGTCTTGAGACAGCAACGCCACGCGATCTTTCATTACCTTTCGAGTGATAGTACGTCCGATCGACAGCCTTCGAGCGTGCGCTTCGAGTTTGTTATCTCGAGCACGCATCGCGATCGGCGTCAACTCAGCATCCTCCGGATTACCGCTCTGTCCTGGCTCCGCGAGTAAAGCAACCACACGATCGGCCGGTGTTGACCTAAAGATCACATCGGTGGCCTTTTCAAAGATAGCGTTCAGATCAAAAACGGAACCGAGGGTTTTGCTCATTTCATACAACGCCGTCAGGATGTTTGCCTTGCGCTGCAAAGTGTCGAGCATCTTATCGTGCGCCGGAGTCGCAACGATTTCATCCTTGGAACGCAGCACTGTACTCATCACGTCGTTTGCAGAAATGAGCAGTTGCGTATGTCCTAGAGGTTTGTCGTCGTAACGAACGTCGGTTGTTCGCTCTTCCGGCGTCTGTTCAAAGCGCAACGTGCTAGCACCGATGGTAACGCGATCGCCATTCTTCAATAGCTGCTCAACCTGAGCATCGCCATTGATAAATACTTTGTTGGCGCTGCGACGAAGCTGACCATTAATCACAGCGCCGTCAACGATCGTATACGAACCGTTATCGTTGTGTTTTATGTGGGCGTGGTAGCGGGACGCTCTTGGATCATCGAGAACCACCGTATTGTCTGGAGCGCGCCCGATCGTGCAAACAGCCTGAGGTACAAAATTGAACTGCCATTGTCGGCCACTTGCGTCGGTGATTTTCAGGTGAGCCATTCCGAATTGATCCTAACAGTAGCAACTTGGGCCTGACAACCATGAGTGCGCGGTTGGTTTTTGGACCTGGGTTTTTGGACTTCGGTCTTTGCTCTTTGAATTTTTGGCACGGCGGAACTAAAGATCCCAGGGCCAGGACCTAAAGCCAAAGGCCTTGCTACGCTAGCTAACGACAAATAGATCCTCGTTGCGCTATCATCCGCGCACTACACCTCGCAGCACTGACGGAGCAACTTCATGAGTTCTTCACTTGTTCGCGCAGTCACTGTAAGCCTTGTAATTCTACTTCCTTCACTTCGCGTCTTTGCTCAAACTCAAGTCACTCCCAAGACCGTCAAGTCGCTTGGCTCAGTTTCCGGCAAAGTAACGATCAAAGGAAAGGGTGCGCCCGGTGTTGTGGTTGCACTGCATCGATCAGATTTCTTCAACTCATATGAATCGACTGCGCGCGCCACCACTGATCAGGATGGCAATTACAAGATCAATAACGTTGCGGCCGGTGCTTATCAGGTTAGTTTTGGAGCGGTCGGCTATGTACCTGCCAACAACATCTCCGGGTTCCGCAACATTGCCGTCGGTGATGGCGAGAATATCGAAAACGTTAACTTCACTCTGGTTCGTGGAGGTGTGATTACAGGAAAGATCACTGACGCCGACGGTCGTCCTGTAATTGAACAAGCCGTTCGATTGTTCAGCGCTGACATACCGGATCAGCAACAAAGCCAGACACAACCAAGTCAGCCTATCAACGTATCATTTACCGACGATCGGGGTATCTACCGTATGTTTGGGTTGAACGCAGGTAGATACAAAGTGGCTTCCGGCCGTGGCGACTTCGTGTTCGGATACATCAATAATCTCGGTCGCGTGCCTTACAAGGAGGTCTTTTACCCCGATACCCAGGACTACGCAAAAGCGAAAGTGCTCGAGGTAAGTGAAGGGAGTGAATCGACTGGTATTGATATATCGCTTGGACGACCCGTTGAATCGTTTTCAGCGAGCGGACGTGTCATAGAGGGTGAGAAAGGACAACCTGTCGCGAACAAACAGCTGGCAATGCAGCGACTGGTGGGCGATGTCGTTGAGTACTTGCCTCAATTCCTATCGACTAATGGCCTGGGAGAATTCACGGCTGAAGGCCTGACTCCGGGCAAGTATCAAGTGTCGCTGATGTCGGAACTCAATGGAGCGATGCGCTCTGAGAACTCCTCCTTTGACATTATCGACTCGGATGTTACGGGCATCACCGTTCGAGTCGTTAAGGGCGCGTCAATTTCCGGCTCTGTCGTATTGGAAACCGACGACAAGCGAGCATTCGCGAACTTGACCCAACTGCAAATTCAAGCCTACGTGCAGCCATCACCCGGACTCGTGACGGGTTCATTCTCTCAAGCAAGCATAGGTGGTGACGGAAGCTTCCTAATCGGTGGACTACCGAGTGGAACGGTGAATGTGGCGATCAGCCGGATGAAAGGCTATCTGCTATCACGTATTGAGCGCGATGGAGTAACACAAGCGAGGGGACTTGAAGTCAAAGAGGGCGAGCAAGTCACAGGCGTTCGCGTCGTTGTTAATTATGGAACTGCGACGCTGAGAGGTCTCGTCAGAATCGAAAACGATTCCCTGCCGGATGGTGCTCGAATTTTCGTTAGGCTGGTAAAACCTGGAGAGACTCTAAATATTAGGCCACCAAATGTCGACGAGCGCGGGCATTTCTTCGTTGATGGGCTTTCTCCCGGGTCATATGAAATCACAGCATCGATCATTGGCGGGAATGCGAAACCGTCACGATCAGTGAAGCAGACTGTTGTTCTCGAGGATGGTGTTACTACTGACGTGAACATTACTTTGGATCTTGCGGCTGGTCCCAAACCGTGAGGCTTATGGCTATCCAACTTTCCCAAAACTCGACTGCCCGACTTTATCGGACACTGTGCATTGTCACTTCGATCATTGTAATGAGCGTTGGCAGCTCTGCTCAACAATCATCAGAAGAGGTCAAGACAGGAACGATATCCGGCAGAGTTATTAACGAGAATGGTCAACCGTTAGGCGGTGCCACTGTATCCATAAGACCGGTTGGCGTTGTGTCCAGCGGTCGTTCCACCGTTTCAAACCTCGAAGGTAACTTCCAAGTCAACGGGCTGGAAAACGCGCTCTATAACGTCTCCGCAGATTCGCCTGCTTACGTTGCCCCACCACCTGACCTTGAAAGTCCATACCCAACTTATCGTGTTGGTGACTCGGTAAGATTAGAATTGATCCGCGGTGGCGTCATCACAGGGACTGTTACCAACGCTACAGGCGATCCTGTTTTGGGTGTTCGCGTACGTGCATTCATGGTTCGCGATGCAACGGGAAAACCGACGAAAGCTTTGCTGAATTCTTTGGCTGAAAGATCGACGGACGACCGAGGCATATACAGAATTTACGGACTCGTCCCCGGCTCTTACCTTGTTCGTGCAGGGGGCGGGGGTGCTCAAGGTATATTAAGCGCCACTGAATTCGATGCACCGACTTACGCGCCATCATCGACTCGCGACACTGCCGCGGAGATCCAGGTTCGAGCAGGAGAGGAAGCCACAGTAGACATTCGTTATCGCAGTGAACCGGGTCACGTGATCAGCGGACAGGTAAGGATGCAAGGAACAGCCGGCGCGAGCGTAACGCTCGTCCGAGTCGGTGACGGATTGATCCCAACAAGTAGTTCGTATCAACGTGCAGCGGGTCAGGGATTTGTTCTTTCAGGTATTGCCGATGGCGAATATGAACTCACTGCTCAGGAAGTAAGCTCAGCAAGACCGATGGCCTTTACAGATTTTGCCATCAGTGATCCCATTCGAGTGACGGTAAAGGGCACGGACGTAACTGGCCTCGAAGTGATCCCAAAGCCCTTGGCTTCATTGGCGGGAAAAGTCACACTCGAACCCTCGAAACTTCCAGAATGTCAAAACAAACGACATCCCCTGTTTAGTGAAACGATGGTGACATTACTCCAAAACCGAAAGGAACAGCGGACAGATCAGTTATCGTCGTTCCGATTTTTTATGGGGAACTCAATTCCTGACAAGGACGGCGCCTTCATCATTAGAAACGTCCGAGCAGGACAGTATTCCTTCAGTCCTCATTTCTTTGCCCGCTACTGGTATCTGAAATCGATCACGCTCTCCGCGTCGCAAACCAACTCCGCCCAGGTCAAAGCCAGTTCATCGGTAAATTCTGATATTGTGAGAAACTGGACTACCCTAAAATCCGGTGACCGCTTGACGGGATTAACGATCAGCTTGGCCGAGGGGGCCGCGTCTATTCGGGGACAAATTACGAAGTCTGAAGATGCAAAGATGGGTGATGGGTTACGCGTCTTCCTTGTTCCTTCTGAGCACGACAAGTCTAACGATCCACTTCGCTACTTCACCGCGGAGGTCAACGGTGACGGAACGTTTCTATTGACCAACTTATCTCCTGGTCGTTATTGGGCGATTGCGCAACAGTCGCAAGCTGAGACGCCTACATCAACCGAGAAACTTCGCTTGCCCGATGCGCTTGAAGCTCGCACAAATATTCGACGTGCTGCCGAAGTTGCAAAAGTCGAAGTTGAACTGAAACCCTGTCAGAGTCTGATCGACTTCAAACTTCGTTCGAATTGAGGCCGACCCTAGCTCGTCGTGTCAGCCGTTGCCATCATTCTTCTCTTAACTGGTTATTTCGATTTTGAGGTCGGAATTTTTGTTCGCTCACAGTCGCAACAAGTGTTCGCTTACAGTGGAAATAGAACGCTCGGTCTCAGAACCTTGACGCTCTGCAAGACGGCTTGCTAGACTCCAAGTACTTACCAACAGGGCTCCCGACGCAACTCGGCGTCGTTTGTAATTTCTCCTGGACACGCGCGTGCGGCGCAGTCTGATTTTTCAAAATCGATGGAGGTGGATGGTGGGCTTTAAAGTCGGCCAGAAAGTCGTTTACCCGAATCACGGCATCGGGACCATCGAGCAGATTGAACAGAAGCAAATAGGCGCAACACTCCTTCCCTTTTACACGCTTCGGCTCGCTGCTAATAACTCCCTGGTTCTCGTTCCCGTTTCAAATGCATCAGAAGTTGGACTTCGAGCACCAATCTCGTCCGGCGAATGTGAGATGCTCTTGAAAGCACTAGCAGATGATTTCACTTCTCCGGCGAATGACTGGAAAGATCGTTTCAAAGAGTTCTCAGAGAAAATGCGCACCGGAGATATTTTTGAAGTAGCCGATGTGCTCAAGCATTTGACCTATCTGAGCAATCTCAAGCCTCTCTCGTTCCGCGAGCAACGGATGCTGGAAAGGTCGCGCTACCTTGTTGTCTCCGAATTGGCCGCCGTCTGCCGCCAACCCGAATGCAATATTGAGCCGCGAGTAGATCAGGCCATCGCTCGTGCCTGCACGAAACATGACCGTCGCCCAGCCCGTACTCGCGCAGCCGGAGCAGCATCAGGACACTGATTATTCCTGTTTTCAACCCATTCTCTCGCCCGAAACACATTGAATTGGAGCCCGGGATCGTCTGTCGTGTGTTTACCACCCGGCGAACACTGGCGATGCCGCGGGTCTGCGTTGCCAGACAGTCCATGCTATGATTTTTCCCCGATGACCCCTTCAGCAATATTAATCGGCACTCCTTACGTGCCTTTCTGACAATGGACGAACTTCCAAGTAACTGGCTAGGGCTGCTGATCGCTCAAGGCGATCTGGGTATCTCCAACAGCACAGGCGCAATCTTTCTCAAACTTGCTTCCGTCATTATTCTGGTAGCTGCCAACGGATTCTTCGTCGCGGCGGAATTCGCCCTCGTCGGAGTCAGATCATCTCGGATCGAGACGCTCGCAGCAGCTGGTAACAAATCTGCCAAGCGGCTTTTGACGCTCCTCCAAAATCTAAACGCGTATCTCTCCGCGTGTCAGCTCGGAATTACACTCGCTTCGCTTGCACTTGGCTGGGTAGGTGAACCCGCAATTGCTCGTCTCCTTGAAAGACCACTCTCGGGGCTTTCAGATACGCTGCGACATGGCATCGCCTTCGCGATCGCTTTTTCAATCATCACTTCACTTCACATCGTCCTCGGTGAACAAGCTCCGAAGTTAGTAGGATTAGCGATTGCCGACAAAGTCGCGCTCGCGATTGCACTACCGATGCAGTTGTTCTATCGAGTCTTCCAATGGCCGATACGTGCACTCGACTGGGCCAGTGCGCATGCAGTGCAAGTCGTTGGCTTAAGCGCAACTGGAGAACACTCGGCAACCTACACGGAAGCGGAGTTGCGAAGACTGATCGATATCTCTCGAGAAAGTGGCCATCTTCGCGCGGAAGAAAGGCGATTGATTCATCGAGTGTTTGAGTTTTCAGATACGGTTGTTCGCGAAGCAATGGTGCCGCGCACAGAAATGGCGGCGATTCCTGAGACTTGCTCGCTTGAACAGATCACGAAAGCATTCGATCAGCATCGCTACTCGCGCCTGCCTGTCTACAAAGAGAGTTTCGATGACGTCATCGGGTTTATCCACAGCAAAGACGTAATGCCTTACTTACTCCATCCCGAAACTTTTCGAATAGGAGACGTACTGCAGCCGCCACTTTACGTGGTCGATACCGCGCGCCTTGAGCACGTGCTACGACAAATGCAGAAAGCCAAAATGCATTTCGGTTTTGTAGTCGACGAACACGGCGGCCTCGAGGGAATTATCACCCTGGAAGATCTACTCGAAGAAATCGTCGGCGAGATCTCTGACGAACATGATGAAGAGGTAAACGAACAGATCACACAGGTTTCGGACCACACTTACATTCTGGCAGGTGGACTGGCTGTTAGAGATCTCAATCGTCGTTTAAAACTCTCACTTCCTGAATCTGAAGCATATACAACTGTAGGCGGGTTCCTAATGAACGAAGCCGGGCAGGTCCTGAATCCGGGAGAAGTTATCTGCTACGACGGCCTGTCGTTTCATGTCGAACGCGTAGAAAAACGTCGGGTCATGCGCGTACGGCTCGAAGTGACAGAGAAAATAGAGGAACCTCAAGAAGTCAATGCCGCAAACACTGCCGGCCGCGTCAACTAAGTCGTCTGCGTAGCCCCACCTTTCATTGGAACTCGCCGCTAACAAAGTTGAAGTGAGTGCGACTCACTGTTTGGCAAAACAACGTGGTAAAGTTCACGCCGCAAGATAATCCTCTCGTTTCATAGGAGCAACAACATTGAGCTGGATCGAGCACATACTTGCTCGCGAAATTTTAGATTCGCGTGGAAACCCTACTGTAGAAGCTGAAGTCGTTTTGGGCGACGGGGAAGTTGGACGTGCAGCCGTGCCATCAGGAGCATCTACCGGTGAACATGAAGCAGTCGAACTGCGTGACGGCGACAAGAAACGTTACGGCGGCAAAGGTGTTCTCAAGGCCGTGCGCAACGTGAATGATGTTATCGCTCCCGAGTTAGAGGGCTTCGACGCACTCGATCAAGTTGAACTCGACCAGGCCTTAATTGCTCTCGACGGAACTAAGACTAAGTCCAAGCTCGGAGCCAACGCGCTGCTTGCCGTTTCTCTGGCAACTGCGCGAGCAGCTGCGGCTCACCTGGAAATTCCCCTTTACACCTATCTCGGTGGGCCAAATGCTCGAACGCTACCCGTCCCGATGATGAATATCATTAACGGTGGTGCGCACGCTGACAACAACGTCGACTTTCAGGAGTTCATGGTTGTACCAGTGGGAGCAGCCACATTTCGTGAAGCGTTGCGAATAGGAGTGGAAGTCTTTCATGAATTGAAGGCCGTACTCAAGAAGAAGGGTTACGCAACGAGCGTCGGAGACGAGGGAGGCTTTGCGCCCAACCTGCGTTCAAACGAAGAAGCCATCGAAACCATTCTGGAAGCAATACACAAGGCTGGTTATTCCGCGGGTGCCGATTGCTTGCTGGCACTTGATCCTGCTGCAAGTGAGTTCTATGACGGCAAGGCGTACGTTTTCAAAAAGAGCGACAAGCGAAAACTCACAAGCGAGCAAATGGCAGATTACTGGCGCTCCTGGTGCGACCATTATCCGATTGTTTCGATTGAGGATGGTATGGCAGAGAACGACTGGACGGGGTGGAAATTACTAACCGATCTAATCGGAAAGAAAGTTCAACTGGTGGGCGACGACCTTTTTGTAACGAATACCGAGTTTCTTCAAAAAGGAATTGATCTCGGTGTCGCCAACTCGATTCTGATTAAGGTCAATCAGATCGGCACGCTGACGGAGACGCTCGATTGTATTCAACTTGCGCAGACGAATCGTCGCACGACCGTTATCTCCCATCGCTCGGGTGAAACAGAAGATCCATTTATCGCGGACCTCGCCGTTGCGACTAACGCAGGACAAATCAAAACCGGTTCACTGTCACGCACCGATCGTATCGCGAAGTACAACCAGTTGCTGCGTATCGAAGAGGACCTTCGCGGAGCAGCACGGTTTCCCGGTCGCAAGGCATTTCACCAAATTCAACTCGACGGTGGCGGCAATACGACGCGGAAGGCTCGCGCCGCGAAACGCTGACGTATTTGAATATCGAATTTTAATGGCTCTGCAAGACTGACTGCGGTGAACCATGATCAGAACAAAAAGGACTTTGTCGAACGGCAGCGCAACGAGTTTGTGATCAGCACTGATCATCAACGCCTGGACATTCCATTCATTCACGAATTCCTGTCCAACAGCTCCTACTGGGCCACAGGTCGCAGTCGCGAAGTCGTGGAACGTTCGATCGCTAATTCTCTTAACTTCGGCATCTTTAAAGGCAACGAGCAGATTGGCTTCGCTCGAGTGGTAACTGACTATGCTACGTTTGCCTGGCTGGCGGATGTTTTCATCATCGACGGGTATCGAGGTCGTGGGCTTGGCTCCTGGCTCGTCGAAGTGATTACTTCACATCCACGCCTGCAGGATTTTCGACGTTGGATACTGGCAACGCGTGACGCACATGACTTGTACCGTCGTGTCGGTTTTAGTGATCTTAAAGAACCCAACCGGTGGATGGAACGGAGAAACGATTGAACAACAAACGGGGACCCCTGGCATTAATTGTTATTGACGGTTGGGGATACTCGCCGGCGCGCGAGGGCAACGCAATCGCACTGGCAACAACACCTTACTACGACGAGATAGTTGCAAAGTATCCGCAGACACTGCTCGAGGCTCATGGATCTCGCGTTGGTTTACCGGCAGGCGTAATGGGAAACTCTGAAGTCGGTCACCTGAACATTGGTTCCGGTCGAGTAATTCGCATGGACGTTTCGCTGGTGGACCACGAAATCGAGACCGGCGACTTCTTCAAAAACAAGGGACTAGCCACTGCAATGGAAGGCGCCAAAAAGCGCGGTAGCGCGCTTCACTTGATGGGCTTGCTTTCAGATGGCCAAGTTCACTCATCGCTCACGCACCTTTATGCGTTACTGCAGATGGCGAAGAACCACGGCTTGGAGCGTGTGTTCGTTCACGGCTTTCTTGATGGAAGAGACACACCACCTGCATCGGCAACTCTGTACGTTGCAGCACTGGAAAAGAAAATCACTGAAATCGGATGCGGGGAAATCGCCACACTTGTCGGGCGATATTACGCCATGGACCGTGATAAACGATGGGAGAGATCGAAGCGCGCATATGACTTACTGGTTCACGCGATAGGAGACCGATTTTCTGATCCGCTGGAAGCTGTGGAGAAATCTTATGAAGTTGGTGTAACCGACGAGTTCGTTGAACCGCGAGTCATCGTGCGCGCCAGCGGTGAACCGGTTGCGACAATTAAGAATGAAGATTCCGTAATCTGCTTCAACTTTCGTCCAGACCGTGCTCGTCAGATCACCAGGGCACTTGCAGTTCCCGACTTCACAGAGTTTCCGGTTACTGATAGACCACGTGTCGAGTACGTTTGCTTTACAACTTACGACGCCACGTTTCCTCTGCCGGTAGCATTTCCACCCCGACATCATCGAAACGTGCTGGCAGAAGTTTTTGGTTCCGTCTGCACACGCAACTTTCGATTAGCTGAAACTGAGAAGTATGCGCACGTTACCTACTTCTTCAATGGTGGAGTCGAACAACCATTCCCGTGCGAACAACGTCTTCTGGTTCCCTCACCTAAAGTAGCTACGTATGATCTGCAACCGGAGATGTCCGCGTTCGCAGTCACGGATAAAGTGCTGCGAGCGATTGACGAAGGCGCAACAGATGTCTTCGTAATCAACTTTGCGAATCCCGATATGGTCGGACATACAGGGAAGCTTGCCCAAACGATCGAAGCATGCCAATACGTTGATACATGTCTCGGATCAATAACAAATGCGATCCGTCAGCGACATGGCGTCACGCTAATTACCGCCGATCATGGTAACGCCGAACAGATGATCGATCCGCTCACTGGCAGCCCACATACAGCACACACGACTAACCCGGTTCCATTTCATTTCGTTGATGAGGCATCAATCGGAATGAAACTTCGCGCTGGTGGCGCTCTCGAAGACGTAGCGCCGACGCTGCTTGCCCTGTTAGATATTGAGAAGCCCAAAGAAATGACCGGGAAGGATCTTTTGGAAGGCAGTAGTCAGTAGGTGCTTTTGAATCCACGCAACATTCTAGTCATTAATTTCGGACAACTCGGGGATGTCGTTCTGAGTCTGCCGGCTCTCCAAGCACTTCGAGAACGCTTTCCCAACGCGAAGATTACAGCCATGGTTGGCAAACCCAGCAAGCCAATTATCGAAATGTCTGGGACTGCCAACGCAGTAATTGGCGTTGATCGAGTGGCCTTGAGAGACGGAGCAAAGCTTGTTTCGATTGGCCGAATAATCAAGCTCGTAAGAGACGTTCGAAAATCAAAGTTTGATCTGATCGTCGACCTTCACAGCTACGCGGAAACAAATCTGCTCGGCTTAATATCAGTTGCATCGCATCGTTTGTATTCCCACCGTCCAAACAGATCCCTCGATTACTTGGGTAACTTTAAGCCTCGCCCGCCTAGGCAGGATTTATCAAGACACGCCGTAGATCGATATCTCGACGTGCTGCAACCATTGAAAATCACCGGCAGGTCGAGAGCCCCACTTTTGAAAACGATTGTATCTGCAGACTCTGCGGTAGAAGCGTTACTCGAAAAAGAGCGGGCACATTCAAATACACTCCTTGTCGGTCTCTTCTTTGGTGCCGGTCACGCCGTTCGTCGTTGGCCGCTGGAACGTTACGCAGAGTTGGCTGACTTTTTGATTCGAAACGATAAGGTGCGGATCATCGTGTTTGCTGGACCCGAGGAACGCGAGTTTGTCGCCAAGGCAAGGGGGGCGTTCCCTTCGTCGACAATATTTCTTGACCGGCTAACGATTCCACAGCTAGCCTCCGCTCAGGCTCGTTTGACACTCTTCATTTCCAACGACACTGGGCCAATGCATATCGCCGCTGCCGTTGGAACCTCGGTGATCGTAATTCTGGATCGTCCGACTCCACACAGTTTCACTCCCGTTGGGGACCAGCATCGAATACTCTGTGGCGCAGATGTCAACGACATTACCGTCGACCAGGTTTACAAGGTGGCGCATGAGTTATTGTCGAGCAACAGAACGGAACGGATCTTCTCCCGAGCCGAACACCGCTAGTAGTCTCACGCCTGAGAATCTGGTAACCCGCAAGCATCACCTAGCTTCTATCCACGATTCGTAAGACGAACTCCGGTAGAGTTTTGCCGAATCGCTCCCAATCGCCGGAGTCGACGGGACATTACAGGGGCGTCTGAAAGACACAGAAGGGCGGTTGTTGCGAAGACGGGTACGACGAAACACTTTCCGGGTACCCCGGCGTCTTCAAACCGCGAAATCCTGGTGTTTTCGGTTATTTGCAACGACTTTCTGGGCAGGGAAGGTGCAATTAGACTTATCGATCAGGTTGTTCGCACTACGGCAGCACGCCAAACTCCCAACAACCGGCCTCAGACTACTACGCAAAACCATAGATTGCTCTGGACAAACATCGTTTAACTCTATTACTATGAGTGCGGTTCATCGGGCATCCCGACGGACTGAGGAGTAGTCCTGCCCGCCTCACGTGTCAATCTTTCCAGAATTGGCCTGCCTCAGCGAATTTAGGGAGAAAAATAATGCTACGAATGATTAACCGATTTTGCGGATTAACTCTTTGCCTCTTGATTCTTGCTGAGGCTGTGATCGCACAATCAAATGTGACTGCTAAGGCCGGATCTAGCCCGGCTCAGCCTGTGAATGCCGTGGAAAGCGACAGAACCAGGGACGGCTTAATGGGGCCAGTAAGGCGTGTTCGAACAGAGGTCGCTAAACTCACGAGCGCCGGCGGGGGCCTGCAGGAAAGTAAGCACGTGACGCTTGAGGTCGTTGCGTACGATCTCAGGGGAAACAAGATCGAGAATCAGTACTTTCCAATCGCAGGATCAAACCTTACCGGCAAAGAAGTCTATAAGTACGACGAAAAAGGAAATATCAGTGAGATGACTTTGCTGAATTCCGACGGTTCACTGCTCAGCAAAGAAACCTACAAATATGAGTTCGACTTCGCCGGCAACTGGAACAAGATGACTACTTCTGTTGCAGTCGTTGACAGCGGTCGTTTGACATTCGAACCAACCGAAGTCACGTACCGGATGATCATGTACTACCTCGACGAGAACATGCTGAAGAGTGTTCAGCCGGCAGCAACGGCGACAGCGAATTCTCCTGCAACACCCGCACCGGTAAATGCTGCTTCCAAGCCAGTGTCGGAAAAGAACTCGGCCAAGCAAGCTGACAATCGCAAATCGACTTCGGTGACCGTCCTTCCAGCTGCCACGTCAAACGTGAACAAGTTAGTCGCGGCGACACCAGTTGAAACAAAGACAGTGGAAACTGATTCCAATGTAGTGACCCTCGACGAACCGCCACCACCGAGACCACGACCCATTCTTAAACCAGTTTCCGGCGGCGTGCTGAATGGAACTGCTCTTACACTGCCACCACCGATTTATCCCGATGCCGCCAAGCGAATGAGAACATATGGCACGGTGACTGTTGAAGTGGTTTTAGATGAAAGCGGCAAAGTCGTTTCAGCAATTGCGACGAGTGGTCCTACGATGCTTCGCGATTCCGCTGTACAGGCTGCGCTCAAAGCCCGGTTCTCCCCTACCAAGCTTTCTGGTCAACCGGTCAAAGTTTCAGGCGTCATCAACTACAAGTTTGCACTGGTTCCATAACCTACCTTTCAATGGTGCGTCGAATTCGCTTCGACGCACCATTCTCTCCGTTTCTTTTCCAACCTGATTGTCTTCTCGAAGGGAATAGTTCTTATGGCACTAACCGGACACCTCAGTGACCTTTCACTTTCAGAGCTAATAGAGTTTTTCTGCAACCAGCGAAAAAGCGGTCGACTAAAAGTGCTGTACCCGAGAGGTGCTGGTTATTTTTATTTGCAGGCCGGCTCAGTCGTTGACGCACGCATCGGTGTGCTTCGTGGGATCGACGCTGTTTACTATGCTCTGACACTACCCAACGCCGAATTTGAGTTCAGTGTTGACGCGGAGACCAGCGAACGAACAATCAATCAACCCTGGACACAGGTCGTTCTGGAAGGACTTCGACGGCTCGACGAAAGCATTTCCCCAAATGTTGCGTTTCCTCCTGACTATGTCCCGGAACCAGATGAACTTGAAGTCGCGGTTAATGAAGAACTAGATAATTCGGAACCACATCGTTCATTGACACCCGCATTTTTGCGTTTTGGAACTTCAGAAACTCAGGTGAATCGTAAGCCACTGTTTATTGGAGCAGTCGCCATAGCAGTAGTTGGGAGCGTCGCTGCGATTGGCGTACCTGCAGGCTGGTATCACAAAGCTCCGGCCGCCCAGACAGAAGTCGTGACGCAGCAGGCACCGGTACAAGTGAGCACACAAACTGAAGCTGTTACCCAACCGCAGCCAGCTCCAAGCGAGGCCAGTCAAACTGAAGATGCGGCGGCTTTGGCCGCCAGACGACAGCGTGAGAGGGACAAGAAATTCCGCGACGCGAGGGCGGCAGAGACTGCAGCAGCTTTAGGTACGACACCAGCGCCAAATGGTAAGCGAGTCGTCGTAACAGTGACATACGATGAGAGCGGACGCGTTACGCAAGCAAGTGGGGGTGATGCGAATGCGCTGAGAATCGCCCGTCAAAAGCGTTTCCCACCAGGCAAAGCCGGATCGGCAACAGTCGCGATTCCGATCAACTAATAATCGCGCATCGGTATAAAACGGAGAAAGGAATCACTTCCTTTCTCCGTTTCTGTGCTGTTAGGCCTATAGAAATCCGGAGTCAGTTTTATCGGTCTGCGTTTTCCAGGCCGACCATTCCGAGAATAGTCAATAATCCGCGCTTGAGTCCCTTATCTCGATTCAGCGGCTCGTACCACTCGTCCAGCGTGTGGGAGCAACCGGAAGTGCCACCCGCGCCCAACGTGATGGCTGGAATGCCAAGAGATATTGGAAGATTAGAATCAGTCGAAGATTGATCCAGCTCACCCACGATTCCAAACGTTTGTGTGGCTTGCTGGGCGAGTTCTACTAGAAATGAGTTGGAAGGAGTCGCGCCACCTGGTCGCTCACCGACCAGGTCAATGTTCAATACCAAAGGGGAGTCTCCAGGCCGCCGTGCAGCGTTCTCCTGGTCAACTGCTTCGTGAACTGAGCGTCGGAAATAAGCATCAAGTCGTTGGAGTTCCACCTCATCGCAAGAACGCAAATCGACATCCATGTAAGCCGCTGAAGGAATGCTGTTGATACTTGTGCCTCCCTGGACTTTACCTACGTTGAATGTAGTCCGTTGATCCTTAGGCAACGTATAACTCACGAGACGAGATATTGCGCGACCGAGTGCATGAACCGGATTGGGTATGCCGAAGTCGCCCCACGAATGTCCACCAGTTCCTTTGACAGTGACGCGATAGCGATGTGAACCGAGTGCTCGATTAGTGATGCGCTCGATTCCGGGTCCATCAAAGCTGATAAACGATTCAATCCGTCCTGCCCATGGTCCTTCGGTAAAGAGATAACGAACACCGCGTAGGTTTCCCTCGCCTTCTTCACCAACAGTTCCGACAAAAAGGATGGAGCCACTCGTCTTACTGCTGGTCTCTACCAACACACGAGCGATTGAGATCAACGCCACGAGTCCACAGCCATCATCTGAAATGCCAGGCGCGAACAAACGCTGATCTTTACGTCGCACAGTAAAGTCTGTTTCCCTGGAAAACACCGTATCGAGGTGAGCGCTTACCACCATCAAGGGCGATTGGGAAAGTCCACGAAGCAATCCGAGGCAATTGCCGGCTTCGTCGATTTGGACCTCGCTCAAACCAATTTCAAGAAACTTGCGACTGAGATACTCGGCACGTTCCCGTTCACCGAAAGGACTGGATGGCACCGAACATATTCTGATCTGCTCGTCAGTGATGGTCTCCGCTTGTTGTTCGAAGATACGAAATGATTCGGCTACCTCAGGAGTCTTGAGAAGATCCTGTATCACTTGTGAAGGCGAAAGTTTTACTGATGTGGACATGCGTTAAGAGTCTCAGATTTCAGATCTCAGACTTAAGAATCCCGGATCTCAGATTTGAGATAATTTGAGATCTGAGATCTGCCATCTGAGATCTGCTTCCTGAGATCAGTCTAAGAGTTCCCTTATCTCGTTTTCTTCAAGTACCCCATGGGCCGCCTTGGCGTACTCATAGATCTTGTTAACGCGCGTTTCGTCCGCCTCAATACCGCGTTTCTCGAGCCAGTAAATCACATTTGATTTGCCGCTCATTGGGCCGATCTCAATAACCTGCTCTAAGCCAAATTCTCCTGCAGGAACTCCCGAATAGACAATATCTGCCAAATGCTGATTCCCTTTTTTGTAGCTCTTAATAACTGCTGCTGCGTGCACTCCGGTCGCCGTTCTGAAAGCGTCTCGTCCAAACACCGGATAGTTGTGAGGCACAGGCCAACTGCAAATCTTCGCCGCAGTTTCGCAGTACTCGCCGAGCCTCGACACATCGTTCGTAATCCAACCCAACAGTTTCAAGTTAACAAGCAACTGATCCATCGGCGTGTTACCCACTCGCTCACCAATGCCCAGCGCGGTGCCATGAACCTGATCCGCGCCTCCTTGAATGGCCGCGATCGAGTTGATTACTCCTAACCCACGATCCTGATGTCCGTGCCAATCCAGTCGGATGTTTCCACCTTCTTCTTCGATGATGTTCTTCACAAATCTCACAACAGCTTTCGCGCCGTCGGGAGTGGAGTGCCCAACCGTATCGCAGACACAGACAGCCCTGGCGCCGCAGCGAATCGCAGTTGTATATAAAGCGCGGATGACGTCGGGATTGGCTCTCGTCGTATCCTCAGTTACGTACATGACCGGCAAGCCCTCACCGACCGCAAACGTCACCGCTTCCTCTGTTAACTTGAGCAACTTATCGAGTGTCCAGTCTTCCGCGAAGAACCGAACTGATGATGAACCAATGAACGTACACGCCTCAATTGCGATTCCTGTACGCTGGGAGATTTCGGCAATGGGAACAATATCGTTGCGATGGGTCCTGGCAGCGCAATTGGGTCTAATGTTCAGTTTCTTCTCAACAATCTCTCGAGCGAGGCGTTCAACTCCTGCCGCGTGAGTTCCCCCTGCGCCGGGCAATCCAATGTCTGCTGTATCGATGCCAAGAGCATCCATCAAATGCAGTAATTCAATTTTCTGTTCAACGGCCGGTTCGCAGACAGACGGAGACTGAAGGCCGTCGCGCAAGGTTTCGTCATCGAAGCTAATTTGACGTTGAGGCGATATGAGAGATGGCTCGATCGTATTCCAATCGTAAACGAGTTCCTCGGTTGTCATTGTGTTCTTCAACTCCGAAAACAAATCCAGGCGATCGATTAGATGTTGAAATTGATTACAACAAACGGGGTCAATTAAATCAACTCGGTCGTTGGGTCTTGGGTATTTGGCCTTTTGCCTTTGGCCTCCGAACTCCGATTGTTCTTTAAAAACCTAAAACCTAAGACCAAAACCAACGACCAAATATTCCGCTTTTGACGAAGCACGCAGCGATGCGTTAGCCTCTGACGCTCTTCAATCGTCGCTTGTAAATCTCCAGTAAACTTTCGGTGTCTACCAAAACAATCGCGCTTGGATCTGATCGCGCATCAAAAATAATGGCGGTGCGTGCGAGTGTGGCTCGCATTGCGGCGATCGATCCGGACTGGAGTGAAGCGAATGTTGTTGCACGAAGAGTCGAGGTGAGCGTGCCCGCAATGCCGATCACAGACTGGCAATTGATGCAGGGAGCACGCGAGCGTGCGTTCGCTGCCCAGGAATCGTTGAAGAGCCGTCGGCTTTCTGCGGACATTTACGTGGGCCTGGAAGGAGGCTTTCATTCCATTTCCATCGAAGGCGAATGGCACACTTTTCTAAGAGGGTGGGCTTACGCCACGAATGGGTCAGACAGAAGTGCCTTTGGGGCTGCCCCTTCGATTTCAGTGCCCCACGACATCGTAAAGAGCGTAATCGAAGGTCGAAAAGAACTCGGTCTGGTGATGGACGAAGTAACGGGCGGACGAGACATCAGAAGTAAACAAGGAGCGTGGGGTGTTTTGTCACGAGATCTTGTATCTCGTTCGTTGAGTTTTGAGCTGGCGCTGATTGCAGCGTTCGCTCCGTTTTACAATCCGAAGATGTATTCAAATCAGAACCCGGAGAACTAGAGACTATGTCAGAACTCCGACTTGAAGAGATCAGCCACCGATGCACAGAGACGCCAAAACACGAATCGGAGAAATACTTAAGTTCGTGACTTCGTGTGTTGGTGACTTGGTGGTTAAATTTTCAGACCCACGTCTTGACAGTCCACTAGCGCAGGGCTCGTAGTTGGTATCTAATGAATAGGACCTTTAAGAACGAAGAATGGACGAATTAGTCACAACAATTAATCATGAAGATCCGCCACCTCATCACCGATCGAGCGTTGGCTGGATCGAAGTCATCGCGGGTTCGATGTTTTCAGGCAAGTCGGAAGAGTTAATCCGACGATTGCGTCGAGCCAAGATTGCCCGTCAAAAAGTACAAGTCTTCAAGCCAGAAATTGATGCACGCTTTTCTGACAATCACATCGTTTCGCATTCAGAGATGCGCCATGAGTCATCAAACATCAGAAGCGCTGCGCAGATCATGGAGAGGATCGAGCCGGATACTGAAGTAGTCGGAATAGACGAAGGACAGTTTTTTGATGAAGAGTTGGTGAACGTTGCCAACGAACTCGCGCGTCGAGGTCTGCGAGTAATCATCGCCGGGCTCGATCAAGACTACACCGGCAAACCTTTCGAGCCGATGCCGCAACTCCTGGCAATTGCGGAGTACATCACGAAGACCCACGCGATTTGCATGAAGTGCGGCCAACCGGCGAACTACTCACAAAGAACATTTGAATCGGAAGAACGTGTCGCCGTTGGTGCTTCGGATAAGTACGAAGCAAGATGTCGGGGGTGCTTTGTCCCACACGCAGACGCACCAACAGTCCATGACTGAGAATTAACATTTTCCTCATCTGATAATCCAATTTCAGGCAACTCTTCTTATTAGAGCCGGCGTCTCAGCACGCAAGAAGACTCCTCTATATCCGTTCTTATAACTGCCATCTTCAAATCTCCCCGGGCTCGTTAGTTCTTCGTTTTAATCAAGCGGGTAACTACGGTCGTCTCCCCTCAGACAATCACTTATCGCAGCCGCAAAGTTAGGCGTATTCACCACGCACGAATATTGCTGAATCAGCTGGCTGCAACAGGAGTACGACTATGAAAAACCTTCTCTTCACTAGCGCAGTTCTCTGTCTAATCGTCGCCGCCTCAATTGGAGTCGTGAAAAATGCTCGGGCGCAACAAGCAGGTAGCACTCAGTCAAGTCAGTCCACGGAGTCCCAATCACTGAACTACCGCATCTCCGGTCCGTACACACACAAGAATCTCACCGTCTTCCTCGTCCACGGCAAAGATCTCCTCAAGGATCATTCTTTTCTAACGCTTCAGGAGGCGCTGGCCCAGAAGAAGGTCATTGTCTACGAAACTAAGGACGTCAACGAGCTTGCGATCAGAAACCTTTCAAACCAGGACATCTATGTTCAGTCGGGCGACATTGTGCGCGGCGGTGATCAGGACCGGATGATTTCCACCGACTTCATCGTCCCGCCGAAGTCAGGCCGGATGCCGATCGCAGCGTTTTGTGTTGAGTCAGGAAGATGGAGTCGACGCGGCAATGAAGGAAATGCTTCGTTCGCTAGTTCCGAGAATTCCGCTTCAACCAGGGAACTGAAGCTCGCAGCCAAACGCTCCAATTCACAACAAGAGGTCTGGGACAATGTCTCCGTCACCCAGGCCAAGTTGAGCAAAAATGTTGGTGGGACCGTGAGCGAGACCGTTTCCGTTTCGAGCCTGGAACTTTCTGTCGATAATTTAAAAGTCAAAGAAACAACCGCGGCTTATATCAACGCTCTCTCAGGAATCGTTCAAAACAAGAGCGATGTCATTGGTTATGCATTCGCGATCAATGGCCAGGTCAACAGTGCCGATGTCTACGCATCGCGAACCTTGTTCGTAAAACTCTGGCCCAAACTGCTGAAGGCAAGCGCCGTCGAAGCGATTGCCGAGTTGGATGAAAACTCAAAGCCAGTCGCTTTAGAACAAGACGCCGTGACAGCATTTCTCGGCGATTCCGAAAAGCCTTCACCGGTCGAGAAAGAGGTGACGCAAAGAGTAAAACTCGTAACTCGTGAAGGCGACCGCGGTATCTTTTTCGAAACTCGTGATCGCCAAAAGAACGACGCCTGGATCCACCGAAACTACATAAGGAAGTAGTCAACGACGATCTTCAGCAGGCAATTGTCTTCGCTCCAGGGGAGCGACATGTTTATAGCCACGAAAATGTTTTTGCCCCCGCGCCTCCGGCGCGGAGGTATTTGGATCGATGGCTATATACATCTCGCTCCGTTGGAGCGAAGTTCCAACACATGAAGTGACTGTGTAGATGGGTAGTAATTGCGTCTTGTGAACGCAAAAACGTGAGCTGGATTCAATCGCTATCAAGCTCTACGAACGTGACGAGGATCGCGTCCGTTGAGTTGGGATGAAGAATTGCTAGTGAGTAATCTTGGTCGAATAGAGAATCCCGTACAGTTCGTCCTGGTGCTTTGGAAAACCTTTGCCGTCAGACGCCAACATCACGTTAACGAATTGAACCTGGCCGGTAAATTTCCTGTAGGCCATCCATTGGAGCCGTCTAAAGCCGTCCGGCTTTTCCGGATTCGCCTCTCGAAACTGAACGCCTTTCAGTCCGTCGATCTCCATCCATTTTACTTCGTCGACCTCACCATTCTTAGCTCTTGTCTTCGCGCCGTCGTAATACGCGTTGATGCTCGCCTCGGTCGGAAAGCTCTCGTCCATGGGTGAGATACTCACAATCAATGAAGCTTCACTACCAGGTGAACTCCACAGGAGTTCCTTAGATTCATTATTAACCTCTTTCCAGCTCGCTGGAACCTTAAAGGACATTCCTTGTCGATCCCACTTGGCGTCGTGACCACCTTCGAGCGTGGCTAATTGTGCGGGGCTTGCGACACCGTGTTCCGCAGGCGCGCCACTGTCACCGGAGGTTGAAGAGGAACTGGAACTGGACCCGGTTGTTGATTTTCCACGTTTGAATTTTTCGGAAAGATTGCACAGCGAAAGAGCGAATAGAAAAACCAGCCCGACCGAGAGATATTTCATTATCGCAACTCCACGGCGTGATATGTAAGAGCACCGCGCTTCTACCGAAAACCTCGAGGTAAGTCAATCTAAATGTCCGACATGCTTCAACTTGTCGGCAATCAATCAAGTACCTGGACCGACAAGCTGAAGCTTATCGGACATTTGTGTTATCCTCTCACCCTTCCCTCTATCAACCCCCTTTCAATATCGTGACCTGCGAGTTGTCGCAGAACTATGGAGAGTGTTGATATGAAAACTGCCATCGCCACACGTGTGGGCTTTATTCTTTCTTTTTCACTTTTGGTTTTTGCTTTCGGAGCTTGTCAACGAGGACCTGTCGTTGAGTCCAACCTAAACACGAACCTATCCACAAACGCGAATCTAACGCCGGCTAACACAAATACTAACGCTCAACCAATTGCTACCCTCGCCGCACGAGAGCCGGACAAGTATAAAGCGACGCTTGTATTCACTGCGCAAACCGAGGGCGGCGATAACGCGATCGGTATTCCACCTCTGTCGGCAGAAGTTGCGCGCAATGGCGATGACCGCCGACTCCAGTTCAAACTTCCCGACGGATCAGACCTGATTTACCTCGATCACGCCGCCACGCCCTACGCAATAGCGCCAGCCCGCAAGCAGTATGCTGAGCTTACTCCGACAGCCACTGGATTTCAGTTGCACAAACTAATGACGCCGGGTCAACTCGTCTCGTATCTCGACAGGCTCCAGGGAATTGAACTTGTCGGTGAGGAAACAGTTAACGGACGCACGGCACAAAAGTATCGTTACGCACGTACATCAAATACGAACACGTCGGCCGGTCAAGTGAATACTGAGTCGTTCATCTATATCGATAAGGAAACCGGATTGCCCCTTCGCGCGGAACTCTTCAGCGAAGCAAGTGGTAACGTGCAGGGTGTTAAGGGCGCGAAGATCGTTGCTGAGATGCGCGACATCACAACTAATGTCGATCCGAGCTACTTTGAAGTGCCGGCTGGATTGAATAAAGTTCCAGAGGCCCAGGTGAGAGCACAGGTGGATGCAGTGACAAATACGATTGCGGCAGTGTTGCGCACGCTACTGACAAACATGAACACTGCGCCTCCGCCACCATCTGCGAGTCCTACTGCTTCGCCTTCAACTAGTCCAACCCCTTAAGGAGTATTTAAATGCGATACATCGTTACCCTGTTATTGGGTGCTTTGCTCGGCGGCGGTGCGGCCATTTTTTTCCTGGGCGCACCGCGAGCGCGCGCCGTTCCCGGCACGAAGGTAACCGCGCCTGATCCCAAAGGTGATCCCCCCGGAACAATCGTTGTGAGCCTGGACCAGGGTTTCGTCGATGCCGTCCTTGCAACCACATTTTCAGGATTGGGAACGCCGACATTTAATCTCGGCAAGCTTGAGTCAGTCGATTCGGATCGCGAGTTGGCTAACTTTCAAGGTGGCTGCTCCAACCAGATCACGCTGCTGCCGGAAGGTAGTGGCGTGAAGACTGGAGTGCAGTTTCGCAACGGACAGATCTCAGTTCCCATGGCTTTTACTGGGAGCTACAACTTCGTCGGAAACTGCATGCAGTTTAAAGGCTGGGCGCAAACGTCGATTCAGTTGCGCTTCGACGAACCAAAACAGACAGTTTTTGGAAACGTTAATGTTGAGGGCGTGAACCTCGAAGGCGTATCGCCGGTTGCAAACAACTTCGTCACCGTGTTTGTGCAGACGGCAATCAATCAGAGAGTGAATCCCCTGATCCTTGTAACTGATCGACAGCTGTCACTGATGGTTCCGATTAAGGCGAGCAACGGAACAGTGAAAGCGCACGCCAAAGATGTTCGCGCGGAAATTCTTGACGGTGCCTTGAAGCTGCACTTGAGCTATGAATTTGCCGGCGTCAAAGGCGAAGTCTGAAGGTCAGGGCTGGGAGCGCAGGCGTCCCCGCCTGCTGATTGCTCGTTAGTAACGCGAGTGGCCATCAAGCTGGCGAGGACGCCTGCGCTCCCGGCACTAATGTACGAGCGTCGCTGTGTCCGCAAGCGCTTTTTGTCGTTCGAAGTGTCCGGCGATCTCCTCTGCAGTCTTCCGTCCAACAAAAGGCGTCAACTCCGAAACGCTGGCGCGTGAGATCCGTTGAATCGAACCAAAGTGCCTCAGCAGTCGTCCCTTCCGCTTGTCACCAACGCCGGGGATCGCGGTCAACTCGGATGTAAAGTCACGCAGCTCTCGTCGCTTGCGATGATAGGTGACGGCGAAACGATGCGTTTCGTCACGAATCATCTGGAGCAATCGAAGAATCAATGAATGTGAATCAAGATAAATTGGTTCGTCTTCACGCCCCTTCATCAGCAAGTAGGCGACGTCGTTGTGTCGCTGTGGTGGCTTAACGATACCCACCATCGGAATCGCTTCAAG
>Ga0134124_10000558_pt1 | contig 30700 bp, 30 predicted proteins | sample KB304_FD_96880 | JGI IMG/M metagenome (GOLD analysis project Ga0134124, IMG submission 96880) | Terrestrial soil microbial communities without Nitrogen fertilizer from Kellogg Biological Station, Michigan, USA - KB3-0-4 | ecosystem: Environmental > Terrestrial > Soil > Unclassified ... | reverse complement strand
GGACAGGGAGGCCGCGCGCAGCAGCACGTATCGCTGCCCGCCAATCTCCAACGTGCCGTGCTCTGGATCCGCGCGCTGTTCCGCGAAATAGCGAGCGACGTACTTCTGAGCCTCGTCGAACAGTGGCACGAACTTGTCGGGGACGCGAACGGTGTTGGGCATGTTCCGCCTCGGTCGCAGACTAGTGCATCGCCGCGAGTGCGCGCAGCGGCCCGCGCGCAAGCTCGAAATACAGCCGTGAAATGCCCAGCCAGCCCGCAATCGCGCCGACGCCCCGGCCAGGCGCGCTCACGATTGCCGAAAGCGACCGCTCAGCGGGCGGGCGAGCGGCACGTCACGCGCCGCTCGACTCGCTGACTTCGAAGTCGAGCACGCGCCGCTCGATACGCGCGGCGGCGATCACCCGAGCCGCCTCCACGTGCACGGGGTGGATCTGATAGCCCTTCAGCGCTTCCCAACTGTCGTGTGTAGAAATCAGCACCACGTCGCCGAGTTGCTCGTCACCACCAGCCCCGATACCGACCTCCAAGCTCGACATGCCGGGCACTCGGCCGCGCAAGGATTCCAACGCGGTGCGGATCTTCTCGGCCTGCTCGCGCCGTTCGTCCGCGGAGGTGCCGCGAACTCGCCACATGACAACGTGCTTGATCATGGCCCGGGATTCTAACACCGACCTTCGCTAGGAAATCATCTTGACGTCACCGGAGCGCCATCGGCCAAATTCAGTTTTCGCTCGCTAAAACAGGCGCGGCCGACTTTTATTCCGTAGCCGGCGTCGGCTCAGAAATATTGGCCGAAGTCGACCGAATCGGCTCAGCTGCCGTTGACAGACCCGAAATCGAAGCCCATGCCTGGAGTGGTCAAACGTGTCCGAGGAGCATCCACAAGTTCGCTTCGAACAAGAAGGCACGCGCCTCACCGCGGTCGAGATCACGCGTGAACAGCGTTCACCCGTAATCGCCGCGCTCCAGCGAACTTTGTTCGCCCTCGGCATCGTTGTTTCCTCGTATCAAGCCCGTGCGCGCGCCACGCGGCTCGTCGAGCGCATCGTGATCGAACGCACTGACGGTGGGTCGATTGACGGCACGCTCTCGGTCGCGACCAAGGCCGCCATCTTGCCCATCGCGCTGGAGCAAACGGGCGAGCGCGCGCCCGAGCCCGAGCCCGCGCAGGGTTGAACCCAGCGTCGCAGCTTCGCTGTCACCACGGCGAGCCCCGCCTGCTCTGTCGGGCGTCCGCGAAGGGAACTCGGATGCGCTGAGAGGTGCGTGGCTGGCGCGCGAGCGCCCCATTCTCCCCTGCAAGCCTCGAGCCGAGGGCGAGCCGTCAACGGAAGCGCCACCCGCTCTTCCGAGCGTTTCGCGGCACAGCCGTTGCGCAGGCGGCGGTGATCGTCCTCGAAGCTGACAACGTCCAAAGAAGCGGCGACGCTGCACTGCGGTGAGGCGCTCGCCCGGTCCGTCGCTCAGATCGGTTCTGGGATCCCTTCGCGGGCCCGCCATTCGCGGAGCAGCGCCACCCGCGAGCGCGGCAGCCGGGCCGCCAAAGGCTCCCAAGAGGCGATGCGATCCGCGCGAAAAGTCCGAAAATCACCGCGCATTTCGCACCACGCGACGAGCAGCCGCGCGCGCTGGAAGAAGCCGAGTCCGAGAGGCCAGATCACGCGCGTCGTCGCTGAATCGGGTTCCGTGCGGTACACGATGCGGGCTTTGCGCTGCTCGCGAATCGCACGCCGGAGCTCGGCGAGATCGACGGTCTCCGCCGGACGGGAAAGCGCGGGACCGGCCGAGAGCGCAATTTCGTCCATGAGCACTCGTAGATCCTTGGGCAACACCGCGCGCAGCTTGGCCACGACTTCTGCGGCCGCGTCGGCCAGCGCCTCGTCCGCGTGCACCGCAGTGAGCCGCAACCCCAGCAGCAACGCCTCCAACTCTTGATCCGTGAACATCAGCGGCGGCAGCAGGAAGCCCGGACGCAAGACGTACCCCACCCCGGGTTCGCCATCGATGGTCGCGCCTTCCGCACGCAGCGTTTGTACGTCACGATAAACGGAACGAATCGAGATCTCGAGCTCGTCCGCGAGCTGCTGGGCACTCACGGGTCGACGATGACGACGGAGGAGCTGAACCAAACGCAGCAATCGATCGGCGCGCGACATTCTGCCCATCCTGCCAAGATTTGGCACGGTGAACCAGGCGAATTTAGGCGATTTTCGTGAGACCTGCACGCTACTGCCAAAATCTGGCACAGCGGTCCGGCACGCTCGCGCCATGTTCAACCCCAACTTCTTCCTGTTGTATGTCGATAGTCCAAGCGCCAGCGCGGCGTTCTACAGCGAACTACTCGGGCGCACGCCCGTCGAGAGCAGCCCCAGCTTCGCGTTGTTTGCGCTCGATGCCGGGGTGATGCTCGGCTTGTGGTCGAAGCACACGGTCGAGCCAGCCGCGCCGTCTCGGTTTGGTGGCAGCGAACTAGCGTTCAAGGTGAGCGACGCCGAAGCGGTCCGCGAAAAGCATCGCGAATGGGCCGCACGCGGCGTGCCGATCGCGCAAGCGCCGGTCGAACTCGACTTCGGCCAGACCTTCGTTGCGCTCGACCCGGACGGGCATCGCTTGCGCGTGTTCGCTCCGACTGCGGCTTGATCGCGCGCTTGGTGACGGTGCTTGTTCGGTGCGCGAGCTGCTCCCGGCAAAGGGGCTGGACGCGCTCCGGGCGTCGTGCCTGGATAGGCGTGCCGTGCTGTTGTCCGCACCCGTCTACCCGACCCCCGTGCGCGCGTGCCCGGAGCTGAGCCACGCGCGCGCCGAGCTGTGGCTCAAAAATGACGGCCTGACGCATCCCATTTACGGAGGAAACAAGGTGCGCAAAGCCGAGCGCCTGATCGCCGAAGCGGAGCGCCGCGGCGCCAAACGCGTCGTCAGCTTTGGCGCCGCGGGCAGCCACCACCTGCTCACCTTGGCGATGTTCGCGCGCGCAGCAGGCCTCGAAAGTGCGGCGCTGGTGTTCCCCCAGCCGCGAACGACGCACGTGTTGGACACCCTGCGCGCCGCGATCGGCCTCGGGCTTCAAGTGCACCCCGTGCGGCCTGCAGCCTGGCTCCCTTGGGCATTGCCGCGCGTGCTTCGCCGCAGCGACTACCTGATTGCACCTGGAGGCTCGAACGCCATCGGAGCACGAGCGTGCGCAGATGCCGTCGACGAACTCGCTCAGCAGATCGCTGCCGGCGAGCTACCAAGCCCGGATCTGATCGTGGTCCCGCTCGGCTCGGGGGGCACCTGCGCTGGCTTGGCGGCAGGAGTCGTGCGCCGAGGCCTGGCCTGCCGGGTGTTGGGCGTTCAGGTGGTCGGCGGTGTGGGTCCACGACTGGCTGCGCGCTATCTGGCGCGCAGGGTGCTGCAGCTCTCCGGCGCAAGCGAAGACCACGAAAAGCTCGCCACGCGCTTGAGCTTCGACGCTAGCCAGGTCGGCCCTGGCTACGGCGTGAGCACGGCCGCTGGTGCGCGTGCCACGAACATCGCTCGAGAAATTGGCCTAGTTCTCGAGCCGACGTACACGGCCAAGGCGTTCGCTGGAGTGCTCCAGTTGCTCGATACAGCGACGGACAGCGACGCCAATCAGTTGGGACGACCTCAGCGGATCCTGTATTGGCACACGCTCAGCGCGACTTCGCTCGAGCCGCTCCTGCGCGAGGCCCCGGGGGAATTCGAGCTGCCCGGGGCGGTGCGAAGCCTGCTGCGGCGCTAGAGACGGCTGACGATGCGCGTCGTGCATTCGGTCAGCGCATCATAGTAGTCGTCGGCTAGAGATTGATAGCCACTGCTCCAGGTATGAACGAGTGAATCGAAGCCCTCGAACCCCGGGGTCTTGCATGAGCGCCAATAGCTGCGTTCCCCATCGGACACGTCGCGTGGAAAAACCTGCATCGTCAGGGTGCAGGTCTTGGCGACGCGGCTACAAGTGAGGCGACGGAAACCAAAGTCGTAGTCCCCGCTACACCAAGTGTCGGCGCAGATGTCGTCGATCAATTTCAACGCTGTCGTCACCTGCGACGGGCTGAGCGCGTTGCCCGAAAGGGCCTCGTCTCGTGTCTCGACTGGACTCCCCTCGCCGATTTCGACCTCGGGTCCCGACACCGAACCTGCGTTACATGCCGACAGCGCGCTCACACCCAACATCGCCAGCCTCCGAATTATTTTCATGACGAATCCCACGGAACGACCCGCTGGCGGCCTTTCCGCAGCTTCGGTTCCGGTCACTCATCGGCCCTGCCTCGCCGCGGGTGCGCAAATTCGTCAGCGACGGGCTGAATCAGCCAGGCGTCATTCGGTCGAGGGTGGGTTGCTCACGATCTTGCGCGGTAGCTGCGTTTGGGCCGAGCTCCCCTCGCTCGGCTGCGGCCCGACCAGGAACCAGGTGCGCATCACGCCCTTGCCCTTTACCGTGATCTCGCCGCGCGGCGTCAAGACGTACATTTCCTTCAGCAATTGCCGCGTTTCATCGGTGACGTGCACCATCCCCGGTTCGCCGTGCGATTCCATCCGACTCGCGGTGTTCACGGTGTCTCCCCAGACGTCGTAAATGAACTTGCGCTTGCCGATCACGCCGGCGACGACTGGACCGGTATGGATGCCGATGCGAATGCTGAGCGCTTCGCCGAACTCGCGGCTGAACTCGAGCGCTCGGCGTTGCATGGCCAGCGCCATCTCCGCAATCATCTGCGCGTGATCGTATTCGTGACTGTGTAGCCCACCGGCCACCATGTACGCATCACCGATGGTCTTGATCTTCTCGAGCTTCAGCTTGTCGGCCAAGTCATCGAAGCTGGAAAACATCCGGTTCAAACGATCGACGAGCTCGACCGGGGTCACCCGCTCGGACATCTTGGTGAAGCCGACGATGTCGGCGAACAGCACGGAAACACGGGGAAACCCGTCGGCAATCGGCCGCTGACCGCGCTTCAAACGCTCGGCAATGCTCGACGGCAGCACGTTCAGCAGCAGCTCTTCGGCTCGCGCCTTCTCGGCGGCCAGAGCCAAGACTTGGCGATCGATCAGCCGGCGCTGCAGGAACCCCTGGCGCGCTTGTTGCTCCTGACGAAACGCAATCAGGGCGCCCAAGCCTCCGAGCGACAAGAGCGTGCTGGCCACCGACAAGCTGACATGCAACGGGCAATGGGCGAGCGAGCGATCCAAACTGGCGAAGATGAGCAACGTGAGCAGCGTGTAGGCGAGCTGCGCAACCACACTCAGCCGAGCCACGAAAGGTCCTAGGGTGACGAACGCGACGGCAAATGACGTGTATAAAAAGTAGCCACTGTCACCCGCAATCGCCCCGATGTAGAGCACGATGAAACTCGCGGAAACGCCATAGACCAGCATCATCAGCTGCGAAAAGCGCAGCAGGTGACGCGAGTTCAGCAGCCAGAACACCAGCGCGGACACGGGCACGAACACGCCGAAACGCACCGCCCACGCCTGACTCCGGATCTGCGGAACGACCAGGGCGTCGTGCAACGCGAAGCCGAAGAAGGTCAGCGACGAAAGGCCGACGCTGAAGCTCAAAAAGCGCCGCAGCGACTCGAGGTCGTCGCGCTGAAAAGCCTGCTCGAGCGCCGGGTCGACGAATCTACCCGTCCACGAAAGCTGCGACCGATCACTTTCGGTCGCTCGTTGCGCATCGCTCGCCAGGGGCACGATCGCATCGTACAAGGTTGTAGCTGCTGGTGCAGCGGTTACGATGAGAGCTGAGGGATCGCCGGCTCAGTAGCCAATTTCGAGCACCTCCAGCTCATCGCTCGAACGCGGCGTCACCAGCACGGTGACCTCGCCGACCCGCTTGCCCAAGAGGGCACGCGCGAGTGGGGCCGAGAATGCGAGCAGCCCCGAGCTGGGGTCAGCCTCGTCGACGCCAACGATGCGATACTCCGCTTCTGTGCCGGATTCGTGACGCACGCGCACCGAGGCCCCGAAGCGCACGCAATCATGCGGCTGCGAGCGAGGATCGATCAGCTCCGCGCTCGCCAGGCGCGCCTGAAGTTCCGCGGCCCGCTGAACGACTGCGCTCAAGCGCGTCGTGCGATCGGCGGCGTCGGACTTCTCGAGTGCGTTGCGCTCTCGCTCGAGCAGCGCGTGCTCGGCTTGCAATTGCTGCAGACCTCGCGGCGTCACGTAGTTGGGCGCCCCCGGGGGCAGCGGCGCGCGTGGAACGACCAGAAGCTCGGGGCCCGCGTCGTCTTCCTTCGTGAACGCGCGACTCACTCGGAGCGCCGTTCGAGCGCTGCGCAACAGGCGCTCATGAGCTCTTTCGCGACGACTCCTGTTCGGATTCGTCCCCCGAGGTCTTGGCGAGTCCCGGCTGGATGGGTCGTGTCGCACCTTCGCGCATCGCTGCGACGACCTCGGCCAGTTCCTCGGAACTCAATTCATTGGTCGGCAGCGTGAGGCGCTCGAGTGCAGGTTCTGCGCCGAAATAGTGGACGGCACACTGGGCGTGAATCGTCCCCATCGAGTTGAACCGCCCTTCCTCGAACATTTGGAGCGCGAGTCGCCACGAGCCCTGTTCGATCAGCTCGCGACAATGACGACAACGCGCACGCCCCGAAGATGCCCGTTCCGCGCGAAGGAGCCGACTCAAGCGGGGCTGAGCCGTGCCCTCACGAGCAAGCGCAATCAGCGCCGGCACCCCTTCCGACGCAGCCTGCCCCTGATCGAGTACCGCCAGCAGCGACTCCGGCCGCGAGCAGGCCGCACAGCGCAGATGGAACCAAAACAAGCTTTCGCCTTCGCCATAGGCGTTGGGGAGCGCCTCACCGAATCGCTCCTCTCCTTTTGCAATTGCCTGGCCACACGCCCGGCACTTTGCGCGGCCGCTCGTCGCCCGTTCAATCACGGAAGTCATGCCTAAATCTTGGCGGAAGCTCTGCCAAACCGTCAAGTTCCCGTCCGCCGCGGAGGCGGATGGTAACCTAGCGGTCATGGCAGATCAGTCGGATTCGGGCGCCTTGGAAACAGTCCTGCGTGGCCAGACGCGCGATGTGGACGGCTTTGCGGTTTCACGGGTTTTGCCCGCGCTCGCGCGCAAGCATTTGGGGCCCTTCTGCTTTTTCGATCACTTGGGGCCCAGCGAGCTTCCGGTCGGGCGTGGCTTGGACGTGCGGCCCCACCCGCACATCGGCTTGGCGACGGTCACTTATGTCATCGAGGGGGAGATCATTCACCGTGACAGTTTGGGCTTCGAGCAGGCCATCCGTCCGGGCGCGGTGAATTGGATGACGGCGGGGCGCGGCATTGCCCATTCGGAGCGAACCTCGAGCGAGTTGCGGAAAACCGGCTCGAGGTTGCACGTGGCCCAACTCTGGGTCGCATTGCCCACGGCGCATGAAGAGATGGCGCCTGAATTTCACCATCACCCGGCCAGTACGTTGCCCGAAGTCGACGTGGGTGGCGTGAAAGTTCGGGTCTTGGCGGGGACTGCGTATGGCTCGACTTCGCCCGTACGCACCTTTTCGCCACTGTTCTATGCGGAGGCCGAGATTGCGCCGGGCGCTTCCTTGCTACTGCCCGACGGCCACGAGCAACGCGGCGTCTACGTACTCAGTGGCCAGCTTTCGCACGCGGATCAATTGCTCGAGGAGCGGACTTTGGCCTTCTTCCGGCCAGGCGGCGCTCCTTCGGTCAGCGCCGCAGTGCCGACCCGGGTGCTGCTCCTGGGCGGCGCGCCGGTGGACGGGCCGCGCCACATCGAGTGGAATTTCGTGTCGAGTTCGCTTGCGCGCATCGAGCAAGCCAAGCGCGATTGGCAGGCAGGCCGCTTCCCCAAAGTGCAGGGCGACGAGGTCGAGTTCATCCCTTTGCCCGAAAGAAAGCCCTAGCGCCGCAACGAGCCGTGTGGCGCCGACCTCAATCAAGCAATTTTTTCGGCGCGAGGGGCAATTTTGCCCGCGCGCCCAATCCCCGATTCCGGTCGGGTTGACAGCCAGTTCAGAGTGAACAATTTGCACGCCGTAACCTGGGAAGAACCATGAGCGAAGCTACCACCCATTCTTTCAAAGCCGAGGTCAGCCAGGTGCTGCACCTCGTCGTCAACTCTCTCTACAGCCACAAAGAGGTGTTTCTGCGAGAGCTCGTCTCGAACGCTTCGGACGCGCTCGACAAGCGGCGTTTCGAGGCCGTCACCCACCCCGAAATGGCGGCGAACGGCGACCTGAAGGTTCAAATCAGCGTTGACCCGACGACTTCGACGCTGACCATCTCGGACAACGGGATCGGCATGAATGCGGTCGAGCTGGAGCAGAACCTCGGCACGATTGCACGCTCGGGAACGCGTGAGTTTTTGAACAAAGTCGCCAAGGCCCGCGAGGCGAGCGACCAAGGCCTACAGCTGATTGGGCAGTTCGGCGTCGGCTTCTACAGCGCGTACTTGGTGGCCGATCGCGTGGACGTCATCACGCGCCGCGCGGGAGACGAAACAGCGTATCGCTGGAGCTCCGACGCGCAAGAATCGTTCACGATCCAGCCGGACACTCGGGCGGAAGCGGGCACCACACTGGTGCTGCACATCAAAGAGGAGCAGAAGGAGTTTTTGAACGCGGGCCGGTTGCGCGAGCTGATTCGGCGCTATTCGGACTACATCGGGCACCCGATCGAGCTACTCGTGCCGGCAAAAGAGGTGGGGGGTGAAGCCACGTTCGAACGCATCAACCAGGCGAGCGCGCTTTGGCAACGCCCGGCAAGCCAAGTCACCGAGGAACAATACAGCGAGTTCTATCGGCATCTGAGCCACGACTTCGAGCCCCCCCTTTCGCATCGCCATTTCAAGGTCGAAGGCACGCAGGAGTTTGCGGGCCTGCTGTTCTTGCCCAAACGCGCCCCCTTCGATCTCTATGACCCAGCGGCAAAGCACGGTATCCGGCTACACGTTCGCCGCGTGTTCGTGATGGATGATTGCGCGGAGCTGTTGCCGAACTTCTTGCGCTTCGTGCGTGGCGTGGTCGACAGCGAGGACTTGCCGCTGAACGTGTCGCGCGAGATTTTGCAAGACTCGAAGCTCGTGCGCGTGATCCGAAAACAAGTCGTGAATCACACGCTTTCGATGATCGAAGAATTGGCCGGCAAGGATGCCGAGGTGTTCGCCAAGTTCTGGAAAGATTTCGGAGCCGTGATCAAGGAGGGGATCCACTTCGAAAGCGAGCACCGCGAACGGATCGCCAAGATCGTGCGCTACGAGTCTTCGACGCAACCTGGGTTGACCAGCTTGGGCGAGTACGTCTCGCGCATGAAGGAAGGGCAAAAGGCGATCTATTACGCGACCGGAACCTCACGCGCGCTGCTCGACGCGAGTCCACACCTCGAAGGACTGAAGAAGCGCGGCTACGAGGTATTGTTCATGACCGACGGTGTCGACCCGTTCGCCGTCACCAGCTTGCAGGAATTCGACGGCAAGCCATTGGTGTCCGCCATGGACGAGAACTTGGAGCTCGGTGACGAGCAACTGACGGACGAACAACGCGCCGCAGAGGCCGAACAGAAGAAGCAGGCCGAACCGCTCGTCGAGCGGTTCAAGGCCGTCTTGGCGAGCAAGGTCGGTGAAGTCAGGTTGTCGAGTCGGCTGACGGATTCTCCGGTTTGCCTGGTCGTTCCAGACGGAGGAATGGCGCCGCACATCGAGCGCCTGATGATGGCTCGCCAAATGGGCATCCCACCGCAAAAGCGCATTCTAGAGCTCAACCCGGGTCACCCGTTGATTCAAAATCTGGAGCGTCGAGATCGCGAAGAACCAGCCAACGTTGCCGCTTGGATCGAGCTCTTGTACGACCAAGCCTTGATCGCAGAGGGCTCCCCGCTCGATAACCCCGCGGCGTTCGCTCAACGCCTGACTACGCTGCTCACCAGCGCCAGCGCCGCGATCTGACGGCAGCATCCGAGCCAGCGCGGGACGCGGGAGAAGCAGCGCCGAGAAGAGTGGGCTCCAATGAGCCGGAGCCCACCCTTCGACCCGGTCTCGCCTTCCGACTTTCGCGTGCAGGCGGACAACAGGCGGGCCGGTGGTTTAACCCTTCTGGGTAGTATCGAAAATCGCGGCAATTGCTGGGCTACCGCCGGTTGCCTTCGCGCGCCACTGCAGCGAACGCGCAGATCAGCGGAGGGTGTGCGAACGCCGCGCACGCTGCGCGTCGCTTCGGTTTGCCCCAAGACGACACACCGCCGCGACGCGGCCGACACGATCTTCGAGCCAGCATGGACAATGGCGCTCTCTCTGGCATATTCGGGAGCCGCGCCGCGAGGTGCTTCAACACATGACAAGCAAAGTCAAAGGTATGGTTCAGCTGGCGGGAGTTACGTACCGCATTGTTCGCCTTGCACGAGGCTCTTACTCCGTCGTTCGCATTTGCGACGATTTGGAAGTGGGTCGCTTTCAACTGGCGCCCGCGCTCGGCATCGAACCGCGCGGCATCGAGCCCGCGTTGCTTCGAGAAGTCGCACGGCTCGCAATCCACACCGCGAAGACGAGCTACGCGGGCTTCGCTCGTCCCGACCTTGCGGCGTTGGGCACAGCGAACGCGACCCGGCGTTCGCCGAGTAGCCTGCCCCCTGCCCTGCCACCCTCCAGCTGACGGGCCCTGATTTGACGATGGTGTGAGTGCGCGCAAAGCTCCACCATCGTGCAAACTTCATCCACCGGCTTCGAGCGCGGCGACGACGCACAGCTGGAGTCGAACATCGCCGAGTTGCGGCAGCTGCTAGCGACCGGCGGGGTGTTCGTATTGAGTGGCGCCGGGGTCAGCACCGATTCGGGAATTCCGGATTATCGCGACGAGCATGGCGCGTGGAAGGGGCGCGCGCCGGTTCAGTATCGTGATTTCGTCACTTCGGAAGCAGTGCGCAGGCGCTACTGGGCGCGCAGCATGCTCGGCTTCCCGTTGATGACACGCGCGCAACCGAACGCCGCTCACCATGCGCTGGCCAGGTTGGAAAGCGAAAGCCGCGTCTCGCTGCTCGTAACACAAAACGTCGACGGTCTGCACCGTCGCGCCGGCAGTGAGACCGTCGTCGATTTGCACGGCCGGCTCGACCAGGTTCGTTGTTTGGGTTGTGGGGCCCTCTCGGCACGCGCGGCGCTTCAGTCCGAGCTCGTGGCACGAAACCCGGACTTTGCGCAGGCCCACGCCGTCGTCAAACCAGACGGTGATGCGGAGCTCAGTGATGTGGACTACGAACGCTTCGAGCTCGTGGCGTGCGAGCGCTGCGGCGGCATGCTCAAACCGCACGTGGTGTTTTTTGGCGAGAATGTGCCCGCCGAGCGCGTGACGCTGGCCATGGCGGCGCTGGAGCGCGCCAAGTTGCTGCTCATCGTGGGCACCTCCTTGATGGTATTTTCTGGGTTTCGCTTCGCGCGGGCGGCGGCGCGCTTCGGGGTTCCGATCGCGATCGTCAACCGTGGCGTGACGCGCGCCGACGATCTGTCGATGTTGAAGATTCAGGGCAACATCGGAGAGATCTTGAGCAGAGTCGTGCGTTGATGACTAGGCCGTCGCGCTGAGGCCTTCGCTCGCTTCTTCGGCGCGCGCTGTGCGCAGGGCGGCGATGTGTTCGACGACGTATCCCGCATCACGCCCCACGCCAGAGAAGCGACCCGAACCCCAGGTGTGCAACCACGGCAAGCCGATGAAGTACAAACCTTCGGTGTCGGTCACGCCGCGTTCGTGCCTCGGGAAGCCCCGTTGGTCCAAGACGGGCGGTTTGACCCAACTGAAATCAGAGCCAAAACCAGCGCAAAACACGATCGCGCTGATGCCCGCGGACACCAGATCGAGCAACTCGGGTTCGCTCTCGGGCTCCCAGGGAGGACAATAGTCGGGCTCGCTCGGTGCGGCGATGTTCTGCTTTTCGATGAAAGCGTCGATCGTCCGGTTGATGCTGCGATACACGGCGTCGGCGCCGTCCAGATTTTGCTTTAGCTCGGGTCGGAACGACGCGACGCCCGCCTTGACCGTCGTGAGTGGCCCATAGAGCTTCATGCCTTCGAGCGCCATCTTGCGTAAATCGATGTCACGCCCACCGTCGCGACCGGTCACGTAGTGGTTGGTCTTGTCTCGGACTTGCTCGCGATTCGGATGTTGTTCGATCGGGATGTCGTAGTAGCCGAGGTCAGCAAGCCATTCGACCACGTCGCGCCCGCGGTAGCGGCGCGCACAGCGCGGGGCGGGGCCGACCGCGAGATGCACCTTTCTGCCGGCCAAGTGCAAATCTTCGGCGATTTGCGCCCCCGATTGGCCGGTGCCGACCACGAGTACGGCGCCTTCGGGGAGTGACTCGGGGTTTCGGTACTTCGACGAATGCTGCGTCATGATCTGGGCCGGGATTTCGCCGACATAATCCGGCAAAGAGGCCTTGTGATAGCAGCCGGTCGCGACCACGACCTGTTCCGCCGTGAACACGCCCTGCGACGTCTTGAGCTCGAAGCGTGCCGGTTCTGCCGCCGCATGCTCCGTCAACGATTCGACGGTCACCCCTTCGCGCACCGGCAGGTCGAAGGCCTGCCGGTAACCCTCCACGTAGGCAACGATCTCGTCCTTCAACATGAAGCCCTGCGGGTCGGACCCGGCATACGGATACCCGGGCAGCTGACATTGCCAGTTCGGGGTCACCAGGCAGAACGTGTCCCAGCGCTCTTCACGCCAGGAATGCGCGACCCGGCGCCCCTCCAACACTAGATGGTCAATCCCGCGCTGCTTCAGGCAGTAGCTCACCGACAATCCGGCCTGACCGCCGCCGACCACGATCACGGGGTGGTGCTCGGCACGAGCCGGCTTGGCTCGTGCATCACGCGGCGCGTGCTTCTTGAACTCCAGCACTTGCACGGGCTGAGAGCGCTGCTCGGCCGACAGCGCATCGACCGTTTGCTCGATTGCTGCCAGTTGATCGAGCGCGGAACTGCAACTGAACCCGTAGCGTTCGCGCACGCGCTCAGCCGCAATATTGAGCGCCGTTCGCGTGCGCTCCAAGAAATCCGGGACTGCATAGCTCTTTCCCTCGTTCAGGTAATCTTCGATCACGTAGGAAGGTGAATAGCAGTCGACGGTCGCGCCGTTGGGAAAGCGCACGCGAAAGTGCATCTCGGGCATGTTGAAACTCCACTCTTGGTAGTGTTTTTGATTTCAGAACTGCGATTGCCGAGGAGCGAACTCATCGCGCCGCAGCAACGACTCGTAGCGAGCGAGGTGCCGCTCGGCGACGAGATCCCACGAATAGCGCTGAACGCGCTCGTAGCCTTGGTTGGCCGAGCGCCAGCGCTCGGGCTCGTCGCTCAGCAAGCGTTGCAGCGCCGCGGCGATGTGCGTGGTCGACGTGGGGTCCACGAAGCTCGCGCACCGCTCGTCCAGATACTCATCGAACGGCGCGCCCTGGGGAACGATCACCGCGCACTTGGCGGCCAGCGCTTCGAGCACGCACAGACCGAACCCCTCTTGTAGCGAGGGACACAGCAGAACGTCGCTCAATTGATACAGCGTGCTCAGCTCGGCCTCCGGAACGGTTCCCAAGATCGAGATCCGTTCGCGAAGCTCGATGGGCAGAGCGGCTAGCTCGCGCGCGAATTCCTGGCGGTAAGCGTCGTGCTCCCAAATGCTCGCGCCGCCCACGACGACCCAGCGCAAACGCCGCTCGGCCTTGAACGCCAGCGCGACCGCTCTGAGCGCGGCAAGGCTATTTTTCCTCGGTTCGACGCCACCAACGCTCAAGACCACGAGCTCATCCGCTTGGATGCCCAGACGGTCGCTCAATCGTTGCTCGTCGCGCGCAGAGCGAGCCGCGAACCGCTTCAAGTCGACTCCGTTCGAGATCACGGGTGCCTCGCGGCCGAAAACGGCCTGCACCTCGCTGCTCGTGACCTGGCTCACGCTCAACACCAGGTCGGCTGCAGCCACCGAGCGTCGTTGGCAGTCCGCCAGAAAAGGACTCTCGAAGTGCTCGACATGGTGGACGGTGCGGACCAATCGGGCACCGTGCAGCTCAGCTCGAGCGGCGACCAGCGCGTTGGCCGCCAGGCAATCCTCTGCGTGGCAAATCTCGTGCTTGACACCGTGCGCGTGAATCCCGACGCAGAACTCCGCGATCCGTTGGCGAATCAGCAGGTCGACTTCACTCGGGGCGGGTTCGGCGGGGATCAGACGGAGGTCGCACGACACCGATCGAAAGAACCCGTCGCCCGCTTTGCTCAGCGCGTACAGCGTTACCTGCGCACCTTTTCGCTGCAGGGCTTCAGCCAGGCACGCCGCGTGCACGACACTGCCGCGCGGCTTGCTGGAATAGGTGAAGATACCGATCGATCGCATGGCGGGTCTTGGCCTCAACTGGCGCGCGCACGCGGGTCAGGCGGCCCGAAACCCGTCAGCGGCTCGCTCAGTTCCCAATAGTTCGCGCGCTCGCGCCCGTAACTCAGCTCGAGCCGTGGCTGACTTTTGACTTCACCGGCCACCGCGCAGGTCACTCCCACCTGCTCGAAACGCGCGCACACCTCGCGCGCTGCGTGAGGTTCGACGCTGAGCACGAAACCAAAGCTCGGGAACGCGTTCAGCCAACGAAATGGGTCGGCATTCGGGGGCGCCGGCAGACGCGCCAGGTCGAACGTTGCGCCGACGCCCGAGGTTTCGAGCATCATCAGCAGCGAGCCACAAACCCCCGCCATGCTGATGTCTTTGCCCGCGCCGACCAAGCCGGCCTCGGCGAGTTCAGGAAGCAGCGCCAGTTGCCGGCGCAGCTGCGCTGGCGAAGCCGTGCTCGCCGCATTGAAGTTGCCGCCAAGCCCACGAAACGTACCGCGCAAGTCGACGGCGACGAGCAGGCTTTGTCCGGCTCGCGCGTGGTGAGCCGAGATCAGTCGCTTGGCCTTGCCCAGCACCGAGACTGCCAGGAACGAAGCGCCGGGCACACGCGACGTGTGGCCGCCGACGATCGGCACACCGAACACCTCGCTGGCGAAACCCATGCCTTCGAGAACGCGCTCATTTTCCCCGCTGCCCATGAACAACACGTCGGTAATTGCCCACGGGCGTCCGCCCATGGCGGCGATATCGTTCAGGTTGACCATCACCGAGCAGAATCCGCAAAACCACGGGTCGGACGCCAAAAACTCGCTGCGCATGCCCTCCGCGGCGAACAACACGAAGCCATCGCCATCGGGCAACGCGGCGGCGTCGTCACCGTTGAGGATCGGCACCGGACTCGGAAACCAGGCGCTCTGAGAGCTTCTGCCAAACGCCCGCGCCGCGAGCTGGATGTCGCGTTTGAGATCGAGCTCGGCGCGACCCCTGAGCTCGCGAGCGAGCGCCTCCAAACTACCGGGCTCGATGATCATGATGCCCTCAATCGCCAGGCACTCGAGAGTCGCGACGGATACCGCTCGAGATCGGCCTGCATCAAGAAGTGCGCGCAGCCGTGAAGCTCCAACGCTTCCAAGCGGCGAAAGTGATGATGCTCGAAGTAACGCGCGTTCCCCGCTTGCACGGTGGCCAGGAAGCGCTTGCAGCCCCAGGCGTGCGCGGTAGACACCGCCTCGGTGATCAGCGCCGTGCCGACGGCGCCGACGCGCCGATACGCCCGGGCAACCCCCAAGCGACCGCCGAACCAGGTGTCGCCACCATCCGGGTAGATGCGAACCACACCGACCACGCCGTCTGGCATGCCCGCGATCTCCCCCTGGGCCACGATTGGGCTCGCGTGCTGATCGAAACGGTCGCGATCACACTCGGCGAACAAACCTTGCTCACGCGCAAAAATCTCGCGACGCAGCGCGAAGTAGGCCGCAACTTGCCAAGGCTCGTGCGCAAGCTCCGCGGTCACGCGCTGCGCGGTTTGCGTGCGTACGGGCTTGCCCCAAGGGTGGACGCGGTCAAGCACGGGTGGCCTCGCGCGCTTTCAGCGACGAACAAGCGCCGCAACGCGCACAGCCTGCCTTGACTGCGCCACTCCGTAGGTCGGACTCAGCCAACATCGCGGACACGGCCGAGAGCAGCGAGGCCATGAACGCCGGCTCCGGCGTCGGATGGTCGGCGAGCGGCGTCCCAGCGATCGGCACGAACGGCACGACGAAGGGATACACACCCAAGGCGATCATGCGCCCGCACATGTCGAGAATGGATTGTCGACTGTCACCCAAGCCCGCGAGCACGTAGCTCGAGACCTGACCGCGCCCGAACACGGCAACGGCCGCCGCGAACGCCTCGAGATAAACCGCCACCGGTACCTCCGCTTTGCCGGGAATGACGCGCGCTCGCACCTCGTCAGTGACGGCTTCGAGATGTAGACCGAGGCTGTCGACGCCAGCCTCGCGCAGGCGCGAGAACCACGCGAAGTCTGCCGGTGGCTCGCACTGCGCTTGGATCGGTAGATCCACGGCTGCGCGCACCGCGCGCGCCGCCTCGGCGAGCACCCAAGCGCCGCGATCGTCCGTCTGCGGGGTCCCTGTCGTCATCACCATGTGCCGCACGCCGTCGAGTTCGACCGCGGCCCGCGCAACCTCCGCGAGCTGCGCCGGTGTCTTTTCGGCGATCGTGGCCTTGGCGGCCAACGACTGACCAATCGCGCAAAACTGACAGGAAGTGGCGCGATTTCCGTAGCGCTTGCAGGTCTGCAGCACCGTCGTCGCCAATACGTCGCGGCCGTGCAGCGTGGCGATCTTCCAGTACGGAATGCCTTCCGCCGTCGACCGATCGTAAAAGCGCGGTTTGGCGGGGAACGCCATTTCCGCGATCGGCTCGCCGCCCTTCGAGAGCAGCGCGTAATCGCCTTTGACTTCGGCCGTGTACGGCGAGTGCTTCGAAGCGTGGTTCAAGATGGGCACCATCACGGTCTGGTTCGCGATCGTGACGGCCTTGTGGTCGGAAGGGCCCGCTCCACCCGAGCGCGAGAGCCCCGGACCCGAGGTATCGAGCCAGCGCATGCCGAGCGCCTGCAGCTCGGAGACGATTTCAGGATAGTTCGCGGGGGGTCTCTTCGGCTGCCGCGGGCTCGCGATGGGAAGCGAACGATTCATGGCTATTCCTCGTTGAACTAGGACTTTGAGATTCGGCGTTGAGCTCGCGCAAATGCGGTTGCGGCGTGCGGTTCACGAGCAGTGACAGGAGCTCCGGGCGGCTGTAGTGTCCGACGCTGTCCATCATGCGTTTACGCTTGTCGATCAGAGACAGGTCGAGATCGGCGATGACCATGCCCTCACCGTCGGTCAGCGGTGGCGCGAGCAGCGTGCCTTCGGGCGACACGATGGCGCTGAAGCAACCTCCCTGCAGCGCGCGCTCCAAGCCGGTATTTCCCGCGACTTCAGCCACTTGCTGGGGATCCAGATAGCCGGTGGCGTTGACCACGAAACACCCCGATTCGAGCGCGTGGTGACGAATGGTCACCTCGATTTGCTCGCGAAAGATGTTCCCCACCAACGAGCCGGGGAACATGGCCACGTGGATCTGCTCGTGCTCGGTCATCATCGCGTAGCGAGCCAGCGGGTTGTAGTGTTCCCAACAGGCCAAGGCGCCAACGCGACCGACTGCCGTGTCGACGGCGCGCAAGCCGGAACCGTCGCCCTGACCCCAGACCATGCGTTCGTGGTAAGTGGGGGTGATCTTGCGGCGAGCTTGCACGAGCCGACCGTCGGCATCGAACAAGAGTTGGGCGTTGTACAATGTGCCATGATCGCGCTCGTTGATGCCAATCGCGACCACGGCCCCGGCTTTCCTCGCTGCGGCGCCGATCTGTTCCGTGACGGGACCGGGAACCGTCACGGATTCTGCGATCAACTTCAAGTGATCGGCGCCCATCACGGCGGGCGCCTTGATGAACGAAAAGTACGGGTAGTACGGGAGGACCGTCTCGGGAAATACCACGAGTTCCGCGCCTTTTTTGGCTGCTTCCGCGATTGCGTCGCAGACCTTGGCGGTCGTACCCTGGCAGCTGTACAGGACCGGGCTGAGTTGCACGGCCGCGGCGCGGACATTCTTCGGCGTTGTCACGGCGATCCTCCCTCTTACCGTCACAACGTCCAGGTGTTCAAAATGAACGCGTTGTTCTTGCGATGCAGCAAGACGATGTCGAGCACGTCCAGTGGGTTGATCGGGCGAATGCCTTCGATCAGCGCACCCTCGCCGTGCCCGTACAACGCTTGCAGCGCGAAGCGACAAGCGTAGACCTTTCCGCCCTCGCTCATGAACTTCTTGATCTGTCCGTTGAAGTTCTGATGCCCCGGAAACGCCTCGTCGCCCAGCTTCGGAAAGCCGCGCTGCACGCCGAGAGTGACGCCGGGCCCATAGAGCAAGATCGAAGTTTCGAAACCTTTGCGCTGCAACCGAATCGCTTGCAGCATGTTCACCAAGCCAATCGAGCCCTCGAACGCCACCGTGTGGAACGTGACCAAGGCCTTTTCACCAGGCGACGCCTTCACGTCCTCGAACACTTTTTCTTCGTAATCGACCAGGAAATCCCCAGTTTTATTGGGAGCAACTTCAACTTTTGGCATTCTCGATCCTCCAGATAAGAGCGCTGTGATCTCGCGCGGTGTGCGAGCGAGCATCGTGTCTTCGCGCTTCCCTTTGCGAGCCGCGTGCCAGCGGCGTCAGCGCCGCACATCCCGCGAGTTCTCGCGTCTTTCCGCAGATCCCGCTACCTACGCGAAACACCCAATTCTTGGTGAGTCGCAGATTCTTGCGAATCTCGACGCGAGCTTTGGCGAGCTCCCGCGGTCACGTGTTTCGGCTCGGAGAACTTCTACCGTTTGGCCGGGCGCGCCACGCCGAGCTGCTTCATGCGATAGCTCAGGGTGCTCGGGCTGAGCCCCAGCAGCTGCGCCGCTCCGCGACCGCCGGCGATCCGCCAATCACAACGGTTCAGTGCATTTTCGATGTTCTGCCGCTCGAGCGCCTGAAAATGTTGCTCGGACAAGACTTCTGCGGCGCCATTGCTTGCCAACGCCTCGATCGGCCTCGCCTCCGCGGGCAGCACGCCATTCTTCCCCAAGTGCAGCTTCAACCCTGCGCCCTCGTGCGAAGCCAGCACCAGAGCGCGCTCGATCAAGTTCTGAAGTTCGCGAACATTGCCCGGGAAATCATAGGCTTGCAGTTGGGCTTCGTCGGCTGCGGAGAGACTCCGGAGGGGCAGGTGCAGTCGAGCAGACGTCGCGAGCAAAAACTGGCGCGCCATCGGCAAGATGTCCTCGCGGCGCTCGCGGAGCGGCGGAACGACGATCGGGACGACACTGAGACGGTAGAAAAGATCACGCCGAAAACGGCCGCTCTCCACCTCGACCTCCAAGGGGCGATTGGTGGCGGCGATCAGGCGCACGTCGACGCGCCGAGTTCGGTCGTCGCCCACGGGCTCGAAGGTGCGTTCCTGAAGCACGCGCAACAGCTTGCTCTGGTGCTCGAGCGGGATCTCCCCCACCTCGTCGAGGAACAGCGAACCTCCGTCGGCCAGCAAAAAGCGCCCCTGCCGGTCGCGTGACGCGCCGCTGAAGGCACCCCGCACATGACCGAAGAATTCGCTCTCGAACAGTTCGCGCGGCACGCTCGCACAATTGACCTTGACCAAGGGGCCGTCACGCCGCGGGCTCGAGTCGTGGACCGCCGCGGCGATCAGCTCCTTGCCCACGCCGCTTTCGCCCAAGATGAGCACCGACGAGTCGCTTTGAGCGACCGCTTGAACCTGCGCCAACACGCCGCGCATGGCCGGGCTTTCCGCGATGATTTCGCCCTGTTTCAGGGCAGAGCGCACCGCCTCGCGCAGGTAGTCACGCTCGCGTTCGGCGTTTTCTTTGAGGCGTGCAATCTCCTCGAACGCGCGCGCGTTGGCGATCGCCACGGCTGCGTGATCAGCAAAGACACGCAGCCAATCCAAGTCGTTCTTCTCCAAGCGGCGCCGGCTGAAGAAGGCAACGACGCCCAACACCTGGCCCTTGAAGCAGAGCGGCTGTCCGGCAAAGCTCTCGATGCCCTCGGCATCTGCCCATTCTGGCTGCAAGATCCAATTGGGCGCTCCACGCTGCAACAGCAGCGCCCGATTGCTGGCCGCGACCTGCCCCACCTTCCCGTAGCTGAGCGGGATCTCGTGGTGCGCGCCGTCGGTGCGATTCCAGCGCTTGCTCGGGTCGACACGCGACGCGCCGATGCTCGCTTTCAGCTCCAAATAGGGCACGCCCTGGTCGGGATGGTGCAGCAGCCAAACTCGGGCCAGCGCAACGCCGTCCCACATGCCGAGTCCCTGCACCATTTCGCGCAGCACCGAGTCCGGTGAACGAGCCGCGGCCACCGACAGCGCGAGGGACTGCAGAGCATCGAGCTGCACGCCCCGGATTCTTGCGTTCTTTGGCGCTGCCGATGTTTCTGTTGAGTTTCCGCGCCCGAAACTGCGCCCGGCCTCAAATCCCGTATTTGGCCGCGGTCTTCTCAGGAGCGCGGAACCCCTTCGGGGGCACTCGGGGCTTGACGGGGGTCGCTTTCACGGCGTTGCCGAGCCGATGCCCCTTCGTCGGTTTGTCGTGATTTTCGGCCGGCTGTGGCGCGACCTCGGCGCCGATTGGGACGGGCTCGCTCGGTATTCGCGGCGCGGGGGGTGCGGCTGAAACACTGACCGCGGGGGCGACGGAAGGAACTGGCACACCGACGATCGGCGCGCTCGACGCGGCGCTGTGCCGTTCTTGGAGTGCGGCGCCGTAGCGTGACAGGGCGCCCGCACCGACGACGCCGACGATGCACGAGACGGCCGCGATCGCCCACACGGACCGGCTCACGCGCCACTCCGGGAGGGTCGGACCGTGCGCGCTCGGCTCGGACTGGCGGGGCGCGGCGCGATCGGACGGTTGAAGGGGCGCAACCAATGCAGAAAGGCTCGAATGGTGGGTCGGAAGCGCTGGTGGCCGTGCCGCTACCGAGGGGCGAGCAGCAGGCTCGGGAGCCCGAAAGTGCTCGAGCACGTCCGCGTGCGTCGCCACGCGATCGCCGGCAACCGCTTTGATTGCCTCCGCCAACTCGGCGCAATTGGCGAAGCGCTGCTCCGGATCGACCGAGAGCGCACACATCGCGACGGCCTTCAACGGCAGCGCCCAGCTCAACTCAGGGGGCAATTCCGGCAAGGCCACTTTCTGGCCCATGAGGCGCATCACGATGGCGTCGACCGAATCCGTCTCGAACAGACGACGACCGGCCAGCGCTTCCCACAACAGGGTCCCCGCGCTGAACACATCCGCTCGCGCGTCGATCACGTCTCCCAGCAATCGCTCGGGAGCGAGATGCCCGTGACGCTCGGGCACCGGTAAGGTCCCAGGCGCCGACCAATGCCAGGAGGCCAGCGGTATCAGCCGCGCAGTGCCCGCCTTATCGACGCGCATCATGGCAGGCGCAAGCTCACCGTGAACGAAAGGCTGCCCCTTGTCCGTGCGCGTCTCTTCGAGCGCGCTCAGGCCCGCCAGCACATCGAGCAGCATGCGCAGCGCGCGCGCCAACCCATAGCCGGCCAATCCGCGCTGGGGGCGCAGCTCGAACCAACCTCGAGTCTCATCGCGCGGGATCGCGTAACCGCCCGGACTGCGCTCGAGCGCAATCAGACACGGATGAACGCGTGCCAGCGTGAGTTGAGCTGCGAAGCGATCGGCGCTCGGCGGCTTGCTCGGGTTTGGGTTAACGGAAAATCGGACCAATCCTTGGCCACTACGTCCAGGGCGCCCAAATCTTTCGCCAAAACAGTCATGGCGGATTTATGCAGCGAGACGCCAACCCGTACCGGAGGAGTGATGCTTTCGCGCTCTGCGCCGCTTTCACGCGCTCACTGGAACGCCAGGACCGCAGCGATCACAATCGCCACTCCCAGCGCCAAGATCGCGTTGCCCACGGCCGGCAGCTTGCCGAGTGCGGGTCCGCCGCCGGCCGTGCGTGCACGCTTGCCGAGCGCCTGCGAGTAACCGACCACACCGCACAAGATCACCACCAAAGTCAGCTTGGCGTGAAGCGCCGGACCGCCCATCGCCATGACCGTGCTCGGCCCGCGCATGAAAAACATCGCCAGACCGCTCACGAGCAACAGCAATAGCCCGTAGCTTCCATTCTTGGACACGCTGAGCGCGCGCAGCATGAAGCTCACGCGCTCGGCCTCCGGCAGGCTCGCGCTGGCCCGACGCAGCGTAAACAACGCGAAGCTTGCGCCCACGCCGATCGCCAAGCCGACGAAGTGAAGCATCAACAGCACGAGGTAGTTCAACGGCATGGCGGGCGAACTCATAGCCCGCGACGCCCCGCACTGCAATTGCAGACGTCGGCGGGCTAGGGCGCGATATCCGGCGGCGGGCTAGTATTCTCGGGCCAATCATCCCGGCGCGCGTAGGCGGCGTCACGCTTGATCAGGCCAACACCGCCGCCCAGCGAGCGCTCACGCCAGGTGCGACCCGGGGGCGAAGCGTCGAGCCAATGAAAGCTGCGTTCGCGATCGTCCAAATGCACGAACAGGGTCTTCGGATGGGTGTACACCCCGACCCCGACGCGCGGAAGCGTTCGCAAGTACGAGGCGAGTGCGCGCGCTTGCACTCCGGGTAATCGGAAGTCGAGCGCTTTGCCGCTGGCGTGCGGCCCTTCGCGGCGGCGACCGGGCTTGCGGTAGGCCGAGACGACCTGCACTTCGGTGACGTGAAAATGCAATGCTGCGCGCACCGCCAATTGCAATGTGCGTCGATCGAGCGTGATCGTCGCGCAGTTTTCGGGATCTCGAGTGTCCGCCAGCAATGCGTCCAGGCGTGACGCTTCTCGTTCGTCGACGTGGCCGTCATCGTCGTACAAGCGAACGAGCGCGTTCTGGCGGGTGCTCTGGTTGACGAAGCGAAGCGACGGTAGGCGAGCAAATGGCGAGCCGTCCGCGGCGTCGGCAGAAGCGAGCGTGAGCCCCACCACCGACGTCAGCACGAAGGATGCGATCGCGAGTATGCGCACCTGCGAATAGAAGCACGCGGGCGCCGTTCTGGCCCAGCTCCTAGAAATTTTCGATGCGACCCTAAGTTTATCGCGTGTTTTCCGGCCAATCAGGGCCGAAACGAACGGCTGAGAGAGCGCTGCTGGCGCGTCCCAAAAACAACGCGCCGAGCTCCGCGCGCGGCGTCGCCGCATTGCTGTTCGCGGGCAACGGCTCTGCTTCGAGGTCCAACGCGAGTTCATCCGGGACGCGTTCCAAACTCGCCGCGAGCGGTCGGGGCGACTCACGCAGTAGATCATCCGTTTGCTGGCGATCGCGGTCCGGCCGTTTGGCACGCAGCCAGTTGAACGCGGCGTAGCCGAGTACCATCAATCCTCCACCCAACCAGGGAACCGCAGCGCTTTTGAATGCCACTCGTCTTCTCCTCTTATCCAGGAGCCGCAGTGCAAAGCTCGGACCGTTCGCTTCCAGCAGGCGAGCGCGACTTGGACCGACATTCCGTCGGTGGGATGCGTAGATTCAGGCATGATCGTCACGCCGGTCCCTGCCGCAGATCGCTACAGTGGGTCATTGGGTCACGATGCAACCGCGCTGATCCGGGCTGCTGCCGTGACGAGAATGCACACAGTCGCTTCGATCTACGCGAACTGTGCCGTCGGGCCTGCGTGGCGCGTAAGTTGCTTCGAGTCGCCCGATGCGCACGTCGATCGACGGCCAAGTTACTGGCGACGAACAGACCGCGATCGGTCGGCCCTTGGCTACCGGGTACGCAGCGGGCGCGTTGCTCTCCGGCAAATACCGGCTCGAAGCTCCTCTCGGCGAAGGCGGCATGGGGGTGGTTTGGCGTGCGAGCAACGTGCTCTTAGACCTGCCCGTGGCGATCAAGTTGATTCGCGCCGACTTGGACCGGGGTGCCCTGCGGGCTCGTCTACAGCTCGAGGCGCGCGCGGCAGCCAAGCTGGGACATCCCTCGATCGTCCGTGTGTTCGACGTCGGTGAGAGTGAGCTCGGCGATCCGTTCATCGTGATGGAGCACCTGAGTGGCGAGACATTGGCTCAGCTGATCAGCCGGGGACCTGTGCCGGCTACACGCGCGGTTCAGCTGCTCTTGCCGATCATCGACGCATTGGCCGCAGCCCATGCACGCGGCATCGTGCATCGCGATCTGAAGCCCGACAACGTGATGATCGCGCTCGATGAACAGCGAGTTTGCCCGAAGATACTCGATTTCGGGATCGCCAAACTGACTGATCCGTGCGACCGGAATCTCAAGCTCACCGAGATTGGCTCCGTCCTCGGCAGTCCGGAATACATGTCGCCCGAGCAGGCGCGCGGCCGAGAGGACATCGACGCGAGCACTGACATCTGGTCGACCTGCGTCGTGCTGTACGAAGCGGTGACCGGCTGCCCTCCGTTCAGCGCCTCCAACTGCAACGCGCTGCTGCGCCGGATCGTGGAAGATGAACCCAAGCCACTCTCGGAGTTTGGCCTGGACGACGCCGCATTCGGGCAGATCCTCGAGCGAGGGCTCCGCAAAGAACGTGCGCAGCGCTACGCCAAGATTTCGGATTTGGGCCGGGCTTTGGCCGGTTGGTTGCTGAGCCAAGGCGTGAGCGAAGACGCCTGCGGCAGCACACTCGATTCAAAATGGTTTGGGCGCAAGAGCGACCCAATGATCCTGGGTTCAGCCGCTGACACCCTGATCTCGAGCCAGCCCCCGCAGTCCACAGCGAGCGATTCGATTCCGGACAGCACCGGGATGGTGCGCGGCCCCTTTACCAAGACGATTCTGCCGAGCGCCCATGGTCGGACGCGAACGCTGGGTGTGGCGTTCGCCGCCTGCGCGCTGCTCGCGGTCTCGTCGCTAGTGATCGGACGTTCGTCTCAGGCCACCCAACCGGGCGCTCCTGCCCTGGCTGCCCGGGCGCAGGCTGATCTCGGCTCGCCGATTGCGCCAAACTTCGAGCCGCCGAGGCCCGCCGCCCAGCCGGCGCCCGAACGCGGCCCGGAGCCAAACGTCACCGAACTCGGAGCACGAGAGCGTCCCGCACCATCGCAAACAGAAGCAGCCACGCCGAACGTCGTTGCGGCACGTGCCATCAAGCCCAATTCGGGCCCGACTCGTGCGTTGCCACCGGTGACGGTTCGGGTTGCCGTCAGCCCGACCCCACCGACCCCAGCGCCGCCCGCCCGAGCGAAGTCCGAGCGGCCGTTGGACCTCTTGGCCCCCTATTGATCAGGGAGTGGCGGTGTCTCCGGGCGATCTGGAATCCGAGTTCGGACGCGGTGCTGGCTCCAGCCTATCGCACCTCCCCGGCTTGCTCGCGGTGTCGGCTTGCTTGCTCATGACGAATCCCCACCCCGCGCTCGCTGCCGACCCGCGTGCCGAAGCTCCGACGAGCGCCGAGCAACGAAAGACTGCGGCAAAAGCCCGCTACGAAGAGGGAGTCGAGGCGTACCGCGCAACCCGCTATGCGGACGCCGTACGCCTGTTCTTGGAGGCCGATGCCCTCTCGCCGAGCGCGGCCTTGTCGTACAACATCGCGCGAGCGTACGAGAAGCTCGCGGACGACGCGCAGACGCTGCGTTGGTATCGAAACTATTTGCGCCTCGAACCAGGCGCCAAGAACGCAGCCGAGGTCCGCGGTTATGTCGAGACCTTGAGTGCTGGGCTCGCCAAGCTCGGCCTCCAACAACTGACCGTTTTGACTACGCCTCCGGGCGCGACGGTGGCCATCGACGGCACGCCGCTGGGCGTGAGCCCGCTTACCGTCGAACTGCGTCCCGGGACTCACAGCGCACAAGTGAGCCGGCGCGGCTTCGCGGACGTGAACGGGACATTCTCGCTCCCCGCAGCAACTCCGATCGACATGAGGGTTACGTTGCAAGCGTCGCCGACAGGCGACGCGAAAGCACCCGACGCCGATCGGGAAACAGGCCGGCGCTTCGGGATCGCGCCCTACGTGACGCTGGGCGCCGCAGCCGCGTGTTTTGCTAGCGCGGGGATTTTCGAGGCCTTGAGACGCTCCGCCCAGAACTCCGCTCGAACTGAGCAAGTGCAACTCGCGTACGAGCAAGACATCGACGACATGAACAGCCGGCAAACGACCGCGCGGGTGCTGCTGGGAGTCGGCGGGGTTTTGGCTGCCACGGGCGTCACGCTATTGGTGCTGAATACTCCGCTCACGCCGGAGTCGCGCGCGCGTGTCGCAGCCGTGCCGGGCGGCGCGACTTTTTCGCTGGACGGGAGCTTCTGATGCCACGTGGCTGGCTGTTGCGCGCGGTCCCCCTCGCGCTGATGAGCGTTTTGGCTTGGTCGTGTGCCAACGACCTGACCAAGAATTTGGACGGCAAGTCCTGCAACGCAAACCTCGAATGCAGCAGCGGCTACCAATGCGACGAGGCATCGCTGCTGTGCGTTCGCATCGCGCACGATGCCGGCACCGATATCGACGCAGACCCCGACGTCGATGCAGGCGGCTGCGCTGAAGGCAGCCTCCTGTGCAAGGGCAAGTGCACGCAGCTCGCATCGGATCCCAAGAATTGCGGCGGCTGTGGCGCGACCTGCTCGGCTCCCGCTCACGGCGTGGCCGTTTGCTTGGACGGCGCTTGCAACTTCGCGTGCCCCGATCGGGCTGCCTGCGGCGACGTGTGTGCGGACTTGCAGAGCGATCCCGAAAATTGCGGCGGCTGCGGTCGAGCCTGCACTGATCCGGTCGACGGAGACGCCCAGTGCGTGGCCGGTAAGTGTCAGATCACCTGCGCATCGGGGCGCGAGAGCTGCGGTGATCGCTGTGTGGATCTGGAAAGCGACCCACAAAATTGCGGCGAGTGCGAAAATACCTGCGACGCCGGCCTCGTGTGCTCGGGCGGGAGATGCAAGACCAGTTGCGAATCGACCCTGAGCAACTGCAACGGCGCGTGCCTCGACCTCTCCTCGAGCGCCACCCATTGTGGCGATTGCAGCACGGCTTGCCCGAGCCCGAACCATGGCAGCGCGCTGTGCAGCGACTCGACTTGCGATTTTGCGTGCACCGACGGCTTCGAAAAGTGCGGTTCGAGCTGTGTGGACACGCAGCAGAGTCCGAGCAACTGCGGCGAATGCCGGCACGCTTGCGATGCGCCGGCCAACGGCTCGGCCACATGTGACGCTGGCAAGTGCGGCTCGACTTGCAACGTGGGCTACGCTCAGTGCGGCGGCACCTGCGTCAAAACCGATCAAGATCCCAGCAACTGTGGGGCTTGCGGCACGAAGTGCCAACAGAACGAGGTGTGCACGAGCGGCAAGTGCACGTCCACCTGTCCCACGGGGGCGAGCAACTGCAGCGGCTCGTGCGTGAACTTGACCACGGATCCTGCACACTGCGGCAGTTGCACGAAAACCTGCGATGCGTCCTCGCATGCCAGCGCCGTGTGCCAAAATTCCGTGTGCGCGCTGACTTGCGCGGACGGCTACGGCGCCTGCAACGGTGGTTGCCAGAAATTCGATGCTGACCTCGCCAATTGCGGTGCGTGCGGCAAAGCCTGCGGGTCCACTGCCAACGGCGTCGCTGGCTGTAGCAATGGGAAATGCACGCTGAGTTGCAACAGTGGCTACGACCAATGCTCGGGCACCTGCGTCGACAAGAGCTCGGACCCAAAAAACTGCGGAGAGTGCGGCAAAGTCTGTGGCAACGGGCAAGTCTGCCAAAGCGGCAAGTGCGCGCTGGACTGCGGCACCAAGACCACTTGTAACAGCGCTTGCGTCGACACCACGAGCGACACTTCCAATTGTGGCGGCTGCGGCAAGGTGTGCATGGCGCCGGCCCACTCGGCGCCGGCTTGTCAGGCGGGTAAGTGTCAGTTCAGCTGCCAACTGCCGTACATTGCGTGTGGCGGCACATGCATCGATCCGCACACTGATTCGAATCACTGCGGTGACTGCCAAACTGTATGTAAGGCAACTGCTGGGGGAACGGCGAGCTGCAATGACGGGCAATGCAGCGTGAAATGCCCAGCAGGCAAATCGAACTGCAGCGGCCAATGTGTCGATCTCAAGTCTGACGATGACAATTGCAACAGCTGTGGCAACGCCTGCAAAGGCGCACTCGGCTGTGTGCTCGGAGTCTGCATCTAAAGCTCTGGCGAGCCGTAGCGTTACTGCGGCCGGTCATCGACGGCCGTGTGTCACACCCGCCCGATGTGATCTTTTGCTACCGAAAAGGGCCGACGTTTCTGACGATTTCGCGCAGGTTTCCGACGATCACGCGCTGGCACGTGCCGTGCTTTAAGGCTGGTCGCAACTCAACTCAGGAGGAACTTTCATGATTCGCTCTTCAATCGTCGCCTGTGGTCTCGGTGCTCTGGTGCTCGCGCTCGGTAGCGGCTGCAACAAGGCCGCAGACGAGCAAGAAAAGGCCACCAACGCCCAGATCAAGGCCAACGAAAAGATCGTCGAAGCCAATCAGGAAGCCGACAAGAAGGCGACCGAGGCGCAAGCCGACGCCGACAAAAAGATCGCCGAGGCACAGGCGAGCTTCCTCAAGCTACGCGAGGACTACCGCCACGATACGACCCAGAAGCTCGTCGACTTGGATCACAAGATCGCGGATCTGGAAGCCAAGGCGAAGACCTCGACTGGCAAGAAGAAGTCCGACCTGGACGTTCAGCTCGCGCAAATTCGCGCGCAACGCGAGGCGTTCGCCAATGATTGGAAGACGATCGAGACGGCATCCGCAACCACTTGGGACTCCACCAAGAATCGCTTGGACAAAGAGTGGAGTGACTTGAAGGCGATGGTCGATCGCGCGGCGTAACGCTCACCGTCTCCGACGGCACTCGCAAAAAAAAGCCCTCGTGCGCGAGCCGCGCCGAGGGCTTTTTTTGCGCTTTCGCGCGGCCGGGATCAGGCGCCGAGCTTCTTCAGGCTCGCGAGCAACACGCAGACTGTGACCACTTCCATCGCGCTCTTCACCTGCGCGAGCGGCGGCATCGACGGCGCGATGCGAATATTGCGGTCGCGCGGATCCTTACCGTAGGGGAACGTCGCGCCGGCCGCCGTGAGTTTCACGCCGGCCGCGTCCGCCAGGCGCACGACGTCGCTGGCACAGCCGTCGAGTGTGTCCAAACTGATGAAGTAGCCACCGTGGGGCTTGGTCCAAGAAGCGACACCCTTGCCGCCGAGTTCCTTGTCGAACGCTTCGGTCACGGCTTCGAACTTGGGCCGCAAGAGCTGCGCGTGACCCTTCATGTGCTGCAGCAGGCCCGCGTAGTCTTTGAAGAACCGCACATGGCGCAGCTGGTTCATCTTGTCCGGACCAATGGTCTGGATGCCGAGGTGCCGCTTGATGTCGCTGATGTTGGCCGGGCTGGAGGCAAGCGCGGCCACGCCCGCACCGGCGAACGAGACCTTCGAGGTCGAACCGAACACGATCGCGCGATCCGGAATGCCTGCGTCGGCACACGCGGTGAGCACGTTGGCGAGCTTGTCGCTCTCGGCATACAGATCATGCACGGCGTAGGCGTTGTCCCAGAAAAGTCGGAAGTCGGGCGCTGCCGCCTTCATCGAGGCCAGGCGCTTGACCACGCTTTCGCTGTAGGTGGTCCCAGTGGGGTTGCTGTACTTCGGAACGCACCACATTCCCTTGATCGCCGGGTCGCTTGCGACCAAGCGCTCCACCTCGACCATGTCCGGACCGTCGTCGTTCAGCGCGACGCTCACCATCTCGATGCCGTGATGCTCGCAGATCGCGAAGTGGCGATCGTATCCAGGCGTCGGGCAGATGAACTTCACTTTTTCGCGCACCCACGGTCCTTTGCCGCCGGGCACGCCGTGGAGCAGCGCGCGAACCACGGTGTCGTGCATCAAGGTCAGGCTGGAGGCGCCGCCGACAATCACTTGCGCAGCCGGAGCACCCAGCATCTCGGCGAAGATCGCCTTCATTTCCGGCAGGCCGTCGAGGCCGCCGTAGTTGCGACCGTCGCTCCCATCACTGCCCTTGTAGTCGCTCTCGGGCAACACCACCGTCAGCTTGGAAGCGAGGTCCAACTGCTCGGACGAGGGCTTGCCTCGCGTCATGTCCAACTTGAGGCCCTGCGCCTTGAACGCGTTGTATCGCTGCTCGAGTTGTTGCGTGAGGGCTGCACGTTCTGGGGCGGAAAGTTTCGCGAGCTCGGTCATGGTGCTGGGCTCTAACGAAATCTTGGCGCGGGCGCCAGTCGTCCGGCATCGAACTCGCGGACGAGCTAAAAAGACGCCGATTCCGAGCTCCTCGTCCAGTTTCGAGCGTCTCTTGGCGGCCCACGAGCCGAGCACGCCGTCGTCGATGGCGTCCCAAAGTACCGCGTTCGGGGTTAAAAATTCCCGAGCGGCGGGCGTAGCAGCGGGGGTGGGAAAACGCCTCGTCGTCGGGTCTCTGACCGCATGGTTCGCGCTCCTCGGGCAGTCGGCGCACGCGCTGCCAGGGACGCACGCGCCGGCCATCTCTACCTACGACACGCGCGCCTCGAGTGTCGTGCTCGCCTACCGCCATACTTCGAGCGACGCCGGCCCCCTCAACACGTTCAGCTACAACGCGAACTTCACGAATACCACCGGCATTCTCAGCGCCCAATTCGGCATTCACTACGTGAATTTCGACGCCAAGGCCAACGACTCGACGGCCCATGGCGTGGGCGCGAGCGGCGTCGCGCTGTTCGTGTTGCCGGTCGCTGCGCGCTGGGACGACGGCGTGCCCAAAGCGGCGATCGCCTTCGACATCGGCTCGGTGCCGACCGTGTACGTGAGC
>Ga0134124_10000556_pt1 | contig 30853 bp, 31 predicted proteins | sample KB304_FD_96880 | JGI IMG/M metagenome (GOLD analysis project Ga0134124, IMG submission 96880) | Terrestrial soil microbial communities without Nitrogen fertilizer from Kellogg Biological Station, Michigan, USA - KB3-0-4 | ecosystem: Environmental > Terrestrial > Soil > Unclassified ... | reverse complement strand
TGATTACTCTTAGGAGCGGAAGCGCAGACCCGCCAATACATAAGAGCTTGAACAGGGATGGACAGGATTCACAGGATAGGGAATGCCGCAATAAAAACTCTCGCTTCTATCCTGTTCATCCTGCCTATCCCTGTTGATTACTCATAGGAGCGGCATACATGCCATTCATAAACATCGACGAATCTCCGCTTGCTCCGGCTCTGACTCCGGTTGAGATTCACTATCGCGAGACTGGTTCAGGCGCGCCGCTGGTGTTTCTGCACGGCGGATGGGGCTATCAGGTTTATCCCTTCGATCGACAGATCGAAGTGTTTGGTGATCGCTTCAGAATCCTGATCCCGGATCGAACGGGATACGGCCGGTCGATGCGTCTCGGCCATGTGCCAACCGACTTTCACCGGCGCGCCGCGGTCGAGACGGTGGGTTTGCTCGATGCGCTTCACATAGACCGCGCCGTTTTATGGGGACACAGCGACGGCGCCGTCATCGCGGCGATGATCGGACTCACGAACCCTAATCGAGTCTCCGGAGTGATACTTGAAGCGTTTCATTTCTTTCGAAAGAAACCCGCGTCGCGAGAGTTTTTCGAAACCATGGCGGGCGACCCGAGCCTCCTGGGCGAGCGAGTAGGGGCGACTCTTTCCGGCGAACACGGTGAGGATTACTGGCGCAAATTGATAGTGATGAACGGCGAGGCCTGGTTGCGAATCGCGGACGAGGCCGTGCGAGCCGGGCAGGACATTTATGACGATAAGCTGTCCGAGCTTCGCGTCCCGACGTTGTTCCTTCACGGGTCGCGTGATCCGCGCACTGAACCAGGCGAGATGGAGGCGGTGCGAGATCGATTACCAAATGCTCGGATCGAATTCATCGAAGGCGGTGGCCACAGTCCTCACAGCGAGAGCGCTTCAGCAGCGGAGTGCAATCGAATGGTCACTGAGTTTCTGGAGTCGATCCGTTAGTTCGCTGCAAGAATCAATAGGCCACGGATTTGACGGATTTCCACGGATCAGAGATCCTTATGAACCCGTCCAATCCGTGGTCCATTCTTTATTCAATCTTAGCCACGCCGTTGCCCGGAGAAGGGAAGCGAGTGAACACGGCAGGGTCGTGGCCCGGTACGATCAATCTCGGACTTGATGCCAACTGCTTCATTCGATCTTGAGCCTTCAGATTCGACGCGGCGTCGAGTGTCTGTGCGATCGGCGCGCGCTTATCGAGATTCTCGTACAGATAACAATTGTCGGACGCGATGATTGCGGTACCGGCCTTTGTGTTTACGCTCACATACTGCGAAGCGTAGGTATGGCGCCCGCCGATGTAGAACCTGATCCCCTCGATTGCTTCCTGGTCATCTCCCTTAACCAAACGCACTCGCCCTTCGATGTTTAGCCTCACGAGCGCCAACACATCTTCAGGCTCAATACCGCCGTGAGATGATTTGCCCTGCCATGCCTCGCCGGTGTAGTAGACGTACTCGTCGTTTTGAATCCACACTTTCGCTTTAGGAAAGAGATCGATTCCGTCGGCGTGATCCCAGTGCATGTGGGTAATGATCACATCGCTGATATCTTCGGGTTTCAGGCCGACTTTGGAGATCGCCTCTGAAGGTTTGATGAAGTCCTTCACTGTCCACTGTTTGAAAAACTTGTCGCGATAGAACCCGGTATCCACAAGTACGTTCGAGCCGTTTGAGCCTTTGAGCAGCCACACCATCATCTGGATATCCATCTTGCGGGCGCGATCCGCGCCGGCTACCAGGTTTGAAACAGCAAAGTCGGGTATGACGCCGTAGCTTATGGCGAACACTTCGTAGCTCGGTTTTTGAGTGTTCTGGTGCGCCAACACGGATGCCAGCAGCGCCGTTGCGAAGAACATCAGTAAGATTATTCTCATCATCTGTCCATGTAGGGGCGGCCCTCCGTAGCCGCCCCAGTGAGGTTGTCGATACATCGTGAGCCAAACCGGGGCGGCCACGGAGGGCCGCCCCTACATGCGGTTACGATAGCCGAGTTTTAGGTCACTCGTTCAATCTCTACTTCGGCGTTGAAATCAGGTATCCCGCACTCCGGGTCCGATACTCCTCGTTCGATCAGGACATTTCCTTCCGGCCAGTGAACCTGCACGTTGCCCGGCGCGATCGGCGCAATCATGCACCTTCCCGGCATTCGGCCGGTCGTGCTTACCAGGACCAGGTCATCTCCATCCGCCAGGCCGTTCTTCTCGGCGTCTTGTCTGCTCATAAGGACATCATCACGTCGCGCGCCGGTTAAAGGATCACGAGCCTTGTGAACCATGCTGTTGAACTGCTTCCCGCGTCGCGTCGAGAGCTTCAGCTTCGTGGGAGTCGCTTGTTGCTCGACGTTGATTTCAGAAAATCGGGCCCGGCCACTGGTGGTCGGAAACTGGATTAGGGATTGGCCGTCCGCGGTGCGTGCTTCGCACAAGCGCTCGCCGCCCCATTGAATCTGATCGCCGGCTTTGCTGAGCCGCTGGATCCCTTCGTATATTGGCACGGCTCGCGCGATGTCGTTGCGAACCTCCTGCGAGTTGGCACAGTGAATCAAGTGCGCGAGTTCGGGTCGCGCGCGTTCGGCTATTCTCATCGGGATTTCCCACTCTGGTAGCGTTTCCCCGATTCGTCGCCCGGGAATCTCCGGACTGAAGATGATTCGCCGCTCGGTGGAAGTCTCGGTTCCGCCGCCGCGTTGTTCGTAGCGAGTCTGTGCGGGAAGCAGCACCACGGTTTCCGCAGGCTCGATCATCATCTGCGGGCTGAGAACTATGTCCTGATGAGCGCGCAACGGAATTCTCTCAACCGCTTCGCGAACGTAACCGGGATCAGGCAAGGTCTCGAGGAAGTTGCCGCCGATTTGATAGAGCAGATCCAATCGCCCTTCGTGCGCGGCGTCGATCATCTCCACGGCATTCAAGCCGCGCCAGTTGGGAACATCGAAGCCCCACAGGTTCGAGAACTGCTCACTGCCTTCTGCATCGACCGCCACGCCGCCGGGAAACTGATTCGGGACCGCGCCGACTTCGGCCCCGCCCTGCACGCCCGAGTGTCCGCGAATTGCCATCAATCCGCACTTCTCTCGGCCGATGAAGCCTCGCGTCAACGCGAGATCGACTATCGCGCGCACGTTAGCGACGCCGTCGCGATGCTGTGTTATACCCATCGACCAGACAAACACCGCTGTCTTTGCGTCGCGGATCATCTTCGCAAAGCCCAGCATGTCTTCACGGGTTGAACCTGACGCAGCTTCGAGCAAATCCCAGGAATAGGCTTCCAGAGCCGATTTCAGGTCATCGAAGCCTTCGGTCTTGTCTTCAACAAACGCCGCGTCGATCCATTGGCGCTCGATCAGGTGTTTCATGACGCCGGCTATGAAAGCCTTATCGCCACCGGTGTTGACCTGAAAGAAAGCGTCGGCGATGCGAGTGCCGAACAATGCGCTCTCGACGACGGAGGGAACCCAGTAGCGTTCGAGGCCCGGCTCACGGTATGGATTGATCACGACGACGCGCGTGCCGAGCTTCTTTGCCTGGTAAATGTACTTCGTGGTGACCGGCTGATTGTTCGGGGTGTTGCTGCCGAAAAGAACAAGCAGGTCGGTGCCTATCCAGTCCTTGTATGAACACGTCGAAGCGGGCACGCCGAGCGACTGTTTCAACGCGACGGTCGAGGGCGCGTGACATATGCGCGAGGAGTTGTCTACGTTGTTCGTGCCAAGGAAACGCGCCGCCTTCTGCGCTACGTAGTACGTTTCGTTTGTAAGGCCTCGAGATGTCAGGTAGAACGCGACTCGTCGCGGATCACTGCCGGCGAAACGTCGAGCGATGACTTCGATCGCGTCGTCCCAACTCACGCGAGTGAAGCCGCGCTCGCCTCGCTTTCGAATCATCGGAAAAGGCAAACGGCCAAGCTCGCGCAACTCTGCCGCGGGCATACGTTCGAGCTGACTCGCGTCGTCAAGGCGGCGCTCGTCGAGAGCGGGCATCGTGTTGAGTCTCATCAGATCGAGGCGGACCATGCACAGATGCACGCCGTCCATCGTGAAGTCGTGGATTCCGCTCGTGCCCAGCGCACACCCGTCGCAGACGCCGTTACGCAGGATGCGCAGCGCGAAGGGCAGTTCATCGCGATTACGCCAAATGGTCTTGACTATCTCAGCGTAGTGGTTGGGTTTCACGTGTCCGATGCCGTTGGGCATCAAACTCACCCAGGTGTTTTTGTTCCAACCGGAGCTGGCCATAGTTATGAAGTAGATTTCATCGGCTCTAGTCTGCGGCGTCCCGAGGCAACTCATTTCATACAATCGGCCGATGGAAATCAAGCCGGCTTTCGGTAGTGGTTAGTTTTGATGTTCAGAGTTCAAGCTTTAGCTTGCTCTTGAGGTTTGCGTGTGGAAAACACCAAGCTAAAGCTTGAACTCTGAACCGCACTTCAAACTGACGCACGCTTGACCTTCCATGTTTGATTGAAGCAGTTGAAATCATTCCATCAAACTGACTGAACTGCGACTGAGCCAATACGCTCTGACTTGAGATCAGCGGCTCAGAAAGAGCATTAGCGGTGAGGGTTAGGCGGAGCCTGCTTCTGTGAAGAGATGTTGGCACCGGCGTTGCCAATAGTTCGGACAGTGATTCGACGGTGACAATTCTTTTATAGCAGCGTAAGTCACGCTGACGCCGACTGATCACTGGCATCATGGCAACCCTTTCCTCGTGCCCGCCGCCCGGCGGGCCTTTTTTCTTTTCACGGTAGTGGGGTATTAGCGTGTTTCCGGCAAGCAGTCCTCTGCGTCCCCGGCGTCCTCTGCAGTTTTTCCTGCTCAGTGGCTCGGAATCAACCGCAGAGGACGCCGAGGACGCAGAGGAGAAACGCAAGTGTGCGAGCAACACACTGTCACCCCACTACGCATTCGATGGTGTAGTTGTACGGGAGAACCTTTTGCGCGACAATCAACTCCAATACCGGGCGGGAGACTAAGTTATGCGACTCACATTGACGCTCGCGGCTGTGCTTGTGTTGTTGATCGGCATCTCGCTCCCACCTCCTGCGAGCGTAATGGGATCTCCATCACAGGCGGGCGGGACGGGCGAATACGAGAACCTCGAAGCCGTGCTCAACACATCGAATGGCGAAATTGTGATCGAGTTCTTTCCCAGGGATGCGCCTCGCCACGTCGAGAGCTTTATCAAGAACGCGCGCGCCGGCGCTTATGATGGAACGACGTTTCATCGGGTTGTGGCGAACGCGCTGATACAAGGCGGCGATCCGCTGTCGAAGAACCCCAGGGACCGCGCGCGTTATGGGACGGGCGGACTCAACGCGGGAATGCCGGATGAGATCAACAAGAACAAACATCTGCCCGGCGCGGTTTCTTCGGTGTTGCAAGCGGTGCGACCGGGCTCCAATGACGTCAAGCCGGGCACGTCCGGCGCGCAGTTCTTTATCATTTTGAACGCCAGTTCGGCGCAGGCGAACCTCGACTCGACCTTCACAGTGTTCGGCCGGGTAGTTGAGGGTATGGACGTGGCTTCAAAGATTTCGACGCTGCCGGCGAGCGGCGCCGGCGTGGCCACCGAACGAATCGAAATCAAGCAAGTCACCATTCGCGAGAAAACGCCGTCAGTCGAACAGATGAAAGCGATACGAATCACAATAGAAACGTCGCTCGGTAACATCAAGCTGCAGCTTCTTCCGGAGTCTGCTCCCAACACATCTCGCGCTTTCGTCCGTTACGCCAGGTCGGGTCTGTATGACGGGACAACTTTCTTTCGCGTTTCGCAGAAGTACTTCCTCGAAGCGGGCTATCTTGGGGACTGGCCGCCGGACAGCGCGAACCGTAAACGTCAATTCAGCCTGTGGCCGGCGGCGGCGGAAAAAAGCGATGTGAAACAGGAACGCGGAACGGTCTCGATGCGCCTCGCTCCTGATGGAACCACGAGCTGGTATTTCTTCGTCACTTCAAAAGACAACCCGGCGCTCGACGGGAAACATGTTCCTTTTGCTAAGATCGTCGAAGGTATGGAAGTAGTTGATAAGATCGCGGAAGCTGAAGTCGAAGGGGACAAGCCAAAGCAGCGAATCGAAATCAAGAAAATCACCTGGCATTGAGGGCACCGTAGCCTGTCTAGTTGCTTGTAACAAAGGTTTCGATAGCGAATACAAACACTCCTGTATGGGCGGTCCTCCGTGGCCGCCCCTTAGTGAGGAAGCGCTTTATCGAAGGAGGGGCGGCCACGGAGGACCGCCCATACAGGACTGCCGATTTCTCTGATACACTCCACTGGATATGATCCTGGTCATCGACAATTACGATTCCTTTACCTACAACCTGGTCCAATATCTGGGCGAGCTTGGCGCTGATCCGAAGGTCTATCGCAACGACGCGATCACGGTGGATCAGATCCGCGAATTGAAACCCGAGAGGATCGTGATTTCGCCCGGGCCCGGCGTGCCCGCGGACGCGGGCATAAGTATCGCGGTTGTTCGCGCATTTGCCGAAGAGATTCCGATACTTGGCGTTTGTCTTGGGAACCAGGCGATTGGCGAAGCATTCGGCGGGCGTGTAATTCGCGCCGAGCGACTTATGCACGGCAAGACATCCGAGATCTGTCACGACTCCGTGACAATCTTTCGTGGCTTGCCTTACAGATTTAAGGCGACACGCTATCACTCCCTCATCGTCGAAAAGGAAGGCTTGCCCGATATACTCGAGGTGTCGGCTACGACGCCGGACGGGTTGATAATGGGATTGAGGCACCGTGAGTATCCTGTCGAAGGAGTTCAATTTCATCCTGAGTCGGTAATGACCGAGCACGGAAAGAAATTGCTCCAGAATTTCCTGAAGCTCTGAGCGAGCGAGTCCGTTGCGTCTTTGGGGGAACGTTTGCGTCCCTCCGCTTAACCGACCTCATATCAAGATGTATCAGTGGCCCGGATGAAGACTCAGACGACAAACAGGTTGGGCGTGCGCGCAGCCGGCGGCATTCTGGATCGCATAGTCGAAACGAAGGCAGCTCGCCTGGAAGCCGCAAAGCGACGCGCGCCCACCAGTGCCTTGATTGAGCGGGGCGCCTCTCGGTCTTTCCACTCACTGGCCGGCGCGCTCGCGCGCGCTGATTCTGTAAACATAATTGCGGAGATCAAACAACGTTCGCCTTCGAAGGGAATTATTTGCGCTGATTTCAATCCCGTCCGAATAGCCTCGAGCTATGCCGGCGCAGGAGCAGCCGCGCTGTCAGTGTTGGCTGAAGAAGATTTTTTTGGCGGCTCGCTTGATCACCTGGAAGCAATTCGAAACCGCGTTGCGCTGCCGCTGCTGAGAAAAGACTTCATCTTTGACGAGTATCAGCTTTACGAATCAGTTTCGGCGGGCGCCGATGCGGTGCTGTTGATAGTTGCAATACTGGAAGATGAGTTGCTCGAAAGCCTGATCGAATTAACGGGCAAACTTGGGCTCGATGCTCTGGTTGAGGTTCACTCCTCTGATGAGATGGAGCGAGCGATTAAGGCAGGTGCTTCAATCATCGGAATTAACAATCGCGATCTTACTACGTTTGCGGTCGATCTCGAGACGTCGATCGAGCTGGCCGGGCTCGCTCCGACCGGCTCGGTTCTGGTCAGCGAGAGCGGTATTCATTACGGTGCGGATATCCGGCGTCTGAGGTCGGCAGGCTTCAAAGCGTTTCTCGTTGGCGAGCATCTGATGAGCGCCGACGATCCCGGCGCCGCGTTGGCGCAATTGATTCGCGAAGCTGAAGAGTGACGGTTCATGCAAGCAAGGGTGAAGGTAAAAGTGTGCGGCGTGCGGAGCCTTGAAGAGGCGGAAGTTGCGCTCGAGGCCGGCGCCGACGCAATCGGGTTTAACTTCTGGCCGCAAAGCCGAAGGTATGTTGCGCCGCGCGTTGCCGCCGATATCATCAGCAAACTCTCGCCGGTAGCTTCGACTGTCGGCGTGTTCGTCAACGAGGAAGTGAACCGGGTTATTGATCTTGCATCAGCTCTTCGCTTGAGCGCCGTTCAACTGCATGGTGATGAGTCTCCGGCGTTTTGCGCTGCGCTGGGCTCGATTAAGACGATTAAGGCGGTGCGCGTCGGGCAGGATTTCGACCTGGCCATCATTCAAACTTATCCGGTGAGCATGGTGCTGTTGGATTCGAGCATCCAGGGCAGCTATGGCGGGACGGGTCAGCGATTCGACTGGCGAATCGCGATCGAAGCCAAGCGGTTGGCGCGGATCATTCTCGCGGGCGGGCTTAATACCGAGAACGTGTGGGAAGCGATCACTCACGTCAGACCGGCGGCGATCGATGTCTGCAGCGGCGTAGAAGCGGAACCGGGCCGGAAGGACTTCGATAAGCTGAGAAATTTCATGTCCGTGGTCGCTCGAGCGAATGCGCTGATCGCAAGCGAGGTGTAGGGCCGTCCCTCCGTGGAAGAGTAGTTTTCCGTAGCCCAGGCGTTTACGCCTGGGATCGTGAGCGGCCACGGTCTTCGAGCCCCGTTAACGGGGCTTGAAAAGCGCCTTAGCGATTCGTCGATACGTAGAGAAGCCCGATAAATCGGGCTCGAAGTAAAATCAACCGCCGTGAGCCCAGGCGTAAACACCTGGGCTATGGCAAAAGAACCAGCCGTTGCTTCTGAGGAGAGACCCGCTAACAGGTTCGATCTTACATGTTAGAATCTTATCGTGGCAGAAACCTCTGAACATCTTGATGCGCTTGCGATTTTCCCGCTTGCAACCGTTTTGTTTCCAGGCGCGATCCTTCCCCTTCACATTTTCGAAGAGCGCTACAAGGAAATGATGAGGTATGCAGTTGAAAACGGTGGCGTATTCGGCTTGTCTTATCGCAACGATGCGGCGATCGGCCGCGAAACTCCGCCTGAAATCGGCAGTGTAGGTTGCATCGCGAAAATCAACGCGGTCGTTCCGCTCGACGATGGTCGAATGAATGTCATTTCAACTGGCTTGTTGCGCTATCGAGTAGTGGCGCTCGAGAGTTCGACTCCTTTCATAGTGGCCTCGGTTGAGTTGTTGACAGATGATCTGGAGCCGGGCGCCGACCTGAGCCGGATCTTTGACGATATGGCTGGCGTCTGCAGGAAGTTTCTTGAAGCAGCCCAGGCGCTTGACGAAGCGAGCGCTCCGATAGACCAGGATCTTCCAGAGGATGCTGAAGCATTCTCGTTACTGGTCTGCTCGGCGCTGCCCATCGACAACGACGCCAAGCAAACTTTGTTGGAAATGACCTCGACGAGATTGCGATTCACGCGCATGCGGCACCACGTGACTGCCGCACTTTCGGAATACACTGATCGAATAACCATTCAGCAACGCGCAAAGGGCAACGGGCACGGGAAGACCAGCAAGTAGGCAGAAGGCTGAAGAGTGGGGAGTGTTCTAATCCTGCGTTGGTGTAATAACGGCGATTAGAGCATAGAGGCGAATCTTTTTCCCTAGCCCAGGTGTTCACGCCTGGGTACACGGCAGCCAGACATTCGTCCTTAGCTCGTTTCAACGAGCTTCAGGTTCGCCTTCAGGCCAGGGGAGTCCGCGTGATTGAGAGTTCGATGCGAAGCGTGAGTGCCATGACAAGCGGCACTTTCAGACCTTTGCTCAAGCAGGAAGACAAGCCCCGTAAACGGGGCTACGCTCAGTCGTGCGTCGATCACCCAGGCGTGAACGCCTGGGCTAGTGAAAAGACTAGAGCTGCGTTAGTGAAAAGACTAGAGCTGGGCTAGTGAAAAGACTAGAGCTGCGTTAGTGACAGAGCGTAAGAGAGACAAGCTAACCTCATGACGCAGAAACACGGCTACCAACTAGTAGCAACGCAGGAATATATCACCAGCGAAGAGTCACTCGTTATCGGGCAATGAGATGTTGTCGAATCGCGTCTCCTGCTTGAGTAGTCGAGAGCCGGCCTCCGATGTCGGCCGTCGTTTCGCCCGCCCGCACAGCCGCTTCAACCGCTCGTTCAATTCCCGCGGCAGCTTCTTCAAGCTCGAGATAATCAAGCATCATCGAAGCGGTAAGAATTGCCGCTATCGGATTTGAAACGTTCTTCCCTGCGAATTGCGGTGCGCTGCCGTGCACAGGCTCGAACAGAGAAACCCTGCCGGGATGAATGTTGCCCGATGCAGCCATTCCCAAGCCGCCCTGTAGCGCTGCGCCCAGGTCGGTGACGATATCCCCAAAAAGATTGTTGGTAACAATCACATCAAAGCGCCCTGGGTCCAGCGCCATCCACATCGTCAGCACATCGACATAAAGATGATTAGCTTCTATGTCGGGATAACCCGCCGCTACTTCTTTGAAGGCCCGCCGCCAAAGATCGTGCCCGTAGGTCAGCACGTTGGACTTGTCGCTCATCGTCACCCGCTTGCGGCCATGCGTGCGCGCGTAATCAAACGCCGCGGTGATGATCCGCTCTACGCCTTTGCGAGTGTTGATCTCTTCCTGAACGGCGATCTCATCTACGCTGTTCTTCTTGAAGTTTCCACCGACGAACACGTACATGCCTTCGGTGTTTTCGCGAAACACTACGAAGTCCACGTCCGCGGGCTTTCGCCCTTTCAACGGGCACAACCGTTCGTCGATCAGCTTGATGGGCCGCAGGTTGATGTACAGATCGAGGCCCGACCTCATGCCGAGCAGAATATCAGCGGCGTGTTTGTTGTCGCGCACGCGAGGATCGCCAAAGGCTCCAGCCAGGATTGCGTCGTATCCCGCGGCAAGCATTTGAAGCGCGCCCTCGGGTAGGGTCACTCCGGTGGAGAGATATTTCTCAGCGCCCCAATCAAACGAGGTGAGCGAAAGTTCGAAGCCGTAGAGTTCCTGGGCTGCCTTGAGCGTGGAAACAGCCTCGGCTATCACCTCAGGCCCGATGCCATCACCGGGAATGACCGCGATGCGCTTCAATGATTCTCCTTGTACTTAGTGACTTGTAACAAAGGTTTCGCTAAGCGATTAAGGGCACTCCTGTATGGGCGGTCCTCCGTGGCCGCCCCTTACTGGGGAAGCGCTTCATCGAAGGAGGGCGGCCACGGAGGACCGCCATACAGGACTGCCGATTTCTCTGATACATCCCTTAGTGCGGGACCGTTTTCGCCGGCGCAGCGGCCGGATTGTCGAGGTGTTTGAAAATGTCCGGCAGCGCCTTGATAACAACGTCACAAACGATCTTTACGCTTTCGCCGCTGACGTGATCGAGAGTATCGAGGTTCGTATGCCAATACGAATGCCCGGGGCCGTAGTTGAAGTCAATCAGGTCGGCGACTGGAACGCCGGCGTCTCTGAAAGGAAGGTGGTCATCAGAAATGTACTGCTCGCTATCAAGAAAAACCTTTTGATAGTTGAGCGCGCGCGCCGCATTCCAGATAGCGTCGATCAACCACGGCGTCGACTCGCCCTCGCGCTTGATGTCCAGATTCTTGTCGCCAATCATGTCGTACAGCACGAGCGCCTTTACTCGCGCAAGCGCGCCATCGGACTTCAGCTTTGACGCAAGATGCCGGCTGCCGTAGGTGTTGTCTTTGCCGTCCATCGCGCCCCAATCGACCACGGCTTCCTCTCCATCAAAAAGCACAAACCACAGTGTGTATTCAGGTTTACTCTTTGACAGCACGCGCGCGGTTTCGAGAACCGCCGCAGCGCTCGAGCAACCATCGTTAGCGCCTACAAAGCCGGCTTGAAGCTTTGTGTCGTAGTGGCCGGTTATCAGAACGAGGTCCGGTTTCTGACCGCGAAGCTCGGCGATGATATTCTTCATCGGGATCGAGCCGCGAGGAGTCTCGCCATTGAAAGTATCCTCGCTTACCGTCAGACCGTAGCTCTTCAGTTCACTTTCAAGATACGACTGGGTCTTCTTTATCGAGTCGGAGCCGGATGGATGAGGCCCCATCTCGACCAGCTTTTTGAGATGCTCATACGCGCGGGCGGAGTCGGTCTCAACAGGCTTGTCGGGGTTCGAAGCAATCTCGTGATTGCCCTGAGCGGTACACGCGGCGGGCGCCAGCAGGAGCAGGCATGCGAGAATTGTGGCTGATGTTGCGCGATTCGGTCCGGGTTTGTTGAGCATCGGTGGGCTCCGCGGCGTAGGAGAAGCGTTTCAAACGAACTTGATCTGAGCAATGTGTTTCGGCAGCCGATCGTCGCCCACCCCCGCGGATCGAATACCTATTCTGTGCTCTCCGGCTAGCTGGTCCAGCGTGACCCGCTCAGTCTTTATGTAACTCACATCTCGCAAGTTTATCATCGCAATCTCGACGCCGAGGCTGGGATTCTGGCAGGAATATGAGCTTATCACTGCGTATTTTATTTCCGGGGTTATCGTCCGCGCATCGAGAGGATCGGTCATCATATGCTGAACCGTCTCGCCGTTGCCGAATCGAACAGTGAGTCTGAAGAGCGGATCGGGAAGTTGAAAACTTTCACTCATAGGACATCCTTAAGGCGCGGCTTATATTCCGCCGGCTGAAGAGTGACCGGATGAACTCGCGGGCTCGTTAGTCGAGTCCTGGCAGCAGGACGCCGCGATATCGTCGACTGCTTTTGAAGCGGCCGAGACGACTGCATCAACCGCATCGCCGAGCATATCAAGCTCAATTCGTATCAGCGTTGAGAACTTTTGCTCGAAGGGCAGTCCGGAAAAGGCCTGCCTGACTTCGTCTGCAGCGTTCTTTGCGGAGGAGTTTCCGGACCGCGTATCGTTGGAACCTTCATCGTGAGTAGTTGTGTTCATTATTGCCAGCCTTGTCAATGACCTCGCCGAAGTGGGCTGTGCTCTCGCCGGAGCTCGGCGGTACACAGTAAATTCAGGCTACCTTAAAGAGACAAAACGGGTCAAGCGTTGGGGATAGTCTATTAGCGTAGCAGTCCTCGGCGTCCTCGGCGTCCTCTGCGGTTGATTCTTCAGTACCGATCAAGAGAACCGCAGAGGACGCGGAGGACGCGGAGGACGCGGAGGACGCTGAGGACGCTGAGGGAGGGTACTACTTCTGATCACAAAGCGTCTCGCGCTCAAAAGAGCCCGGATGCCGATTGAGTAGCTCGGTCGAGTAGAATCACCTGCCGCATCAATTTGTCCCAGGCAGGGCTCGCGTAGTGCCAAAGCCCGTCGTCGCCGTCTCGCAAGATTGTACCGGCATTTCTGGATCCCCACCTGTCCGCGCGGCCCGGCAGGTACACAAGACCCCTCTTGCCGTTTCGTCCGGCGACATACTTGAATACATAAAAGAATCTCAGATGCCGATCGCGGGGCTTCCACTTGATGTAGAAGGATACGTCATATGTCGCATCCGCGACTGGTGGGTTCGCAGGGACTCCCCCGCGCCACTCAATGAACTGGCCGGACCACGGATCAAAACCTTTCAGCGCCGCGCGATCGGTGATCTCGATTTTGTGGGGACGCCCGCCACCCTCGATGATAATTTTGTCAGGCGACCCTTTGGAGTAACCGTGTTGACAACACCCGAGCACAACCACAACAGCAAACAATAAACACCGTTTATTCATCTTGACCTCCGATCATCGGTAGTCCTGTATGGGCGGTCCACCGTGGCCGCCCCTTAGTGAGGAAGCGCTTCATCGAAGGAGGGCGGCCACGGAGGAGCGCCCATACAGGTGTGCCGATTTCTCTGATACACCCCACTAGCCCCGTCTTAAGCAACCGGCATACAGTTAGACGATTCAGAAGCTCATCCTCTTCCAATGGTTTTCGCTCGGCGGTTTGATGTTCAGAGTTCAAGCTTTAGCTTGCTCTTGAGGCTTATGGGTGGAAAAACGGCAAGCTAAAGCTTGAACTCTGAACCGCACCCTCATACCCAGGATTGCTTTGCAAAGAAGCGCATCATAGAATGTGACTTCTCCCGCAGCGAAGGTCCCGTTTGCACGGACGCCACCGAATGAGGTTGGAGGGTTTGACACAAAACACCGCATCCGGCACGCCCTTAAACAAGAGCCGCTGGGTGTCACGGCTCCCAGATATTCTGAGAGATTCATCCCAGGCTATCAGCGGTAATCTAACTGCTCCGGCCGGAGAACGTGGCCGGCGGATTCATCTCGCGACCGAATGGGTGATCTCAATCTCTCTCGTTCTGTACGCCGTGTTTGCGCCCCATTCAATCGCGATCACCCAGACTTCGTACCTTATCGGGCTGACGGCGTGGGGAGTGCAGCTTGTAGCGACTCGCAGATTGCCGTTCAGGCGATCTCCGGTTGATATTGCGCTGTTTGGGTTTTTCGCTTGCTGCGTGGTTTCGTCGTTTGTGTCCTACGATCCGCTGGTCAGCATCAAGGGTTTGAAGAGCCCCGCCTTTTTCCTCGCCTTCTATTTTGTCAGCAACAAAGTCAGGAGCCTTCGCTTCGCAGGCTTCCTGGGTTTGGCTTTGATCGTCTCCTGCCTGGTCAACGTAGGCTATAGCGCCGTTACGCTTGGCGTTGGCCGCGGACTCCGGATCGATTCTATCAGCCCGGAGAGTCCGTTCAACTCTGAGGGCATCAAAGTCGGGGACGTAATCCTTGAAGCTGACGATCGGGTAGTCAACTCCCAGCAGGACCTGGTTCGCATAATTGAATCTCAGCGCGGCCGCCTGCGACTCCAGCTCGGACGGAAGGAAGCTCTGGAAGAAATCTCGATTCCGCGGCAATCAATAAGGGAGGCGAGAGAAATCGGCTTCGGTCTCGGGATAACAACTTCGCCGGGCAGAAACTTTCGTGTGATGGGTTTCTACAGCCACTACGAAACCTACGCCGAGGTCCTTCAGCTCATTGCCGCGCTCGCGGTCGGAATGCTGATCTCGGTCCCAAACAAGAGATCCGGCGCGGCGATCCTTTTCGTAATCGCGATTCCACTGTTGACCGGAACGTTGATACTTACTTCAACGCGGGCAGCGTTGGTGGGATTTGGCGTCGCGGTTTTCTGGATGGCTCTCGCAAGCAGCAGACGTCGCGCACTCTGGATCGCGATTGGGAGCATCCTGGTCGTTCTTCCGTTGGCGCTCTTGGCGGTCGAGCACGCGCGCGGCATCTCGGTGTTCGATGCCGAGGAAGGGAGCACGGCTTACCGGCTCGAGGTGTGGCGCGAGGCTTTCGGCATCATAAAAGACAATCCGCTGGTCGGCATAGGCAAAGGCAGCGAAGCAAAACTCAAGCGGAGCCTTGGGCTTTATGACGAGGGCAGACTCCCTCCCGGTCACTTTCATTCGACGCCGGTCCAGGTAGCGGTATGGTGGGGCCTGCTCGGCCTGATTTTCTATGCCGGTCTGATGACGATTCTCGTCGCTGAGAGCTGGCGCCTGATCAGGAAAGTGAAATCGGATGAACGGTGGCAACTGTCAGGAATCGCAGTTGGAGGACTGGGAGCGGTTCTGGCTTTCAATGTAAGCTCGCTCGCACATTTCAATTTTGGTGACGGCGAAGTCGTTATGATGTTTTGGCTGCTGACGGGGCTTGTGTTCGCGATTCGCCGGATTGCACATGAGCCCGGTACCCAGACGCAAGACGGCGCGAGACCAGCGCGTAAAGAAGGCCAATCATCAGCAGGCAGTTCACGTAGAAGTCAGCTCCAAGAACAAGCAGCAACCTCTGCGTCGAGCGTCCGGGCAGCAAGGGCAAAACAGAATTAGCGGCGGCCAGCCCGATCAGCGTATAGGTCGCCAGCTTGCCGGCACGAGAAGCTCGAGACGATGCAACGCTTGCCAGACACGCCACCGGCCATAACAACGCTACGAAATAGATCTTCGAGGTAAGCGGACCCACCAGCAACATCAGGCAGATCATCACCGCCAGCTCGAGCGGGAAATCATTGGGCGCATCGGGATCGTTGAGCTCACCGCCTGGCTCTAGTCTTGGCGGCAACCACCAAATCAGCAACAGAACCCCGGCGAACATCACCGCGGCAATGATCATCCAGGCTTGCACGACACGATCGCGAGCCAACGAAGCGATGTTAACCGCGGGATAGTTCACATCTCCATCGACTCGCTTTGTGTAATCAATATCCGAGAGATAGCGCCGAAGCTCGCCCTTCAGAGAAAGGTTTATCGGCCCGTTATCTTCGTGGAACTCCTGGCTCGCGACTACGTGGTTGTACCAGGTCTCGAGCAACTGATTGTTCGTCGTAAAGCCAAAATAAGCGGACGGCGCAATGTTGATTGCCGCCAGGAACACAACAACCGCGGCGAGCATGGTCCATCGTCTCTTCAAGGCGAAGTACGGCAAAAGCAGAATCGGAGTCAGCTTGATTGTGATTGCCAGCGCCATCAGGATCGCCGCCGCGAGATCTTTGCGTCGATGCGCAAAGTAGAGCGACGCGAACAGCAGAAACACCGCCGACAACTGGGCATTGCCATAGTGCAGCGCCATCACGAAGTACTGGGCTACGACAACGGCTACGGCGAGCCACATCAGTTTCGAAATCTTAAATGTGAGGCGGACGATGACCACACAACCTGCGATCTCGATCACCGATAACAGGTACCAGATGTAAGCCGCTACCGAATACGGCAGGAGCCAAAGAGGGAAGAGGATTACAAGAAAGAACGGCGGATATCTGTAATCCATCACTCGGCCAAGGGCAAAATCAGGCGAGTACAGATCGGTACGGCCACTCAAGAGAGACCGCCCCGCAGCGTAATAGACCGGAAAATCAACCAGGTTGTGAAGGAAGACTAAACCCAGAAGCGCGACTGCTGAAGTACATGCGATTATCAATACAATGCGCGATGTTCTCTGCATTTCGAAACCAGGACAGATTGTATGAGGCTTCCGTCGATGCGATGTCAAGGCGCCAGCGGATTTAGTATTGGTGAGTTTACTGTGTTGGCCGGCGCGCCGTCCTCTGCGTCCTCGGCGTCCTCCGCGGTTTTCTCGACCAGTGCTGGAAATCAACCGCGGAGGACGCCGAGGACGCAGAGGAAGAACGCCGATTCAGAGCGAGCAACACGCTATTACCCACTGGCGGGGATTTCGTGGTCTTCACTTCATCGTTCTATAATATTGAGACCTCTAAGAAACCGAAGGAAGCTCTCTCTCAAATCGATCAGAGAAAAAGGAGACAACTTTCATCAGACTGAGACACCATCTCATTATTCTTTCTCTCATTTTTGCTTCATGCGGAGGCCAACCCGTCTCTTCATCGAATCCGCTGCTTGTGGCTGCCGGGAGAAATGTGGGGACAGTGGATCTCCTGGGCGTCGATTTCATTGATGCGCAAACCGGGTGGGCTGTAGGAGACATCGATCCGCGCGGCCTGGGCGGCGCCATCTACCAGACGCTTGATGGTGGTCTCAACTGGCGGCCCATCGCTCACACAAATGAGATTCTAACCACAGTCGATTTTGTGAATCGCAACGTCGGATGGGTAGCCGGCCATGCGGGTCGAATCGAGCGCACGGATGACGGCGGCCTGACCTGGAAGCCTCAGCGAATAGAGCGCGAAGGCGAAGTGCTCAATTCCATCTTCTTTATCGATCAGCAAACAGGCTGGGTTGCCGGCGGAAGCGGTCTTGTCTTGCGCACAACCAACGGCGGCGAAACGTGGAGCAAGGTGGAGACTGCGCGCATTGAAGACCTTTGGGCCGTGCGGTTTTCTACTCCTGACCGTGGATGGATTGTCGGCGAAGACGGGCTCGTCCTGTCAACTACAGACGGCGGCAATACCTGGGCAAGTCAGCCCTCAGGAACCTCGCGAGCGCTTCTGGGGCTTGCGGCTTTGGCTAAGGTGGTGATCGCGGTCGGGGAAGGCGGGACGATACTGAGAAGCGAGGATGGTTTGGAATGGAAACAGGTCGAATCCGCGACCGCGTTGACGCTCAATGCGGTTGCCGTCTCGGGAAAGATCGCCTGCGCAGCTGGCGCCAAAGGGACGCTTGTTGAATCCACCGATGAGGGGTTATCTTGGAAGACGGTCACCGCGTCCTCTCCACGCGATTTAAATTCGATTGATCTGCCGGACCCCACGCACGGAGTCGCCGTAGGTCAACGAGGCTCTCTTCAATTACTGCAGCCTCGATGACTTAGCGGGCTTTGCGGTTCTTTGCGTCTTTGCGCTGAGTATTTGTTCAAGCCCGCAAAGAATTCTCAACGCAAAGACGCAAAGGACCGCAAAGCTCCCAGAGTGATGGACTCGAAGTTTGAAGTTGCAAGCTCTAAAACCAATTCAGGAAGTAAAGTTATGTCCAAACATTGTATGAGAACGCTCGCGTTAACGGCATTCGTTGCGCTGACGTTAGCGCTACCGACCCGTATGGTTGATGCGCACCACGCGGTGCTTCGATTCAATCTCGAAGAGATGACTTCCACAGCCGATCGAATCTTTCTCGGCCGCTGCATCGAGGTTGAAGAAACCGACGAAGTCATTGCTCAAGGCGAGATGCCCGTCACGCGCTATACCTTCGAAGTCGAGCGCGCCATCAAAGGGAAGCTGCCCAACGTGATCACTGTTCGGCAGATGGGACATCCGGCTCACCGGACGCTTGGAAAAGGCGGTGAGTTGTCCGTGCATGGCCGGACGGCGACTCCCGACACGTTCATTCACGGCATGAGCGAGTACCACGTCGGCGACCGCATGCTTCTCTTTCTGATTCCCAATTACCTCGGCGGTAAGGTGACTTACCCGGTGGGGCTCTACCAGGGGGCGTTTATCGTGTCACGGATGCCATCAGGTCAGGATCTTGCGCGCAACAGCATCGGTAACCTTGGCCTCTTCACCGCGGCTTACAACGGCACGGCGATGAATGCGGCCAACGCTAAAATTATTTTCCCCGAGCGTGACAATCCGTTAGCCGAGACGCGGGGCCTCAGTCTGAAGAGCCAGGCGCTGGCAAGCAAGCGCGGAGCGCTGCCGCTCGACGCATTGCTCGAGCTTGTCGACCGAATCAACACCGCTCACGGAATCGAGAGAGGCGCCATTGTTTCAACGCCGAGAGGGGGAGCCGTAAAATGATGAGCAACCATTTGCGCGCGCGTTGGAGCCTGCCCGTTATTGCTGCTGCCTCGATCGCAGCGGTTTGGTCATTGGCTTACGCGGGTGGACCGCTGTTCGTAATAAACAACCAGGCGGTGAGGTGGGCGCGTACAGAAGTCAGAGGCGGCCCGCTCAACACGCAGACGGTCGATCCATCGGGCCGCGTTCTCTATCGCGTGGACTCGGGCGGGCTGGGGACGTTGAACCATCAGCAGGCCGCGGGGTTAGTGGATCGAATCTTCAATCTCTACTCGAATATCCCGACTGCTGATATCGAGTTCGTCAATGCGGGTCCCATTCTGGACCCTGCGACCGGCAATGCGGTAGACGTTACATCAACAAACGCCGGCAAATTCATCAGCAGCAAAAACGCAACGTTTCAAAATCCCATAGTGTTTGACAGTGATGGCTCGATTACGGGGCGCGGTGGTGTGCTCGGGTTTTTCGGCTTTCTGCAACTTGATGAAGCCAGCAGCTCACTCAAGGAAGGATTCGTCGTGCTCAACGGTTCTGTCCTGCAGGGCGTCAACCCAATCAGCGAGACGGCTTTTCTTGGTGTCTTCACGCACGAATTCGGCCACTTTGCCGGGCCGCTCGATCACGAGCAGATCAACGGCAACATCGCAGCAAGCGATCCCGGCTCGATTGCGCCGCCGGGATTCAGCAGCGCCCAGGCATTCGATCTTTATGCGCCGTTCACCGAGACCCTCTTCCCGTTCTTCTTTAGCGCTCCCATCGGGTCGTCGCTTCGCAGCCAGTTCCCGAACGCGGGGTTCTTCGTAGCAACGCTCGATATGGACACACAGAACGCGCTCTCGAATCTCTATCCTACGCCGGATTACCTGGCTTCGCGGGGATCGATAGAAGGACGAGTGCTGCTGAAGGTTGGCGATTCTGAGATACCGATCTCGGGAATCAACGTCGTCGCGCGGCGAATAGATCAAGGCGCGTTTCCTCCTCCACTGGGAACCGCGGCTTTTCTAACGCCGCCTGCCATCGACTCCGATGGAGTCCCCGCTGGTCCTACGGTACAACCCGCGACCGATTCGCTGGCCACGGTCTCGAGCGCGGTGACTGGCCTCCAGTTCGGACAAGGCGCTTATAGAATTCAGGGATTGCCGCCGGGCCAATACATGGCCGAGATTCAGCAGATCAACCCGAATGCGATCATGGGTTCAGGCATCGGCCCGCTCTCTTCGCAGTTCCCGCTCCCGGTCAAGGAAGAGTTCTTTAACGGCGCCGGCAATTCATCGAATGCGTCAAGCGTGTTCGTGCCCCTCACAGTTACTGCGGGTCAAATCACCAGCGGAGTCGACTTCATCATCAACGGCTTCAGCACTGCTACGCCGGTGCCTGTGGTTGAAAGCGAACCGAATGAGAAGACAAAGAAAGCGCAGAAACTCACCATACCGGTAGACGTGTCAGCGGCGGCTTCTTCGTCAGACGATGCGATCCTGCAGATGAAACTTCCTGACGGGACGAGCGACGGCATTGAGGACCTTTACAGGTTCACGGTGGATCAGTCTCGGATCGTTTTGATCGTGTTGGAGCCGACGGGTGGTTCAGGCGATCTGGATTTGTATTTGTTCAACTCGGATGTGAGCAAGAAGAAGAGTTCGCTTGACGATCCAAACCTGTTGTCGTTCAGCGCCGGGCCTACGGCAAACGAGGTGATAGGGATGGTGCTGGACCCGGGCACTTACATCATCGGCGTGAGCGCATTTTCAGGAAGCGTGAACTATCGGCTGCGGATCATCACGGCTCCATAGGGCGATGCTGGTGGTCATCATTTGGAGTGCGGCCTTCTTTGCGAGCCTTGCGGTCCTTTGCGTCTTTGCGTGGAGAATAATTCTCAGCGCAAAGACGCAAAGGACCGCAAAGCTCGCAAAAGGACCGCAAGAAAACCGCCGATCTTTCAACTTCAGTATCGAAACTAAATGCCGAGGGCGGGACTCGAACCCGCACGGCCCTTGCGAGCCAGAGGATTTTAAGTCCTCTGTGTCTGCCATTCCACCACCCCGGCTTAAGGGCACTTCGCTTAATGATTACGGGTACAAAGAACAGAGTGTTTCTTACTGCGCTGATGTGTTCCGACGACCACCTGAGGAAGAAACTATACCCGAAAAGACTCTCACCGTTAAACATCGACCAGTTATTACCGGGTGTCGTGAGCGTTGTGCAGGTAGAGGCGGGGGCTAGGCGTTAGCAATGAGCAGGATCGGCGTGGTTGGCTGCTCTGAACCCCCTTCGGGTTCAAGAGTGATGGCTGTGGCCGTAATCGGACCAATGTCTGTGGGAAACGGTAGTGTCGCAAAGCCGTGCCCAAGCCGGTCGGGGCGAATCAATCCCGCACTGATCTTTGCCTCGGCCGTGACGAACCATAATTGATAGACTTTTCCCTCGGGCGCGGGAGGAAGGTTTGCCGCAACGATCCATCGACTTCCCAGCACATCCCAATAAACCGTAGCGGAGAGACCCGGGGCAGGCTCCGGTCCCGCGAGTTGTAATACCCGCGACGACGACGAGCTTAGCACTGAATTGATCTGGACAGTCTCAGCAAGTTGTTCTTTGAGTTCCGCATTCTCGCTTAACACTGCCGCCGCCGAACCCCTGGTTTGATCGACCTCAGCCTGCAAGGTGCTGCGTGTGGTTCGCCAGGCAGCGAAGCTGAACGCGAACGCCACCAGAAACGCAGCGGCCACTGCCCAGGGCAGCCACGAACGCGAAGGTGTTGACCTCGCTTTGACGGGCGCGTGCGCAATCCCCGGTTGGCCAGGGAAGGGAATTACGGTTGTTGCCGGCCTGTGTGTTTCAGAGACTTCTCGTTGGATGCGCACTGCCAGCAGATCGCGGACATAACCGGATGGCGCCGCGGGCTCGACTGATGTGCCCAGCAAGCCGACCACTTCGTTGAATTGCTTCAATTCCAGGTCGCATACGGGACAGCCATCACGAAGATGAACATCAAACGCCCGGGCCTCGTGCTGAGATAACGCGCCCAATGCGTACAGCGCAGCAACCTCCTGGCTTTCTTTGGTTATGGATTCATGCTTCAACGTGGAGAATACCTCTCGACAACCGACGATTCGTTCTTACGCCCTATCAATTGAATCGCAACCAACTCAACGGGCGTCTATTACCTCGTAGTGCTCCGGCGCTATTAGAAGAAACAGAGTGCCGTCAACCGTGTACGTCGTATCGTGCGTGCTTCCGGTAGCCGCGCGATGATAATCACCCGGTCCGAGCCTTTGGCCCGCGACGTGACAATCGCCTTCGATTACATAAAACTGTTCGACACCAAGATGCTGGTGCGCCGGCAAGGCAGTTCCAGCGGTCATCCTGACGAGCGACGTAGCAATACCGCTTGCGCGATCAACATAAAGAGTCTTCAGCAGTATGCCGTCCTGCACTTCCTGCCACTGGCCGTCACCGGTGTGAATGGACACGAACTGGTCGGAAGAGATTCCCGACACCGCGTTGACGGCTCGACTGGAGGGCGCTTCGCTTAGTCTCGCGATGAGCCGCCCTCGAACTTCGTCTGACGGCTCGGCTTCGGGAACGCTTAGCGCCAGCTCGCCAACCGTGCGGTCGAACGAGGCAAACTCGTCACCGCAAACCTTGCAACCTTCTGCCAGGTGTTCCTCGAACGCTCGAGCTTCATGATGGGACAGCGCGCCCAGCGCGTGAAGCGCCGCAAGCTCGGTCATCTGATGCTCCGCTACGCGATCCGTCATCACCCAGCCTCCAACACTGGACGAAGCGTGTCTCTCAGCTTCATCATCCCGAGCCGCGTTCGTGTCTTCACGGTGCCCAGCGGCTGATTCAACTTCAACGCGATCTCGCTATGGCTCAAGCCCGAATAATAGGCGAGCTCAATAACCTCGCGTTGCTCGGCCGACAACGAGTCAAGCGCGGAACGAACCATAACCCTCCGCTCGGAGATCACCGTGTTCTCCTCGGGGCTAGCCGTAGCCGAGCGCGCTTCGCCGATCGAGTCGAGCGGCTCCTTGTTTTGAAACTCATGCTTGCCTGAGCGGAGCCGGTCAATCCCGCGCGTGCGAGCAATAGTCATAATCCAGGCGAGCGGTGCGCCCCGCTGGGTATCGTAGCTCGCCGCTTGCCGCCACACCTGTGTGTAGACGTCGAGCACAACTTCCTCCGCGGTGGCGCGATCGCCGACCACGCGCAGAACAAGACCGAATACCAACCGGCTGGTTGAATCGTACAGCTCTGTGAGGGCAGACTGATCCCCGTCGGCTACTCGCTTGATGAGAGCCGCCCAATCCTGATCTCGACCTCTGGTCTCTCTAGAGTCCTGGGGTGACCCCAATGTTGTTTCCCCTCGTGTCTTAGTCTACGCAAGATCGCGCGGCAATGGATTGCATCAATGCTTGCTATCGCTCCGCCGGCGCAACAAAACTTCAGACTTTGATGATACAACATCGATTTGAGTCGCCAAAGTCAAAACCGCGCGCGAAGATCCGGGCAGGTCCTTCGGTAATGTTCAAATGTTTGAACACATGTAGGGGCGGCCCTCCGTGGCCGCCCCTCGTTGGAGGCCCCGGTCAGTTGCCACTTCAGTCGCCGCTTCGGTCGCCACTGAGGGGCGGCCACAGAGGGCCGCCCCTACATTTGTATTTCTGCCGGCGCGAAATCGACCGCGTCGGCGCTTACAATGTGGTAGTTCGTTCTTCCGCGCAATCCGTTTAGCGCCGACGCTATGTCCTCGCCATGCAGATGACCATAGACACAAACGCATGCGCCGTGTTCGTCGATCAACTCAGTAAAGCCCGATGGTTCGTGTTCGGCATTCGTAGGCGGATAGTGGAGCGCGACGATAAGCGAATCAAACTCATCCTCACGGCCACGAAGAGAAGTCAGCGCCGCCCGCAAGCGGCCCACTTCGCGGGCGTAGATCTTCGCGTCGCGTTCCTCGTAGTGCGAGTCGTTCGGGCAATTCCAACCGCGAGTGCCGGCGACCGCTACTCGGTTTACAATGATCGAACTGCCGTTGAGAACCCTGATTGAAGGATCGAGCGCGCGAGCCATCCTGGCATTCGACTGCCACCAATAATCGTGGTTGCCCTTGAGCAGCAGCTTCTGCCCCTTCATCTGTCCGATGCGGTCAAGGTCCGGTAAGGCTTCTTCAATTCGCATTGCCCAACTCGTGTCTCCCACGATCAACACGAGGTCCTCGTCCCGTACGGTCCGGGCCCACGCCTCGAATATCTTGCGATCGTGGCCGCGCCAATGATCGCCAAAGCGATCCATGGTCTTGCCGGTTCCGCCCGCGAGATGAAGATCACCGATTGCGAATAGTTTCATTAACGTTGATTATTCGGAGGTTAATTGCTGAAGATTAGATCTGCTTTAATTAGAGCGATCACAAATGAAGTATCTACGAAGATACTATTCGGCATCCTCACCCTCCAGATCATACAACTTCGCTCTTATCGAGAGGTCTGGTGATGCCGATATTTTGATCTTGCGGAGCTTTGCCATCACTGTTTCGCCAGCTTCCTCGCGCGTTCCATTTGTTTCAAGAGACTTGATGACCTTGTACAAGTCTTCCAGATGCTCGTCTGGCATTTTATTTAACTCCTCGATGATCTTCTCCCTGGTAATCATCAGGTGCTCCTTCTCAACGTCAATATAATGAGGACGGGCAATTCATTACAAGTCACTTCGTCAAAGTTGTGCGGAAGAAATATTCAATCACACATTTCAGCGGACGCGCCTTTGCCTAAACCGGGAGCCTTAATCGCGCGTCACAGCCGTGTCCGTCGCTTCGATTTTCGAGCGTCAATGTGCCCCCGTGCGCTTCTGCGATCTGGCGGCTCAAGACGAGGCCGATCCCCGATCCCGAAGGCTTTGTCGTGAAGAACGGAACGAACAGATTGCTTGTATTCGACAGCCCCGGGCCTTCGTCTTTGATACACACTTCGATTTGTCCAGGGATGCGCCCCCATCCGACTTTTACGCCGCCACCGGTTTCGAGCGAGGCATCTACGGCATTGCGCAGGAGATTGATCAGCAACTGCTCGAGTTGATCCCCGTCCGCGCGAATCGTGATTTCCGGACCGCTCGAGACATCGACGCTTATCCTGGTCTCGAGTCTGGCCACGCGATTCACCAGCTCGCCCACGCTGACGGGTTGTAATCTCGGTAACGGCAGCCGAGCGAGTCTCGAGTAAGCTTCCATGAATCGGTTTAGTGAGGCGGCTCGCGCGGCTATGACTCCGAGACCGCGGCTCATGTCTTCCTTCCAGTCCGGAGGCTGAGGCTCTCGAACGACCAGGCTCTCGAGGCTGCCGGCGATGGACTTGATTGGAGCAAGCGAGTTGTTGAGCTCGTGCCCCAGCACACGCACAAGACGCTGCCAGGCCTGGCGCTCTTCTTCTCGGAGCGCGCGGCTCAAATCCGAGAGCACGAGCAACTGGTGCGGCGCGCCGTGCTCGCGAAACGCGCTGCGATGGACCTCCCATCGGCCCGCGCCGCGCGGAAACGACATCTGCAGCGTGCGCGTGGTTTCGCCGCTGAGGCAATCTACAAGACCGAGATCTGTCGCGCTCTTTCCTATCAGCCGTTCCGCCGGTTGCGCGAGCAGGCGTTCACCCGCGCGATTGACCAGCTTGAGCTTCTGATCGGCGTCAAACGCAAAGATCGCAACCTCGATTTCTGCCATTACTGTTCGCAGCAACGTCGTCGCCTCGAGAGCGCCGAGTCGTTGCTCACGCAGAATCTGCCCGAGGAAATTCACCTCGAGCATTGCTTCTCCCAATGGATCGTCGCGGGCGGCGCCTCGGGCGCGAATCGAGAAGTCGCCTTCGCGCAACGCGGCCATCAGATTCGAAAGCGTCTGGAGCGGAAAGACGACGCGCTCTCGCAACGCGTGCGAGAAGCCTAACCAGAAACCGATTATCAGCACGGAGAGCGTCCACTGGACTCTTGCCGGCTGGTCTCCGTTCCACAGCAGGATGAGAGCAATGAGCACGGCTGGAAATCCCGAGGCCAACGCCATCAACAGTATTCGGCGGTCGTGCTTCGCGGTGAAATATTCGCGCGGCAGTTTGAACGCGGACCTCGCGCCGGCGGTTTTGCCGCCAGGCGCTCGAGACGACGAGCCCGGCGCCACTCTTATTGATGGTGATGACTTCAACCGCTCGGTAGGCGTTTGTGGGAGGGATGCGCTCGAGCGTTCATCGCCGCTGGAATCTGGCCTAGAGGTTTGACTAGAGACTTGCCTATCCGGACCACCAACAATTGATGGCCACGCGAGCAATTGCGCGGCTCGTGCCTTGAGACTCTTCATAACCCGAAACGCTGAAGCCGCCGATAGAGAGCGCTTCGGCTAAGGCCAAGCTTCTCTGCTGCGCGGCTGACATTGCCGTCGCATTGCGCCAGCGTCCTCTGAATCAGGAAGCCTTCGACTTCTTCCAGACTCATGTCTTCAAGCCGGCGCGAGACTTCGCGCCCCGACTGTAAGCCCAGATCGCGAGCCTCCAAAGTGGCTCCCATAGCCATTAGTACGGCTCGCTCGACTACGTGATCGAGCTCGCGAACGTTGCCCGGCCACGGATGTCTCAGCAAAGCCTGCATTGCCGCCGGGTCAAAGCCTTCCATATTCTTGCGATACCGTCCCGCGTGCTGACGAAGGAAGTGCATCGCCAGAAGCGGAATATCTTCTCGACGATCGCGAATCGGCGGCAGGTGAATTTCCACAGTGTTGAGCCGAAAGAGCAGGTCCTGGCGAAAGCGCCCGGCGGACACTTCTTCGGCGAGATCGGAGTTTGTAGCTGAGACTATTCTTACATCGGCGCGTCGAGTCTTGGAGGAACCCACGCGCTCGAACTCACCGGTCTCGAGAACGCGCAGGAGCTTGGGCTGACTCTTTATGGGAAGGTTCGCGATCTCGTCGAGAAACAGGGTGCCGCCTTCAGCCATCTCAAAGCGGCCGACGCGATCCGCCTTGGCGTCGGTGAACGCGCCTTTGACGTGGCCGAACATCTCACTTTCAAACACGCCTTCGGAGAGACCGCCCACGTTGACGGTGACCATCGGCCTTGCGGCGCGGGCGGACATAGAGTGGAGCGTCTGGGCGACGACGCCCTTGCCGGTTCCGTTTTCGCCGGTGATGAGGACGTTAGCTTCGGAGCCGCCGACGCGATCGATGATCTGTAGCACAGGCTGCATTGAGGGGGACTCGGCGATGAGCTTGGGTTTACCCTCATCGCGAAGCACGCGGTTCTCAGCTTCCAAACGCTGGCCTTTTCTTAAAGCTTTACCGAGCTCGGCTTGAGTGTGCAGGATTGCAGTCAACCGAGCGTTGTCCCACGGCTTTTGAATGAAGTCGCTTGCGCCGCGTCGCATAGCCTCGACGGCGACGTCCACGCTGCCCCACGCGGTCATTACGACGACCGGCAGCGTGCTGTCGAGCTTCTGAATGCGCGCAAGCAGATCCAGACCTTCCTCGCCCGACGTCGTATCGCGCGTGTAGTTAAGGTCCATCAGGATGACATCGAAGTCGCGTTCCTCGATGGCTTTGATTACGTCGGCGGGTCGCTTTGCGGTTTCGATTTGATAGCGCTCGGATTTGAGCAACAGCCGAAGAGCTTCCAATACGTCCGGCTGATCGTCGGCGATCAACACTCTTGGCGTGAATGAGTCATGAGTCTTCATATCGGGATTCGCGTCGAATCGAACTGCTCTATCTTAGCATGCGTCGAGCGCTGCTCTGCGGGTTGGTTGGGAAGCAGGAGCTGGAAAATCATGTAGGGGCGGCCGTCCCTGGCCGCCCCTCTTCAAAACATCAAAGCGTGATGGAACCAAGCGGGGCGGCCGTGGAGGACCGCCCCTGCATATGGACTAAACTTTCTCGAACCCGCTCTCTTGCATTTCGTGCTCGGCCTTGGGCTCGTGCTCTTCATCCACGACGCGGCCGTCAAACAAGTGAACCTGTCGATCGGCGTGGCGCGCGTAGCGAGGATCGTGAGTGACCATACATACCGTCGCGCCCTGCCCGTGCAACTCGCGAAGGAGTTCCATCACCGCCTCGCCATTCGTGGAGTCGAGGTTTCCAGTCGGCTCGTCAGCAAGCAGGATCAGCGGATCGCCGGCAACCGCTCTCGCCACTGCAACGCGCTGCTGTTGACCGCCCGAGAGTTGGCTCGGAAGATGTTTCGCGCGATGAGCCATGCCTACTCGTTCGAGCGCATCCATCACACGCTTCTTGCGCTCGGCGGCTTTGATTCCGCGGTAGGTCAACGGCAGCTCGACGTTTTCAAATACGTTGAGGTCGCCAATCAAATTAAAACTTTGAAAGATAAATCCGACTTCGCGGTTCCGAACCCGCGCGCGCTCGGAGAGCGGCAGGTCCGACACCGGTTTGCCCGCCAGCGAGTACGTTCCGTCGGTGGGTGAATCGAGCAGACCGAGGATCGACAGCAGGGTTGATTTGCCGCAGCCCGAAGGCCCGGCAATGGAAATATATTCGCCCTTCTTGATTTCCATGTGAATGCCTGAAAGGGCGTGAGTCTCAACCTCGTCGGTGAGAAAAACTTTCGTAACACCGTCGAGCCGAAGCAGCGGTTGGTCGCTAGCGCTCATGTGGTTTGGTTCCTCCAAAGTTTTAGTTGAACGTCAGTCCAAACGAATCCGATCATTGTTATCAAACTGCGAGGTGTCCGCGAGGATTACGCGATCGCCTTCATTGAGTCCTTCGAGCACCACGATGGTGGTGACGGCGCTGCGGCCCAGCTTCACCTGTACGCGCGACGCGCCTGCGCCATCCGGATCGATCTTGAAAAGACCGACCGTGCTGTTTTCCTGTCCGTGCACCGGCCGCCCGATGTAGAGAACGTTCTCGAGTCTCGCCAACTCGATCGTTCCGTCAACGCTCATGTCGGCAACGGCGCCTTTTGGTAACTCGCCTTCCAGCGAGGCATCAATCGTACGAGTCCCGTTGTCTACGTGCGGGTCGATGCGAATCACCTTGCCCTGAACGATCCCGTTACGTGTGTCGATCGATACGTGCTGGCCAATAGCGATATTCGTGGCCTGAGTCTCTGCGACTTTCAGTTCCGCTTTCAGGCGTTTCGGGTTCGCTACCCTGGCGAGGTTCTGGCCGAGGGTGACTTGCTGTCCGACTTGAACTTCAACAGTTTGCAACTCACCATCGATCCCCGCGCGAACCTTCAGCGCGTCCATCTGTGTCCGCTTAAGCTGGACTGCGTCTTTGAGTTGGCGAACCTTTTCGTCTTCGGCAGCAAGTTTCGCGACACCTTCCTCGCGATTGCTGGCCAGGCGCTTTGTTTCAAGGACGACCCGGCTCTCGAGGTCCTCGGCCGCAATTCTGGATAGCTCCACTTCCAATTTTGGCTTCAAGTCCTTCTTGCGCAGGTCTTCGTTGACCTCGTATTGCATCTTGGCTTTATTGAAGTCGGATTTCGCTTGAGCGAGAGTCGCTTCCTGATCGAGGATCTGCTTTTGCGTTTGCACCTTCAGCGTTGTGAGGTTTGCGGCGGCGGCGCGAAGCTGAGACTCGGCGTCGATGAATGCCTGTTGTATCTCCGGATTGCTTAGCTCGAGAATAACCGTGTCGGCCTTTACTTGAGCGCCGGGCTGCGCAAGCCGCTTTTCGATTCGCCCGAGGCTGATCGCAGGGACGTATCTTATTTCTTCCGGCACCAGCGTGCCCATCCCGCGCACGTTGACGATCATGTTCCCGCGCTTCACGGTGTCAGGCAGCATAATCTTGCTGTCAGCGCTCGGAGCCGCAGGTTTCAGACGTGACACACCCAGCGTTATCGCGCCGACGGCGACCACCAGTACCAGGGCGTACAAAATTCTCTTGACCTTGCGTTTCTTGGCTGCAGATTTACGTGGTATGTCCATTCTTCCTCCAAGACCTTCTAAGGAAGTTCCGTGCCATCGGGACGATCCTGCTAACTGATTGCGTGCTTCATCTTAACACAACTGCCGCCCTGTCAGTAAATCAGTTTACTTTTCGCTTCTGGGAACTTCGTGTTCAGAAGCGGACAAAGTAGCACAGACTTTAGTCTGTTTGCGCTGCCCGAATACAGACTAAAGTCTGTGCTACGTCAGTCATTCACGACCCAACCGTCTCGAAGCTTTATGATTCGGTCGCCATACGAGGCGTTGAACTCCGAGTGCGTGACTTGAAGGATCGTCGTTCCGGTCTCGTTGAGCCGCTTGAACAGCTCCATGATCTCTTTACCCTGATCCGAGTGAAGATTGCCGGTCGGTTCGTCAGCCAGAATAACTTTGGGGTTTGCGATCACCGCGCGAGCGACGCCGACCAATTGCTGCTGACCTCCCGATAACTGGGTCGGGTATAGATTTCTTTTGCCTACTATCTGGAAGCGATCGAGAACGTCGCAGACGATGCTCTCGCGCTCAGCTTTCTTCACGTCTCGATAAGACAGCGGCACCTCGAGATTCTCGTAAACCGTCATGTTATCCAGCAGATGATAGCTCTGAAAAACAAAACCTATGTTCTTGTTTCGCAGCTCGGCCCGTTCCTTTTTACCCAACTTATGAACCGGCTGTTCGAGAAAAGTGAATTCTCCTGTCCATGCGCTGTCGTGCATCCCGAGGATGTGAAGCAGAGTTGACTTGCCGGCTCCCGAGGGACCCATTATCGACACGAACTCGCCCGGCTTGATGTCGACATTGATGCGTCGCAGAACAAAGGTCTTGCCGACGCCCGACTCAAAAAACTTTTCAACGTTGCGTAACGCAATCATATTCGAACTCCTGTATTGTTAAACACGTTGCTGTCCGATTCACTGGCTTCTTTATTAGTGTTGATCATACACGAAAACGAGATCGGGCCAAAGAACCGAGTCATTTGAAT
>Ga0134124_10000555_pt1 | contig 30899 bp, 31 predicted proteins | sample KB304_FD_96880 | JGI IMG/M metagenome (GOLD analysis project Ga0134124, IMG submission 96880) | Terrestrial soil microbial communities without Nitrogen fertilizer from Kellogg Biological Station, Michigan, USA - KB3-0-4 | ecosystem: Environmental > Terrestrial > Soil > Unclassified ... | reverse complement strand
TTGATCTTCTCCTTCACCAGCGCGACCACGGCGTCGTAGATGGCTTCATGGATGAAGGCGCGGCTGGTGGAGCCGCAGGACTGGCCGCACCAGGTGAAATTCATGCCGCCGATGACGGCGCCGGCAACCTCGTCCGGATCGGCGTCGCCATAGGCAACCAGCGCGTTCTTGCCGCCGAGTTCCAGCATCGTGCGCTTGACCGTGTCGGAGGCCGCTTTCATGACGGCGCGGCCGGTCGGTACGCTGCCGATTAGAGCGATCATGGCGACGTCCGGGTGGCTGGCAAGCCTCTGCCCGGCTTCGCGCCCGCCCGGCACCACGTTGAAGACGCCCGGCGGCAGCAGGCCTCCGATCAGCTCGGCCAAACGCAGCGACGACAGCGGCGCCTGCTCGGGAGGCTTCACCACCACCGTATTGCCGGCGGCGAGCGGAGCCGCCGACTTGCCGGCGCAGAACATGAACGGATGATTGAACGGAATGATGCGGCCAACCACGCCCAGCGGCTCGCGGACGGAGAAATTGACCACGTCCGGACCCATCGGGATCGAGGTACCCTTCATTTCCGTGACGAAGCCCGCGAAGAATTCCATCTGAGCTGCGGCGATCATGGCGTCGCTGACCATTTCCTTGACCGGGTTGCCGCAGTCGGCGGCATCGATCATCGCGAGCTCGTTGGCGTTCTGGCGCAAAATTTCGGCAATCCGCCGCAGGATTTTGGCACGCTCGAGCGGCAGCACGCGCCGCCATTCGGCGAACGCGGTCTTTGCCGCCGCCACCGCCGCATCGATGTCCTCGGCGCCGGAGTCGGCGACCTTGCCGAGCGACTGTCCCGTGCCGGGGCTGATCGTGTCGACGAAGCGGCCCGCCTTCGGCTCGTGCCACGCGCCACCATAATATGCGCCGCGATTTTTCGGCAATACGACTGCTTGCGCGGAAGCAGCCTGTGGGGAAACGGCGGTGGTCATTGCGACACCTGTTACTTGCGTGGCGAAATCTGGATCAACTCCGCGATCTGCTCCTTATTGAGGGGAGCAGGAATGAATTTCAGGTTCACCGCCTCCGGGATCAACGTATCGAGGCCGTGAATCTGATCGGGGTTGACCAGGCTCTTGGGAAAGAACTCATCGCGCACGCGCTTGGCCATCGGTTCGGAGACCCTGGCAAATTCCGCGTAGTCCTTCATCACCTGCGGATTTGACGAGTACAGGTGGTCGATACTTTCGCGATAGGCCTTCATGAAGCGTTCGATGACTTCTTTCCGCTTCACCAGGGCGTCGGCGTTGGCTACCAACACGCGGATCGTCTGCCCGCGCACCAGCGTGGCATCGGTCGCGCGCGCAACGAGATGAATCTTGCCTTCGTCCATTTCCTTGAGGCCGAACGGGGGTGCCGCCCAGCCGACGTCGACCTGATCGGTCATCACCGCCGTGAGCGTCGCACTCGGATTGCCCGTCGCCTGCGGCTTCGCGGTTAGCTTGAACTCGTCGATGAACGCCCGCACCACGCTGTTGGTCGAGGAGCCATTGGTTGAAAAGGCGATGGTGTGGCCGTTAGCGTCCTTCAGTGTCTTGATGGCAGGGTTTTTGGCGTACCAGTAATCCGCCGCGCCCGTCGCCTGCGCCCCGATGATGCGGACCGGCGCACCCTTTGCGTAGGCAGCCATGGCGCCGAGCGTCCCGACCGCAAGGCCGAGATCGACGCTGCCTGAGATGACAGGCTGCAAGGTCTCGCCGCTGCCGGAGGTGTAGATCATCTCGAGCTGCAGTCCATGCTTCTTGAAGATGCCGGCCTTGTCGCCAAGATGCGTGATCGAAGTGTCCCAGTTGCCGCGCTGGCCGATGGTCATTTTCACCAGATCGTCGGCCGCAGCCGGCGCCGTGAGCGTCGCCATGGCGATCGCCGCAGCGGCAAGTCCAACCACATGTTTCATGCGTTCCTCCCGTTTCGCTTGAACGTCAGGTTCTTTTTATGCCTTCGAGGCCGCCGAGGCGGCCCACCAGCGCATTGGCGCCGATCGCCAGTACGAACAGGACGATCAGCATGGCATACATGCGTGGCATGTCGAAGGTGCTGTAGGCATTGATGATCAGAAAGCCAATGCCCTTGTTTGACAGCTTGGTCTCGGCCAGCAGCGTGCCGATCAGCGCGACACCGAGCCCCAGCCTGATGCCGTTGATGATCGGATGCCGCATCGCGGGCAGGTAGATTTTCGTGACCATCTGCCAGGTCGAGGCACGGAAACTTTGACCCACGCGGATCAGCACTTTGTCGATCTGCCGCATGCCGGCGGCGACCGAAAGCGCCACGGGGAAAAAGCAGGAGAGGGTGCCGAGTGCGATCTTCGAGCCGGGGCCGACCCCGAACCACATGATCATGATCGGAAAGAAAATGATCTTCGGCGTGGGACCGAGATAGTAAAGATAAGGCTCGAATGCCTTCGACAAAAACCGGTTGGCGCCGAGCAGGATCCCGACCGCGATCCCCGAAATCCCACCGATCAGGAGCGCCGTCCCGATTTCAGCCGCGGTTACGCCGAGGTTGAAGTAATAGTCGCCGTGCGACAACAGGTCGTAGAGCGCTTTGCCAATGGCAAAGAGCGAAGGCACCACGTCGCGATAAAGCAGGCCGGAATGGGCGAGGAATTCCCAGATCGCGAGCACCGCGAGGATGATCGCGATACGCACTAGCGTAACGGGGCTGACCAGCGGTTCCGCCGCCACGGATTGCGTCAATCGATCGGTCGCAGCCATCGCTCGGCCTTTTCCAAAGTCATAAAGAACAGCACACTGACCAGGATCACAAAACAGATTGCCGCATAGGTGCCGGCAAGATCGTAGCGCTCGGCCAGGTCGTTGATGAGTTGCCCGAGACCGCCATAGTTAATCAGGAACTCGACGCCGACGATGTTGATCAACGCGAAGATGAGACCAAGCCGCACGCCGACGAAGATCGTCGGCAGCGCCGCGGGAAACATGATCTTCCAGAACTGCTGAGTCGGCGTCAGGTTGAAGCTGCGCCCGACATTGACCAGGACCTTGCGCGTGCTCGCCATGCCTTCGATTGTCTTCAGGATGACCGGCGGCAGCGCGGCGAAAAACCCCATCATGATGATGGTCCAGGCGCTGCGGCCGAAGATCACCATGAACAACGGGTAGGCCAGGACCAGCGGCGCCGCCGCCATAGCGGCGACCCAGGTTTCGCAGGCCTGTTGAAGGAGCTTTATGCGATGCATCAAGACGCCACCGGCGATGCCGAACACCGTAAGCATAACGCCGGCCGTCAGGCATTCGCCCAACGTCAGCAGAAACCGGGTGAATACATGTTCCTCGACGATGACGCGCCCAAAACTACCGACAATTTCTGACGGGGGCGGGACTATGAAGCGGCTGATGAAGTTCAGCTGGATCAGCAGCTCCATGATCAGCAGGACGACGAGAAGGGTCGCCATGCCGACCAGCGCAGGAGGTACAAAACGCGGGCCTGGTTGCCTTGCCGCCGCGATGGTCATGACGCCGTACTCGGGTGCTCGAGTGCGTGCTTTTCCTCGTCCTGCATGCCACGGCTCGCTTCTTCGCGCAGGTCACTCCAGATCTGGGCGACGTATCGTCCAAAGGCTTCGCTCCCAACAATTTCAGACGTGCGTGGTCGCGGCAGGTTGATGTCGACGATCCGCTTCACCTTGCCGGGCCGGTAGGTCATCACAAGGATACGGTCCGACATCTGGACCGCCTCGGTGATGTTGTGCGTGATCAACAAGGTCGTCTGCTTCAGCTGCTGCTGGATCTGCAGCACCTTGTCGCCCAACAGGAGCCGTGTCTGCTCGTCGAGTGCGGCGAAGGGTTCATCCATCAGCAGGATTTTCGGCTCGGATGCGAGTGTTCGCGCGAGCGACACCCGTTGACGCATGCCGCCGGACAATTCGCCGGGATAACGATTTTCGAAGCCATCGAGCCCGACCATCCTGATAAAGTGGCGCGCGCGCTCGATACGTTGTGCCTTGGGCATTCCGACCAACTCGAGCGGGAAGCCGACATTGTCGGTTACGGTTCGCCAGGGAAATGTCGATTCTTCCTGGAACACCATGCCGATCGACTTGTGCGGACCTGAAATCGTCTCGCCTGCGACGGTGACGACGCCTTGATGCTCGGCGAGCAATCCGCCGATCACGTTAAAGAGAGTGGATTTGCCACAGCCCGAGGGGCCGATGACCGAAAGGAATTCACCAGGTCGAACTTTAAGCGACACGTTGTCGACGGCCGTGATCGCGCCCTCTGGGGTCTCGAATCGCACAACGATGTCGTCGGCCACCAGGATGGCGTCGTTGACGGATGGGACGGACGCCATAAGGCCTTACTCGCTTTTGCGGGTCATCGCTGCGGTCGTCGCGGCCGTATAACCCGGCTCTACCCGCACATCGATGACCGCCACCGCGCCGGCCTCGACCGAGGCAACGGCCTTCGCAAGGGTGGGGGCAAGGTCGGTGATCGTGTTTACAGGACCGAAGCCCTGCGCCCCCTGGGCGCGGGCCATGGCGGCGAGATCGATGTCGGGCTCGGAGATGCGTTGCCCGACCCAGCGGTTCTCGATTGGACGATTGCGCATGCGGGCGACACGTTCCTGGTGCAGTTCATCGTTGAAGAATGAGCGATTATTGGCGACGACGATCAGCAAAGGAATGCGGTAATGCGCCGCCGTCCAAAGCGCCGTTACTCCCATCAGGAAATCGCCGTCGCCGCACACCGCGACCGGAAGACGCCCGGTGTCCTTCAATGCGAGTGCAGCCCCGACTGAAATGCCGGGACCGCCGCCGACGCCGCCGCCGCCATCGGAACCCAGATAGTCGAGCGGATGATCGAAGACCCAGGTCGCGCCGTTCCACGAGAGCGAGACGTGGGTGAGGCTGACCGGCCGGCTGCCGACCGCTTCGCGCAGCGCGGTCGCGAGATGATCGACCGTCAGCTTGTCGCCTGTCGGCTTGGGAAACTCCTTTGCGCGGCCCGGGGCCGCGCGCGCAAGACCCGGTCCCAGCGCCTCAAGCAGTGGCGGCACGGCTATGTCGGGCTCGCAGTCGATAAAGACATCGACCGGCGGCAAGCCCTGGTAGTCCATGCTCCAGCCGTTATGCAGATGATGATCGACGGACACCTGAATGAACTTGGCACCGACATTGCCGACGGCCTTGAAAGTGCCCGCCGGGTCGAGCCAGTCGAGACTGAGGATCACATCGGCCGCGCGAATGGCGTCGGCGGCTTCCTGCGCAAGTACCGTGCCGCCGGGCGCGCCGGCATGGAGATAATGTGAGGTTGGAAACGATGCGGCGATCTTGAGATCGGTGACAACACGCGCGTTCAGTCGCTCGGCAATCGCGACACGTTTGTTCCAGGCCTCGACATCGCGTGACGTCCTGCCGGCAAGGATCACCGGTTGTTTGGCACCGCGCAGCAGATCTGCCGCCTGTTTAATCGCCGCGGCAGGCGCAGCGCCCGCGACCGGCGGCATGAAGCGCTTGCTGTCGATTGGCGGCACCGGCTCGGCAAGCTTGCTCTCCTGCATCCCGGCGTCGAGATTGACGTAAGTCGGGCCCCGTGGCGCCGTGTTCGCAATCCAGTTCGCGCGCAGCACAGCCTCGCGCGCCGCAATCGGTGATGCGGGCTGGTCGTCCCACTTGGTATAGCCGCGCACCAGCGCACCCTGATCGCGCGCGGTATGGATCCAGTCGATCCAGGGCCTGCGGTGGACGGTGTCGACGGGGCCGGTCGCACCGAAGATCACCATCGGCATACGATCACACCAGGCGTTGAAGATCGCCATCGTGGCGTGCATCAGGCCGACATTCGAATGTACAGCCGCCGCCATCGCTGTGCCTGTAACCTTGGCATAGCCGTGGGCGATCGCGACTGCGCTTTCCTCATGCAAACAGAGGAGCATCTGCGGCCGTTCGTTGCCGAGATAATTGACGAGGCTGTCGTGAAAGCCGCGATAGCTGGCCCCGGGATTGAGGGCGATATAGGGGATGTCCGTTGCACGCAGCGCATCGGCCACGACGTCGCTGCCGAAACCCGCGGCGTTGACACCTGCGGGAACAGGACGATCGATGGCGCCGAGGCTTGCCGCCCCGCTGGGTTGCTTTTTGACGGGTTCGTTTCTGTTGCTAGACACGTGCGGTCCGCCTTTTGCCGCCCCGGGGGCGGAGGAGCGGGCATCCAACCGGATTACGGGCCCTGACGCAATCGGGCGAGCAATTTCAGGCCTGCGTAGCCGTCCGGCTCCATTCCGACCTTCTTCTCGAAGGCGATGATCGCCCGCACGGTGTCGCTGCCGGTGCGGCCGTCGACGTCGTTTTTGAAACCGTGCTCGTTGAGCCGGCGCTGAATTTCCTTGACCTCTGCCAGGGTCGGAGCGCGCTCTCCGCCGGGGAACTGCTGGCGGAACGGCGGATCGCCCCGGATCAGGTCGCCGAGATGGCAAAGTGCCAGTGCGTAGCTTCTGGATGGATTGTACGAATAGACCGCCTGGAAATTCTGCCCGACGAGAAACGCCGGCCCGCCGGCAACCGGGATCCAGAGCTTTGCCTGGTCGCCGGGCCGGGCAAAGGCGGCGCCGTCGGCGCGGCGCACGCCCAGATCGTTCCATTTCGCGTAAGGACGCATCGTCCGGTTGTTTGCCAGGCGCGTGTGACTTGCCGGCACTTTGACCTCACAGCCCCAGGCCTCGCCGCGCCGGTAGTTTCCGCGCTCGACCAGGTAGCGTGCGGTGCCGGCGAATGCATCGTCGGGGTTTCCGAAAGGCGAGGCGCGGCCGTCGCGGTCGTAGTCGACGCCCATGTTCAGCCAGACCTCCGGCATCCATTGCGTGTGACCCATCGCCCCGGCCCACGAGCCGACCATCTCTTCAGGCTTCGCCCAGCCGCGATCGACAATGGTGAGGGCGTTGAGCAGTTCGGCCTCCCAATATTTTCGCCGGCGCGGCTCGCCCCAGGCGAGCGCGGCAAGCGCGGGAATGATCGGCCGCATGTATTTCGGATTGATCATGACATCGCCGAACGACGACTCCATGCCCCACAGCGCGAGCAAAATGTAGCGATCGACGCCGTAATCTTTTTCGATGCGTGACAGGAGCGCGGCGTATTGTTTCGCCCGTTCTTTGCCTGTGATGACACGCCACTCCGAGCAGCGCCGGTTGATATACTGCCACATCAATTCCGTGACTTCGGGTTGCGAGCTGAACTGCGCGTAGACGCTCGTGTCAGGCGTCACGTTGCTCATCACCCGGTCATAGGTCTGTTCTGAAATGCCGCGGTTGAGCGCACGCGGGCGAAAATTTGCGACCCAATGTGCGAATGCCGGCGATTGCACGGCAACGGCAGCGCCCTTGACGAAGAGACTTGCAGCAAAAATGGCCGCGCTCAGCAGGAATGACCGGCGGCTGAAGCTTTTGGCGGAAAAGGGAAAAAGGATTCGCGCCATGCCTGCATTGTAACGGCGGTGTGTGCCCGCACAATCGGCAGGATAGCGCTAGCCGTCGTCGCGCTTGCGCCGTTTTCGGACGTGTTTGCGCTTTTTGTGAGGCTTTTCTTTCACCTTCTGCGGCTTGCTATTTGCACTGGCGGACGCGTGCGTTTGCACGGTCGGTGCCTGCACAACGGCTTGCCGATCGGAAGGGCTCATGATCACGGGCGGCACGCCGACGATAGCAGGAGCCGGGTCGCTGTCCTTGATCTCCGTTCCCCGCGCGCCGATCAATCGCTCGTAAGCGGCCACGAGCGTCATGTAAGGGTTGACGAAGACCCAACCGGCTTTGGTCGGCACCTGCATGTCGAAATGCAGATGATAGGTCGTACCGCGTTCCGTGCGATTATAGTTGCCGACCTTCCCAATGACTTCACCCTCGTGCACCAGCTTGCCGCTGACGATGCCATCGGCATCGAGTTGGTTCGGGTTCATGTGCATGTAGCGCACGCGCACATGCATCGCCTTTGTATTGATGAACAGGTAGATGGCCTCCTGCTTGCGTGCGCGCAGAATGAACCCGTCATGGGCTGCGACCACCTCATGTTGATAAGGCTGACAGCGATCGGCGCCGTCATTGAACAGCGTGCAGGAGCTGGGGCGAATATCCTGACCCTGATGACCTTCGCCTCCGGGGCATTGGCCGACAAAGTAGCGGCGATGTTCACAAAAGTTGTCGCGCCACGGATAAGAGTAGTTACCGGGCGCAGACTCGTTGAAGACCAACGGCCTGCCATTCACCTTGCATGAATAGGACTGATCCTTGCGCCGCGGGCGCCCCGATCGGCCGGTGAAATCGCAGTCGCCCCAGTTGTTGAATGACTGTGAGTTAGCGAAAGCCGGCGCGCTCTTGAGCGGGAAGCGCAAGCGTGCATACACCGTGTAGTCGCCGCGGCCACCGATGTCTTTCTTCAGTCCGGTGTTGGGAATGATGAAACCGGGGCTGAAATAGGTGAAGTCCTTCGATGTCTCGGCCGGACGATCCAGCGCAAGCGCCTCGGGTTTTTCCAATGCCGGCGCCGGCGATCCGCCGGCAAGCTTGAGAGCACGCAGGAAGCGTTCCATGACGCGATCGGCCTGCTTGCAGGTAAGAATCTTTGAGCGTGGCCGCGTGTCGAGGCAATAGATCGCCGCGACGTATGTCACACCAAAGCGCTCGAAGCTGTAGCGGATATAGGATTCGTGCAGGTAGCGGCGAATGCCGGAATATTCGTCTTGAAGCGATTTCACGAGTTCGCCGGCGGGCATCGCCGAGCCGTCGAGCTCGTAGGTCATGGCAAGGCCCGAGAACAGGACGTAGACCGAGTCGGCGTAACGGATATCGGAAAGCTCGCGAATATCGGCGGTAGTGAGCGCGAAGGCGGAATCGTAACCGGCCGGGCCAGTCACGAAAAATTTTGTCGGTCGAAATCCCGACCGCATGAAACGATCGGCATTCTCGACGGCCTTTTCCGGCGGAGGCTCGGGGTTGGCCGCGCGGTCCTTGATGGAAGCATCGACGTCGTAAGGCAGGAGCACAGGTACGGAGCTGCCGTCGATTTTCGGGAAGCTGATGCCGGCCGCCGCGTTGAGCTTGGCAAAAGCCTCCGCCGGCGTGCCCGCCGGTTTGTCGGCGATGCTCGCCGCCGCGGCATCCCAGTCGACCTTTGCGACGGAGATACGCGGGCTCTTCAACTCCTGGGCGGACGCTGCACCGGCAAAGAGCAGCGCTAGGCCAACGAGAATGACACGCTTCAATCCGTTTCCCTCGATCTGCCCCGTCAGCCAAGCGTTAACATCGGAAGCGGAAGTTAAAGGCATCGAACTCCGGCATACAAGGGCTGCTTTCCGGTGTAGGGTGCGCCGCAATGTCCGGCCACCGTGCCCGCGACGGGAGACGAATGGAAATGACGGTGCGTGAAGCCAATCTGACTCCGGCCTCGAGCGCGGATCGCGAACCCGAGATGATCGAAAGTGGCGGTACCGCGCGCCTGCATCTGACGCTTGCCACCACCGACTACGACCATGTGCGCGATCTTGTGAATGGGGTCGTCCGCCCCGAGGGCATTACCCTGACCGCCTTCGTGCTTCCGGTCGAAGAAGTTTTCTACAGGTTTATTAAAAACCGGGAGTGGGACATCTCGGAAATGTCCTTCGGCAAGTTCATCGGCTTTGCCTCGCAGGGCAACTCGCCCTTCGTCGGAATTCCGGTTTTTCCATCACGTGTTTTCCGGCATTCGGCATTTTACGTGCGCGCTGACCGAAGAATCGGCACGCCGAAGGATATTGAAGGCAAGCGCGTCGGCATCCCGGAATGGGTACAGACTGCCGGCATCTATGCGCGAGGCTTTCTTGCGGAAACAGCCGGTGTCGACTTACGCAAGATTCACTGGGTGCAAGCCGGCATGAACGAAGCGGGCAGGGAGGAAAAAGTCGAGTTCAAGCTTCCGGCCGGAATTCAATATGAGCAGCGGCGAGACACCAGCATTTCCGCCATGTTGCTGTCTGGCGAAGTCGATGCGGCGATTTCGGCGCGCGTGCCCGATGCGTTTGAAAAAGGCAGCGGAAAGATCGTGCGGCTCTATCCGGAATACCGTAGCGAGGAAGCGCGCTACCACGCGGCGACCGGCGTTTTTCCGATTATGCATGTGATCGCGATGCGTCGTGCCGTATTCGACCGCTATCCCTGGGTGGCGATGAACCTGTTCAAGGCCTTCGACGAAGCCAAGCAACGAAGTCTTGAACGCGTGCGGGATTTGACGGCATCGCGGATTCCCTTGCCTTGGTCCGCCGCAATCAGTAGCGAGTGGGGCAAGAACTTCGGCGATGACCCGTTTCCGTACGGACTCGAGGGAAACCGCAAAACGCTGGAAGCGTTCTGCCGTTTTGCCCACGCGCAGGGGGTCACGGCAAAACAACTTGCGCCGGATGATCTGTTCCCGAAAGAAGTGCGTGCGAGCGTCCGCGTCTAGTCTTTGGCGCGTTCGACGTAGGACCCGTCGACTGTATTGACGATGACTCGCGTGCCGACCGTGATGTGTGTCGGGACCATAGTGCGCCCACCGTTCGACAGCTTGGCCGGCTTGAATGAGCCGGAGGCGGTCTGTCCTTTCACAACCGGCTCGGTGTCCACGATCTCAAGCGTCACCTTTTGCGGCAGTTCGATCGCGACCGGCACACCCTCGTGCACGCTGAGGTTCACCACCATGCCTTCCTGCAGGTAGACGGACTGGTCACCGATAATATCGGCGGGCACCTGGACCTGGTCGAAGGTCTCCTGATTCATGAAGTGAAAGCCGTCGCCGTCCTGATAGAGGTAGCTGAACTCATGATCCTCGACATGGGCGCGCTCGACCTGGTCGGTGGTCTTGTAGCGCTGCGACGTCTTCACGCCGTCTGAAATCCGGCGCATATCGACCTGGGTTGTCGGGGTGCCCTTGCCGGGATGAAAATTCTCCGCGGTCATAACGACATAGAGCTTGCCGTCGATATCCACGATATTGCCTTTGCGGAGCGAAGAAGCGATGACCTTCACGATTATGATCCTTAACTCATGTGCAGCAGGGGGCCGCGGTTTCGGGGCGCACCATAGCGATCTTCGCGGCCGATTCCAGTCTTTCCCGCATATGGTCTGATAGAGGTAAATGTGCCCGGAAGCCCACCGTTCTGGAGCCGAGATGCCCATGTGGCCCGCAGGCCTTACCTGCTGGCACGCGGGCGCATCATGGCGGCTCTGCGAGATTGGTTTGCGGCCCGCGATTTCGTCGAAGTTGAGACCGGGGCGTTGCAGGTGTCTCCTGGCAACGAGACACATCTGCACGCCTTCGCAGCCGATCTGATCGGGCCGGGTGGGGAGAGCTGCAAACTCTATCTGCGCACGTCACCGGAATTCGCCTGCAAAAAATTGTTGGCGGCAGGCGAGACTCGCATCGTTGAGTTTGCCCGCGTCTTCCGCAACCGCGAGCGTGGCGTCCTTCATCATCCCGAATTTACGATGCTTGAGTGGTACAGGGCGCACGAGCCCTACGAAACGTTGATGGATGACTGCGCCGGTCTGCTGGCCGAGGCGGCACGCGCCGCCGGCGCGGCGCAATTCGTCTATCGTGGCAAAGCGGTCGATCCTTTTGCGGCCGCGGAGCGATTGACCGTCGCCGAGGCATTCTCGCGTCACGCCGGGGTTGATCTTCTGGCGACGGTCCACAATCGACAAGGCGACCGCGCCGCGCTTGCGGCGCAAGCGACAAAGGTGGGGGTCGTCATAGCCGACAATGACAATTGGGCTGACGTTTTCAGCCGCATTTTGGTCGAGCGCGTGGATCCCCGTCTGGGGGTCGGCCGCGCCACTATATTATATGAGTATCCGCTGCCGCTGGCGGCGCTGGCGCGGGCAAAGCCGGGCAGCGATAAGGTCGCCGAGCGCTTCGAGCTCTATGCCTGCGGGGTAGAGCTCGCCAACGCCTTCGGCGAGCTGCGCGACACCGCGGAGCAAAGGGCTCGTTTTGAAGCGGCGATGACGGAAAAAGAAGGACTGTATAGCGAGAGCTATCCGATCGATGAAGATTTTCTCGCGGCTTTGGCCGGCATGCCGCCCGCAAGCGGAATTGCACTTGGCCTCGACCGGCTGGTGATGCTGGCAACAGGCGCGCAGCAGATCGATCAGGTGATCTGGGCTCCCACGGTCGAGATAACAAAAGGCAGGTGAACCATGACGACGTTACGAACCGCCGCGCAGCTCTGCGAGCACGGTTATGTGCCGTCCGAGCGCCGGCAGGCGATTGAAAAGGTAACCGCACGGTATGCTGTGGCCTTGCCTGAGTCATTGGCCGATCTGATCGACAGAAGTGATCCGGACGATCCCATCGCGCGTCAGTTCGTTCCGGATGCGGCGGAGCTCGATCATCGCGCCGAGGAGCTCGTGGATCCGATCGGGGACGACGTCCACAGTCCGGTCGAGGGCATCGTGCATCGATATCCCGATCGCGTATTGCTCAAGCTGACGCATGTCTGCGCGGTCTATTGCCGCTTTTGCTTCCGCCGCGAGATGGTCGGCCCCGGCAAGCCGGCCGGGCTGTCGCAGGCGGCGCTGGCGGCTGCATTCGACTACATCCGGTCACACCCGCAAATCTGGGAGGTTATTCTCACCGGCGGTGATCCGCTCATTCTATCGCCGCGGCGGCTGCGCGCGGTAATGGAAAGCCTTGCCGGGATCGATCACGTCAAGGTCATCCGTATTCATACGCGAATGCCGGTTGCCGAACCTGCCCGGGTGACGGCCAACATGGTGAGAGCCATCAAACTCAAGCGCAAGCCCACGTATGTCGCGGTGCACGTCAATCATCCGCGTGAATTGACCGCACAGGCGCGCGAGGCATGTGCGCGCATTGCCGATGCCGGCATTCCGTTATTGTCACAGACTGTGCTGCTCGCCGGGGTGAACGACACAGCGGGCGTGATGGATGAGTTGATGCGTGCTTTGGTCGAGTGCCGGATCAAACCGTATTACCTGCACCATGGCGATCTTGCGCCGGGCACCGGTCACCTTCGCACTGACATTGCGGCAGGCCAGGAGCTGATGCGCAGGCTGCGCGGCCGTGCTTCCGGCCTCTGTCAGCCGACCTATGTGCTCGACATTCCTGGCGGCCATGGCAAATCGCCGATCGGGCCGAGCTACGTCACTCGATGTGGATCGAATGGGACACAGGCTGTCGTCGAAGACTTCAACGGCGGGCAGCACCGTTATCCGGTGCGCTAAAATCAGTTTCGGAAGGACAGGATGTCGAGCAGGGCGGCCGCGACCGCGAGGCTCGCAAAGCCGATAAAGACGACCGCGATCACGGCGTGCCAGACAAAGATGACGTCGCGGCGAAGAGCCTCGCCGACGTGCTTGTTCTTGATCACGATCATGGCCTGACGCTCCAAAGCAAAAACAGAGCTGTTCACAGGACGCGCAAGTTTACCCGCTATGAATCACAGTCCCCATAACTTGTGCGTTAAAAAGAGCGTGAAATAGTGCCGCACCTATGCATGGCAGCTATGAGCGGCGCTGGTATCGGTGTGCGCTAATTTTATTTCTGCAAAGCGTCGCACCGACTTTATGAAACTTTGATATGAAAAATCTGGCGCGCCCTAGGGGATTCGAACCCCTGTTACCGCCGTGAAAGGGCGGTGTCCTAGGCCTCTAGACGAAGGGCGCTTGGCCATCGATCGGCCGCTCCGCCGGGCCGAACGAACAAAGTTTCGGGGGGTATAATGGCCTTCGCCGCCAGCGGCAAGCGAATGCCCGGCTACCACTTTCCGGTATTTCCCATCGATTTCCACGGTTCCTGCGGAGGCTTGGGCGAGCCTTTCTGCAGCAACTCGATCGAATGCTTGTCGGGCGAGCGCACGAAGGCCATGACACCGTCCCGCGGCGGCCGGTTGATGGTGACGCCGGCCTTCATCAGGCGGTCGCAGGTCTCGTAGATGTCGTCGACCTCGTAGGCAAGATGCCCGAAATAGCGGGCCTCGCCGTAGTCCTCGGTATCCCAGTTATAGGTGAGTTCGACTTCCAGCCCCGGCCGGCCGATTTTTTTGCCATCCTCGACCAGTTTTTCGTCGCCGGACGCGGCCACGAACACGAGCGTGTATCGGTTTTTTTCGTCGACGCGCCGGCGCGTTTCTTTCAGGCCAAGCTTGTTACAGTAAAAATCGAGAGCAGCATCCAGGTCACGGACGCGAAGCATGGTGTGCAGGTATCGCATGGGCTAAACCTCACTGACTGACGGACAGGCGACACTCACTATAACTATGATCGCACCTGATCTTCCAACGGCAATCTCGAGCCTCCGCGATCTGATCGAGGAGGCCCACGAGATCGTCCCATTCACCGGGGCGGGGATCTCTACGGAGTGCGGTATCCCCGACTTTCGTTCTCCCGGCGGGGTATGGACGAAGTACCAGCCGATCCCCTTCGACGCTTTTATGTCGGATCAGGAGATGCGGGACGAGTCCTGGCGCCGGCGCTTCGCTATGGAGGACCAATTCGGCGGGGCAAAGCCCGGCCGCGGCCATCGGGCGATCGCGAGTCTCTATCGTGCGGGCAAGGTGCCGGGGTTGATCACGCAGAACATTGACAATCTTCATCAGGCATCCGGCATTGCAGCGAAGGACATCGTCGAGTTGCATGGCAACACGACCTACGCCACTTGCCTTGACTGCGGCGAGCGCTACGAGCTGCCATGGGTGAGAAAAAAATTCGAGAACGGCAATCGCGCACCTGACTGCGACTGCGGTGGTTACATCAAAACCGCCACCGTTTCCTTCGGCCAGGCGATGCCGGTTGAAGCCATGGAGCGGGCTGAGAAATTAGCCTGTAATTGCAGCCTTTTCGTCGCTATCGGGTCGTCGTTGGTTGTGTGGCCAGCGGCAGGATTTCCTCTGACGGCGAAGCGAGCCGGCGCGACTCTTGTCATCATCAATCGTGAGCCGACCGACTTCGATGATCTCGCCGATCTGGTGGTACGCGATGACATCGGCGACGCGCTCGGACCCTTCATCGCTCACTGATTCGGTCACTGCTGCGCTGTGCACAGGGCTGTGTGCAAGCGCATTTTGCACTTTGCGGTTCGGGGGCGAGTGTTAAATTCGATTCCTCAGGATTCGTCATGGCGTCGGACGGGATCGAATCGAAAATGTCTGGGACCAATCTCCGACCAGGAACGGTCAGAGAAATCGTCGATGATACGGCGACCAATCTCATCGAATTGTCGGGTGTCATCAAATGGTTCGATGTCGCGAAGGGATTTGGGTTCATCATCCCCGACAACGGAATGCCCGACATCCTTTTGCATGTGACCTGCCTGCGACGTGACGGCTATCAGACCGCCTATGAGGGCGCGCGGGTCATCTGCGAGGTCCTGCAGCGGTCGAAAGGCCTTCAGGCATTCCGGATCGTCTCGATGGACGAGTCGACTGCGGTGCACCCGGCCCAAATGCCGCCGCCGCGCACCCACGTTACCGTCACCCCGACCAGCGGACTTGAGCGCGCCCAGGTCAAATGGTTTAACCGGCTGCGTGGTTTCGGCTTTCTGACCCGTGGTGAGGGGACACCCGACATTTTTGTGCATATGGAGACCCTGCGCCGCTATGGCTTCGCCGAGCTGCGGCCAGGTCAGACCGTACTCGTCCGCTTTGGGCCGGGTCCCAAAGGGCTGATGGCGGCCGAGGTCCGCCCGGACGGCGGCTCGCTCGGACCCGCATCGCATTAGCCAGGATCTATTTTCCGATTGCCGGCTTTGGAGAGGCCGCGTAAAGGCGAGTCCATGGTCCGCCTCGGCTCGCTCGTTCTCATCCTCTCTTTGTTCTTCCCATTCGGCCCCGGCTGGGCCGCCGGCGAACAGACCGTCGAAATTGCTAGCAAGACCGGCGTCCACATCTTCTCGGTGGAGGTCGTCGACAACGATGCGGATCGGGCAAAAGGGCTCATGTACCGCAAGGAGCTTCCCGAGGGCCGCGGCATGCTGTTCGATTTTCACCGCGACCAGGAGGTCAGCTTCTGGATGCAGAACACCTATATCCCGCTCGACATGATTTTCATCCGCGGCGACGGACAGATCCTGCGGATCGAGGAAAACACCGTGCCCTTGTCGACGCGGATGATACCGTCGCGTGGACCGGTGCGTGCGGTTCTGGAGGTCATCGGCGGCACGTCGCGCAAGCTCGGCATCGCGCCGGGTGACCGCGTCGCCTCGCCGATTTTCCGTGCGCGCTGAGCCTTGCTTGCCGGGCTATAGCGAAGCGTGTATCGAAGCCCTGTTTCCCGGCGGGGCATAGCGCAGTCTGGTAGCGCGTCTGCTTTGGGAGCAGAAGGTCGCAGGTTCAAATCCTGCTGCCCCGACCAGCTATCGTATTGATCTGCCTGGCTTGATAGGCCGCCTACGATTGTCATGGCCCCTTAACGGCCCTATAGGGGTGCGGTCACGCAGGAACCTCGATGGTTGCCAGGATCTACAAGCCCGCGAAGACCGCCATGCAGTCAGGCTTTGGCAACACCAAAGGCTGGGTGCTCGATTTTGAGCCGGAGACGCCGCGTCGGGTCGAGCCACTGATGGGGTGGACGTCGTCCAGCGACATGCGGCAGCAGCTGCGGCTGCGGTTCGACTCGAAAGAGGAAGCGGTGGCCTATTGCGAGCGGCATAAGCTCGCCTATGAGGTGTTCGACGCGGCTCCGGCCAAGCGACGGACAATGTCCTACGCGGACAATTTTTCCTTCAAGCGTCGCGATCCCTGGACGCACTAGAGCTTCGGCGAAATTTACGGATCAAGCCGGCCGTTTTTCGGCAGCAACCGCGCCTTCCAGGCTTAGCCCCTGCGTCGCCGCGCGCTGGCGCAGAAGCGAAACGAAACGCTCCTGCGGCATGGGCTGGCCGAGCAGGTACCCCTGGCCGTAGTCGCAGCCCATGCTCACCAGTGCCACGGCGTCCGCGGCTTTTTCGATGCCGGCTGCGACGACGTAGCGGCCGAAACTGTGAGCCAGATCGATGACGGTCTTGCAGAGCGGAGCATTGACCTTGTCGGTGCCGCAATCGGCGACAAAGGACTTGTCGAGCTTGAGCTCTTCGAAGGGCATTTCCTCCGCCTTGGCGAGCGTCGAGTAGGCTCGGCCAAAATTGTCGATCGCAAGCCTGACATTGTGCGGCTCGAGCTTCTTGCTCAGTTCGCCGGCAAGTTTGAGGTCGTTGACAATCTGCTCCTCGGGCACGTCGATGATCAGGCCGGGCCATTTTTCGTTGGCCGGACGGTGCGCCTTGAGGATGTCTTCAATTGAGATCTTCACCAGTGCGGGCACGGGAATGTTGACCGACAGCCGCAGATTGACACCGAGCTTGGAGAAAAGAGCGCTCGTCTTGAGCGCGTTTTCAAGCGCCAGCTCGGCCAATTTGGCGGTGGCAGGCTCGGCCGCATTGGCGGTGAACGCTCCAGCAAGCACCATGCCATGCTGGGGATGACGTACGCGCGCATAGGCCTCGGCACCTGCGAGCTGCTTTTTGCGTAATGCAATCTTGGGCTGGTACCAGAACTCCACCCATTTGTTCTTGATCGCGTCATCGAGTTCGAGCTTGGCTGCGACTGCGGGCGGAGTACCGAGCTTGAGATCCTGCACGAGCTTGACGATCGTTTCGGTCTCAAAAGGCTTCTTGAGCACGGGCAGCATTTGCAGCTTGTGCTGTGCGCCGATGCCCTTGACGTGCTCGAGGACCGCCGCACCGCGTGTGCTCATCAGCTGCACAGCGCCGCGGAAGCGCAACTTGCCGAGGGCAACGACCGTCTCGATCGCGTCCGCGGATTCAAGTGAGATATTTATAAAAACGAGTGCGGGCGCCCGGGATTCGATGGCCTTGCGCATGCTGGCGCCGTCGGGAAACTCAACTGTATCGACACCGGCACCGTGCAGCACGAGCGACAGGAAATGCCGGATACTCGGCTCATCATCGACGACGTAACAGATCGGCGTCCCATCGGGCGCGAGCGGCGGCGACTCGACGGCAGGGGTGCCGTCGGCCGGTGTCGACGATTTAGTGGATGGCTCGGTCATTTGCGGTTCGGGCGCAGTAAAACCGAGGGATGTGCAGCGTCCCCCCAGGCTATTGGTGTGCCAAACTTGTTAATTATGGGTTTCCCGTCGCCCCGTCAGTCAGGGCCCACGGGGAGTACGGGGCTGCCAGGCTCGAGCCGCCAGAGCTTAACGAGGCATTCTTCTGCGGTTGCGATAGTTTCTAGGGTAGGGGGATCGGCGAGTGGATACGCAAGCGCGGGCGGACAGCGGCTCGTATGTAACTAGTCTCTGCGGTTGAGCCGGATTGGCGCAACGAAGAATCGCCTGGCGACAAATAAAATTCGCGCCGCAACACTTACAAATCGGCGCCGGGGTTGCGCATAACACCCTCACTAACCGTCGGTCCCCGCAGATCGTGAGTTGCTTTGCCTGCCGACTGTCGGCGTGGTGGCCCTGTCGTCGGCCACTTTTTTGGAAACGATCGACTTGTGTTGGGACATGCTTCGGTCGTTCAAAATCAGACTTGAGAATGACAGAGCAGAATAATGCCGATTTGGAAATGTCCGCTTTCCGATTGCGGGGACCAGCCTTGCCGCATTCAGCGAAGTAAGCGACCCCAATCGCAGCAGTGTGGCTTCTGCTCGACTGAGGTCGCCTAAAGCGGAAGGGACCGCCCCCCAGCCGCTCCGTCTACAACTATAGGGCGGTGCCGCAGTAGAGCGGTATGGCGCGTGCGCCACACTTCACAAAATTGCGTAATGGAACTTTAGCCATTGAAAGCAATTATGCCGCGGTGGGCCGGGGCAACCGGCTTCATAACTGACGCCTTTGGCGTTGATTTTTGTGGCGGGGAACGGCGCGGTGGGGACGAAGAGCCAATACTCCGCCGTTCTTCGATACGTATTTTTACATCCCCGTATTTACGAAAGCGCTCGGGCGAAGTGCCGGGGGCTTTTGCTGGCCTACGTTCGAAAGAGAATGGGCACTGTCATAAAACGACAGTTCTTGTTTCGGGGGTGTCCTCGTTCGGCCGACGGGGGGCTACCGGTACTTCACGACTATTTTTTCAAGGTGTTCGCAGTTCGCACACTCGAAGGTACGACGATCATGGTCTGGCTCGTCCGGCTCAATGAGTGCCAACCACATCAACTCGCCACATTGCGGGCAATTGGGCCGGTGAAACGCGACCGACGCATGTCGAGCCTCGTGTGTAATCCTATTGTACGTCATCAGCGTTCCCCACGCGGAGAACCAGATGGCGGCGAAGTGCAAGGTGGTTTGTCCCATGCGGGCCGCTTGTACGGTGCCCTCGCTAAAAAGTGCTGTCGTGAGACTCTCAGTTTTTAATAAACACAGCCTTATCAAAAACTCTTTCGCGCGCACGCATCGGCACGGTGCGATTCATCTCTTCAAACCGGCGCGAATGCGGCGATTCAACGCGGCAAAAAACCTTGTGGAAATGCGGTGGGTTATCTCGAAAAAATACAGCTACTAAAAGTTGGTCGCACTTGGAGCGATATGCCACTCGTCAATGGGGGGTATTAGAGCACCCGCGCAAAAGGTTAGAGTACTACTTGCACCAAGGATATGGGGGTAGCCGCGCGATGTTCATCCTCTTGCCAATGGCAAAAAAGCGCATTTCTATTTGGTCTGTCCCAATTGCCGGTTTGTCCATTTTCCCCGTCAGCTCGGTGGCCCGTAGATGGTAGATGCGTGGGCAATCAGAAAGTACCAACCTCAGCGAGGGTGGCAGCGATAGAGGCTCTGCGGAAAGTCCGGCCACCGTTTAAGTTTTGTTCCGGCCCTGAACCAAGGCACCGCCAAGCCGTTATCCCACTACACATTGGTAAGGAGAACGAGATGGCACATCCGGCGACTGAAAAGCGCGGCGGCAACCCGGATGTGAAGCATAAACCTGAACACCAAAAGCCCAAGGATGCGATGGAACGGAAACTCGAGCAGGGCTTAGAGGAATCCATGACGGGGTCCGACCCCGTCAGTGTCACTCAACCGCCCAAGACCAAGGATCACGAAAAGAAAGCGGGCTGAGGGTTCGTTTCAGGTCAAACACACCAAGCGATAAACGTACCATCCGCGGCCCGCGCACAATTCCGTTTGCCCTTACCGTTACTTGTCATCTGACCGCACCAATGGCTATCGACAACACCACCACGACATCGTTTGCGAAACTTTGTTTTTGTTCAGGTATTTGATTGCCCCGTCACAATACTGAATCACCAAACGCTCGGTCGTCTTTAACGGACATCGTTAGCTTTCTCCGCGCCGCCCGGCGCGGGAGGCACCACCGGTTCCGGCTCCGGATCCGCCTTGCTCATTCTCGGCGCGATTATAGGCGGCAACTTGACGTGGTCGTCGGGTGTTCCCAACACGATCACGTTGGCCGACGGCAACATCATTACGGTTGATTTTCAGGGCGGCCAAGCGATCATCTTGGACCACAAGATCACGACGCACGCCTACCTGAGCTTGTCAGAAGGGCGCGGTGGCGGACAAGATCTGGCAACGCCGCTTCCTGCAGCGCTTCCGCTCTTTGCCAGCGGCCTCGGTGCATTGGGGCTCGTGGGGTGGCGCAGGAAGAAGAAAGCAAGCGCGCTCGCTGCGCGATAAAAGAACCTGATCAGATTTCGGAGAGACCGCCGCGAGGCGGTCTTTTCTTTTGGTTCGTGTGCGATGTCCGCTTTTGGCCCTGAGCGGATATTCCACTTCTACCGGCCTCGGCGCGTTGGGGCTGCTGAGGTGGAGGAGCCTCGATTTGATCGGATTACGCGCGCGTGCCCTCCGAGGCAAATTGCCGTCCGCAAAAGCGTCAACGTGTCAGGCATCCCGTCCTCAAAAAGAGAGGCGGGGCCGCCGATGTGGCGTGCGACGACCCCGCAGATGTTCTGAAAACAGACACCCAACTTGCCGGTAGCCGTTCTGCACACAAAAATCTTGAAGAAAGTCTGGATTTTTTCTTGAGACGGCGCTGGCTTGCGGACCAACGCGCTTGCTTTGCCCCAACGTTCGAACGACTGCCGCTTCTGTCTTAGTGTCGCTTTGCGGTTCGGTCATCGCCATAGAGGCCTTTGACCGCGTGATGAGGTACGGCAGTCGCCGCACAGTTGTGGCATTTCGCGCGACGACCGCCGTCCGGTTCCCACTCTGGGCAAACCAAAGCTTAAAACCCCAGGTACCGACGCATATTCCTCAGGGGATATCCACAAGTGGACGGGCCACCGGTGCGGTGCATTCGGGGTTTCGCTATGCTGCTATTGGGTTCGTTCTGCTGTCGTGGCAAACGGCAGAGCAGAGGTGGGCCGTGCCTGAGCCAAGGCTTGGAGCGCGGCCCTCTTTTTGTTATTGAACTGGCTTTTTTTAAAGGCAGGCGTCCGGATCGTGCACGCCGCCTTCAGCGACATCCTGGCCCTCGACGGCGATGTGACAACTGCGTGCCTGGCTTCACTTTCATCCACAATCGTAAATCGTGTGACGCGGGTCACAGCCAGATTCCGAGAAAAGACTAAATCAAGATGTGCTCCAGGAATCGGAGGGGACCCATGCTTCAGGTACGAGAATATGCGCAAGAGATCTTTGGTCTGACACTAGCCGTTGGCACGCTCCTTATGCTTGCAACCGTGATACCGGCTTAGTGAGGCATTGATCTGATAGCCCGCTTGAGGGCGCCACCCGTCCAACACTTTGCTGCCGTACGCCGCCAGCACATTATTATTAAATCTCCGGCAGTCCTTGCTGTTGGTACCACAAGGTGCTTTATGGGCTTTGTGGCGCTTTGGGTTCGTAGGCATATGTCGAAAATCGCGCGCCATGTTGTCAGTCTGACGACTAAGAATTTTCCCATCATGTTGGTCGGCGCCGGCCTGATTGCTACAATTTTGTGGACTACCACCGTTATGGCTCTCGCAGTTGAGCGAGTCTGGTCGATGCTGTCGGGATCCTAGCGAGCCGCGCTTCGTTTCCGTTCTAGGCGGCGCTTCGCGGTTTGTTCATCGCGCGAGTGCGTGACTTCAGTCCTGTCGCGACATGAAGTGGCTGTTGGTCGCCTACCAACCGATTGCATCAGAAGAGATCAGCCCTGATCGCGCGATTTAATGCGCGGGCTGAGGAACGACGTCGCCCTCATTGGAGATGCTGGCGAGATCGACGGGCTTTTCCAGGGAGCAATTGTCTCCATTATGATCTTGATTCCTGACAATGCGCTCTCGATTTCACCCTGCACGCGGGAAACTTCGGAATTCAGAAACGTTTGCAGTTCTTGAAGCTCGGACGTTAGCCCCTGTAATCCATCGATTGAAACTGAAGTTGACCGGGCGATGGAGGATCTGATTCGTTCAGCACTATTCTCGATCTGAGGGGAGTGTTTCGGAATCGCTTGCTCTATCAAATTGCTGATTGCCTTCTCAACATCTGGTGTCTCAGGAGGAGCGTCAAGAAACGAAGGCCTCACTGGGTGATTAGAGGATGCCGAAGATGTTGAATCGTCCATCAACTTCTCCTGTGGGTTTGGTTTATTTCTACGCTAACCGACCAATATTTGTTGTCGGGTTAACGGAATTCCCGCTTGCGGTAATGCGGTGGGTTATCTCGAAAAAAAATGCAGCCAAGAAAAGTTGACCGCACTCCGGGCGATGTGCCGTGCGTCAATTGCAGGTCGGCGTATAGATTGAAAAGTCACAAACTCCGCGGCATAGAAGTCGGAGGTCTCGGTGCATTGGGGCTATTGGGGTGGAGGAGGAAGCGGCATCAGCTCCACGGGCGTTGAAAAAAGTTTCCGCGCCGCAGTTGGGATCGATGTGCCATGGGGGGCCGATCCACCACGGCGCGGAAGGTTGAGGTGTGTGTCGTAGTGCGCGTCCATCTAGCGCGCGCCGGGGACCATTGAAAACATCACCACGACACCGTTCGCGAGTTGCGGTTAACTAGAGTTGATCAGACGGTAAAATGGTGGCGATGACGCAGAGGGGAACAAGCCGCCGCCCAGGCGCAAGCGGACCCGTTCGCGTCTAATTTGTCCAAAGGGGGTGACGCAAGCCGCGTCATCGCCGCGTCTGTTGTGACTGAGTCGAGGCAAACAAGTGCAGTAACACTGCACCCAAACCGAAAAAACTAACGCAAGTGGGCAGTCCTAACTGAACTCCACGACCAAACTCTCGGAGTACAGACATCGTGGACACTCGAACGTGCGCTCGTCGCGGCCGGGCTTGATCGGTTCAATCCGCTTGAGCCACATCATGCAACCGCACTCGGGGCACGGTGGGTCTTTCAAGTCATCGACAGCGCGTTCCATCGCGAGATTAAAACGCGCACAGAGGCACAGCCGCAAACCACGATTAGTTCATCTATGATCGGCTACCCAAGGCCATCAGATCGCCATCTTGAGTTCTTTGGTGACGCGGAAGGCGACCTTTTTGCTGGCCTTGATCTGGATCGGTTCACCCGTTGCCGGATTACGGCCCATGCGGGCAGCACGGTTCCGCACTTGCAGACTCCCGAGTCCGGCGATCTTCACCCGCTCGCGTTTCTTCAAGTGTTTAGTGATCAAGCCGGCAAGATCCTTAAGAATTTCTTGGCTCTGCTTTTTGGTGAACTTATGCTTTTTCGCCAAGGCATGGGCCAATTGCTTTGTGCTGATCGCCTTTCGGGTCGTCGGCCTGGCTGCCGCGGGCTTCGCTGTGGCTGTCGGTGTTGCGGTTGCTATGTCAGTCATGGTCGCTTGCTCCTTGTGCGCGACTTTGTCGGCGTGACATAGCCTTATGAGATTCGCGGACGTGCGGCTAACGATTACTCGTTTTTGAAAACCGCCGTCACCGAAGTACCGCCAATAAGAATGGTGGAGGGCCTAAACCAATTTAGAATGTGGCCGGGAAACCCTCGGGCGAAACGCTGAAACGCCCGGGGGTTTTTACACCTGTGATTTTCAGCATATGGTGTGTTTACACCACTGCATTTCAACGCCGTTGAATTAGCATCCCTCCTGGCTGGGCGGCACTCAAGGGGCCGCCATGACGATATTGACGTCGATAACTTTGCTTTCCTTCGGCTTGGGCATCGGTTTTGCGATTGCCCTCCGTAAGGATTTTGAAAAGATCGAACGGTCAACTCCCAAGCAAATCCCGGTGAGCACGAGCACAGCGAATGCTCGTGAACTAGGAGGAGGCAAGGCCGCGCAAGTCATCGGTCGAATGACGGTACCGCTCAAAGGAGCAGCAATTGAGCATTGAAGCGTAGCTAACTAGCACGGCTTCATCGCGGTCCCAGATAAGCCTGGCAAGGACTGACTGGCCGCCTTTGGCTATCGCGTGCATTTAGTCAAAACATCCGGAGGACAGCCTATGCAAAAGATAATTTTTGCAATCGGTGCGGGCGTGGTGCTCTCGACAACATACACGATGGCGCAACAAGGACAGATCAGGGAGGAGTGTGCCGCTGATATCAGGGCGGCTTGTGGAGACGTGGCGCCAGGCGGGATCAGGTCCTGCCTTAACTCGCATCTAGCGGACCTTTCCCGGCCGTGCCAAGCCGTACTGGTCGCGGTTGCAGCAGTTGCGAATGCGTGCCGCGGCGACGTCAGTTCATTGTGCGGAGGCGTGGAACCTGGCCGCGGCAGAATTGAAGCTTGTTTGCAATCTAACGTCACAAAACTCAGCGCACCCTGCGTAGATGTCATGTCGCGAACAGTCGGCCGCGGACCTTAACGTCGTCGCGTCTGAACATGCTCGCGATTGGCTAGGAGTCCCACCGTTTGTTACGGCAAGTGGTGGGGCGCTCGCACTGGGGGTTTTCAGTTCGACCATTCGCTCGTATGAGAACGGCACTGTCCTAAAGCGACAGTTTTGGCTTCGCGGTTTGTTCGTCGAGATTTTAGTGGCCGCGCCCTTGCCACCAGGACGCGGCCTTTGGCCACTGGGTCGAGTTGAGGAGCGTGTGGCGTTCCTGACCCGAAGAGTGGCAGTGGCCTGACCACATCGTCATGTTTTATTTGGTAATTCCATGTTCAGATTGCGAACTCGTTTTGAATATTTGTAGACAAACGAACTTTTGAAAAACGGTACGTTGGTAGTGGGAGCGCGAACACGAGCTACGTGTTGCTTGCCAGCAGTTGGATTTGCTTTTGCTGTTCCGGAGAGTGGGTACTATAATAATTAAGTGGGGACCTAAAATTAGGTTGCGGCGATGTTGAAAATCGCGGCCCACACTGTAACTCGTTCAATCGAGTTTCTTCCCGTTGCACTCATTGGAATTGGACTCGTCGCTACCGCATTTTGGGTAAGCGTCCTCACACTTGTCGTGTTCGGCGGCGGGTGGTCGATTTTATTGAGTATTTAATTTTCGCGGCTTCATGGCTGAGCCCTTGGTGCTCGGCTGTGCGTGGGAGAGGCCGTTGCCAAGCCACAAGCAGCGGTCTCTCTTTTTTCCCGTTCAATACCAATATCGATGATGCCGGTGTCGATGGTGCGAGTAGGGTTTGTAGGCATACGACCTGTAAGCACGCTTCTGAAGCGGGGCATACGTGCCGGTCGGCACTTGACCGTAACTGTCGCCGCGCGCGGGTGCGTTAGGTCCGAAGTTGGTCAAACTCTGCGCGAATGAAGCGGTCGTTGCGCACAAGGTGAGTACGCATGCCAGCGCAACAGTTTTCATGGTTCAATCTCCGTGTTCCCGCTCAAATAAGGGGGCCGTACAGCCAAAGGTGTGACGGCCCCCGCCTGCGTCATCAACTGACCTGGAGAGTAGAAGATAACACCGGTCACGGATTCAACTGACGGGGTGGTTCGTTTGTTCCTCGTGAAACGGGGGCATATGGAATGAGCGGCAATTCGCTATCCTCACTGAATGGCCCGCGCCAAGAAGCCCAAGGTCCAGATCAAACGCCAAAAGACCTCGCTAGGTTGGGTACCGCGTTTACGTCAACGGCACCTACATGGGGACGGGACTAACGGAAGCTTCGGCCCGCGATGCCGCAAAGCGAATGCTCGCCATTTATGAGAGGACGAGGGCACGCAAGTCATCGGTGGACTGACGAAATATGGTGTGTTTGCACCTCCGTCATCCCCGGCATTGAATTAGCGTATTTGTTGGCTGGGCGGGTTCAGGGGGACCGCCATGACAATTTTGATGTCCATATCTTTGCTTTCAATCGGCGTTAGCTTTGGCTTTGTGATCGCCGGCATGCTCAATGCTGGTCATCTACGAGCGGACAAATGACGCCCGAAAACTGTCAGCCATCGCTGCATCGGCAAAACACCACGTCACATAGTCCCGGTTTTTCTCGTCACGCCGGCTGCGACCGAACTTTGCCTTGATGCTGCGTGCACGGTGCCATTCGTGCATCTTGTCCAGGCGTTTCCCGAAGCCGCCTTTCGGCACGATCATTTCGACGCGGTGCGGAAATTCACGCTCGGTCAGGCTGGTTTTCGTGTGGCCTTTGTAGCGGGTCATAAATCAGAATGTACCACCCGCCGCGCGGATGATCGCTAGGCCCGTAACACCCGAGACTTTTTCCGCCGCTCTACGAAAGGTAGCCGAAGCTGCCTTCGCCTACGTTTCTGCTTCATAGGTGCGATTAGTCGACGGATGTCCGCAATCGCCTCATCGACATGATCAAGCATTCGGCACCGTTCTTCGAGCGTTGGCGCTAAGTCAATGACAAGAGCCACCTCGTGCTCTCCTTGAGTTAATTGACTCTCGGCGCAGGAGGGGATTGCTGGCCGATTTCGGCCTGCTGGACTGCCGAGCCCAAGATGGATCGCCGCAGGAAGTCGGGGATGGTCAAGTCGTCTGGCAGTTCGACTGGTTGTTGTGCAGTCACCTTTGATCCAACTCTTTTCATAGTCTTCTCCGTTGGACTCACGGTGGAGCGCTTTGGTTAACGCATACTTAACGGGTAGTTGATGAACACCGTGCCGGAAGGTCATCCGGCGGCTTCAGATGGCTCCAATCATCTTCAAAAGCCATCCCAAAGCATCGGCGGCCAGTTTGCTGACGATAGCCGTCCCCGACTTCTCCGCCAGCCATTTTAGAGGTTTCACTAACAATAAATCGAGTAGATCGCGTTGAGGCTTTGGTCCAGAAATGATTTCCCTGCCGGCCCTCAACTCAGAAACCAGCTGATCTCGAAGTTCACCAGAAATTTCATTTGATTGACGAAGTTCGGCAAGCAGCGCTTCAATGTTTTTGTTGAACCGCCCGAACTCTTCAGTTTGAAAATTTATCGCCACATAGTTTTGAACGATTGCTAGTCCTAGGGGGCTGTCGGGGTAGATCGTCGGGGTGACTGCGCCAGCCCTGGCGGCGTCGCCACCGCTCTGCGCACCAACGCCGGGGGGCGTCATGGCCGGATCAAGAGCGGCCGGGTTGATCACGCGTTCTCCTACCCGCAACGGAAAGAGTGGCTTGGCGAAGGCTGCCGCGCCACCCGTACCGGCAGCACTGCCTGACGCCGCTGCGATGGAGGATCCAATGCCAGCGGACTTGTCTTTAAGTCGGCGCTTTTTTGCGGGGCCAAGTTTGCTAACTTTTGGTGACCGGTTTTTCTTGGTCATCAGAGAATCCCCTTAGACCACCAGAGTCGGCCGCCTCCGATCATGTTGCAAGCATGTCGCGTGGAGTTTCTGGGAGTGTTTGGAAATGGCCGGAAATAAACGGGAACAGATGCGACATGCCGCAACATGAAAAACGGCGTCCGCAAACCATAACCCATTGAAAGAGTGGCGACCCCGGCTGGATTCGAACCAGCGACCCTCAGCTTAGAAGGCTGATGCTCTATCCGGCTGAGCTACGGGGTCGGTCCCTCTCGGTTTACCTGTGCCGGACGGCTGATGCCATTACTGGCGAAAAACATTTTAATCGCGTTACAGCGGCAGTGGGGGCGTGCCGGATGATGCAATTGGAGGTCCCCCGTTCGCGCACATTTCTATTGTTAGATTAAACCCTTAGCGTAATCCTTTAAGTAACTCATCCGACTTTTGAAGATATTGGCTGAGCCGATTGATCGTCGTATCAATTCCAATGCCCAGGCGGTTTGCCGCACCGGCTGGAGGGGGTGTTGCATCTTTTCGGCCATGTCCTCGACACCATCCGGACCTGAAATGAGGGCTGCGGCGAACCGCTGCCGCGGGAGGGTTCATTCCATGCGCTGTCTCGTTCGCGCCGGCCTTGCCGCCGCGCTCGTTGCTCTTGTCTTTGCGGCTGCGCTCGCGGCGGACAAGGCGTTCAAGCCGAGCGGGCTCGACGAGGCGGCGATCAAGCTCGAGGCACAGATCAAAAGCGATGCCGGCAATGTCGGAAAGCCCGCCGCCACGCTGCGGCGCGATGCCGATGCCGCCTTTCAGAAGAACGATTTCCGCGCCGGCATGCTGGTGCTCGGCCAGCTTGTCGCCGCCGCGCCGGACGATGCGACGAGCTGGTTGCGGCTGTCGCGCGCTGTGCTGCAGATCAAGCCGCGCGACGACCGCGAGAAAGCGCTGTTGCTCGATCGTGCGTCGACCGCCGCCTACATCGCGTACCAGCGCGCGCGCGACCGCAACGTCGAGGCCGACAGCCTGTCAGTTCTCGGCCGGACGCTTGCCGACCGGCAGCAGTGGCGCGGCGCGCTCGATTCGCTGCGCCTGTCGCTCGAGCTGAGGGAAACGGCCGACCTTCGCAGCCAGTACGAAAAACTGCGGGCCGAGCACGGGTTCAGGCTGCTCGACTATACGGTCGATTCTGATTCGATTTCACCGCGCGCTTGCTTCCAGTTCTCCGAGGAGCTGCCGGGCAGGCGCACCGACTTCTCTCCTTTTGTCGCCGTTGCGGGCATCGAAAGGCCTGCGATTGCCGCAAGCGAGAAGCAGCTTTGCGTCGAAGGCCTCAAGCACGGCGAACGCTACGCAGTGACGCTACGCGCGGGTCTGCCGTCGGTCGTCAAAGAAACGCTTGCGAAATCGGCCGAGTTCACGATCTTCGTGCGTGACCGCAAGCCCTTCGTGCGATTTTCCGGCAAGGCCTATGTGCTGCCGCGCACGGGGCAACGCGGCATTCCGGTGCTCAGCGTCAACACTCAGGCGGTGACGCTGTCGATCTACCGGATCGGTGATCGCAATCTGATCGATACGCTTCTCGGTTACAATTTCCAGCGCAACGTGAGCCGTTACCAGGCCGAGCGACTGGGCAATGAGCGCGGCGCCAAGGTGTGGAGCGGCGAGCTTGCCGTCGAGTCGAAGCTCAATACCGAAGTGACGACCGCTTTCCCGCTCGACCAGGCGGTCAAGGATCTCAGTCCCGGTGTCTACGCCATGACGGCGGAGCCGAAGGATACCGTGTCGAACGACTACGGCCAGCAGGCGACACAGTGGTTTGTCGTTTCGGATCTCGGGCTCACGGCCTATACGACGCACGACGGCATCGACGTCTTTGTCCATTCACTTGCGACCGCCGATGCGCGCGGCAGCGTCGAGGTGCGTCTGATGGCGCGCAACAACGAGCAGCTCGCCGTCCGGCAGACCGATCGCAACGGCTTCCTTCATTTTGAAGCGGGCCTGGCGCGGGGTGAGGGCGGGCTCGCGCCTGCGGCGATCGTTGCGGCCGAGAAGAATGACTACGCTTTCCTGAGCCTGAAATCGCCCGCCTTCGATTTGTCCGATCGCGGCGTCGCGGGCCGCGCGATTCCGGCCGGACTCGATGCTTTTGTCTACACGGAGCGTGGCGTCTATCGCACCGGCGAGAGCGTCGCCATCACCGCGCTCCTGCGCGATTCGCGCGGCGCGGCGGCGCTGAATGTGCCTTTGACCGTAGTGGTCGAGCGCCCCGATGGCGTCGAATACAAACGCGCTGTCGTGGCCGACGGCGGCCTCGGCGGACGCTCGCTCACCGTGCCGATCGTCGCCTCGGCCTCGACCGGGACGTGGCGGGTGGCGGCCTACACCGATCCGAAGCAGCCGCCGGTCGGCGAAACCACGTTCATGGTCGAGGACTACGTGCCCGACCGCATCGAGTTTTCCCTCGCATCGATGGCCAAGGGACTTTCACGCAACGCGCCGGCGCAGCTCAGCGTAGACGGTCATTTCCTTTACGGCGCGCCGGCCTCCAGGCTCGATTTATCCGGAGAGGTCACCGTCGGCGTTGCAAAGGAGCGCACCGGATTCCCGGGCTATGCCTTCGGGTTGTCCGATGACGAGGTCACCGCCGCTCGCGAAGATCTGGACGATCTGCCAGCCACCGACGCGTCGGGCAAGGCGACTTTTCCCGTAAAGCTTGGCGAGCTACCCGCCAGCACGCGTCCGCTGGAAGCGCAGATCACGGTGAGGATGGCGGAGTCCGGGGGGCGCGCGGTCGAGCGCAAGCTGACGTTTCCGGTCACGCCCGAGGCGCCGATGATCGGCATCAAGCCGATGTTCTCCGGCCGCTCGCTCGCCGACGGCGCCAATGCGGAGTTCGACGTCGTGATGGCGACGCCGGATGGCAATACGCTCGCGAAGCCGGGACTGCGCTACGACCTGCTGAGGGTTGAAACCAGCTATCAGTGGTACCGACAGAACGGCCAGTGGGAGTACGAGCCGGTCAAGCGCACCGAACGCGTTGCGAACGGCACCATTGATGCCTCTGCCGACAAGCCGGCGCGGCTGTCGCTGCCGGTGAAATGGGGCCGCTATCGCCTGGAAGTTTCGACCGGCGAGCCGAGTGGCGCCATCACATCCGTCGGATTCGACGCGGGCTTCTATGCCGATGCGTCGGCCGACACGCCCGACCTGCTCGAGGTCGCGCTCGACAAGCCGGACTACAAGCCGGGCGAGACGATGAACGTGTCGGCGACCGCGCGGACTGCGGGCCGGCTGACCGTGAATGTCTTCACCGACCGGCTCGTCGCCAGCCAGTCGCAGGAC
>Ga0134124_10000553_pt1 | contig 31059 bp, 29 predicted proteins | sample KB304_FD_96880 | JGI IMG/M metagenome (GOLD analysis project Ga0134124, IMG submission 96880) | Terrestrial soil microbial communities without Nitrogen fertilizer from Kellogg Biological Station, Michigan, USA - KB3-0-4 | ecosystem: Environmental > Terrestrial > Soil > Unclassified ... | reverse complement strand
GGAGCGGTAATCGTATCGGCGACACGCTTGACGTTGTTGGTCGTCTTGTTGTGACAGGTGGTACAGACGAATTGCCCGTATTTCCCGCCGTCAACACCCCATATGCCATACTTGTTGCCGAGAATGGCGCTGTTATGAATAAGTGGGTTACCCTCGCCGGGCAAAGTAATGGTGCATGTTCGGCTTGAGTAAACACTGACGTTACCGGCTGCATCCCTGGCCCAGGCATACAGCGTTTTCGCTCCACTGGAACCGGCTGTGTAGGAAGTCGGGGCAGTAGCAAGATTTACCGCCGCTGCTGCCGGCGTCGCAGAACTCTCGTTGATCAGGTAACCGGTCACGCCGACGGCGTCGGACGCCGCCAGAGCTATCCCGGAAATAGTCAGAGAGGTTGAGGCCGTCGGTACGGTAAAGGTGGTAATGTTCGGCGCGGTAATGTCGGCAGGCAGGGTGTAGGTTATTGTGAGAGTAACATTGTCAATGGAAAATGTTCCACTGGAAGTTGTATCATTATCTCGGATGAGCAGACCAAAAGTTGCGGTGTTGACATTTGCCGTAGTCAGCGAAGCGCCCCAGACATCACTTGTTGTGCCGAGAGCAAAGGAAGCATCGGTAGTATTAAGCACCTGTGTTTTTGCCGTGCCGGTCAATGCAGTCCCGTTGAGAGTGAGACCGACCTGAATGGTTCTGTTCGCAGTATTAGTTCCGGAACTCATGCCCTTTACCGAAGCCTGCACTCCGTTAATCGTAGAACCGGCAGGGATTGCAAACCCGAACCCTGTCATTTGCAGGTAGTTTTGTGTCGCACCGGTAAAAGTCGCATAAACGGTATTAGCGGTGTAAACGTTCGTAGGATTTACCCAGTTCGTTCCGGATGCGGCCGTCGGCGACTTTGCCGCTGTCACATCGGCCTGGGCCAGCTCCGGGCCGGACCACCCCTGGTTCATGAAGATACTGACAACCAGAGTAAGGGTCGTTATCAACATGACCTTCGCCCACAGATTCATGCCTCGGTTTTCAGTTTTCTGCCCGAACCATGACCTGTGAAGTCGGATTCCTACTGCAGCTTGCCTTTTCATGGATATTCCTCCCAAGTCATTCCTATGCTTATATACGAGTCTAAAGCTTATATACGAGTCTAAAGTTGTTTTATATAGTTCCTACGTCATATCGCTATAAAAATCGTAATGAACTGCTATTTGGCAAGAAGGCTGTCGGGATTCAAGAAATCCGACAGGCGACTAATAAGCTTCCATAAAGCATATGGATATATTTGCGGGCATCAAGCAACTTCACCTCGGCAATTATCTAGCAAGTAAGGTGCCATCGCAGATTTAAATTTAGTTTCAGCGAGATCACCGCTCAGCAGAGGTTAATCACCCCCCCGCGGCTTGCCGGAGAGAGAGACTTTACAGTAGCGGCCATTCAAGTCTGGCTATCATTTTTCAATTAACCAGCCTCTGTATGAATAAGCCGAAGCAAGCTACAGCTGGACGAATTGACGGACACATGACGCTTGATTTCAGTTTCAGCCGTCCGTCTGTCAACAAGTATCAGGATTTCTCCTTATCTCATATCATGCCACCAAAGTCAAAATCGCTTACGGCCTTATTTAGTTTCACTGAAGTATTTTACTTTGAGTTAAATTTTCTTGTAATTGCCAAACTGACTGCTATACTTCCGGAAATTTCACAATCGGAGCGCCACCATGAATATCCATGAGTACCAGGCTAAAGAGATTTTGAGCAGTTTCGGCATCCCGGTACCGCGCGGACGTGTTGCGCTCAACTCCGACCAGGTCGAGCGGGCAGCCAAGGAGATGGGGGGGAGATGTGTCGTCAAGGCCCAGATCTACGCCGGAGGGCGAGGCAAGGCCGGGGGTGTGAAGCTTGTCCACCACCCCGAACAGGCCCAGGAGCTCGGCAAGGAGCTGTTTACCAGAAAGCTTGTAACTCCTCAGACTGGGCCCGAAGGGCTCCGTGTCCGGAGGATACTCATAGAAGAAGCGGTCGAGATCTCCCGCGAGTTCTACCTCTCCATAACACTGGACCGTGAAACCTCCAGATACTGCCTGATAGCATCGGCCGAGGGCGGGGTAGAAATCGAGGAGGTTGCACAGAGATCCCCGGAAAAGATCCATGTCCTGACTATCGATCCCTTTACCGGCCTGAGGCCCTATCAGGCGAGAAAGATCGCCCTCGCCCTCGGGCTTAACGGGACTGTCTGCGAGGACTGCGTGGAGCTGATCCTCAATCTCTACCGCTGCTGCCTCGAAAAGGACTGTTTCCTGGTAGAGATCAACCCTCTTGTGGTGACAAAGGCCGGATGGCTCATGGCCATGGATGCGAAGATGAATTTCGACGATAACGCCATCTTCCGCCACCGCGAATACCCCGACATGCTCGACTACTCGCAGCTCGACCCGCTCGAGATAAGCGCCGGCAAATACGACCTCTCCTACATCAAACTGACCGGCAACGTCGGCTGCATGGTGAACGGCGCCGGTCTAGCCATGGCAACGCTCGATGTCCTCAAGGAGTTCGGCGCCGAGCCGGCAAATTTCCTCGATGTCGGCGGCGGGTCGACCAGGGAGAAGGTAGCGGAGGCTTTCAAGATCATCCTGCAGGACAGCGACGTCAAAGGGGTCTTTGTCAACATCTTCGGCGGCATCATGCGCTGCGATGTCATTGCGCAGGGGATAATCGAAGCTGCGTCGGAAGTGCAATGCACCCTCCCTATCGTTGTCAGGATGGACGGCAGCAAGGTCGAGGAGGGTAAGAAGCTGCTTCTCGAATCCGGGCTGAATGTCCAGATAGGCGAGAACCTTGGTGACGGTGCGGGAAAGATTGTGGCGATGCTGGGATAGCAGCAAGCAGCGGTGAAAGGTGAACTCGAATCGGAGACAAAACAATGTCCATACTCTTGAACAAGAATTCGAAGATAGTAGTGCAGGGGATTACCGGCAGAAGCGGTCTGTTTCACACCCAACTCTGTCGCGAATACGGCACGAAGGTCGTTGCCGGAGTGACCCCGGGCAAAGGTGGCATCCACATTGAAGGCATCCCGGTTTTCAATACCGTGGAGGAGGCTGTCCATTATACCAAGGCGGACGTTTCGATGATCTTCGTGCCACCTCCGGCCGCAGCCGATGCCATACTCGAAGCCGCAGACGCGGGTATCGACCTGGCTATCTGCATTACCGAAGGAATTCCGGTAAGGGACATGGTTCTTGCCAGGCGCCTTCTGGAAGGGAAGAAGATGAAGCTCGTGGGACCGAACTGTCCGGGCGTCATAACGCCGGGAGAGTGCAAGGTCGGGATCATGCCGGGCTATATCCACAAGCCTGGCAGGATCGGCGTCGTATCACGCAGCGGCACACTCACTTATGAAGCCGTAAAGCAGCTCTCTGACATGGGGCTTGGACAGTCCACCTGTGTCGGCATCGGCGGAGACCCGATTATCGGGATGAAGTTCATAGACTGCCTCGATCTTTTCAACAAAGATCCCGACACAGAAGCTGTTTTCATGATCGGAGAGATCGGAGGGGGGGCCGAAGAGGATGCGGCTCACTGGATCAAGGCGAACATGAAAAAACCGGTGGCTGCCTTCATTGCCGGGGTGACCGCACCCCAGGGAAAACGGATGGGGCATGCCGGGGCGATCATAACCGGCGGGAAAGGGAAAGCGGAAGACAAGATCAGGACCCTCGTTGAATGCGGCGTTACCGTCGCCATGAGCCCGACGAAGATGGGTGCTGCAATGCAGGAAGCACTTAATACCGCGCTCCACAACACAACTGTCACCAGTTGAAATACTCAAATAAACTGAAAATCTCTTTGGACTCTGCTGTTCCGGTTTCTGTTGGACAACAATTCCATATTGATGTAAAAATTGCCGCGTTACTATTCTCAACTGTCTATTATGCTAATCAAAGGAGCTAAATGTTCATAAACGAATTAGTTGCAGTCACCCTGGATGAATACATCAATGAACCTACAGGCTTGGATTCTTTCAATGAAGCAAAATATATTTCTGATCACCTCGATAGATACCGTTTTACACTTTCCGACATAATTGATTTGACCAAGGACCATTTTAGCAACTCTGCACGAATCCTCGATATAAGTTCATATAGTGGTTTTGTGCCGGTTGCGCTGTCACGTGCAGGTTACAACGTAACAGTTACGGACGTACCCGCGGTCATGCAATGCGCCGGATTGATCACAAAACTTAATAAGTTCAGCATCGATTATGCATCTTCCGAGTTACACAATGAACTTCCGTTCGATGACAACAGCTTTGATCTAATCTCATGCTGTGAAACTCTGGAGCATCTCAATTTCAACCCCATAATCGCACTGAAGCATATTTACAGAGTGCTCAAACCGGGAGGAATCCTTTACCTGACGGTTCCGAGTGCTTCCCAATTGAGGAACTTGATACTGCTGACGCAAGGCAAACAGGATGATTCATTTGTTGAACTGTTCTCTTCTAAGCAGGCCGATGGAGCTTTCCCGATTCAGAGCATCGGCGTTCATTGGCATGAATACACTTCACAGGAAATTACCAGAATCCTCGGCTCGGCAGGATTCAAATCAATAAGAGTATCTTTCAGAAATAACCTGGGAAATTATCCTGCATTCAAACGCGTTGCAATATCTTTCATTATCAGATGCTTTCCACATTTTTCGTCAACGATGGCACTAACTGCGCTAAAAGAAGTTAATGACGAAATCTGAATTGCTGCGGTCATCCACAAACAGTCAATTAGGCCCTCCCCCCGCACTTGTTCATTATTCTTTCACATCAAGAAGCTCGTAAAACGACATCCGGTACTTCAACATGAGCGCCCGCATCTCTCTTGAAGAGATTCTAGCGCTTTTCATTATCCGCACCCGTTTTGCCAGCATTCTTGGGGTACCGGCAAGCGCGGCAAACGTCCCCTTCAGGAGCGCCCTGATTATCTCCCACTTCGATACGCTTGCCGCAAACTCCCCGCCGCTCCCCTTTCCCGCAAGAACCACCTGGACCTGCACCAGGTAGCGGACAACGGTGTAAAACGGCACCATCAAAAGCATGGCGAGCGGAAAGTTCTTTACTGCGACCCAGTAGTGGTTACGCTCCACCAGATACAGCTTGAAAGGGGAGAAGACGCCGCCGGTGCCGGAATATTTGTGGTAGACCACCGCATCAGTCGCCAAAAGGGCTTTCCAGCCGCCCCAGCGTAGCCGAAGCCCCAGATCGGAATCCTCGGCAAAGGCAAACATGTCATCATCGAAGAAACCGACCTGATCAAGCGCAGCCCTTCTGTAGAGGGAGACGCAGGCCGTACCGAAAAGCATCTCACTTACCGGATCGAACCGGTCCTCAAGAGTCGACCATCTTCTCAACCGGAACCGCCCCCTCGTCATTCCATCAGGACAGACCCCATGACCGAGAGAGTCGATAATGTCGTGGTCGTTCATCGAACATATCCGGCATCCGACCTGTCCTGCGGCAGGATTCGCATCCGCGACTGCCACCAGCTCGGCCAGCCACCCTGGTTCCGCCTCGGTATCATTGTTGAGGACGACTATGTACTCCCCTCCGGCATGTTTCAACCCTTCGTTGTTCCCGCCGGAAAACCCCCTGTTCACAGGGAGAGTTATCAACTTCACCCACGGGTAGTTGTCCCGGATCAGTTCCGGAGAGCCGTCATGAGAGCCGTTATCGACAATTATCGTCTCGAAGTCGCGATAACTCTGACTCTCCAGAGAATCGAGACAGGTCGGAAGGTAGGAGATGCCGTTCCAGTTGACGATGATTATTGATACCTTGGGAGTGCTCATTTATAAATCTTCTCCGCGATTATGACCGGCTGGGCGACAATTCCGAATCCCGGTTCAGAAACTGTCCGAATCGTGGCATCAAGCCCCGCATCCTTCAGCCTGTCGCAGATATCCAGACCGTATGTCCTGAAAGCGAGCACTTTCCCTGCCCCTCTCAGCCTGTCGAAATGGTATTCCGGCTCTGTCATGTGGATTATCCCGCCGTTATCTTCCAGCCTCGCCCGCTCCAGGGTATTCGCCGACTCTCGAAGGGGGACAGTGAAGACGGTAACGCCCCCCGGTCTAAGCACTCTTGCCATCTCGCAGAAACCGCGCCTGTCATCCGGAACATGCTCCAGGACTTCTGTACCGGTAATGAGATCGAACGAGTCGTCAGCAAACGTCAAAGCCTGGAGATCCTGACACTGCACACCTTTTCGGTACCCTCCGGGCCGGGTGTCGTCGAAGAATTCGGAGAGGTGAAGATTCCGGTACCTTTTGCGAAGATAACGCACAAGAGCCCCTTTTGAAGAGAGCTCATAGACTTCGCTGCCCGGCGGGAGATCAAGCCCGTTGATCACGACGCCCACGGCCCGGTGTATAGGTGTCGAGAGGCAGCGAAGACAGCGGTCCCGTACAGGGGGGGGAAACCCCGGAAGCGGCCAGCCGCAGAGATTGCACTTTGCCCTGAAAAGCTCCTGAAGCATTTCAGCAGCCCTCCTGCAATACTTCCGCATGAAGTTCATCAAGCCTGGCCATTATCGCTTGACGGCCATATCTCTGCCGGACAAACTCCCGGCCGTTTTTCCCAATAGTTTCGGCATATGCCTGATCGGTCAGCAGCTTCACCACCGCACAGGCAAACTCCTCCGGAGAATCGGCCACGAGCAGATCCCTGCCAGGCAAAGCAGCTACCCCTTCGTTGCCGAAGGTCGTCGAGACTGTCGGCGTACCTGCCGCAAGAGCATCAAGCAGCTTGACGATTATTCCTCCACCGGTCAGGATCGGCGCCACGAAGACAGCCGTCTCCTTGTGGCAGCGATCCAGATCATCGACAAAGCCGGTCACCTCAACCTGCGGATCGGCTGCCAGGGCGGTCAGCTCGGGCGGCGGACCGTAACCGGAAATAACAAAGCGGGCCTCGGGCACCCTGTTCCTCACTAAGGGGAAAACCTGCTGGTAAAACCAGAGTGCAGCAACAACATTGACCGGACGATACTTGAATGAAGCCAGGAAGAGGATTGTGCCGGACTTTCGTTGAAACTCCCTCTCCGTAATATCAAGCCCAGCCGGGATGGGTATAGAGCGGACCGGGGCCGTCGGCCAGAGCTTCCCGAGGTAATCCAGGTCAAAATCCGACAGCGTAATGATGCGGTCGAAGCGGCGCATGATCGAAAGTTCGACTCTCCTCACCGAACCGGCGATCAGTCGTGACAAGAACCCTGAAAAACCGCTCTTCATTGCCGCCGCTCGCGCAAACGGTTTTGCCATCACATCATGGGCATCGAGCAGCATCGGAGTGCTTCGCCGTTTGACGAGGATTGCCGCCTCCACCCACTCGACCTGGACCAGGTCGTAGCCGCCATTGGCAATGAGCCTGTCGGCATAGCGGCTGAAAGCAAGATAATTGGCGATCAGCGAAAGGTTGTCAACCAGGGAGCGCCTGGCTACCGTGTGGTAAGGGTACGGATAAATTGCTCTGCACAGAGGTCGAAGATCGTCTAGAAACCTCTCGTCCACAGATTCGTAGCGGGTCGCAAGATCGACCTCATGTTTTTGGGAAAGATGACTCAGCAGTTCATACACGTAGCGACCGCCCGCATGGGGGCTCTTTGGGTGGGGAAGGAAGAGCGAGACGAGGAGGATTCTCATAACTCTCTCCCCTTCGGAACGGATACTTTTCTCGATAAAATATCTATTACCTTGCCGGAACACTCAAAATGAGCAACGTTAACCAGTCCGCCTCTGCTTATCAAAACTCCAATTGCTTCGACCTGAGCCCTGTCCGCTTGGGGAGTCTGAACTACGTATTTCCAGGAGCTGTTTGAGTCTGATGTCATCTTCAAAGGGGTCTTGAGGTAACCGTAGTCGGTTTTCGCCCAAACCGAGGAAAGCGGCCAGGGAGCATATATCAGTTCCCCGGACCCTGCCTGCTCCAAAAAAGAAGCTGCCTGCCGGTGTATCGAAACTACATCGAGATACTGCATGGATGTTTCAAAATTGTCGTAGCCTCTGCTCCGTAAATCGGGAATATGGATGAATGTCAAAGCAAAGGCAGCAACTGCAGCTGCAAACCGTAACTTATTCTGTACAAGGAGAGCCAGGGAAGCACTCCCGAGAAGACAGATGAAAGGCATCACGATAAGGATATATCTGGGGATGAAATAGATGACCGAATATGCCGCTACATAGCCGCCAATAATCAGAGCAAAGAGAGGGAAAGCTTCAGGAAGCGACCTTCGGAATCTCCAGACCGCGATCATAATCACCATTGTGATCAGGAAACGTCCCTGGGCAAAAAAGGCCCAGTAGTTGACAAAAGCAATTTTAAAAGCAAGCTTCGATGGCGCTATGGAGAGAAACGGATTGCTGTTAAAATACGGGTTCGGGAGAAAGGAGCCGGTCATCAGCTTCTGCATCAGGAAAAATATCCCCAGGATCATCAACGGGGCCGAAAGCAGTAACCTGCGGCGGTTTATGGCAGCATCTCCGGAAGATTTACGAAATTCGTACAGAACCAGCAGCAAAATCAACAGCGCTGCATGCTCCTTTATCAGAACGGCAACCGTACCGAACAGCAGATACCGGTAACTGCTTCTGCGGAGATAATAAAAAACAGCTGCAACGCTGCAGGCTGCAACCGGAATATCCCCCAGAAACATACCGGACTGCGTAAAATAAAGGGGAGAGGAAATGAGCATGACAGCCGCCCCGATCCCGATCTCCCGGCTGAACAGCAGCACTCCGGTTTTGTAGGTATAAAGCACTCCGAATGCCGCAAACAGGATAATCGGCAGATGGGCTACGGCTGGAGCGGGCCCGAACAGTTTGAACAGAAACGCCGTCGACAGATATAAAAGCGGTGGATGACCGAAAAAAATCTCGGCTGCATGACGACCGGGAAACGCATCGACCAGATCCCGGGAAGACAACCAGAGAGAAGGGGCAAAATAAGCGCCTGCCTCATCCCAATAATACGGAGTGTGCAGAACCGGCAATTTCAAGACGACGACAAGCAGAACCAGCACCAAGGGCACAAGCACCGTTATTATTCGGGAACTTTTATCCAGCCGTTCCTGATCTGCGCTCATAGGGGATTCGCTCCTGCAGACAATTCTGAATACAGGTTTGCCAGATGCTCTCCCTGCAATTCCCAGCTGTACCTCTCCTCAACCAGCTTTCTGGCACGACAGGCAATATCGGCAGCTCTTCGAGGCTCGGCAAGCAGTTGCAAACAGGCAGCGGCAAAGGCTTGCGGCGTATCGGCCACCAGCAGATGTTCACCTGAAGCCACCTCCAGACCTTCGCATCCTTTGGACGTCGTTACCACCGGCAGTCCGGACGCCATCGCCTCCAGTATCTTGATCCTTGTACCGGCACCGTGGCGAAGAGGCACAGCCAGCAGCGCTGCCTGCTGGAAAAACGGCAACACCTCCGGAACATTCTCATGCCGGACGACGCCGGTCTGCTTCAGGTATTCATCAAGGCGCCAGAACTCCCGCCCGACCAGATCAACGGTAGCGGTCGTCAGCTGCTGTCGCAGAGAAGGAAAAATCTCTTCCAGGAAAAAGCGTACCGAATCGAGGTTCGGCGCATAGTCAAGTCCGGCCAGCAGCAGCACGCCGGCTTCGACAGGGCGTCTGGAGACGAAGGTAAAGCGTTCCAGATCGACACCGTTAGGGATGGTTGTCACTTTTGCCCGATCACCGGTCGCGGCCTCAATCAGTTGGCGCTCCTGCTCAGAAACCGCCAGAGAGAGACGACAGTCGCGCCATGCCCGCTCTTCCAGCCGGCGCATCTTTTGCTCTTCCAGAAGATAGAGTGCCCTCCTGAGGCCGGCAGACTCCTGCCGCAGCTGCCGGATAATATCGGCCTCAATGTTATGGGCATCAAGCACCAGCTTTTCCAACGGCAGAATATCCGCATAACTCCAGAGGAAAGAAAACTCCAGCTGGACCAGATCGAACGCTTGCCTGGCCAACAACCGCTGCAAAGCCGACCTGAAACCGGCCGAGCGATATTTTTGGGCATTAAAGGGCAAAGATCCGGACAGAAACGCCGCCAGATCCCGAATCATGGCGGACGGGCGTTCCACTGTCACCACTTCACGACAGAGAGCGGGCAGCGGACCGGCATCCGCAACCGGAGCCTCAGTGAGGCAGGCCAGCGTCACTTGATGCTGTCGCGACAGATATTTGATCAGATTGAATACCCGTATTTTCCCGCCGGAAGTCAACGGCCAGGGATAGAATGGGGAAATGATCAGGATATTCATCTGCTCACCTCTTTAAGCCGCGGCAACAGCAGGCAGCGGACAACTGTCGGCGGGAAGAGGCAGAACGACAGAATCAGGTGCAACAGAAACGGCACAAGCTTCTTCTCCTGCCATGCCTTCTCCGCCCGGTTCAGCCGCTTCAGGGCGGCAATGCCGAGGGTGCCGCCATACAGCCAGAAGGAGAGTTGGTAGCGCCACCACCGGATGGAGCCGGCCTCGCCCCAGTAGCGGCGGCTCACCTGCAGGGATCTTTCCAGCAGCTCCCCCTGGCTCTGCTCGCTGGTCTTGGCCGACAGGTGCAGCCGGTAGGTGGCCCAGATCCGGTCTACGGCAGTGATGGCAAAGCGGCTCGTATAGCGGCAGAACAGGTCATAATCCAGGGCAAAATAGAGGCTCTCGTCCAGGCCGCCGCAAACCTCGTAAACCGTGCGATGGAAGAAGACCGCCGGATTGGGGATAGCGTACCCTTTCCATATTTCCACCACCCTCCGGTGGCTGACAAACGCGCTCGGATGCTCGGCTCCGGTCGGTTCTCCGGCTTCATCGATGTAGACACAGCGCCCCATGGCGATATAAATTCCGCCGGCAGGGTTGATCGTCTCCGCCGCCCCGGCCAGGGCACCGGGGTAGTAGGTATCGTCAGAGTTCAGCCATCCGACTATGTCACCGCTTGCCAGCCTGAGCCCTTTATTCACCGCCTCCGCCTGTCCCCGATCCGGCTCGCTGATGATGGTCAGATGGGGATAACGGGCCAGGATCTCCAGGGTTTCATCAGCAGAACCGCCATCAACGACAATATGTTCCAGATCGGGATACCCCTGATCGAGCACACTCAGGATGGTCGCCTCGATGTAGCGCCCCTGGTTGAAGGAGGGGGTTATGACGGAGATGCGAGGGTAAGAGATCATAGAGAAATTCAAACTCTTCAGGTTGACATAGTCTGGATACGCGAGCCGTATCTAAGTGTGAGTATTACTTATAACCAAACAGAGAATAAGGTGATTTGGGTTTCAATGTGAGTTTATTTTAGTCCGGCAACAATAGTGTTTGATTGTGATCTTTTCAAGTTTTTAAAGCAACTGTTGACATAATCAGGCTTTACTTTTATGAAAGTTGTATGCATATCCATGCTCCTGAACTCACAGTTATCATTGTAACCTACAACCCGCGCAGCGACCTGCTCGCCTGGGCACTGGACTCTCTTGAACAGCAGACTCTTCCCAAGGATAATTTCGAGGTCATCGTTGTCGACAACAACTCCTCACCTCCGCTGCAATTGCTGCACCTGCTTCAGGAACGGACATTGACCCTGCGCCTCATACAGGAACCACAGCAAGGGATCATGTTCGCCCGTCGCGCCGGTATCCTTGAAGCAAGAAGCGAGATGCTCGTATTTGTTGACGACGACAACCATCTGGATCCGGATTACCTGCGACAAGCATTGTACATAGCTTCAAAGCACCCTGAAATCGGCGCCTTCGGGGGCATAGCCCGTGGAGTCTTTGAAACGCCGCTAGCCACATGGCAAAAACAGCTGATAAAACATCTGGGAGTCCGTGACTTCGGCAACGAGCCAATAACCTCCAGTGAGCCGGTCTGGGGACCGTGGGAACCCATCGGCGCCGGCATGGCGGTGCGCCGCGACGTGGCAGCCGCCTTTGCAGAGCTTATGCGGAAGCAGCCGGAGATTGCAAGGCTCGGACGTAGCGGAAAGTTTCTGTTGAGCGGCGACGACGCCCTGCTTGCCCGGACCGCTTACCATCTGGGCTACTCCTGCTCCTACCAGCCGAACCTGGGCCTCGACCACTACATGAAGCGTGAGCGGCTTACTTTCACTACCCTCTGCCGCACCATCGAAGGACATGGCCGAGCCGAAGTACTCCTGCTCAAACTCCAGGGGAAAACGGAACAGCGCCCCCGCATGCCGCGTTCCCTGCCTCTGCTTGTCGCCAGCCTGCTCTACCGGTTGGTCAAGCAAGGGCCGCGTATAGGGTATATCGACTGGCACTGGGATCTGGGGTACTATCGACAAAGCAAGGAGATGTGTCATGGCGCCTAACATGCGACGACTGCTCACAGAACTGTACACCAAGGTCGGCAACAGACTCATGGGCACCAGTTTCTATGGACAAAGCTGGGACAGCTACGTCAAGGGATTCCGGGGGAGCGAGCACTCTGAACACGCCTACCCTGGAGATGAATGGGGAACACCGGCCTCTTGGGAAGACACATATCAGCGACTGCTGGCGGCCAACGGTGCCGCCGAGTGGCAGCGGGTAGTAGAGATCGGCTCTGGCAATGGCAAGTACACCTCGATGCTGCTTAATCGTAGCGCCGCTACAATCCTTGCGTGCGATGTGAGCAAGGCATTCCTGCGTGTGCTGACTAAACGTTGCCAGACAGAAAAAGTGGGAGGGCGGCTTATCACGGCTCATCTCAAGGGGCGTGCCCCCGACGAACTGCTGACCGCCATCGAAAACCATAACTGGCAGGGACGTGTAGATGCCGTGGTCTCCATAGATGCCATGGTTCATGTGGATCTTCAGTATCTGGCAACGTACTTTGTAACGGCAGGTATCGCCCTCAGGCCGGGCGGTGTATTGGCCATGACCCTTGCCGATGCCACTTCCCCCCATGGGATGACCAAACTTTTGGAAGACATATCCTTATACTACCCGCGGCAAGGGCAGCCATCGCACAAGTTCGAGTTTCTTGGCCCGGATATCATCCGCGGACTGCTTCCTCGATTGGGGTTCACTATCGAGTTGCTTGAATCTGATGCAGGAGAAATTGGTACCGGCAGGGACATGTTCCTGGTTGCGCGTAAGGACGGTCAACAGGAATCTGCAGATCTAATCCGTTATCTGGGACGTAAGCCAGCATAGCGGCGGGGAAAGTGATTCCCCTTGAAGACAAATGGAGGCCAAATTATCGGGAACACAGTTCGGGCAGGTCGGCAATCTGGCCCGTCAACACTCCCCAATAGACGACTGATGGCCGGAAGAGTTCAAACAACGCAAACAGCTTTTTCATAGGCTCCAAGTAACTGATCCACGTAATCCTCTATCGAACGCGGCGTAACCGATCCTTCAGACAGTTTACGCAGTTGTTCCCTGTCTTCAGCCAAGCCCAGCAATATTTTCCTCAATTCGGGCACATCGCCAGACTCAAAAAGAATTCCGTTCACTCCGTTTTTCACGACTTCTGCCATTCCGCCAAGATTGGTTGCCACAACCGGACAACCGGCAGCTTGAGCGGAATAAATTACTAACGGCGTGTTTTCGTACCAGATTGAAGGAACAACCAACAGATCAATTTCTGAAAAAACTCTACCGATTTGATCGTTGGAAAATGTACCGGCAAACCTGATCCGACTATCCTCAGAGGCAATCTTCTTAAGGTGTAGCTCGAATTCAGGTTGAAGTTTGTTTTCTCCGTAAACAACCAATTCCGCAGCACATTTTTTTGGAAGCGACTTGAAAGCATCAATCAGAATATTTATACCCTTGTGTTCAGCAAGCAACCCAATGAATCCAACCTGTAAAGGCAAGTCAGATTCGGTTCTTATTTTCGACCTGATATAGCTGAGATTTAATCCAAATGGAGCGAACTCCATCAAGGCCGGATCAACGCCATTTTCAGCAAATATTCCTTCCATCAGCCTGCTTGGAACCATTATTTTACACATCCGGTTCATCCGTTCGAGAAGAAATGCCGGGCGCTTGACAACCCAGTTGACGAAGCTGAACCGGCTTTGTTGCAAGAGCCCTCTGCCAGCCGACCAGAGCAGCAAAGAAAGCAGCCACCCGGGCATTAACCGGACAATAGATTTTTCCGGTTTGGTAGTAGTATCAAGATGGCACAGACAATTCAGCCTATTTTTGTCAGGACCGGAGCACATTTCATTACCAGGAAGCCGCAAATGTGCCATATGGCAGACATACCAGAAATCGGTGGGAGTCAGCACCATCGGCACTCCGGAAGAACGGCAAACATCTACAATCGAAGCTGAAATATTTGCCCAATGGAAAAAGTGCACGACATCGGGGGAGAACTCCTTGAGAAGCCCGGCAAAATAATCTGCTACAAAACGATTATCGTATTCATTCGTAAGCTCATCGTGTTCACTCCTGCCCTTATTGAAGCGGATAACCTCTATACCATCGTACTCATACCGGTCAAAATGCTCGGCTTCGGGTGAAGCTCCGGATCCGGTAAAAATAAGAATTTCGTGACCGCGGCGCATGAGTTCCATCGCAGTTTCATATACGAGTACTTCTGTACCGGCATAATGTTCTGGGAAAAAAAGGTGGGTTGTAAGTATGATTTTCACAGTCTATCCAAGTCACGCTGACCGGTAACAATTGAGGATGAATTCCCACGTCCTCTTGATCCCTTCATCCAGCGAAGTTGACGGAACCCAGCCAAGCTGTTCTCTGGCACGGGAAATATCCAGATACACGGCAGGGACATCGAATGGACGCCCTGCTTTGTAGTTGACCTGCACATTACGGCCGGTCACCCTGCCGATTTCAGCGATAATGTCATTCAGCGAATGCCCTTCGCCACTGCCAAGATTAAATATGCGCCCATGGGTTTCAGAAAAAGCGGCACGACACATTGCATCAACAAAATCATCTACAAAAACATAGTCTCTAACCACCGATCCATCTCCCCAGATCTCGATCGGCTCGCCTCTAGCAACTTTACCGAGGAAAACGGCTATTGCGCCCTGTATTCCGTCCGGGTTCTGCCTGCTTCCGTAAGGGTTTGACGGCCTGAGCACCACATACTCCAAACCATGAAGCAGTTTGTACAGGGCAAGGTATTTCTCTATTGTCAGCTTGGTAATGCCGTAGGAGCATTCAGGGTTGGTGGGACAATCTTCGTGTATGGGGAGAGCCGTAGGTCGGCCGTAAATCGTGCCACCGGAAGAAACAAAAACGATCTTGCCGATTTTCTTGGCAACGCACTGCTCAAGCAGGAAAAGCGTTTCAATTACATTTGACTGCACATCGTAAGCTGGATCGTCATTTGAGGTTTTCGGCACGGAAGTGCTGATCAGGTGAAAAACCACATCAACTCCCTCCAGCGCCTCTGACAGCAGCCCCCTGTTACCGAAATCGCCAAAACGATAATCGACATGCGCAAGCGGTTGACGATATCGCTCAGGATATTTGTCGAAAACGCGTACTGAATGACCACCCGCCAACAGGTGATCCACCAGATGTGAACCGATAAAACCATTACCACCGATTACTAAAGAAATCACCTGATGCTCCTCCCGGCAGGTTACTCTGGCAATATTCTAACTACACTTCAACAGGATATCCAATTAACGCTGAGGTTTTGTTGTCTTCCAGCTCACTGAATTGCGCGTTCCAACGATTCAGCAGGTAATTGCCGCCATTAGCATATTTCCTGCTGATGAACACCTCTATAAATTGAGCTTCTATGCCACAGCGCCGGTCAAAAATACGCACCACTGTCGTGGTCATCCCAGAGCTTGCATAGATGGTATCGCACAGGTCTTTGCCCCATTCGGTCACCACCAGAGCCCCTTTGGCATCAACGAGGTTGTCGTGATACTCTGGTGTTTCAAGGTATTCGATGACATTATTGTTCATGCGGGCTCGAATCCTGGTCTCCTGCCAGTGGTACCAAGGAACCGTGAAGAGATGGACGCCGCCCGGTTTCAGGGTCCGGGCGATTTCACGGAAAGCTGCCCCCGGTTCCAGCAAGTGTTCCAGCACATCCTGGGTGACCACCATGTCAAAGGTTTCATTGCCAAAAGTCTGTCGCGCAAGGTCCTCGCATCTAAATCCGTGGTGCGTCGTGCCCGGGGCAATATTCGGGAAGAAGCGGGTCGGCACGTAATTGGCGTTTGCAGCGGAAAAAAATTCGTAGGTCGGACTCCCTGGGGACGATTCGTGGATGATCAATTCCCGCCAGTTGGGGAACTGTTCGCTCAGGACCAGGAAGAGCGCGCGGCCCCTCGGAATGCTCCGGCACCGCACGCAGAAAAAATGGTCGCGCAGCCAGTCCCCGGTCTTGAAGAAGAGCGTGCGTTCGCCGCACACCGGGCAATAACCCACACGAAAACCTCTTTTGAAGATGTGGCAGATTTTTTGTGGGTCAAGCAGCTGTTTGACTATTGACACCTGGTTTTCCTTCAACTTTGAAAGACTGCGCTTATGATTTTGAAGAGAACAGAGATTTCAACGAACCCAGAATACCGAGGTTCGGCAGCGCATCATCCAATCTGGCAACATATAAATCCTGATGTCCCCACCAATATCCTTCCTGAAAGAATTTCAGCGACAATGCCGCGTCACCCAAAATCCTGTCAATAACGAATTTGGGTTTCGTAACCGTCATTCCATATTCGGTCACATCCAGATCCTTCTGCTCGCTGTCGGCATTAAAGTAAAACCCTTCATCGTCAAACTCTATTTCCCCGAAATATTTAAGGCTCAGAAAACCGTGTGTGGTGAATATCAGGTGGCCTCCCGGTTTCAAACATCCAGCCAGACTGTTCAACCAGAGAGTGAACGTTCTCTTAGGCATATGGGAAAAAAATGACAGGGCAAATACAACGTCATATTTTTGTTTCAACCGGAATTGTCTTGGATCGGATTTCGACAATACAGCCTTTGCTCCAAGTTTGTTTTCTATGAAGCCTATGGCTTTCTCGTGGATATCGCAAGCAGTGGAGTTACAAAAAGGTATCGTTTTTTTAATATGCCTAGTCACACATCCAAAACCTGAGGCGAATTCGAGCAAATCAATATTATTGTCGTTGTATTTACATATATCCGTCAAAATGGTTCCTAATTGTTGTGCTGATTTTGCTCCATCATTGAAATAATATTCTATGGCTTCCTCTTTGGACCTGAAGGAAGGGTTGTCATACAGGAATTTGAAGATGAAGTCTTCAGGATGAATTTCCGGATTCACATTCCAGCATTCCGCCATGCTTTGACATTTTTGTTTATGATTATCTTCCAAAAAGCCACCTCCTATTAATTTTATACCTGCATTCATTTCTACCCTCTCCCCAGGAATCCCGCGGAAAATAGATGCTTCTCCTTGGTGCCGGATGTTTCAGCCTGGTCAAGCTGAAAGAAGCACCGGGCGGGTAGATGAGGATAGAAAGCATGCGTTTTTCAATAATCTGTTAAGTTATAGCTTTACATTCAACAAACTAACTTATCAACTCGACTTAATTGACTCGAATATTATGGCATTATTCCCTAAAATCCCATAACTGGGTGAATATAGTTTGTGAATAATTGTTCTGAACCCAATTTTCCTTAACTTCAGAACCATCTCTATTGAGAAGATGTTATACACCAAAATCCCTTCAGAGTTATGTGGATCAAGATGATACATTGGCTCCATATCATTAACTATTTCACCATTATAAAAGTGCGCCCGGACTTCATCGAAATAGTCTGCCTGATAAAACGGAACTGTAAATATATGGCGTCCTCCGACTTTCAGAATTCTGTGTATTTCCTTAAAAGCTGTATATGGTTCAGGTATATGCTCCATTACATCACTGGACAGGACATAATCGACTGAGCTGTCACCAAAAGATGTTTTCAGTAGATTTTCATGCCTCGTGCCATTAATGATTTCACCGGATGTGTAATCCTCGCCCAAATATTCACTACCTGTATACTTAGGATTGTGTTTCAGAGAATCATGTAATGGGCCAGCAGCCTCTGTACACAATATAACTTTTTCAGTACTGATTTTCCCATATGTATGTATTTTCTCAAACTTCCTTAGCAGATATGCAATTTGTCTTTTTCTATTACTTGAGTTGCAGCGCTTACAAAAACCAAGCTCTCTAAAATTATCAGAGAACGGCTTAAAGACAACAACTCTCCCGCAAACTGTACAGAGACCGAACCAACCAGCATGCCGGGCAATGGATTCAATTGAAGTATTGTTTCTTGGTTGTACTGGATATAGAATCATTACCTGCTCCCCAACAGTCTTTCTCCAGAAGTAAGAATTAACTCGAGTCGGTACATAGCCTTTGAATCGAGACTGAAGTCCCTTAACACTGTCAGGCGGCCATTTTCCGACAACTTTTCCCGCAGGCATTCTGAGGAGATAAGACGCTCCAAAGCATTTGAAAGTGCGGAAACGTCTTTTTCCGGGACAAGAAGACCATTCTCACCATCTGAAATCAACTCTGGGATACCAGAGATATCCGTTGCGACTGCCGGACTCCCGCACAGCATCGCCTCCAAAAGCACATTGGGGATACCATCCCGCTCGCCATCGCTTGCATTAACACAAGGCATCACTACAATAGTATCCTTTCCGTAAAAATTCTTAATTTCATCATTTTGCATTGGCCCGATCAGCTGTACATGACTATGCAGCTGGAAATTGTCCAGCATTTCTTCATACATGTTCTTTTCCGGCCCGTCTCCAATAACAATACATTCAAAATCAATTCCTTTATTCTTGAGTGTTGCACAGGCACGAATCAGATAACCAATCCCCTTCTTCTCAATAAAACGTGCAACAGAGACAAGTCTAACATATTTACTTTTTGGAGAGGGAGTAACATTGTCACAGTAACCCTTATCAATACTTGAGTGAATTACCGCTATCTTGTTTATAAATGTCTGTGAAGTCAGAGAAACAATTCGATCCTTGCAATACTGTGTACATACAATTAGAAAGTCAGCTGCTTTCACTTTTTCTCCGAGCAGCTTGAATTCATATTCCTGCTCAAAATCTACGAATGTAGAAACACTGAATGGGATATCAAGCAATACGGAATTTCCTAGAGCCATGGTTGCCGGAAAAGAAGCTCCATAAGCATGAATCATCGTAATATCATGTTTACGCAACAGATCTGTAAGGAGGAGGCAACGCATTGGATGGACAAGATTCCCAGCATGCCCCTTGTCGAGAAAGAAATCATTTTCTGTATTGCAATGCACTTTGAAATAGTTGAGCATTCTCGCAAAGTTGAGTGGCATAATAATAAGGTATTTAAGGTAAATAAGGAGATAGCCTAAAAAGGATCGTTCAACAATAAACTTTGTTATTTTAAGTAATTTTTCTGCTTCCGGATGAATAATACTGCTATCGCCCTTCAGCAATCCGATCACTACAAATTTTCCGCCATGCTCCATCATGGCGAGAACCTCTCGATAGATAAAGGTATGGGAAATATCGGGTAAGATCGGTACAAGAACTGCGATTCTTCGATTATCTTTATTTTTTTTTGAAACTGGAGTTTCGAAATCAAGGCCAGCAGGGGACAAAATCAACAGAATTTTTGTACAAATTCTGGCTAATTGCAAAAACAACCATTCCGCCCTCAAGTAGAAAAAAGTTAAAATTTTTCGTATAAGCCCCAACTATAACCTGCCTTCATGCATGAGAATCAGAATAGTTTCTCCGCTATTTTATTAGATTGCGAATATAGTCATCAGTTACAATTTTTCGTTTTTGAATATAATTTCGTTTTTTATATATTTTAGGTATGAGCACCAGCAGACGTTTGATTGCAACCAACACTGCACGAGGATTATGTTTTAAATATTCCTTATAATCAGCAAAAGTTCTCAAAATAATTGGCCAGATATCGGTAGCTATGTGCATTATTGAATCGTTCTTAATCATCATAAAAATTCGGTTCGACAAAAGACACCCGGCAATTTCTGGATTGTTTACAAGTCCAGTACCATATCGAGCGTGATATCCAACTGCCTTGGGTGAATATTGGCATCGCCAATTTCGCAGTTGGGCCCGCCAGTCTAGGTCGACGTCCTCGAAGTATGCAAAAAAATCTTCATCAAAATATTCACCATCAATCGCTATGTCATGCAGCATTTCCTTTCGGTACAGCGCAGCGCAAGCAGATGCTCCAAACACAAAACTTGATTCAGTATAATCATTCCATGAGAATGGCTTCGAATAGTCACGTTCCACCGCATACCGTGATTTAGTCATATGATGGCCAAGGCAGTCGATATCTGCACTTTTCCCATTAACGGTAAGGCGGAGCATCTTACCCGCAACCCAACCAATCTGCGGGTCCCGCTTAATGGATTTAACCATCTCTTCCAGAAAAGTATTTTCAAGAATAATGTCAAAATTTAGGCAAAGGACATAATCACCACTCGCCTGCCTGATACCTTCATTATTGGGCTTGCTAAAACCAGTATTCCCTCCCATTTCGAATATTTTGGCTTGAGGACAAATACCTTTTATTTTTTCCAGCGACCCATCTTCGGACTTGTTATTGAACACCAGTATTTCATAATCCTGTAAAGTTTGCTTGCTTAAGGAATCAAACAGACCTGACACATAATTGATGCAATTATAATTAACCAATATAATTGATATTAATTTTTTGCTCATCAAATTAAATCCTAAACTTAATCATAATTGTTATCTTCCTCTTATTAAATCACAAATAATCCTGATCGGTTTTGTTATTTTCCAACTGACAGATTCTTGAAAAGCAATCATTTCATTGGCCTTGGCCAATACAGCATTCTCATATACCTCCAACTGGTGTAGATAAAATTCGATTTGTTGCTTCTGTGATTCGATTTGGTACTTCTGTGCTTCAATTTGCTGTCTCTGAGTTTCTGCGAAATTTTCTAACTTTGACAATTTTTCATATGCAAAAGAAAGCTCTTTACGCCTGCCGAAGAGATCGGTGAATTTAAGGAGCAGGGCCAGGTCATCTCTGGACGGAATACCTCCGTCACCATAAAATCCATGCAGCACCGCATACCAGGCCTTGTATATGTCCGCATGCTGCACTGCAGAATTACTCTCCAGTCTGAAGTTATCATAGGCCGTCGCCTCTCGTAGCGCCAGATGCGTTGCCTCCAGATAGCCCAAACCTAGACAGTTGTCCGGCTCCAAGTGACAACCCTCCCCCCACTCATTCCAAGCATTGACGAACATCAGCCGTTCATCCCCCGCAAAGGTGTCGATGGTCTGCCCGAGCATCGACGACAGCCAGTAGGCATACTTCTCCGGCGAGGTGTTAACGAAGAGAGTGGCTCCGGATTTACGTCGCGATGAATTGTCCCAGGCTGGAAACACCCCCCTGAACAGCTTGTAATCAGGCTTTGGACGCCGCATCATGGCATGCATGCACTGTTCATAGTCGTACACTGAAATATCGTTTTGCAACTTGTGCGCAGGCAGACCGACATCTGCGAGATCGGTAACCTTTTCTCCTATTGCCCCCCAGTAGGGAGCAAACTCCATCGCGGCGTCAAAACCCAGTTCATAGGGGGAGATGAGCTCACCTCCCCCTGTTAAATTCTCTACCCGAACGAGGTAGAGCTCCCCCATGTCGGCGCGTTTCATTTCCTCGCGCCAGATCTCGGCGGTCCTTTTCGGATCAGGGAGGAGATTGGTGCGATAGACAAGTAGCAACGCCTTGCCATTGACCCGGATGTAACGATCGTCACGGAAAGTAGCGAACAAATCGCGGATGAAGGCAGCACTGTCTTCATCGCTGTATTCCTGGGCCATCAATACTTCCTGGTCCAGCCCGTCCCAGCGCCTGGTCCAGTTCTCGTTGGCCCAGCAGAGGCAGAAAGGGAAGTCCGGTTTGCCCGAAGCAAGAACCTCGTTGAATGGAGTCTCAAGCAGGCGCTTGCCGTTGAACCAATAGTGGTAATAGCAGAAGCCGTAAATGCCATATTCGCGGGCAAGATCCGCCTGAGATTGACGGGTGTCGGGGTCTCTCAAATCATAGTAACCCAGCTTGCCCGGCTCGTGAGGCTGAAAATGTCCAGGAAATTGAGGCTCTGCCTTACGGACATTTGTCCATTCGGTGAACCCGCCCCCCCACCACCGGTCATTTTCCGGAATCGGGTGAAACTGGGGGAGGTACATGGCTATCAGCTTTACCGCCTGCGCAAACGATTGATTCAAAGCATCACCTTGGCTAGTTATTCACAACTGTATTTATCAAGGATACAATCTCGGCTCCGGCAATATTTACGTCATGCCGCTTTTTCACTTTCCATTGCCCTTGCTGTCCCAGTCTTGCCAACAGATCACGATCACCAAAAAGAGCCATGACCTGCTCCGCCATTATTTCAAGACCCAAATAAGGCGCTACGAAACCCGCGTCTTCCTCGACGAATTCCGGCATGCCGCCTGCGCCTTCAAAGCAGATCACCGCTTTGCCAAGAGAAGCGGCCTCAAGACAGACAAGCGGGCATGGATCGATCCGCGAAGTCAGGACGAAAACATCCATGCAATTGATGTAATCGATAAATTCCCTAGTGTGCGTAACAAAGCGGATGTTGTCGAGGCCAAGTTTCTTTATGTCGTATTCAAGCTCCCAGGTTATCATCCCTCCAACCCAGAGAAAATAGATCGGAACCTCCGGATAGCGTCTCTTCACATAACCGGCCAGCTGAACGAAAAGGTCCGGGCTTTTTCTCCAGTCGGTAGTACCGCAGGCGCCAACAACGAATGCGCCTACAGGGATCGATAATCTGGCAAGGACGTTCCCCCTCGATGCTGAAATTTTGCTGCCGCCAAGGAGCCCCTCCCCGAGAAACTCATAGATAACATCGATCTTGTCGCCATCTATGCCGTGGTTAAGGACCAGGTTTTCCTTTACTGCTTTGGATGGGGCAATATAATGATCCGTGTACTTGACGACTTTTTCCAGATTATCCTTGCCGCAGCTATGAATGTAATTTTCCAGCTCGTGTACATGGGTAATGACTTTGCACTTCAGCCCTGATAGGAGATGCAGTATTTCACCATTGGTGATGGTATTGGAATAAATCAGCCCAATGCCTGCACGTCTGTACCTGCTAATGAACTGCACTCGTTTATTCCAGATTGGCCACCATTTGTTTTTGAAATGGCCCGGCCGATTTTTCAAGTGTACCGGCTCATTTTCATAAATGGTGCATTTGCCCAACTGGGCAAAGACGGGTTCAAGCTCTCCCCCGCTTTTAAGCAGAATTTCGAAGGGGATGGGAGAATTTTCCTTAAACCAGCGGATGAAATTAAGAAACAGTATGGGGGCACCGGTTCTTGAAGCATCGTGGCTGACAAACAATATTTTATTCAATCTTCCCCCGGACGGCCCTACAGACTTGACTAAAACAAACGTCGCCAGGATTCATACTAAAGTTCAGTTCCCTGCAGCCGGCCAGGTAGACCGGGAAAATAGCCACGCACAAGTCAGTTACTGACCGGCAACACTTGAATCACCTATTCTCTCGTCTACCGCAATGGCGCAGTAGAAAGGCATGCATCTTCCTGAACGGCGCAGTGATTTTCCAACTCAAGGAATTCAGCAACGCGTCTATATTTCTAGAGGCTTCACATGAACCTGCATTCTGATTAAGTGTTAAAATGAATTGCTCAAAAAAGACTTCATCCCAACCGAAAATTTCCTTATATGCTTTCATTGAATATTCCATTATGAGCTTAAGTTCCTGCTCTGAATATTCATGGAAGTGAAAAACCTTTGCGAGGCTTGTACATGCAGATTTGTAGCCTTGATTTGAATTGTCTACTGCCCAATGCAAATCCTCTCCCCATTCAACCTCTTCATTAAAAGGGTGTAGGGTGAAATGTTTTTTGTCGAAGATTGCACAGACAGTTGTAAAGGGAAACAGCTGCCTCTGCTCCGACTTGGGCATATCTGCTGTTTTGGAAAGAAGAAATGGCTCGATCACATAAGAGCCTTTGACATGAGAGTTTTTAAAGACATAGGAAGCAACACCGGTGACATTTAAAAACTTCTTTTTTTCATATAACTCCATGGCACATACTGCCTTGACATCTTGCCCTTGCTCAATGCTCTTGATCAGATTTTCAAGCCAATATTCATCTGTAGGGATAGCATCCTGATTAAGAAAAACCAGATATGATGCGGCACGGGAAAGAGTTGCCCCATAGTTGCGCGTTCTTGAATGACTAAACTTCTCGGGAGAAATTTCAAAAAGGCGAACAGGGTACTTGCTCAAGAGACCAAGTGTGTTGTCTGTAGAACCGGAATCAACAACAATAACTTCATATGTGTGAAGTGTCTTCTGCTCGAAAACAACTGAAAGAACTCTATCCAGTGTTCTTGAACCGTTTTTGGTCGGTATTATTATCGAAATATCAATTGCATCGGACAAACTGAACCTCTTATATCATTTTGAAATCAGAGTGAATATTTTACGCAACGGCTTGGTAATCTTCCAGCTGTATGAATTGTGTAATGCGTCGATCCACCTGTCACGTTCTGCTATTTGACGATCACATTCTGCTATCTGCCTGTCACGTTCTGCCAGTTGCCTGTCACGTTCTTCTACCTGCCTGCCACGTTCTTCGAGTTGTTGTTTAAGCTGCGGCACAAGCGGCCTGGTGAGCAATAATTCATCAACATACATCCCAAGTCTCTTCTTTGCTGTTTCTTCGCCGCCATGAGACATAATAACACTTGCAGCATCTACTATAGAACTTGCAGCTGAAGCTTTTGTTTTGGCATCCTTGTGCACAAGACTGCTAGAAATCAGAAATTCTATTTTTGCAAATCTGAATTCATGGGCAATCCTGAACCACAGATCCAGATCCATGGCAAAGTGAATATTCTCCTTGAGAGGGCCGCATTTATGCCATGTTTCGCATTTGAAAAAGCACGAAGGCTGCATAAAAAATTTATCGACCCAGTCATATAAAGATTCAACTGAAATTTCATACGATTCCATGATAAGTGAATATCCTGTCTCATTCAACAGCTCCCCTGCGCCAACCACCGCCCCGGCCTCGGGATTGGCGGCAAACGCCTCCACAACCGCCTGCAGCGCCCCAGGATGATACCAGTCGTCGGAATTGAGCCAGCCGTAGATCTCGCCGGTAGCCCGTTCGAACCCCTTGTTGATGGCATGGCTCTGCCCCCGGTCCGGTTCGCTTACCCAGTAGGCCAGCCGATCCTGATACTTTTTGATGATCTCCACCGACTCGTCCGTACTGCCGCCATCGATGATGATGTACTCCAGGTTCGGGTATCCCTGCTCCAGGACGGAGAGAATCGTCTTCTCAAGGTATTTCCCCTGATTATAAGACGGGGTAACGATGGAGATACGAGGTTCGGGGTTCGGGGCTCGGGGCTCGGGGCGTGACGAAGCAAGCTCAGGGCTCAGGGCTCGGGGATCAGATGATGACAAATTTTGTACTGGGTTCATATCTCAAGCCTCGATGCACGGGGCACCGCTTTCAGCAAATTTATCAAACCGGCAATTATTCGGGCCACCACGTCGGCCTGCCCGGAAAGAGACGCCATAACATTAGCGTCAATCCAACCCCGGCGTTGAATAATCGTCAATAATGTAATGGTTTCATACAAAGAACCTCGGGCAATATAGAGAAAGTGGACGAATTCTTTTTTGGAATAACGCCCCTTCCCTTCCGCAATGTTCATGGCAATTGAAGTTGAAGCTGCCTCTAGCTGCTCTACCAACCGGAAGTGTTGCCGAGGGGTTTGCAGATTCTCGGCCGCAGAAATCACCGCATCGGCGAATTCAACCGTCAACTGCCAAACATCCAGTTTCTGAAATGCAAATTCCATGGCTTCTCCCAGCCCTCAGCCCTCAGCCCTCAGCCCTCAGCAGCATCATTACCCGCTCCACACTCTCCTCAATTGAAGCAGTCGAAGTATCGATCACCATTTCCGGGTTCAGCGGCGCTTCATAGGGGGAATTGATACCGGTGAAGTTCGGTATCTGGCCGGCGCGGGCTTTTTTGTAAAGGCCTTTCGGATCCCGCTGTTCGCAGATCTCCAGCGGCGTATCGACAAAGACCTCTATGAATTCGGCATCGGGCAGCATGGCGCGCACCAGGTTGCGCTCCGCCCGGAAAGGCGAGATAAATGCGGTTATGACGATCAGGCCGGCATCGGTCATCAGCTTGGCGACTTCACCGATGCGGCGGATATTCTCGATCCGGTCCGCCTCGGTAAAGCCAAGATCGCGGTTCAGGCCGTGGCGGATGTTGTCGCCGTCCAGCAGCATGGTATGCTTCCCCAGCAGATTTAGCCGCATCTCCAGGGCATTGGCAATGGTCGACTTGCCCGAGCCCGAAAGGCCGGTAAACCAGATCACCCGGGGAGCATGTCCCTTGATGGCCACCCGCGTCTCCCGGCCGACGGCTTCCACCTGCCAGTGGACATTCTCCGCCCGGCGGAGCGGATGGAGGATCATGCCGCAGCAGGCGGTGGCATTGGTCAGCCGGTCAACGAGAATGAATGCACCGGTCTCGCGGTTGTAATCATAGGCATCGAACGGCACCGTTCGGGAGAGGTGCAGCTCGGCTTCGGCCAGATCGTTCTTCTGCAGGGTGTCGGCAGCCAGCTTGCGGTATGTTTCCGGTTCTATCCGGTTGCGCAGGCGCGTCACCTCGGCGGTGGTCACCCCGGTGACACCGACAAACTCATACTGCCGCCCAGCGAACAGCGGCGCATCATCCATCCAGATGAGTCTCACCTTGAACTGGTCAGCCACCTCCGCACGCGCCTGGGCATGCACCAGCAGGTCTCCGCGGACGATGTCGTGCTCCCCGGCAACAGTCACGGCTATGGCGCTGCCGGCAACGGCGCAGTCCAGCTGCCGCTCCCCGGCAAAAACAGAAGCTACCCGCACCCTGATCCCGGACGGCAGGGCGACCAGTTCGTCCCCTTTGGCCAGGCTGCCTGAGACCAGAGTACCTGCATAAGCCCGGAAAGTCCCCCTGGCCGCATTCTGCAGCTCCGGCGGCACACCTGCCTGCCAGCCGTCGCCTCCCCTCTGCCCCTTGAGCACCTGCTGTACCGGAAAGCGGAGCGGCGCCGTTTCGCGCCAGGACTCGGGCTTCACGGCAGCAAGCCACTGCAGCAGCGTCATGCCGCTATACCAGCCGGTATTGGCGGACAGCCCGGTCAGGTTGTCCCCCTGCAGCGCCGATACCGGCATGGCGTCGTGTCCCGCCAGTCTGATGCCGAACTGTTCAAGGTCCTTGACCAGCGAAGATTTCTGCAGCACCACCCGCTGGAAGGCGCCCTCATCCCAGCCGACCATGTCCATCTTGTTAACGACAAAGAGCAGATTGCGAATCCCCATCAGGGCGCAGATCAGGGCGTGGCGGCGGGTCTGCGGCAGAATCCCCTGCCGGGCATCGACGAGAATAAGGGCGGCCGCACACTGGGAGGCGCCGGTCGCCATATTGCGGGTATATTGCTCATGACCCGGGGTGTCGGCAACGATGAATTTGCGCCCGGCCGCGGTAAAATAGCGATAGGCGACATCGATGGTAATCCCCTGCTCCCGTTCCGCAAGCAGGCCGTCAAGCAGCAGCGAATAGTCCAGCCCGGAACCGGCGGTACCGATGCGGGCGCTTTCGCTGACCAGCAGTTGCAGCTGATCGACCGGAATGTTGCCGGTCTGATAAAGCAGATGGCCGATCAGCGTCGATTTGCCGTCGTCGACACTGCCGCAGGTGAGGAATTTCAGAACCGAGGATCGAGGATCGAGGTCCAAGGAGCGAGGTTCGGAGATCTGGGATAGAGGTTCGAGGTTTGAACAATCGGGAACGAGGTTCGAGGTTCGAGGATCGAGAGTTGAATTCATTGCTTGGTAAACCCCTTTTTGGTTCTGATCAACGCTCCGAGCATAAGGGAAATCTCTTCTGTATCTTTTAGCCATCCCTTTCCGAGCTCTCGTTCAATATAGCCGATTTCCATCCCCACATGAACCTGTGTCCGTAACTCCCCACAGGACCCTTTGGCATAGGAAAGAAACGTCACACACTCCTTTTGAGAAAGCCGTTCAAATCCCTCTGCAATGTTGCTCGGAATCGACAATGACGCACGGGTGATCTGGTCTTTAAAACCGTAATCTTTGAGGGTGGCCAACTGACGGTAGGTTGCTACGCTCAAACGAGTCGCCCGCTTCCAAACATCCAACTCCTCAAATCTCATCCCCATCCCCCGTACCCTTATCCCCGTACCCTTATCCTCGTTCCTCGTTCCTGCTTTTCCTCGTTCCTGCCTTTTTACCTGCTTCTAAAAATACCCCTCACGCTTCTTCTTCTCCATGCTGCCGGCCTGGTCGAAATCGATCAGCCGGCCAGAGCGCTCCGACGTATCCGCCGCCTCAAGTTCGGCAATAATTTCGGCAACCGTTGCCGACTTCGACTCCACCCCGGCGGTCAGCGGATAACAGCCGAGAGTGCGAAAGCGGACCATTCGCAGCTCCACCTTTTCTTCCGGCAGCAGCTCCAGCCGCTCGTCATCCTGCAGCAGCCACTGGCCGTCGCGCAGCACCACCGGCCGCTCCGCGGCAAAGTAGAGCGGCACCACCGGAATCGCCTCCCGTTCGATGTAGCGCCAGACATCCAGCTCCGTCCAGTTGGAGAGGGGGAAAACGCGGAAGCTTTCACCCTGCCGCCGCCGCAGGTTGGGAATCGACCAGAGTTCAGGCCGCTGCCCCCGAGGCTCCCAGCGATGTCCGGCATCCCGGAAAGAGAAGACCCGCTCCTTGGCACGGCTCTTCTCCTCGTCGCGGCGAGCGCCACCGAAGATCATGTCGAAGCGGAAACTGTCCAGCACCTGGCGGAGCGCATCGGTTTTCATCACATCCGTATAGATTTTGCTGCCGTGGGTAAACGGAGAAACTCCGTCGGCAACCCCCTGCCTGTTGGTATAGGTGATCAGTTCCAGCCCGAGCCGGGCAACAGTCTCGTCGCGGAAGGTTATCATCTGCCGGAATTTCCAGGTGGTATCGACATGCACCAGCGGGAAAGGGAGCTGTAGTGGATAGAACGCCTTCAGGGCCAGCTGCAGCATCACCGACGAATCCTTGCCGATGGAGTAGAGCATGGCCGGTTGCTCGGCCTGCGCCACCGCCTCGCGGATGATGCGGATCGATTCGTTTTCCAGAATGTCGAGAATATCCATAGTTGTTAAAACCTCAACGCAAAGCCGCAAGGTTGCAAGGTCGCAAAGTCAAAAGAAACAAATTGTTTTCAGCATCAATCCTTCATCAATCGGGTTGAGTCTCCACTATTAGAAGTTATGAGAAAACTTTGCGTCATTGCCCCGTTGCGGCATTGCGTTAACAGCTTTGGTCCCTTAGAAGGTTGCAAGGCCGCAATGAAATAATTATTTGGAAACAGTTAAATACCGTTGGCAACCCGGTGGATGCCGTCTTTGACCAGTTTTTCACCAAAATTTATGACCATACCTAGCTTCAGACCAGTCATTCTCAAATATGTCAGTACTTGGGCCTCGAAAATCGGATTGTAATTATTGACCGCCTTCACTTCAACTATCACCTTATGGCACACCTGCAAATCCAACCGCAATGGGGTTGCTAAAAGCTGTCCTTTATATACAAGCGGGACTTCCCGCTGGCGAACAACATCAAGACCACGGGTTGCCATCTCCCATGCAAGCGCCTCTTCATAGACACCTTCCAGCAGTCCGGGACCGCCAAGCCCCCGGTGAACTTCCACTGCCGCTGCAACGACATGTTTGCTTATCTCATTTTCATCCATTATTTCAAACCTCAACGCAAAGCCGCAAGTTTGCAAGGTCGCAAAGGATCCCAAGGAAAATAAATTGTTTTAGCTTAAGATTTTTAACTAAAACTGGTTGAGGCTCAACAAGCATTTGAATCCTCTGCGTCTTTGCGTCATTGCGCCCTTGCGTTACAGCTTCTAAGTTCCCCAACGGCGCTGGATGTAGCGTTCTCCGGCCTGGAAGAGCACCCGGTCAAACAACAGGCCGATGGCAACAATCACCAGCATGGCTGCCACTACCAGCGCCATGTCGTGCAGTTCTCGGCCGGACATCAGGGTAGAGCCGATCCCGGTCGTTCCGTAGAGCAGTTCCGCTGCCATCAGCGAGCGCCAGGCAAAAGACCACCCCAGTTTAGCCCCGGTAAGAAGTGCCGGCAATGATGCGGGCAGCAGAACATGACGGTAAAAAAGCCAGCCGCGTGCCCCCAGTACCCGTGAAGCACGAATGTACAGCGGCGGGATAGCCTTCACACCGTCCCGGACCGCCAGGGTAACCGACATGAACGATCCCATCACCACGACAAATAGCATGGCTGTTTCCGAAAGACCGAACCAGAGCACCGCCAGCGGCAGCCAGCAGATGCTCGGCAGCGCCTGGAGCCCGACGGCAAGGCTTCCCGCGGTATCGTCCAGCAGCCTGTTGCGTCCCAGCACCAGCCCCAAAGGGATACCGATGGCAAGCGACAGGCCATAGCCGACAAACAGCCGTTTCATGCTCGCCAGCACCCCTGCAGTGATAGTGCCGTCCTTCACTCCGCTTGCCAGAGTCTGCCAGACCAGCAGCGGCGGCGGAAGCAGGGTTTCGTCCCAGAAGGCCAGGAGACAGATCCCGTGCCAGATTCCAAGCAAGACGAGAAGAAACAGCAGGCAGGAGAAGCGCCGACGCCATACAGGGGATAGCGGGCAGGATTTGGCGGCCATACTCAGCACCCCTCCATGGAGATCATCGCTTCCCGGCGCAGGTCATCCCTGATGACAGCGGCAATCCGGACCACCGATACATCCTCCAGGAAGCGACCCCTCGGCAGGTCGACCGGATATTCGCGGCGGATGCCCCCGCCATGTGGCGACATGAGGATCACCCGGGTCCCGAGCCGTACCGCCTCCCGGACATTGTGTGTTACAAATACGATGGTCTTGCCGGTACGCTGCCAGATCCGCTCCAGCTCCTCGTGCAGC
>Ga0134124_10000552_pt1 | contig 31213 bp, 22 predicted proteins | sample KB304_FD_96880 | JGI IMG/M metagenome (GOLD analysis project Ga0134124, IMG submission 96880) | Terrestrial soil microbial communities without Nitrogen fertilizer from Kellogg Biological Station, Michigan, USA - KB3-0-4 | ecosystem: Environmental > Terrestrial > Soil > Unclassified ... | reverse complement strand
CGCGACGAAGGCCCTGACCGCTGCACTCAGTGCGCGCGGGATCGACAGCGCGCGCGTTCGCTCTTCGGCGGTGAGGTAGGCGTTGCGTGAGCTGAGCGCCAAGCCGTCCGTGTCGCGCAAGGTGGGAAAGCCGACGATTTCCACCGGGAGCAAGAGGTCACGCGTCATGCGTTCGATCACTTTGAGCTGTTGGTAGTCTTTGCGACCGAACACGGCCACGCATTCACCGCTGACGGCGAACAGCTTGCTCACGATCGTGGTCACGCCGTCGAAGTGATTCGGTCGGTGTGGGCCGCACAGCGCGGCGGTGAGCCCGCTCACTTGCACGCGCGTGCGCTCGCCCTGGGGATACATCTCGCTCGCTTCCGGCGCGAACACGTGGGACACGCCCGCTGCGCGGCACAGCTCGAGATCGCGCTCGAGATTGCGCGGGTAGCGCGCGAAGTCTTCGTTCGGGCCGAATTGCGTCGGATTGACGAAGATCGTCAACGCCACCTCGGCCGCGCGCGAACGCGCTTCGCTGACCAGCGACAGATGCCCCGCGTGCAGGGCGCCCATCGTCGGCACGAGCCCGAGCCGCTTGCCGGCGCTGCGCACGGCCTGCGCCGCAGCTCGAAACTCCGCCACGCTGCGATGCAACTCGAGCGTCATGGTTCCTCGCTGGCCGGGCCGTACCCGGGGGCGGGAGGACCAAGCACCGGCTTGGCGCCCGTTTCGAGAGGCGGATCTTTCTTCGGCTGCGCACCGAAGCTGTGCGCCGCGCTCGGGAAACTCCCGGCTCGCACTTCTGCCACGTAGCTCTGGGTGGCGCTCACGATCTGAGCGCCCAGCTCCGCGAAGTGTTTGACGAACTTGGGCTTCAAGCTCGGGTACATGCCGAGGAAATCATAGCAAACGAGCACTTGGCCATCGCACGCGGGCCCAGCCCCGATGCCGATCGTCGGGATCGAGATCGCCTCGGTGATGCGCTGTCCGAGGTCGCTCGGGATCCCCTCGAGTACGATCGCGTACGCCCCGGCATCGGCGATCGCGCGCGCGTCCGCGAGCACGCGATCGGCGTCGGCCTCGGCTTTGCCTTGGACGCGAAAGCCGCCCATGGCGTGCACGGATTGCGGCAAGAGCCCCACATGCCCCATCACCGGGATGCCGGCAGAGACCAGCGCACGCACGTGCCCGGCGAAGGGCTGCCCGCCCTCCAATTTGACCGCTTCGAAGCCGCCCGTTTTGAGCATCTGTCCCGCGCTCTCGAGCGCGCGCTCGACCGACACCTGGTAGCTCATGAACGGCATGTCGCCGACCACGTGTGCACGCCGCGCGGCGCGCGCGACGGCGCGGCCGTGATAGCAAATCTCTTCCAACGTCACCGGCAGCGTATTGGGCAGGCCCTGCACGACCATTCCGAGCGAATCACCGACCAAGAGCACGTCCGCGCCGCCGTCGTCGAGCAAGCGGGCCATGGTCGCGTCGTACGCGGTGAGCATCGCAATTTTCGGTCCGCCTTTTTTGCGCGCAGCGAGGGCGGGAGCGGTGATTTTGGCGTCGTTCATCGGGGTTCGGCGCGGAGCGTACCACCTGGCCGAAAGAGTGAAAGAACGCTAAACTCGGGTTCTTGGTGGCAGAGCCGGCACAGAGCGACTTTCGTAGCGCGTTCGCTGGCCTGGCCAAGCGAGTGCATCGCCGTCATGCGGGTCGCCTGGCCCTCACCGGCGCAAGTCTTGGTCTGTCACTCGGTGCGCTCGGGGCACTCGGCCTTTGGGCGCTGCGCTTCGGCGAATGGCGACCCGCGGCGGCCGGGCTGGGGGTGCTCGGTGCCGGAATCGGAGCCGCGCTCGCCAATCGCCGACGCTGGTCGGACAGTGACGTCGCGCTGTATCTCGACGCGCGGCTCGAGAGCCACGAAACCGTCACCACCGCGCTGGCCGCGCCAGCCACCCCCGAGCCAGCGCTCGCCCACGTGCTTTCACGCGCCCACCACGTGCTCGGCAACGCCGACCCAAAGCGGGTGAAACCCAAGCTGTGGTCGCGCTTGCATGCGTTGCTGCCCGCGGCGCTCGCGGGCATCGTCGCCATCAGCTGGTTGCCCCTGCCCCCTGCTCCGCCGCCTGCGCCGGTCGCTCCAGGTGCCGAGCGCGTCCAGCTCGAAAACCTGAAGGGGCTGGAACGAATCGAAGCGCTCGCGCACTTGCAGGGTCAAAATCCCGAGCAGGACGAGCGCTTGAAGAAACTCGCCGAGCAAGCCAAAAAACTGCGTGAAGCGCTGGCCAAGGGCGTGGAAAAACGCGAGGCGCTTTCGGAGATCGCCAAGCTGCGCGACGGCATCGCCGCCGAACGTCTGAAGCTGGGCGATCGCCAAAATCGGCCGGGGCTCGATGCAGCACTGCGCGCGTTCAGCAATCACCCCGCCTTGCGTGAAGCGCAGAAAGCGCTGGGCAACGGCGATCTGACCGCCTTCGATGACGAGATGCAAAAGCTCGCCAATCGCGCTGAGAGCAGCGATCGCAAGGCGGCAAAAGACGCCTTGGAAGAAGCCGAAAAGGAAGCGCGCGGCAAAGGAGCCAAGGGGCTCGCTGACGCGCTCGACGCGCAAAAACGGCTGTTCGAGCGCCGTGAGTCACACGCCGACGCGCTGCGCGAACTGGCACGGAGCATGAAGGGCAAACTGTCAGCCGAGGCGCTCGAGGATCTGAAAGAGTTCGGCAACTCCGGCAATTCCGAGGCCGAAAAACGCCTGGCCGAGGCCCTCGAACGCGCGCTCGAAGGGCTCACGCCAGAAGAGCGAAAACGCGTGGCCGAGCACATGCAGCAGCAGCTCGAGAGCGGAGGCGGCAACGCCTCGCCCATGACCAAGAAGCAGCTGGAAGAAATGGCCAAGCAGCTCGGCCGCAAAGACGGCATCGAGCAGCTCGAGAAACAGCTGAGAGAGCTGGCCAAGCCCGAGCCGAGCGACGACGCCAAGCGCGAGCAGGGCCTGGGTGACGCCGAACGCGGCGGTTCGGAAGCTCAACGCGGACTAGGCGCCGTGCCGATCCCGATGGACGGCGACGGCGCCCCCGGCGGGCAGTTGGACCCCTCCGGCAAGGGCGACCCGAGCGGCGCTGCGGGACCAGGCAGCAAGCACGACACCGGCACCGGCAATCACCCAGGCTCGACACCAGAAATTGCCGCGAAAGAGCTGCGCTCCAAAGCCGAGGCACGGCTTCAGGCCGGTGCGCCGATGCACGGCGCAACCCTCGGTCGCGCCCCAGCACGAGCGGGTCAAACCGCCAATCAGCTGGGGCTCGGCAGCGCGAGCTTGGGCGAGGCGCAAAAAACCGAAGTCGGTGCGGTCGATCACGCGGACATCCCCGAGGAATACCGAGAGCAGGTCGGACGCTACTTCGAGCCGTGATTGGGAGTATGCTGGGCTACGCCCGAGCTCGAAGCCCGATGACCGAACTGCCCGCGCCCTCGTTCGAAGCACGCCTCGCTCAAGCCCGTGAGGTGAGCGCGCGCCTGAAGCGCGCCCTCGCAAGCATCATCGTCGGACAAGACGCGGTGGTCGAGCAAGTGCTGTGGGGCTTGATTGCAGGCGGACACGTGCTCTTGGAGGGCAATCCGGGCCTGGGCAAAACGCTGCTCGTGCGCACGCTCGCCTCGTGTTTGGATCTGCGCTTTTCGCGCATTCAATTCACCCCCGATCTGATGCCGAGCGACGTCACCGGCACCAACGTACTGGTGATGGACGGCAGCGGTCAGGGCAGCCGAGGTCGCTTCGAATTGCACCGCGGTCCGATCTTTGGCCAGGTGGTGTTGGCGGATGAAATCAATCGCGCCACGCCAAAAACCCAAAGCGCGTTGCTCGAGGCGATGCAGGAGCATGCGGTGACCATCGCCGGCACGCGCCACGCTTTGGATGAGCCGTTTTTCGTGCTCGCCACCGAGAACCCGATCGAAATGGAGGGCACCTATCCGCTGCCTGAAGCGCAGCTCGATCGTTTCTTGCTGAAGATCTCGGTCCCAGCGCCCAATGAAGACGAGCTGACCGAGATTTTGACGCGCACCACGGGCAAACCGGCGTCGGAACCGGAGCGCGTGCTCACTCGCCAAGACGTGCGCGAGCTCCAGGCTCTGTGTCGTGAAGTGGCGGTGGCCGAACCGGTGCTGCGCTATGCGGCGCGCCTGGTCAATGCCAGCGCGCCCGACGCGAACGACGCGCCGGACTTGGTGCGGCGCTCGGTGCGCTACGGCGCGGGCGTGCGCGGCGCGCAATCGCTGGTGCTCGCCGCCAAAGCGGTCGCCCTGCTCGAAGGCCGCGCTCACGTGTCCTTCGCGGATTTGCAGCGCACCGCGGCGCCGGTCTTGCGCCACCGAATTTTGCTCAGCTTCGAGGGCGAAGCCGACGGCGTTTCGACCGACCAGATCGTGCGCGAACTCGTGGCGAGCGTTCAGACTCGCCCCGCGGCAGTCGAGCGCGCAGTGCAAGGGGTGTAGCTCGGTGCGAAAGTTCGCGGCGCTTGCGTGTTTGATTGCTGCCCTGTTGTCGCTGCTGCTCGGGGCGCGCTCCGCCAAAGCCGACAGTCAACTGAAGCTGGAGGCCGTGCCGGCGTTGGGCGCCAACAGTCCCTCGCTCGACGGCTGGGGTGAGGTCTATGTGCGGCTGGAGAATAGCGGTACGACGCAGCTGAGCGGTTTCGTCGAGCTGCGCTCCGTGCTCGGCGGCCGAGCTGCTTCGCGCACGCTATCGCGCGCGCCCTTTTCCATCGCGCCGAAGGGCCGGGTGAACCTGCTCCTGCCGAGCCACAACCTGCTCCGCGTCAGTGAGTCCAAAGTCGTTGCGGTCGACGCGCAGGGCGAAGCGTTGAGCGAGGGGCCATTGCCGCCGCTGCGGGCGCTCGATCCGCTGCTGTTCGACTTGCATACGCCGAGCCGTCTGGCCCCGGTGCTCAATACGCAGCCCGTGCCGACCGTGCGCCGGCGCAGCGGTAGCTATGGCTATGGCAGCTCGACGCTGTCGGTGACGACCCCGCAACTGAACGCCACCACCGGTGAGCTCGTCTTGCCGGACTTGGCGGCAGGCTACGCCAGCGCGACTTTGGTGTTGGCTTCCGGACGCACGATCTCCAGTTTGCCTCAGCCCGCGGTCGACGCCTTGTTCTCCTGGGTGCTCGCGGGCGGCGCCCTCGCGCTAGTCGTGGATCGCCCCGAAGACGTGCACAGCGCCTGGCTCGAAGCGTTGCTCGGTGGTCACGTGCAAAGTTGCGCCGCGGCGCGAAAGCTCTCACAGGCGACCCAGTTTGCAGTGCCCGTCGACAACACGGGCAAAGGATCGTTTGGCAGCGCGCCGCGCGTCACGCTCGAATCTGCCAAGCCCTCCGCCGAGCTTTCAGCCAGCTTCTTCGGTCTGACCGGCGCGAACTTGCGAGTGAGCCCCTGGGGTGAGAGCGCCAGCTACGGCCTCGGCGAGGTACATTTGCTGGCATTCAACCCGAACACCGAACTGGCGGCGGGCGATCCGTGGTTGAGGCTTTCGATGATTGATTTGGTGCGTCACGCGTGGGAACGAGCAAACGTGGTGGCCCTGCCCCACGGCCAATCCTCGCTCGACGATCCACGCGCGGAAAGCGTGCGGCGCGTACTCGATCCGAACGAAGGCACGCGCTGGACGGTGGTCGTCTCCACGTTGCTTTTGTTGATCTACGCGGCCTTGGCAGGCCCGCTCAATTTTTACCTGGCCCAACGCGCCGGTCGTCCTTTGCGCGCCCTGCTGTACTTGCCGGTCTGGGCAGCGCTCGCGCTCGCCGGCATCGTCCTACTCGGGATCTTGGGCAAGGGCGTGACGGGCCGCGCGCGGCACCTGACGCTGATCGAAGCCGGAGCCGGGATGGCGCGCGCCTCCGTCACCCGCTTTCGCGGCCTGTACGGCGCTCGCGCCGACGACCTGACCGTGCGCGCCGCGCGCGGCGGCGTGCTCGACGTGATGGGCGAAAGCGACGAAGTGTCGCGTGATTTGCTGGTCGATCGCGATGGGCTGCGGCTGGAGCGGCTGCGCGAAAAGCCCTGGCAAGTGCAAGTCGTCCGCGAGGACGCCTTCACCAACCTGGGCGCCGGGGTAACGCTCCTGCAAGCAGAAAACGGCGCGATCACCATCAAAAACCGCTGCGCGCGCGATCTTCTAGGGGTGATCGTCAGCGCACCCGGGCAGGGGCTGAGTTATTTCCCCAAGCTCGCCGACGGCGAAACCGTGAGCTTGCGGCAGGGCCGCTTGATTGGTCCCGCGCCGACCCGCTCCTCGTTCGGCACGCGCGGGCTGTCGGTCTCGAGTTTTCACGACCAAGTGGAAGAGCGCGCCAAGGGCGCGGGCGCCGCGTGGGAAGCCCTGGAGTTCTTGACCGGCGTCGATGCCGATTGGTGGCCCGACGACGTGCCGGTCCTGATCGCCGAGCTCGAAGGCGGCGAAGGCCGCACTCAGGATTCCGGGTTGCGACTGGATCTCGACCGCGTGTTCGTGCGCGTGGTCGGCTACGGAGGGGTGCCATGAGCGCGCAGGTTCCGGCCATTCGCGTGCGCCATTTGTGGCACCGCTTCGGCAACTTCGACGTCTTGCGTGATGTCAGCTTCGAGGTCGCGCAGGGCGAAATCTTCGGCTTCATCGGCCCCAACGGCGCTGGCAAGACGACCACGATTCGCGTCATGGCCACCCTGCTCGAGCCCCTGTCGGGCCGCGTGGAGGTGGACGGCATCGACGTCGCGCTCGAACCCGAACGAGTGCGACGCGTAATTGGCTACATGCCGGACCACGCGGGCGTGTACGAGCGCATCACCATCCGCGAGTTTCTGGAGTTTTTCGCGGACGCCTACGCGGTGCCGGATCGCTCGGTGGTCGCCACGGTGATCGAGCTGACCGAGCTCGGCAAGCTGCAAGACCGCTTGGTCGCCGACCTCAGCAAGGGCATGAAACAGCGCTTGCAGATCGCGCGCATTTTGCTGCACGACCCGAAAGTGCTGGTGCTCGACGAGCCCGCCTCGGATCTGGACCCACGCGCGCGCATCGAAGTCCGCGATCTGCTCTTGGAGCTTCGAGATCTGGGGAAGACCATCTTCCTTTCCAGCCACATCCTCACCGAGCTGAGCGACGTCTGCACCTCGATCGGCATCTTGGAGCGCGGTTCACTCGTCGTGGCAGGTCCGATCGGCGAAATTGCGGAGCGCCTCGCCGCCCGCAACGCACCGCTGGGTGACGACGGGCAGCGCATGGTTTTGCCCCCGCACGTCCCGTTTCAACCGGCCGCCGAGGCTGCTGCTTCGGCCGTGCTGGAGCCCGGCCACGTGGGTCCGAGGCTGGTCGAAACAGCGGGCGGCGTGGCGGTGCCCCCGAGTGCGCGTCGACGCTTGCGTCTGCGCGTGATCGGGGATTCGCGCCCGGTCGTGCCGCTGATCGCGGGCGGCGGCGGCGTGCTCGGCGTCGAGCCCGGCCCAGGTGGACAGCTGACCGTGCATTACACCGGTGACGAGCGCTTCGTGGCCGAAGTGGTTCGACATTTGGTTTCGCGCGGGGTCGGCATCGTGGGCGTCGAGCCGGAACGCAACGAGCTCGAGCGCATCTTCCTCGAAGTCACCAAAGGAGATCTGCAGTGACGACCGACGCGGCCTCGCCCAGCCTCCCACCGCCGCCGTCACGAACGCTGCCCCCCAGCGGGGTCAAGACGTTCTGGACGCGCGCGTTCGGCGAGCCCAATCCAGTGTGGATGCGTGAGCTGAAGCAAGCCGCGCGGCTGCAACGAACGCCGATCATCCTCTCGGTCGTCACGGGCATGATGACGCTCTTGATTTGCTCGGTCGGCGGCGTCGCGAGCACCACGGCCGAGCCGGCCAAAGTCGGTGTCGGGATCTTCCACACCTTCTTCTCGTTGGCCTACGCGGTCGTGACCTGGCTCGGCCCGGCAGTGGCCGCCAACACCATCGCCGGCGAACGCAGCGGTCGCACCTGGGAGGCATTGCAGCTTACTGGACTCGGTCCGCGGCGCATCGCGCGCGGCAAATTCCTGGCCGCGTACACGTATATTTCTCTATACATCGTGATGCTCGTGCCGGTCGGTGCGCTACCGTTCTTGTTCGGTGGGGTCACCGCCAGTGAGGTGCTGCTCGCGTTCCTAATTCTGTTCCTCCTGGCAGCCCTAGCCGTCGCGTTCGGACTCTCGGTCAGCGCCAAGTTCCAGAGCCCGGCTGCGGCCATCATCGTCACCTTGCTGGTCGCGTTGCCGGTGTCGCTCGCGGTCTATGGCGGCGCCGGAGTGGGATTCTCTTACGCCGCGCACGAACAGTGGCCAGGAGTGCCTGGCGGACCACCGGTCTGGCTACCAACCGCTTATGTGCGTGCCGACTTCGGCCTGCCCTATTTTGTGTTCTTGCTGTTGCTCCCCGCGCTGACCGCGCTCACTCCCGCCTGGCTGTTCTACGAGTCCGCTGTCGCCAACATGGGTTCGCCGAGTGACGATCGCTCGACCCGGCTCCGCGTCTGGTTCCTGACCACGATGCCCGCCCTGACGGCCTGTGTTTCGTTGGTCACCTGGCTTTCACGCGACGTCGCGTGGACTTACGCGGGCGGCACGCTGCTTTGGACCTTCGGCTGTTTCGGGGCATTTTTGTTCTCGAGCGAACCGCTCGGGCCGTCCCAACGCGTGCTCGCTGATTGGCAGCGACGCGGCACTTCGCCTCTCACTCGCAGCCTCGGCCCGGGTGTCCTGCGCGCCTGCATGCTGCTCTTGCTGCTCACCGGAGCTAGTCTGGTCGCCAACGCCGGCCTCGGCGTTCTGAAGGCGAAAACCAATGCCGATCGCGACGCGGTGCTGGCGTTTCACGGCTACGCGCTGGCCTTCTTTGGGTTCGTGGTCGGCTTTACGGCGTGGGCGCGTGCCCGCGCGACCAGCCCCGGCACCCCTCGCTTGCTGCTCGCCACGGCGCTGTTCTTCGCGTTCGTCGGTCCGTGGATTGCGATGGCCGTCGCTGGCCTGGTCACCAGCCAACACGATCGCGCCATGATCATGGCAAGCCCGTCGCCGAGCTTTGCAGTGACGATGGTCCAGGCGGCCTCGACCGCATCCCCGGACGCAGGGCTGATTTTGGCCACCGGCGCGGCTTGCGCCGCCGCCTGGGCGCTGATCGGCGTCGGCTTGTTCGCGGTGGCCGGAGTACGCGTTCGGGCACGGATCGCCGCCGAAGACAGCGCACGCGCCGCCCTTCTGCACGCCTTCGAAGAAGAAGAGGCAGCGCAAGCGCCGAGCGCGCCGGCCCCCGTCAGCGAGGCGTAACACTTGTCGGATCCACGCAGCCTGCTCGACCCCACCTTCGTTCGCGAACTGGAAGCGCTGCGCCGCCGGTTGGCAGTGACGGTGCAAAGCGGCGGTGCGGGCGAGCGCGCTTCGCGCCGCCGCGGAAGCTCCGCCGAGTTTCAGGATCACCGTCCGTATGCACCCGGGGACGACCTGCGGCGGGTCGACTGGGCTGCCTTCGCACGTACGGGAGAGCCGTTTTTGAAGCTCTTTCGCGCAGAAGAAGACAGCCTGCTGCGAATCATTCTGGACGCCTCGGGCTCGCTCGCTTTCGGCTCGCCACAAAAGTTCGAGGTCGCGCGGCGCGTCGCCGCGGCCATTGGCTATCTTGCACTCGCCAATGGCCAACGCGCGCAGGTCTTGACCGCGCGTCAGGGGGCGCAGGCCAGCCCCCGCGGCTTGGAACGAATCGGAGCACCTCGACGCGGCCGAGACGCCCTGGCGGCCCTGCTGCGCGACTTGAGCGAGCCCCAGGCAGGCGGCTCGGCGAACCTGGCCCGCGCCATCGAGCAGACACTGCAACAGGCGGCACGCCCAGGGCTATTGGTGGTGGTGAGCGACTTCTTGGACCCGGGAATGGTCACGAAGGCACTCGGGCACGCCAGCGCCCTTGGCCATCAAATCGCTCTGATTCAGGTGCTCTCTCGCGAAGAAGTCGAGCCCCACTTCGATGGCGACTTCGCGTTCGTCGACGCCGAGAGCGACGCTCAGGTCGAGCTCAGCATGGATGCCGCCGCAGTGGATGCCTACGTTGTGCGCTTGGCAGGCCTAATCGACGAACTGCGCGCTTGGTCGCGCAAGCACCGCGCTAGCTATGTCCGAATGACCAACGACGAAGCGTTGGAAGGCGCCGTGCGCCGCTTCGTCTCCCGAGCAGTCGACTGAGAAATCAGCTGATTTGAGCTGATTCGTGCTTCAGCGACCGCCACCCCAGAACCCAAAAAACCGAGCGAGCCACGAGCGCCACCGACTCCGCTGATGCGAGGGCGGTGGCGCTCGTGTTCACTCGGAACAAAATCACGCCTTTTTGGCGCGCTTCTTCTTGGCCTTCTTGGCAGGCTTGGCCATCGGCATGGCTTCGGGAGCCGCTGCCTTGGAGGCCTTCTTCTTGGCCTTCTTCTTGGCTTTCTTCTTCGCCTTCTTGGCGGGCGCGGCTACAGCCGGTGCGGGTGCAGCTTTCTTCGCGCTCTTCTTCTTCTTTTTGGCGGCCATTGATCCGTCCTCTTATTTTTAGATTGCGCAACACTTGCGAGCGCAATGACCAACACTTTGCAATCCATGTGCATGCGCCGTCAAGAAGCTCGTTGCAGATCGCGATTGATTGTTTGGCGATCGCACGCTCGCTCTCGCTCGCGATGCTCGCGTTCAACCCCCGCGCGTTAGTCGCTCAGCGTGTCATTCGGGACACGCTTCGCGGCCGTACACGATCGCGGTCGTGTGCAGGGGCTTGCCCCTGTACACTCGAAATCGATGGCTGATGCGAGCTCCGGGAGACAAGAAAGCGCACTCCGCAACGAAGCCTTGCGGGTCTATCGAAGGTACATGCTCGAGGTCGTCGAAGGCTTCACGCTGTGCCCTTGGGCGGCCGCCGCAAGGCGCGACGGCCATGTCGTAGAAGCCGTGATTTTGGCTGAAAATCAGGCTGATCCGCGACAATCGTTAACGCTTTTGGCAAGCTTGAAGGACCGGCTCGAGACCGATATCGCACTCTTCATCTATCCCGATCTCGAGCTCGACCGACTGGGCTTCGAGAGCTTCGTCCGGACGGTGCGCGAGCTGGACGCGGCACGCCACGAGGTCGGGACGATCCCGTTCGCGATGGCTGCCTTCCACCCGGACGCCCACCCCGATCCGAGTGAGCCAGAACGGCTGATCCCGTTCTTGCGCCGGACCCCCGATCCGACGATCCAGGTGGTGCGCCGTACGGCACTCGATCGCGTCCGCGGCAGCAGCCAGGAGGGAACCTCCTTCTTCGACCTGTCGAACCTCGGGACCCTGCCATTACCGCAAAAGGAGCCTGTTTCCCTACGTCAGCGCATCGCTCAGGCCAACCTCGACACCGCTCTCGAAGTGGGTCTCGACTCCCTGGAAGCGCTGTTTCAGGACATCCGCCGCGACCGAGACGAGAGCTACGCGCGCGTCCGGCGCGAGGCCGGCGGGCAAGCGGGCTGAGCGGGCCGAGCGTCAGAGAAGACCCAGCGTGAGGCGCCGCTAGCTAGGCGGGGCTTGTCCCTCTATCGTGTCCCCCGCATGCTTTCGCGAGTGCCCTTCGAGCTCAAAGCACCCGGCGGGCTGTGGCTCCTGGGCTTGCTCGCGCCGCTGCTGGTCTTGTACGTGCTCAAGATTCGGCGGCAGCGCGTGGTCGTCTCGTCGACCTGGCTGTGGGCCGCGGCAGCTCGCGATCTGGCGGCGAAAAGCCCGTTCAAGCGGCTCGTCGCCCAAGTGCCCCTCTTGCTCGAGTTGCTCGCCCTGTGCTTGCTCGCCCTAGCGCTCGCGCGCCCCGCCTCGCGCGCCGGGCATATCGCCGGAGAGCACATCGCCCTCGTCCTCGATACCAGCGCGTCGATGGGGGCCCTCGAACCCGACGGCCGTTCACGACTGGCGCACGCCCGAGACGCTGCCTCGGCGGTGATTGCCGCCCTGGCGCCAGGCGCTCAGGCGGTGGTCGTCGAAGCCGGCCGCGACGCCCACGTGGTCTCCCCCATGGACAGCGACCGCCGACGCCTAGAGGCGTCCTTGGCGAAGCTGGAAGTGTCGGACGCCGAGGGCCGCATGACGCAGGCGATTGCCGCCGCCAGCAGCCAACTGCGGCCCTTCGAGCGAAATGCGCGCCTGGTCGTCGTCAGCGACGGTGCGCTCGCCGATCGAGACGCTTTTGCCTCCAGCAACCTGCCGCTCGAATTGGTGCGAGTCGGCAATCCGGTCGACAACGCGGCCATCGTCCGTCTCGACGTCGCCAGCGGCGAAGACCCGAGCACTCACCGCGAGCGAGTCCAGGCGTTCGCGATGGTGCAGAACTTCGGGCTGAAACCGCGCAGCCTGTACGTCACCCTGAGCATGCGGAACGTCGTGCAGCCGCTGGCATCGCGGCGCATCGACCTCGGCCCGGGCGAACGCTCGCCCGTGGTGCTCGGCTTCGAACCCGCGCGGGGCGACGTCGGCGCCGGCCTAATCGTCGAGCTTTCTCCACACGACGCGTTGCTCAGTGATGACCGCGCCTATGGCCGCGTGCCCAGCGGCGAGAAGATCACGGTGGTGATGGCTCCGCCGCAGAGCAGCCCGTGGGTCGCGCGCGCTCTGGCCTCCGACCCCAACGTCGAGCTGCTCGGAAGCTCGCTCGCGGGCCTGGCAAGCGCCGGCGTCCCCGGGGACGCCCTGGTCGTATTGAGTGGGGCCTGTCCGGCCAACGTCCCTGGTGGCGATGTCCTGATCCTCGACCCTCCCCCTGGCCCGTGCGGCACCGCGCTGGTCGGTGCAAAACTGGAATCACCGCTGCTCACCTCCTGGGCCGAAGTCGACCCGCGGCTGCGCTTTCTCTCGCTCGACGGCGTCGATTTGCGAGCTGCACATCGACTAGAAGCCGACACCCCGCAAGCCGCGCTGGTTCAAAGCCGAGACGGCACGCTGATTGCGGATGCCTCGACTCCAGGCCGCAGCGTCACCGTGGTCGGTTTCGACGTCGGCGAGAGCAACTGGCCACTGAAAGCCTCCTTCGTGCTCTTCATGCGCAACGTGGTGGAGCTGGCCAGAAGCCACCGGGTGCGCTCTGCCACGGCGCCGGGTCGAGTCGGCGAGCCCTACAGCTTGCGGGTGCCGACCGACGTCGGCGAAGTCGAATTGGAGAGCCCGGGTGGAGGTCGTCAGAAGCTCTCGGCGCGCGACGGCCTGTGTGTCGTGCCGACCCTGCCGCGCGCGGGTTTCTACTTCGCGAGCTACGCGGGAAAGAGCCCAGGGAGCGCGCTCTTTGCGGCCAATTTGAGCAGCGAGCGCGAGAGCGATTTGCGGCCGCGCGAGCTGCCGACCCGGTTGGGGCAGCCCCTGCCCGCGCGTACGGCGGCCGAGCTTTCGTCGGCCGTGACCGACTGGTCCTGGCTGCTCGCGGCTCTGGCATTGCTGCTGATCGCGTCGGACGTGTGGTGGGTGACCCGCAAGCCTCGGCTGCCGTCGCTCGCGCTGGCCTCGCCGCTCCCCCCCGATCGAGTCGCAGAGCGCGCCGGCGAGGCGGCCCGGTGAGGGCGCTGCGCCATACGCTGCGCGCGTTGGCCGCGCTGCCCGTCGTGCTCGTGGCCCTGGGCCGCTTGCCCGGGTTTTACCTGCCCTATTTGCGTTTCGAGCGGCCGCTCGCGGCGCTGCCCGCAGCGGCAGTGGTCTGGTTCATTCTGGCCCGCTTGGCGCGCTTGTCGGCGAGGCAGCATCGGGTGCGTCGCGCGCTGCAAACCGTGCTGCTCGGGGGCGCCGCTCTAGGCGCGGCCTACGCGCTGATCGGCATCGAACTCGGCCGTCACTTGGATCGAATGGCCGTGATCGTGGCCATCGATCGCAGTCGCAGTATCGATCTCGTGCCCGGCGCGGACGCCCGCGTGGCCAGCGAGCTGCGCGTGGCCGAACTCGGCATGCGCGAGCACGACCGGATCGGCACGATCGCCTTCGGTGCCAGCGCAGCCGTCGAAGATCCGCTGCGCGAACACTCGGTGTTGCCGGCGCCACAGCGGGCCGAAATCGGCCGGGATGGTACGGACATCGGAGCCGCCCTGCGTCGCGCGCTGGGTGAAGTCCCGGTCGACGCGGCGGCGCGAATCGTCATCTTGAGTGACGGCGTGGCGACTCGAGGCGACACGCTGAGCGCGGCTGCAGCGGCCGTCGCCGCGGGCGTCGCGGTCGACGTCGTACCGCTCGATCAAGCCAAAGTTCCGGACGTGCGCATCGCGTCGGTCCGCACCGCGCCGCGTGCGAACGCCGGGGAGGCGCTCGATTTGCGCGTCGTCACCGAGTCCACTTCGGCCGCAGAGGTCGAGCTGCGAGTGTTCCGTGACGGCCAACTGATCCGCAAAGGACAAGCCAAAATCAGCGCTGGCGAGGACGTGCTGCACTTGCGCGAAGTCGCCGGTGATGCCGGCTTTCACCGCTACGACGTCGAGATCAGCGCCCTCGACGCCCAGCTCGACCAAGCCCACGAGGACAACGCAGGCTCGGCCTTCGTGCGCGTGCGCGGTGAAGCGTTCGCCCTGATTTTGGAGCGCGATCCGCCGCTCGCCAAGGGCTTGCAGCACTCGCTCGAGGGCGCCGCGTTCAAGGTCCAAGTGGCTGGGCTGAGCGGCATCCCCGCCGATCTCGCCGGTTTTGCGGCCTACGATTTGGTCGTCTTGAGCGACATCTCGGCCAGTGAGCTTTCGGCCTCTCAGCTCGCGGCGCTCTCGTCTTATGTGCGCGATCTGGGCGGCGGTCTATTGCTCATGGGCGGCGATCATTCGCTCGGCCCCGGCGGCTTCGGAAAAACACCGGTCGAAGACGTGAGCCCGGTCTCGTTCGATCTCAAGCAAGAACGCCGCCGGGCGAGCCTGGCGGAGGTGATCGCGGTCGACTATTCCGGTTCGATGGCGCTCAGCGCCGGCTCCAACACCAAACTGGAGCTCGCGAACGAAGCGGCCGTACGCAGCGCCGAGTTGCTCGGCGCGGGCGACCGCTTGGGCGTGATGCACGTCGATACGGCCGTGAACTGGACCGTGCCGCTCGGCCCGGTCCTGGACAAGGCCAAGATCGCCAGCGCAATCCGCGCGGTCGGCCCCGGCGGCGGCGGGATCTACGTGGATTTAGCGCTCGAAACCGGCTTCAAGGCGCTCGCCAAGGAGCACGTACAACTCAAACACCTGCTGCTCTTTTCCGACGGCAACGACGCGGAGGAGCGAAGCAACGCCTTCGCCCTGGTCAGCTCCGGCAAAGCGCGCGGCATCACCACGAGCGTGGTCGCGCTGGGCAAGGGTTCGGACGTTTCGGCGCTCGAGCACATGAGCAAACTCGGTGACGGCCGCTTCTATTTGATCGAAGACGCCAGTCGCTTGCCGGCGGTGTTTGCTCAGGAGACCATCCTGGCAGCGCGCAGTTCGATCAACGAGCTGATGTTCCGACCGCAGTTGGCGAGCCCAGGGCCGGCCACGCGCGGCATCGACTTTACGGCCGCTCCTCCGCTCAAGGGCTACGTCGTGACCTTGCCCAAGGGCCGCGCACAAGTTCACCTGAGCGGCCCCGAGGGAGATCCAATCCTCGCCACCTGGTCCGCGGGGATCGGCCGTTCGGCAGTATTCAGCAGTGACTACAAGGACCGCTGGGGCGTAGCCTGGACGGGCTGGGACGGCGCCGACCGCCTGTTCGGACAACTGGGAAGGGATCTCTCGCGACGCGCCGACAACCCACGCGTGCGCGTCGAAGCCGACACCTTGGGCGGCGAGCTGCGCCTGCGCGCGAGCGTGCTCGATGAGCACGGGCACGCCGAAAACTTCCGGCGCATCGAAGTGCGCGTGGCAGGCCCGGATGGCTTTTCGGCCACGGTGCCGCTGGAAGCCGCCGGCGCGGGCTCTTACGCTGGCAGCTTGCCGCTGTCGCGCCCCGGCGCATACGTCGCGACCGCCGTCGACGAGCTGAGCAATGAAGCGCTGGGCACGACCGCCGCCGCCTTGTCCGCCGGTGAAGAACTCCGCCCGTCGGGCAGTGATCGCGGACTGCTTCGCCAAATCACGCGCGTGACGGGCGGCAAAGTGCGAGATACTTTGGCCGGCATTTTTTCCGATCGCGACGCCCTGCGCTTCGCGTATCAAAACCTGAGTCGATGGTTGGTCGTGCTGTGTGCCGGTTGTTTGCTCTTGGGCGTCGCCAGCCGTCGCTTGGCAGTGCCCGACTTCATGCTCAGCGCGTCGAGCACCCTCTTCGGCTGGTTTTCCGCCTTGAAGACCCGCAAACGCAGCGGCCCGCGCGCGGCGAAACCCGCCTCGCAGCCGAGTCTGGAAGCCCTCCGTCAAGCCAAAGTGCGCAGCGAGGTCACGCGCCCAGCGCCGACGGCAGCGCTGACCGAAACGCCACATTTCGCGCGCCCCTCGCAACCCCCACCCCTGCCCGGAGCGCCGTCCCCCGTCGTCGGGCGAACCAGCGCCCCACCGAGCGCTCCCCGCTCCAACCGACCCGCGGCACGCACGGCGACCGCGGCCGAGATTTTACTCTCGCGCCGGCGCGGGAGAAAATCATGATTTCTTGGCGTGCGCTGGTATTCGTCAGCCTGTCACTGATTTCGGGTGGCTGCGCGCAGCCGAAGTCCGCGCCGAGCGCGCCGCCGGCTCGAAAGCGCATCGTCAGCTCACCGAGCAGCATCGCCTTCGTATCGAGCGATCGCGAACGGTCCGGTCTGAGCGGCGAGATCCGCTTCGGCGGTCCGCTGGGCCGGAGCGCGCTGTACTTGAAATTCCCGACCGAGTGGCGCGCGCTGGGCACTCCGCGCCAGGCGTTCCTCACCCTCTCGCCGCGCGAAGGCAGCGCCGTCAGCGACTCACCGGTCACGCTCGAAGCCTGGCGCATCAACGCTGACTGGCAGCCCCATCAGCTGCGGCACTGGTCCGCCAAGCCGAGCCTCGCCCCGCCCTACGCTCGGGCGAGCGTGACGTCCTCACCCGCACGCGAGCTGCGCATCGACGTCAGCGAACTGGTCCGCTTCGCCGCGGAGAACCCCGAGCGCGACTTCGGAATCGCCGTCATCGCCAGCGGCAGTGACGGCCCCGGCGCCACGTTCAGCTCCGGTTTCGCCGGCGGCGTCGCACCTCACCTCGAGCTCTACCTGCACTGAGGTCGGGCGTGCTGCCGTTTCGCGTCGCGCATTCGTTCTGGTTGGTTCGCGCTGCGCTCCTGCGCGGGTTGGGCCTGATCTACGCATCCGCGTTTTTGATCTTGGTGCGTCAGGGACGCGCGCTGATCGGCGCCGATGGGATCTTGCCCGCGACGCGCTACTTGGAGCGAGTGGGCGCCGTATTCCAGTCCCGCTCCGCGGGGTTTTGGAAGCTACCGAGCCTGTTCTGGCTGTCATCGAGCGACGCCTGGCTACAAGGCTGCGCTTGGCTAGGCCTGCTCGGCGCGCTCGCGATGCTCGCCGGCTTTTCGAACGCGCCGCTGCTCGCACTGCTTTGGGCGCTGTACCTGTCGTTTTCCCACGTCGGGCAAATCTTCTACGGCTACGGCTGGGATTCGCTGCTGTGCGAAGCCGGGTTCCTCGCCATCTTCCTCGCGCCGGCGATCCGGCCACGTGAGTTCGATCCGCGCTCGCCACCGTCTTTGATCGTGGTGGTGCTGTTTCGCTGGCTGTCGTTTCGAATCATGTTCGGCGCCGGATTGATCAAGCTGCGCGGCGACGAGTGTTGGCGGAACCTCACCTGCCTCGCCTACCACTACGAGACGCAGCCCAACCCCGGTCCGCTCAGTCCGTTGTTTCACGCGGCACCGCTCTGGTTCCACGAACTCGGCACGCTCTTCAACCATTTGGTCGAAGTGATCGCACCGTTCGGCGTGTTCGGCCCGCGCCCGGCGCGACTCGTCGCCGGCAGCCTGATCCTCGTTTTTCAAACGATCTTGATCCTCAGCGGCAATCTCTCGTTCTTGAATTGGCTGACGCTGATCATCGCGCTCGCCTGCTTCGACGACCAAGCGCTACAGCGCGTTCTCCCGCAGAAATGGCGCAGACGTGCGGAAACCCGCGCGTCGTCCCTGTCGCAAGCGTGCCCATCACGCAGGCGGCGCGCCATGAGCATCGCACTCGCGCTCGTGATCGGACTGCTCAGCCTGAACCCAATCACGAACCTGCTCTCCCCGCGCCAAGCGATGAACGCTTCCTTCGATCCGTTCAACCTAGTCAACACGTATGGCGCGTTCGGCAGCGTGAGCCGCGAACGTTATGAAGTGATCCTCGAAGGCACGAGTGCGGCCACGCTCGATGAACACACCTCCTGGAAAGAATACGAGCTGCCCTGCAAACCGGGCCGGGTGGATCGCGCCCCGTGTTGGATCACGCCGTACCACTATCGGCTTGACTGGCAGTTGTGGTTCGTCCCTCTCTCTCCCGACTACCAACGCCGCTGGTTTCTCTCACTCACCCACAAGCTCTTGCAAGGTAACCGTGGGGTGCTGGCGCTGTTCGCCGAAAATCCGTTCCCCGCGCAGCCACCACGCTTCATCCGGGCCTCGTTCTACCGCTACGAGTTTGCCCCGCTTGGCAGCCACGACACTTGGCGCCGCTCGCGCGCGGGCCAATACTTGCCGCCCGTTTCGCTCCAAGATCCGGAATTCGCGGACGCCCTGCGTGCCGGCGGACTGTCGGATTGAGCTCGAGGGAGGGGCACCGCCGGCAAATCGCTTTCGGCGAACCCAGGACCGAGCGGCTCTGAGGGCTGTAATTTTCTGGGTTTGGTGTCCAGACTCTCGCGCAACTGGTTGGTGCCCCAAGGACTTTACGGTACGACAGAACTTCAACCATGACGCTCGAGCGCCGCACGCGTCCGCCGCAGGTGCCCCCTTCCCCAAACCAATCCCCGACGTTACCGCATTTTGCGGCGGTCGTTGCGCCCAGCCCGGCACCACGCGTCGAGGTCAGCATCGAACGTGAGGCAGGTCAGCCACGCTCACTGACTGCCGCCTACGATGGTGTGTTCGTGCGGGTGGGCTCGCATCCGAGCAACGACGTCGTGTTGGCCGATCCCACCGTGTCGCGTTTCCATTTGGCGGTCGAGCGCGGTGGTTCATGTTGGCACATCCGTGATCAGGGCTCGCGGAACGGGACGCGTATCGGCGGCGTGGTCGTTCGCGACGCGGACTTGCCGACCAGCGGCTGCACGCTCGAAATCGGCGATTCTACCGTGCGGATTCGAGAGGTTGGGTCTACTCGTTTCGATGATTTGTCTGCCAGCACGAACCTCGGCGGCTTGCACGGCAAGTCGCCCGCCATGCGCCGACTGTTCGCGCTGATCGAGCGCGTGGCGCAGAGTGATTCCACGGTGTTGATCGAGGGCGAGAGCGGCTCGGGCAAGGAGCTCGTGGCCACCGAAATCGTGCGCCGCGGATCGCGCGCGGACAAGCCGTTCGTGATCGTGGATTGCGGAGCGATTTCGCCGAGCTTGTTCGAAAGCATCTTGTTCGGGCATTGCCGCGGGGCGTTCACCGGCGCGGATCGCGACCGCGTTGGGAGCATCGAGGCGGCCTCGGGCGGCACGCTATTTTTGGACGAAATCGGCGAGATGCCGCTCGAATTGCAGCCCAAGTTGCTGAGAGCTCTGCAATCACGCGAGATCTGCCGTGTCGGAGAAACCAAATCGCGCCCCGTCAACGTGAGAATTCTGGCAGCGACCAACCGGCGCCTGGAACGCGAGGTGAATCGCGGTAGCTTTCGCGAAGATCTTTTCTTTCGACTCGCGGTGATCACGGTGCGTGTCCCACCACTGCGCGAGCGATTGGAAGATCTCGAGCTGCTCGTCCCTGCGCTGCTCGAGTCACTCGGCGTCCCGCGCTCGTCTGCCCTGTTCGACGCAGTCGCGATGGCAAGACTCGCCGCGCACGATTGGCCAGGCAACGTTCGTGAGCTCAGAAATTTCGTCGAGCGCGCGGTGGTGCTCGACACCACCGCGGGCTCCATGGGTGCCAGCGGCGCGCCCGCCGATGAAGGCGATAGTCGCGTGGTCGCCGAGGTCGATCTGGGTGTGCCGCTCAGGCAGGCCAAAGAGAACCTGATCGCGGCCTTCGAACAGAAGTACCTTGCCCGGCTACTCGAGTGGTCGAATGGCAACGTGAGCCGCGCGGCGCGCCGGGCCGCAATGGACCGCATCAATTTGCACCGCCTGATTCAACGCTACGGCTTGCGCTCGTCGCGCTCGATCAAAGACTGAGGCATGACCGACGGTCGCCTGGCCTCAGCAGCCAGGTGTTGCATCGGTACATCACTCGTTGCAGCGAGCCATCAGTTCGGCCCTGCAAATGGCCGATTTTGTAGGACCGGGTGCGCGGCACGCCGCATGCACAGGCCGGGACTCAATCGGGAGTCAACCAATGAAGCGGCATCGTATTTTGTTCTGGACGGGGGCAGGCTGTTTGGCCTGGGGACTCATGGGCTGCTCGGTCGGCGGCGTAAACACCGGCGAGGGAGCGCCGAAGGAAAGCTCGCCGAGCCCCGTGAGCGGAGAGCTGCGCGACGCGCCAATACCATCGACCTTCACGTTTGCGACGACACGCGGCGTGACGCTCACGCTCAGCGCCGACCGCTCTCTCTTCAGAGCACGAGACGTCGCCGGCATCGAGGTGACGAACTCCGCTCACGCGCTGCTATTTCAAGGCCCGATTCACGTAGGGCGTTCGCTGGTGGTGCCACTATCCGTCCCGACCAAGGACAACGCGATCAACGTCACATTCCGCACCAATGGCGTCGAACTGACGCGCTCGGTCGTCATCGTCGGTGACCAGGCCTCCCAGATCTTGATGTGAGCCAAATCGTGATGAACATCAAACATAGAATCGCCTTCAAGCTCCTCGCCCCGCTGCTCGCCGCGGGGGCGCTGCTCGTGCCCGCTTCCTCCCGCGCAGCCGACCTGGACGCCGATGGGATCAGCGACGACGCGGATGGCGTGCCGTGTGACCCGCGCGCCTCGAGCGTCGCGTTTGCGCCCGCCAAAGACCAACAAGGATCGTTGGTCTTCGAGGATCTATGGCCGGCCAAGGGCGACCTCGACTTCAACGACGTGGCGCTCAGCTACAACTACATTTTCTTCCTGGACGACGCGGGTCGGGTCTCGTCGATACAAGCGTCGATCAACCTGCTCGCGGCCGGCGGCGCGATCGCGAACTCGGTTCGCTTACATCTGCCGGTGGCGGCGGATGCAGCGGGCACGATCCAGTTGAACGGCTCCGATGGCGTCAGCCACGCTATCGCTCCCGAAGCGAACGAACATGAACTCGTCCTCTCGTTGATCCCGGACATACACGCTGCGATGGGTGACACGAAGAGCAACAGCATGACGGACAAGCGCTCCGTGCCCGCTGTGCCTTTGAATTTGTACATCAAGTTCGAAAATCCGATCTCGATCGACCTCGCCCAGGCGCCATTCGACCTGTACATCGAGCGTGTCGACGAACCCGGGCACCAGATCCATCAAGTCGCTTACGCCGGAACGGACACGATGGATGCCTCGCTGTTCGGCAGTGCGGACGACGGTTCGACCCAGAACCGCCATTTCGTCGACGTGAACGGCTTGCCGTTCGCGCTTTCGGTGCCCGCGACCTTCAAATGGCCGCTGGAACAGACGTCGATCTCGACCGCCTACCCGGACATCACCCCTTGGGCGTCGTCAGGCGGTGCCGTGCACGCCGACTGGTATGAAAGCCACGTCGACGCAGCCTCGGTCTGGACCGGAGGCGCGGACGGCTCGCCGCCACCGGTCGGTGTCGTGCTCGGCCCAACCGACCCATCCGAAGATGTGCAATGCGCGCCTTGGAAGGGTACGGTGCAGTTTGGTGAGGCACCAAATCTGTTCCCCTACGGCACAGCGACCGACCCATCGGGCAACGTGATCGTCACCGGGCAGATCCAGGTGGACAGCGATCGAGTGGCCTTCGTCACCAAGTACGACTCACACAAGAAGGCGCTCTGGAACAAGACGCTCGCGGGTTCGACTTCCTTCACCCCCTACAAAGACGCCGAGGCCTTTGGCATCGTCACCGACTCCGAAAGCAATATTTACGTGGTCGGCGACGTGTTGGGCTCAATCGCCGGCGAAGAGTACAACCAGGTAAACGCTTACAACTACATCCGCGACCCGTACGTCGCCAAGCTCGACCCAGCGGGAAACGTGGTTTGGGTAAGCCATATCTGGTTCGATTCCGTGAGGCCCACGGCTTGGGGCATTACCATCGCACCGAACGGGACGATCGACGTCGTGGGCGACATCAACATCAATACCGGGTTCATCGCGCAACTGGACTCAGCCGGCCAGGTGCTCTCGACCAAGCAGATTCAGCTGCAAAATGGCTCGGCCATGGGCATTGCCACCGACGCTAGCGGAAACATGTACGTCAATGGCTACTCGAGGCAATCGAACGGCAACTACGGAAGGCTGGTCGCCAAATACACGCCAACGGGCAGCTTGCTCTGGAGCCACGTCGACAACAACAGCATCTACAGTCTCTCGCAACTAGGGCAAATGGCTGTGGATAGCCAAGGGAACGCCTTTGTCTCTGGCTTGCGGCAGTCAGGGCAAGCTTGCTACTCGAGCTGCTACTCTTGTGGCTTCAACTCCGTGTGCTGCTCGAACTACTGCTACGCGACCTACGACGCACCCATGTGGAAGATCGACAGCAATGGGCAGCAGCGCTGGGTAACGACCGTGGGCAATAATAGTTACGCTTACGCCACTGCCCTCGATGCAAGTGGCAACCCGTACTACGCGGGCTACACGTCCGGCAGTCTACAGGGGCAACCACTGCACGGCGCTTACAACGACTTCGTGACCAAGGTGAATCCGAACACCGGCGCCATCGCGTGGCTGCGTGAATCGGGCACGGACGTCATGCAGGCAGTCAGCATCGCAACCGATCCATCCGGCTCCGTGTTCGTCTCGGGGCTCACGAACACCGCCTCCGATGGGAGCTTCTTGACCTACCCCCAGGTCTACATCTCGAAGTACGACTCGAACGGCACCAAGCAATAGCCGAAGCACGGAAAGCGCTCGCCGTCTCGAGTGAGACGGCGAGCACGCGTTTTGTCTCTCACAGAACGCGATGCATGAAGCCGTGCGTGTCCGGTGCGCTGCCATGCTGAATGGCGAGCAGCGCGTCGCGCAGGCGCTGGGCGACCGGCCCAGTCTGGCCGCCGTTGACGAGCCAGCTGCCGCCGTCGAATTTGACTTCACCCACAGGGGTAATCACGGCGGCGGTGCCGCAGGCGAACACCTCGGTCAGGATGCCGCTCTTCAGGTCGCGATCCCAATCATCGATGCTGATCGTGGCTTCTTCACTGGTGTAGCCGAGATCTGCGGCGATCGTCAGTAGGCTGTCGCGGGTGATGCCGGGCAGCAGAGTGCCCGTCAGCTTGGGCGTCACGAGGCGTGACGATTCGCCGTCTTTGTAGACGAAGAACAAATTCATGCCGCCCATCTCTTCGACGAAGCGCTTGTGCACTGAGTCGAGCCAGACCACTTGTTGGCAACCGGCTTCGAGCGCTTGCTGTTGCGCGATCAAACTGGCGGCGTAGTTGCCGGCGCACTTGGCTTCCCCCGTGCCGCCTGGGGCCGCGCGCACGTACTCTTTGCTCAACCAGACCGTGAGCGGCTTCACCCCCTGAGGGAAGTAGGCGCCGGAGGGCGAGCCGAACAGCAAGAACAGGTATTCCTTCGCCGGGCGGACACCGAGCGCCGCTTCGGTCGCGATCATCAGTGGGCGCAGGTACAGGCTTTCACCGGGGTTCGGCGGCACCCAATCACGCTCTTGGCGAATCAACAGATCCGCGGCCTCGACGAAGCGTTCCACGGGCAACGCAGGCATCGCCAAGCGCGCGGCGGAATTGTTGAAACGCTGCCCGTTGGCGGCTGGGCGAAACGTCGAGATCCCTCCATCCGGCTGGCGATAGGCCTTGAAGCCTTCGAAGATCGCTTGGCCGTAGTGGAGCACGGACGCCGCCGGATCGAGCGAGATCGGCGCGTACGGCGAGAGTCGCCCTTTGCCCCAACCGTCCGGGGCACGGTAAGGGATGGTGACCATGTGCTCGGTAAACAGGCGCCCAAAGCCGAGATCTTTCATCAGCTTTGCGCGCTCGGCGGCCGGCAGCGGGGAGGAAGTTGGCTCGAGCTCGAAGCCAGGATCGGACGACATGGGAGCTATCTTTGGGATACCACAGAAGCTACCCTGCGACAGCAGATGACGCGCGCCATTCGCTTCACTCGAACCGGCGGTCCAGAAGTCCTCGAACTCGAGGACATTGCACTCCCGGAGCTGAAGGACGGGGAAGCCCTGGTTCGTCACAGCGCGGTCGGCGTGAACTTCATCGATACGTATCACCGGAGTGGGCTGTACCCGCTGCCTCTGCCGTCAGGACTGGGCTCGGAGGCGGCGGGCGTCGTGGAACAAGTGGGGCCCGGGGTGACCTGCATTCGCGTCGGCGAACGGGTGGCCTACGCCGGAGCCGGCGCGCCGGCCGCCTATTCCGAGGCGCGCGTGGCGCCGGCGGACAGGCTCGTGCCCCTGCCCGACGATGTTTCCGATGATGTCGCAGCCGCCGCGCTGCTGAAGGGCATGACGGCGGAGTTTTTGATCCACCGCACGTTCCCGGTGGCGTCCGGTCAGACCGTTTTGTTCCACGCCGCGGCGGGTGGCGTCGGACTGATTGCGTGCCAGTGGCTGCACAAGCTCGGCGCCCGCGTGCTTGGCACGGTCGGCTCGGACGCCAAGCGCGAGCTCGCGCTGGCCCACGGCTGCGACCAGGTGATCGTGCTCGACCGCGAGAATTTCCCGGAGCGCGTGCGCGAGCTGACCAGTGGCCGCGGTGTGCCGGTCGTGTTCGATTCGATCGGCAAGAGCACGTTCCTGGGCTCGCTCAGCTGCCTCGAACCGCGCGGCATGATGGTCAGCTTCGGCAACGCTTCGGGCAAGCCCGAGCCGTTCGACCTCGCGCTGCTGGCGCAAAAGGGCTCGTTGTACGTGACGCGGCCGACCTTGTTCAGTTACGTCGCGACGCGCGAGGCCCTGCTGTCCAGTGCCAGCTCGCTGTTCCAAGCCATTCGCGAAGGTCTGAAGATCGAAATCGGGCAACGCTTTCCGCTCGCTGAAGCCCAGGCCGCGCATCGCGCGCTCGAGAGCCGGCGCACCATGGGCAGCACCTTGCTCGAGCTGTAGTCATGCGCACCAAGCCGTATGCGACCGCCATCGCGCTGTTCGACGAAGTCGAGCTACTGGACGTGACCGGACCCATGAGCGTGCTCTCCGGGGCCGGCCGGCAATGGAATTTTCAGCCATTCAAGATCGATTTGGTCGCCAAGCGCACCGGTCCGGTGGTCACGCGCAGCTCGCTTGCGCTGCACGCCACTCACGACCTCGAAACGCACGCGAACACGGAGTGCTTAATCATCCCCGGGGGTTATGGCACACGCCACGCCGCAGACGACGCGGAATTTTTGGCCTGGCTGTCGCGCGCCGCAGCCGCCGCGCAGCTGGTCGCCGCGATCGGCAGCGGGGTGTGGCTCCTTTCTCAGGCTGGACTGCTCGACGACGAGGAGGTCGCCGCCAGCCCGGAGCTTTCGAACCAGCTCGCGTCCTCGTCACCCAACTTGCGGATCAACACACGCGACGGGCTAGCCATTTCAGGCAAATTCCTGACCGCGAGCAAGAGCGCGCTGGGGCTCGACTTGAGCTGCGAAATCGTGGCTCGCTGCTTCGGCCAAAAGCTGGCTTCGACGCTATCGGCACAGCTCGGCATCGACTGGCGCGGAGAGCTCGGCGCGCTCGATATCGTGCCTGGCCCGCTGCTGGTCAAATGACGGCTTCGCCGCTCGCTACCCCGTGCCCGCGCCCGTTACTCGTCGCACACCAGCAGGCTGAGCTCGGCAGCGGTGCCCTTCGCGCGCGCTAGTAACAGCTTGCCCTCACGCGCCGCGATCAGATCGCCACCGCGCACCAGGCTGTCGCCCGAAAGTGCGCTCTTGTCGCGCACGCGGCCGAACAGGGTGCCGCCGTTTTCACCGGCCGCGCTCAGCCAAAGGCCGCCTGCGGCGCTCGCGTCGCGGAGCAGCGACGGCGTGCCGGCGCCGTTGGTTTCACCGCTGAGTTCCAGCTTTTCGAAGCTACCGTCGGGCTTGACGTGAACCAGTTGCAAAGCGCCGCCCGCGGCACCAGGCGTCGAGTCATCGCCGCGAAAACCGATGTACGCGCTGCCGTCCGCGGCCGACGCCAGTTCGAAGCTCATGGGCCGTGCGCCCGGGGCGGTCACCACCAACGCCGAGGAGACGGCCTTGCCCTGCGCATCGAGCTTCGTTACCTCGATGCGGCGCGTGCCGATGTCGAGCAGCGACTCCTCTTCGACGACCGCGGGCCCGGCGTCGCTCGACATCGGCTTGGACTTTCCCTTCGGCGCATCGAGCGCACGCGCCACGGCCAACCAATAGCCGCCGTTGCGCACCGCGAGCCGCGGCGAATCGACGTCCGAGCCCGGCGCGCTGAGCGGCTCTGGAGTGAGCTTTTGCTTTGCATTGTTCGGCTCGAGCAGCACGCCGAACACGCCGATCTTGCCGCTGACTTCAGCCGCGTAGGCGAGCAAGGCATGCCCACCCGAGGCCTCGAGCGCGAACGTCGAGTCGCGGCGCACGCCGGTGATCTCCGGCCCCCAACTCACTTGCGGGCTGCCGCGCGGATCGCGAACCACTCCGACGCGAAGCATGCCTCCGCCGGCATCGGTGTCCGGCGTCACCAGCCACAAATCTTTGCCTCGCGCGACGAACAGCGGTGGATCTGGATCTCCGTGTACGACACCGAGATCGATCAACTTGCCCGAAGCGGCGTCCGGCGCGACGACGGCAATCAGCGCGTGCGTCTGGCGCTTGACGCTGCGCAGTGCGCTCAGCGTGAAGCCGTCCTCGTCAGCCCGCGCAGGACCGAGTTCGACGGCGTATGGATCGGGAACCTCGTCGTCGTCGTCGGGCCCGCCGTCTTCCGGGTCGTTCGTGCGCGCGGGCAGCAACTCCCCGATGCGGAACGGCGAGGCCTGGGGCTGTTCGCGACAGCGCGCTGGGACGGCCGCTCCCGGCCCCGGAGACGGGGCCGGCGGGCCTGCGCTGTCAGCGGTTTCCGGCCCATCCTCACGCAAGTCTGGCTGTACGGCGGGCGGCGGGGGCGGCTTCTTCTTGCAGGCCGCGAGCCCGACGCTGCACAGTGCCCCGACGGCGGCGGCCGCGGCGAGACGGGGCAGCAGCCAGCGACAGAACCGTTGCTCGATCATCAAGTCCGTCATCGACTACTCGCGCCGCTAGCGCCGAGCAAGTATATGATCGTCCGTACCCCTCCCCGAGCCCTCTTTCACGAGCCGAGCGCAAGCGTCGATGACGAAACGTGAACTGACCCGTCCGTATGAGCCGAACCCGGCGCTGCGCGCGGTGTACCGGCGCTTCTTCGAGAAGATCCAGGTCGACGAGGCCTGGGTGCGCTCCGTGAAGGAGCTGGCCTCGGAGGGTTCAATCGTCTACGTCCTGCGCAACCTCAATTTCATCGATTTTTTCGCGCTCGATTACCTGACCAAGCGCCATCGCTTGCCACAAGTCCGCTTCGTCAATGACCTCGGCTTGTGGATCTTGAACCCGATGGGCAAGGGTTGGCTGAACGCGATCATGCCGCCCAAGAACGTGTCGCGCTCGTCCGAGCTGGAAGACGCGCTCGAACGCGGCGGCTCGGCCGCGCTCTTCCTCAAGCGCCCGCCCGGCATGCTCGACGTTGCCGCGGGCGCTAGCGGCGGGCGTGGCCTGCAAGAGGGCGATGGCCTGGTGCGCACGCTGTTCCAACTCCAGCGCAAGCGCGAGCGGCCGATCTTGCTCGTGCCGCAAGTGTTCGTGTGGACCAAGTTCCCGGACTCGCGTGGCACTGAGCCGTTCGATTTCATTTTGGGACCGCGCGAGTGGCCGAGCCCAGTGCGCACGGTCGCGCAGTTTTTGTACAACTACAAACACGTCGAGCTGAAGCTGGGCGAGCCGATCGAGCTCGCCAAGTTTCTGGCCGACAATCCGGGCAGTCCCGACCCGGTGTTGGTGCGCCGGTTGACGTACGCCGTCTTGGGTCGCCTGGAGCGCGAACGTCGCAGCGTGACCGGCCCCGCTGAAAAGCCGCCCGAACGCGTGCGCCAAGAGATCATCCGCAGCCCCAAGATGCGCGCCGTGATCGACGATTTGGCCGACGAACGCACGGACAAGTACATGCTCCGTCAGCGCGCGCTCGAAATGTTGCGCGAGCTCCAAGCCACGCCCGATCGCACCACGATCAAAGCGCTGGAAGTGATCTTCGAGCGGGTCTTCACCCGGATCTACGCTGGCATCGAGTACAACAAGAGCGACATCGAGCGGCTGCGCAACGCCGCCAAGGCGGGCGTGCTCGTGCTCTTGCCCAGCCACAAGAGTCACATCGACTACCTGATCCTGAGCTACATCTTCAATCAGCACAATCTGCCGCTGCCGGTGATCGCGGCGGGCGACAATCTGAACTTCTTTCCGATGGGCGGGGTGTTCCGGCGCGGCGGCGCGTTCTTCATTCGCCGTTCGTTCCGCGGCGATCGCCTGTACGCCGCGGTGGTCGACGCTTACGTGCGGCGCCTGCTCAGAAGCGGTTATCCCGTCGAGCTCTTTTTGGAAGGCGGGCGCAGCCGCACCGGCAAACTGCTCGCTCCCAAGTTCGGCCTGTTGAACATGGTGGCCGACGCAGCGTTGGCCATTCCCGATCAGGAGTGCTTCTTCGTGCCGATCAGCATCGGCTACGAGCGCGTGATTGAAGCGCAGGGCTACGAGCGAGAGCTGCGCGGCGCCGAGAAGACCAAAGAGGATGCCGCGGGTTTGCTCAAGAGCAGTGAGCTTTTGCGGCACCGCTACGGCACGATCAACATGCAGGTCGGGCAGATCCTCACCTTTGGCGAACTTCGACGAGAGCTCCAGCTGCCCGCGGACGCCGTACTGACTCCGGCCAAGCGCCGCACCTTGGTCACGCGCCTCGGCAATCGCGTGATGGACGAGATCAACCGCGTGACCGCAGTCACGCCCGGCGCACTGACGGCGCTCAGCCTGCTCTCACATGAACAACGCGGCATCGGCCACGCCGAGCTCGTGGATTACTGCGGCAAGCTGCTCTCGGTGGCCGAGGGCCTGGGCGCGCGCGCGAGCCAAACCTTGCGCACCGCGTCCGGCGCGCTGCGCCCCGAGGCCTTGCGCGAAGCCTGCCAGATGTTCATCGACGCGGACTTGGTCGAAATCCAGTTCTTGGAAGATCCCACCGCGTCCGGCAAGAAGGCCGGCCCCGGCGCGACGTATAGCGTGCTCCGCAACAAGCGGCTCTCGCTCGACACGTCGAAGAACATCATCGTGCACTTCTTCGTCGAGCGCGCCTTGGTAGCGATGGCGCTACTCACCGCGCCGTCGCCTGCGGGAAGCCTGAACGAAAAGCACGCCACGTACGCTTGGGTGCGCGAGCGCGTGCAGGCGCTGTCCAAGCTGTTCAAGTTCGAGTTCCGCTTCCGCGCCGACGCCCCCTTCGAAGCCATTTTCGAAGACACCGTGCGCGCCATGGCAGGCGCCGGTGAAGTGATTCAAAACGGGGACCGGCTTTCGCACGGCCCAGGCCACGACGGCTGGGACGGGCACACCTGGCTGCGCACGTACGCCTCGATTTTGCAGAACTTCATCGAGGGCTACTACGTGGCCGCGCGCGCCTTGGAACTACTCGAAAAGTCACCGATGGCCGAAAAAGAGCTGACCAAAAAGGCGCTCTCGCTCGGTCACCGGCTATTCTTGGAAGGGGCGATCGAGCGCGCAGAAGCGGTCAGCAAGACGATCCTCCAAAACGCATTTCAAGCCTTCATCGACCACGGCCACCTGACGGTGCGTGACACCAAGCTCGATTTGGTGGACGGGCTCGCCTCGCACCAAGCCTACAGCGCCATCGCTGAAGGCATCCGGACATGGATCCCGGAACGTTCCGCGTGAGGCCGCGCTGCGCCGCACTCGTCTGCGCCGTGTTGCTCGGCGTCAGCGGCTGCTTCAACACGCCCACGCCGCTCGCACCCGGCCTGCACGGCACGGTCGGTGTGCCGAATCGGGGCGTGCTCACGGAATCGCAAGAGCTACCGGTGCGCGGCCCCGGCTTCGTCCGCTATCGGCCGATGAGCTCCCATTACTTTGGCAGCCCGCGTTTGGTCCGGGCGCTAGAGAGCGCCGCCGCTGACGTCCGCCGGCTCGCTCCGGGCGGCGCGCCGCTCGTAGTCGGCGATCTTTCGGCGAAGACCGGTGGACGCATTCCCGGTCATGATTCGCACCGCAGCGGTCGCGACGTCGATTTGCTGTTCCTGGTCACGACTCCGGCCGGCGCCTCGGTTCAAAGTCCGGGCTTCGTCCGCTTCGAGGGCGACGGACTCGCGCGCGTCGACGCCACGCCCGACTACGTGCGCATCGACATCGCGCGCGAGTGGCTGCTCTTGCGCTCGCTGCTGACTTCGCCCGACATCGACGTGCAATTCATGTTCGTTTGCCATGAAATCGAAGCCCTGTTGATCGACCACGCGCGCGCTTTGGGCGAGCCGGACGCGCTGGTGTGGCAGGCGGAAACCGTGATGCTCGAGCCGAGCGACAGCCTGCGCCACGACGACCACGTGCATCTGCGCATCGCCTGCGCGCCGGACGAGGCCGTCGCCGGCTGCAGCGGCGGCGGGCCACGCTGGCAATGGCTGCCCCCGAGCGAGCCCGTGCGCCCGCTCGAAGCGCGAGACTGGGCGGAGATCGGCCGGGACGATCCACTCGACCCGAGCGAACAGCTCAGCGCCGAACTGACGGAAGCAGCGCGTGGCTTCTAGCGTCCGCGTCGGACGCGGCCACTTGTTGCGGGGGGACTGCCTCGAGCGATTGCCCGAACTCGATGGCGAACTGCGTGGCCGCTTCGATCTGGCGTACATGGATCCGCCGTTCAACGCCGGCGGTGAGCGCGGCGCGCGGCAAAAAAAGGGCGATCGCGTGTCGGGTGAGCTCGCGTACAAGGACGCCTGGGGCGGCCTCGACGCATTCTTGGCCATGCTCGAACCGCGCTTGGTGGCGGTGCGCGACGCGCTGAGTCCAGTCGGTAGCTTGTGGCTTCACCTCGATCATCGTGCCGTGCACGACGCCAAGGTG
>Ga0134124_10000550_pt1 | contig 31343 bp, 65 predicted proteins | sample KB304_FD_96880 | JGI IMG/M metagenome (GOLD analysis project Ga0134124, IMG submission 96880) | Terrestrial soil microbial communities without Nitrogen fertilizer from Kellogg Biological Station, Michigan, USA - KB3-0-4 | ecosystem: Environmental > Terrestrial > Soil > Unclassified ... | reverse complement strand
GTGACGGCGTTGTGGAACTTCGTGGTACCGGCGGTGATGGCACCGCCGGCGACCGCGAACTCGCCACTCCAGATCTTGGACTCGCCGTTGAGCCACTGAGCTTCGGTTGTGAACGTCGGCATCGAAGTTCCCCGATCAGCTCAGGGTGATGGTCAGGTTGTAGCCGGGGGCGTTGCACTCGAGCTGCGGGAAGCCGCCGACCATCGCGCGGATGAGGCCCGTCGCCGGGTCCATGAAGATCGGAGGACCGCCGCCGATCGCCCCGCCGATGACCGACGGGAATTCGATGCCCCAGCCGACCAGCTCCCAAGTGTCCATGTTGAGCATGAAGATCTTGGCCTTCGGGCAGAACTGCGGGGTGAAGACATCGATCGTCCCGTTGGGCGTGGTGACCGTCCAGCCGGAGTAGAGGAACGACCCCTGCCGCCCCTTCTTCTCCGTCGGGCTGATCGCGAACATGGTCTTCGACTGGAGCGCCTTGGAGAGGGTCGCCCAGACCGAGGGGTGCATGAACGCGGTCAGATCCTTCGCGCCATTGGCCGAGTAGATCAGCGTCTTGGCGATGCCGTCGACGAACGCCGCCTCGATGTCCGAGGCCGACGCGGTCAGCTGCATGCCGATCAGCCGGTCATCGACCGTGGTGTCGACGCCGAAGAACGACGCCGAGCCCGCCGAGGGAAGCCAGCCCTGAACGCCGGTGATCCCGATCTTCGTCGCGCCCGTGTTGCGGGTGTTGGCAATGAAGATGAAATCGCCCGAGGTGGCGACGGTGTTCGTGTTGGCGTTGACGACCAGCGTGCCGGCGTTCTGGTTGACCTTGGTCACCGTGAGCGAGCCAGCGCGGAGGGCGCCGGTGGTCCGGGCCCCGGCGAAGACCAGGATGTCGCCGATCGAGAACTTCACGACGTCGTCCGGGTCGCCCAGGGTCAGCGTGGTCGAGGCGCCGGCGGTGGGGATGGTTCCGATCGACGGGAAGCCGTCCGACCATATCTCGATCGCGGCGACCTTGGACACCTTGCGGATGGCCTGGTCGATCTCGCGCTTGAGCGGCTTGACGATGGTTCCGACGCTCGCCGCGCCCGAGGACGCCGCGAGGGCCGAGATGCCCATCAGGTTGGTCATGACCGCCGGGGTCACGAGGAACTGAACGCCCTGGCTGGGCGCCGCGGTCCCCGAGACACCGTCGACGTTGGACGGAACGCCGGACCCGTCGAACGACACGGGCACGACGTCGGCCTGCCCGCCGACGGTGACGTACTTCCGCTTTTTGAGCATGCCCAGGAACGCGTCCTGGCCGAAGCTCAGATCGGCGATGTAATTGCGGTTGCGGTAGACCCTAGTGAGTTGGTACTGGACGTCGGGAAATGCTGCGTCGGCCATGGCGGCCCCCTATGAGCGCGCCGCCGGCTATGTGTGCCGCGACCTCGGGCTAGTCTTCGATCCCCAAGGACTTGAAGAGGTCGGCTTCGACCTCGCCTTTCGTCCTCGTGTCGGGCCCGGTCCGCGCTGCCGGCGGAGATCCGAGAGAACTGGAGACGGTTTTTCTCGGGCTCGATCGGGGCTTCTCGGTTTTCTCGGGCGGGTTCGCCTCGGCCAACTTCTTCTCGATGCGGCGGGCCAGCTCCGGCACGTCCGGGAGCTTCCCGTACTTGTCGAAAAACTTTCCCACCGCGGTGTGAATGATGTCCGTCGCGTTGCGCTTCCCCATCAGCAGGGGCAGGTCCGCGACGATGGGCTCGACCTTCGTCTCGATGTGCTCCCGCACGATGCGGGCACTCTCGATGGCGCCGAGTTGGGTCTTCAGGCCCTGCAGCTCGGCCTTGATCTCGGCGTTCTCTTTGGTCGCTGCGCCGATCTCCTCGAGCTTCGCCTTGATCTCGGCGACGAGTGCCGTCCGATCCTCGGCTGCCTTCGCGGCTTCCTTGCCGGTGGTCTCGGCGGTCGTCGCGGCTGCCGCGGCATCGTCGCCGGCGAGCTGCGCGATGAGGCCGAGAACCTGCTTTGCCGCGGCTGCGGCTTCGGCCTCGGGGCCCGTGAGCTTCGGCTCGACCTTCGCGGGCTCGGCGGCCTTCGGCGGGTCCACCTTCGCTGGCGCCTGGGCGGCGGCGACCGGGGCAGGCTGGGCGCGCGCGGCCTCGGCGGCGATCCGGGCCCGGCGACGCTCGGCGCTGCGCTTGTTGATCGCCTTGATCGCTTCGTAGTCGGGATCGGCGGCGGGCTCCTCGGCCTTGGCCTTCTCTGGCTTCGCTTCGGCCTTCGGCTTCGCGGCGGCCGTCTCGCCCGTGTCGCCTGATTCGTCCTCGGGCAGCCCGATCGCCTCCAGGAGCTCGTCCATCGTCCCGAGGACGGTGCTCTCGCCCATGCCGGGGCCGATCTCTCCGGGGGAGACGCCGGAGAGGTCACCGGACGGGATCGCGGACTCGGAGGCGGCGGGGGTGGCGCTCATGCGGCAATTGCTCCTTGGGGCGGCATCGGCGGCGGGGGTGCCAGCGGCGCCGGGGTGAGAGGGGCGATCGAAGTTCCGGCGGTGGGGTCAACGCCTGCGGCGGGAAGGATGGGAGCGGCAGGAGCAGACTTCGCGGCGCGCGCCTGGACGTCGCCGATCCAGTCGTTGAGCATGTCCATCTGCTCCTGGTTCCCGCTGTCCTCGCCCAGCATGTCCAGCCACCGCGCCGTCGCGTACTTCGCGGCGTACGTCATGTCGAGCTTGTCGGGCGGGGCGATGTACTGCCCCGTCGACAGCATCTTGTTGATGATCTTCTCGATGGCCTTCTCGGAGGCCCGGCGGATGTTCAGCTTGGCCTTGAGGTCGGGGAAGTTGAGGATGTCGCGGAACTCGTCGACGTCGATCCCCTTCATCTGGAGCAGGTCCGCGGCAGCGGCGATCTTCCCCGTCGGCGTCGTCGGCAACGCCCCGATCGGGAACTTCTCGATGACGTAATCGGCGTTGTCGAGGTCGAGTTGCGCCGCCTTGACCTTCTTCAGCCACCGGCCGTTGGTGGTCTTGAGGTTGATCTCGTACTCGGGGATCTTCGCGATCGCGTCGAGCAGCAGCCGGGCGAGGTCCACGTGGGCCTGCTGGTAGTCGAGAGCCACGAGCGACAGACGGTCCTGATTGATCTCGTTCCACTCGCGCTGGGCGGGAGCGCTGTTGAGGCCGGCGGGGCGGGAGCCGATCGCGGCCTGGGGGTTGATCCCGGTCATTTCGAAGCCCCGCGACCAGAGCTTGTCGGCGCGATTCTGAAGCTCGGGACCGAGGATGTTGGCCGCCGTCATGAGCGTCAGGCTCGTCCCAGGCGGGCACTGGATGATGTCTCCGATCGCCCCCTCTCCGCCTTGGAGCTGGGAGGCCACGATCCCGGTCCCGCCCGCCTCGTCGGTCGGCGCGGCCCCCGTCGCCAGGTAGCGCGGGACCGCCATCAATCGCAGCACCTGCGAGATGCGCCGGTCGATGCCGTCGATCTCGAACTGCAGCTGGGACACGATCGCAGCGATGCTCTCCGGATAGGCGCCCTTGAGCGGCTCCGACCAGCCGAACGAGACCCCGCCGAAATCCTTCTCGGTCCACTCCTCGTCCAGGCACAGGGCCCGCGAGGTCACCACGACCCGCCGCCCCTTCTTGCGCCCCACGGGCTGGCGGATCACCTCGTAGACCAGGCAGTGCTGATCGGAGGGCGTCCGGTCGGCGGTGACCATGCCCTCGGTCCCTGACGAACGGATGTCGTCGGCCAGTTCCGCCGCCTCGGCCAGGAGCTTCTGCTCTTCGGGCGTCGGGTTCTCGGGGTCCTTGACGTCGACCGTCGCGAACCGGGCGACCAGCGCCTCCTTGTCGGCCGCGCAGCGCTGGACCTGGATCGTGGGCCTTCCGCGGTGGGCGTCCGCGGGGTCGTACATGATCTCCCAGGCCGGGACGTGCTCCACTTCGGGCCCGTCCTCGCCGTCGATCTTCTTGACGTACCCGAGATCAAACACGCACGCGTGGAGGGCTGCCTTGCGCAACTCCCGCTCCCCACCGGTCTGCTCGATCAACGCGTTGGCGGCGTCCGTGGCCACCTCGCCGCGCTCCTGCTGGGCCGGCGTGCCGCCTTCGGTCGTATACTGGACCCGCGTCTCCGACTTGGCGAAGCGGGACATCGCCGTGTCCGTGAGCGTGCGCGTGAGGTTGTTGCGCGTGCGTCCGGTGACCCGCTGCTCGGCGTTGGTCTGGTCGCCCAGACTGGCGGTGTTCTCGAAGTCCTGGAGGCTCGTGATCGGCCGTCCGAGGTACTGGCTGCCGTAGGTCAGGAAGTTCGCGCGGCGGGCAATCTCACCCTCGGACGAATCCAGCGCGGACGCGAACTGCCAGGCGGCGAGGCGTACCTCTTCGCCGGTTTCGAGCGTCCACCACTGTTTCGGAGGGCCGGAGCCGAGATCTCCCAACGAGACAACCCCAGGCTGGGGTTACGGGCACCTTCTCGGGTCTCGGTCGGTCTGCTCTCGGGGCTCTGTCTTACCCGCTGGACGGTGCCCTCGGCGGGTGCGAGTCCGGGTGCTGCGGCCAGCCCGGCGGGCAACAGGCGCGTGGCGTGCTTTTAAACGCTGTGCTCCTGAACTTGTCGCATCGTCTTGCTGTAATCAATACCACCGCTTACGGAGGGAGTCTAGGCCAGGTATTTGACGCGAGGCGGTTCATGTTCTCGCGCATCCGTTCGACCGTCTTCTCGAACTCCGCCTCGAGGTCCGCAAACTCATCGCGCGTCGTGCGCTTGACGAGGGCGCCGTGGCGGTCGCGCATTTCCAGTGAGCCGTCGACCTCGGTCACTGTGCACGGGCCTTCGATGCCGTTGACGGTGAACGGAGAGCAGCGGAGGAGTTCGGCCCAGACTGAAGCGCCCATCAGCCCCTCCCGTGCTTGTCGAGCAATCGTCCGATCGCGCGCTGAATGTCAGCCCCGAACTTGGTCCCGAAGTTCACGCCGATGGAGAACACGAGAAGGGTCCACCCGATCGGATGATCCGCCAGGCGATGCGCGAGCCAGGACGTCACGGCGCACGTCCGTGCTTGTCGAGAAACGCGCCGAGACGGCACGGAATCAGCTTGCCGTCCACGACCTCGTCCGCATGCCGAGCATACATGGGACCGTCGCCTCCTGGCGGCGCTCCTCCGCATGCCGGACAACGCCCGTCGTCGATGTATTCGATCCGGCGCAGCAACTCCAGCATGCCCCGCGCGTCGCGCGCCGCCAGCGCCTCGGCCTTCGTTCCGAACGCCACGAGGAACACGGGAGGCGAACCTTGGTAGCCGAACCGAACGATGCCGTCGCCGTACGCGATCTCGATGGTTCCGACCGTTTGCGTTTCCCGAAACGCCTCGTCGCTCATCACTTCACGCCCTTCGCGTCCGGGGATACCCATCGCAGCGTGCCGGCTTCGAACGCGGCTCGAATCGGTTGCACGAGCAGATCCATCCAGCAGAGCCTGAGCAGCAGAAACAAGTCGAACGAGTGCGCGTTTATCTCTGACATTGTCAGCCCTATGAACTTGTCGGCCTGTCGGACCTCTTTCCACGGGTCGCTCATCGCTTCCCCTTTCAAACCATCAGGACTCATGGCTCGCCAGCTTTCGAATTGCGTCCGCACATCCGCAGCCGTCTTCGCCGTCGTCGGCCACCTCGGCGCATCTCTCAATTGTCCCGCGGATAGCCTGCTCGACGAGCAGCGAGAGCCGCTCGAAGGCTATGCTGTCCGGCGGATAAACCACAATCGAGGACATCAGCTCTCGCGTCTTCTTCTGCGCCCAACTCATCGCTTCCCCTTTCGGATCGCCGCCGCCATCTTCGAGTTCGTCTCGCCGCCCACGCGGTAGGCGATGGCCAGCGCTTGCTTCAGCGGACGGCCCGACTTCACTTCTGTCGCCACGTTCTGTGAGAACGCGGCCTTCGTCTTAGACTTGTTCAGGGGCATGGGGCGCTCCTTCTTGCGGCTTCCGGGATCCAGTCCCGCAGGCCGCCGATCTTGATCTCGGGGAACACGTGCGCGATCGGCTCTGGCTCCTCCCGAAGAAACAGGCGCCTCCACCATGGAACGATGCTCATCGGCGGCGCGTACCTGTCAGCGATTACCGTGACGTCGTCATTTTCCAAGAACATATTGCGGAAGTACTCGACGTTAACCGGGTTCGCGACAACCATGATCTTCTGCCCTGGCAAGATGTCGCCGTAGCTGATGAGAATTCCGTTTCCGAAGGCCTTGCGGCCGGGCTTCTTGATCAGGGGCATGGCGCCTCCAGTTCCAATGTGACTTTGTCCTTGTCGAGGTACCACTGTTGACACCGCTCTCCGCGCGCCGGGGCTCCGCAATAGGCCATTCTCGCCGAGATGTGACACCGCTTGTCGTTCCGGTTGTACGCGTCGATGACGTACGGGTGAGCGTACTCGAATACTGCTGGCGACCCGCAGTGCGGGCACGGTGCCGTCCTCGTGATCGGCTGCGGCATGGCTACGATTCTACCGTATCGCCGATCTTGATTGCGCCCTGCCAGATGCCCGAACAGAGCCGCGATCCGGGCGTCCTCTGATGAAGCTGGCGCGCCTCTTCCAGTCCCTTGGATGTCGCCGGGAAGACCGCCGAGAACACTCCGCTTGCCGCCGCCGCGTCCTTGACGATGTAGATCGGCCGGTCGCAGTACTCGCGCACCTTGTCGAGGTGGGCCAAGGCGTTCGCCGCGTTGACCATTCTGTCGGCCGTGTGCTTGGCGCCGTCGCCCCAGCTGGCTATCCGCTCTTGGGCCTTCTCGATGGCCGACAAGCGCTCCAGGGACTTCTTGAGCACCGGGTTGACCAGGTCGACGCCGTCCAGGTGCTTGGACAGCTTGTCCATGGCCTTCAGCAGACTCGATGGCGCGGACTCCATCGTCTCGACCATCACCCGCGTCTCTCGGACCTCGGCGAGGACCGTGTCTGCGGTCTCTCGCAGTGCGTCGACGGCCGATTCGTCCTCGTCGCCTTCGAGCAAGGTCTCCAGAAGCTCTCTCAGTGCTTGTCTCTTTCTCATGGGTCTCCTCATCGGTAATCGGGCGCATCCACATTCCTCGGTCTCAGGAGCGCCTTGAGTGTTGGGCTGTCGAAGATGGTCTTCTCGGGTGTCGTCGGGTTCTCGAGGAAGTGCCAGGCCGCCCGATAGCCGTAGAGGACCATGTCGATCGCGTCTGAATGTGGAGGCTCGTCGAAGCGCAGGACACCCATCTTCTTGGCCTCGGCGTCCCACTGGATGATCGCGCAGTCCTCGGCGAATACGCTGTTTGGCGGGGCCGCGAAGGCGCCGGTCAGCAGCGCGTCGTCCAGCAGCCCGACGTGCTCGGCCTTGCGGTTCTTGTCGGCCGCCTCGACAGGGAGCTGCCAGCGCGTGCGGAGTTCCTCGCCGATCTTCTTGCCGAGCGCCCCCAGATCGCCCACGAGGTGGAACGGCTTGAAGATGTTGTAAAGCATTCGAAGTTGGTTCCCGAGTTCCGTGATCCCCTGCTTTCGAGTGATTAGTTCCTTCACGAGCCGAAGCCGTCGCTCGTGGGGCGCCCAGCCGAGCACGCCGATCGCGTCGGCGTCGTCGTACCCGATGTCGAAGCACAGGATGTACTTCCAGCCTGGCTCCGGGCCTTCCTGCCAGCCACAGGCGTTCCTGGCGGCGTCGTAGTGCAGCGCCAGGCTGTCCGAGTCGGTCACCCATTGCCCGAGATACTGGCGGACGTAGGCGGGAGTGGTCTCGGTCCAGCCGCGCCGCTCCCGGAGCTGGCGGAGGTACTCGTCGGTGCTGATCCCGCTCTTGAGAGCCAAGAAGGGGTTGTCCTGGACCCGCCAGAAGTAGTGCTCCCAGCCCTCCCGCATGGAGCCCACGTCGACGTCGTAGAAGTAGCCGGCACAGATGGGCCCAGGCGTCCCGACGATGTCCAGCGAGCCGTTGTAGTCCATCAGGCTCGGCTCGATCACGTCGTCGACCAACTCGGTCATGATCGACTGGCGGATCGACTGCGCCTCGTCGATGGTGACGTGCTTGAACCCACCCTCGTAGCCGCGGAGCTTGTCTAGCTCCCCCTGGTCCTTCGCTCCTCCGAGGTAGATGATCGGCTCGTTCGGGAGGTTCGGGAAGCGCATGAACGCCTCCACCTCGTTGGGCTCACCGCCGAGCTTGCGCTCCCGGTTGATCTTCTTGAGGGTGGGCCAGATGCGGCGCTTGGCGTTCTTGAGGGTGTCGGTGACATAGAGCTGGTTGGCGAATGGGGGCGTGAAGTTGATGTCCAACTTCCGGATCGCCTCGTGAACGGTCTTGCCGACGCGGCGAGGGGTGCGGAGAGCGTTCCGCTTCGTCTTGGCCTTGACGTAGTTGTAGCCGGCAGCGTGGGAGAGCTTCTGCGCGTCGAAGGGCGGGTGGCGCTTGCTCCGCATGGCCGCGACGTAGCGGCCACGCGTCTCGGGGGAGAGGCGCTGGAGCTCGGAGAGGGTCAGGGGCACTCGACCACCCGAGACGACCTCCGCCACTTCCAGCCGTCCTTCGTGGCGTAACGCTCGAAGCCGGCCGCCCAGCGCTTACCGTCTTCGCTCTCGAATAGGAGGTTCAGACCTTCGCCTTCTACGCTTCCCGAGCAGTCCGGGCTGGCACACGGCAAGATCGCCTCTACCTCGCGCTCGGTGTCGTCTCCGATGAGCAACACCGTCTGTCGCTGAAACAAGCACTCTCCCGTGCACTTCTTCGGCAGGAACTCGACGCGGCCTTGGTACTTCATCGACGCCCTCCCATCATCACGCGCCAGCGGCTTTTCGCGCTCCACTTCAGTTTCTTGACGCTTGCGTTGGTTTTTACCAGACGCTCGCGTTGGATCGGCGGTTTCAGCCCATGCACTTTGCTTGACTCCGTTTGCTCATCTACGCTACTGGCGTGGCGTGACACGATCGGACTTGACGCGGGTTCTCGCGCTTGGTCTGGTTTGTCCATCGCGCGCCCGACATGAGGCCCGTAGGGCCGGCCCGCCTTGGTCACGGCACCGGCTCCTTCGTTGGTTCGATCGGCTCCACGTCGATCGCCGGCTTCTCGCCCCTGGCCTCGGCTTCGATGGCGGCGATCTCGCGGGCGGCCTCCTCGGCGGTCATGGGTCCAATGCGGATTGGACCACCGTTCGGGCCCGACAACTCGATCTGCTCCTTCGGCTTGCCGTAGGCGTACGCCCAGAGCATCACCTCGACCGGCGGCGAGAGTTCTCCCTTCGCCGCTCGCAGTTTCAGGTTGCGCCGGTAGGCCGGCGACTCCACTATCTCCCGGCAGGCTTCCTTGACCTCGATGGTCGCCTTGTTGAGGGAGCCGGGACGGCGGCCGGCGCGCCCGTCGCCTGGCTTGAACGGCTTGCCCGGGCCTCGCGCTTTGCCTGGCATAAGCTATGCCAACTCCGGTTCGAAGAACGCCGCCGCGGCAATCAACGCCCATCGCCACGGCCCGGCCGTCCACGTTCCCGGTCCTGCGACATCGCCCCATTGCCGCTGTAGGCTCCAGATTCGGCCGTTCGAATCGACGGCATGCGTTTCTGTCCGCTCAAGGCCCGCCTTGTCTTCGCCTTCCGGCGTCCATCGGAATAAGCCGACGAGTCGCGGTGGGTTCATGATTCGCTCCCGTCTGTGCAGTTCAGAGTTACGGAGCCCGTCTGATAGTCGATCCTGACGACGACGAAAGCTCCTGGGTAATAGGCCTCGCCGATGACATCGCCGACCGATAACCGCAGAGCCGCCGCCCGCGCCCTGGCAAGCCTCCGTTCAGCCTGATGGCGCCTCCGGGTTGCCCACCCGCGGAGGGCCGCGCGCTGGCGCTTGGAGGCCTTCAGCTGCCTGGCGTTCATGGCCTGGCCTTCCTCAAGAAGCCGAGGTCAACCGGCCCACCAACTGTCCCCGGTCGGCCACGGTTCTGCCGAGGCTCCGGGAATTCAATGTAACCGCCCTTCCCCTTGAGCCCTTTGAACGCTGGCTTGACCATGACGACCTTGCCACATCGACAGGCCTTGGCTTCTGTTCGGTGATCGTCTTCGTCGAGCCTTCGGAAGCTCTCGCCGATGATCATGAGCTGGAACGGCGTCTTGTAGATCGAGACCATGAAGCCAGGCGAGAATAGATGCTGTCCATCGGCCCATGCGGGGCAGTGCTCCGTGGTGGCATGCTGTCCCTTGGAGACCCTCACGGCGCCCTCCATTCTTCCCGCTCGTTCGGGTCATCCCGTCTCGTGACCACCTTCCCGCAGTGACACGACTTGGCAGCGCGAAGGCGACCGTTGAGCAGGGCAGGCGAGCCGATGAGGTAGAGGTGCTCGCCGTCCTCCCAGAACCAGCAGCGGGGCCCGTGCTGCTCGTCATTGGGCAGGAGTTGACCCTCTGCCTTCTCTTCGCACTTCCGCGAGCAGAAACGAACCAGGGTCATGGTCTTGTCGAAGCGGACGTGACCGAGTCCGTCCTGTTCCGGGCTGATTGGCTTGCCGCACCATGGTTTGCAGGGCTCGTCCGGACAGGGCCGCGAGCAGCCGCCTCCGAAGTGGGCGGCGGAGCAGTTGGGGAGGTGCTGCTTACTCACAGCACACCAACACGTCGAAGCAAGGCTCCCGAAATGACCTGGCCATGGTACAGCCACTCGTCCCGGGCCTCCGAGACGCGGTCACCCCCAGGCGCACGAGCGTATCCGAACGTTGCCTGAGCGTCTCCGCTCGTTCGGCCTGTTTTTCGATCGCGTCCATCCCGGTCTTCATGATCGCTTCGGCGGCTGGCGCGATCGGGGGCGTCCCAGGGAACAGGGCGTCGACCTCTCGGCAGGCCTCGATGTACGCTTCGTCGATCCAGTGGCTCATGTCGTCTCCACCTCGTAGCCGCCGCCCGGGAGAACGGTGACCTTCTGCAGGTGCCTGCCATGGGCCGCGCAGAACGCGCTGCACCACACGCGCCAGCATTCACCATCCCATTGGGCGCACACTCCGCGGTCCCCGTCGGCAACGCGCAGCCGAAGTTCCGGGACGGCCTCCAGGGCGATCTCGCCGCAGTTCATATCGCCCTCGGCACAACCCGCGGCGTGTACCCCGCGTGCACCACGGCCTCCAGGACCCGGGGGTGGATGGGTCTCCGTGCCGTGAACTGCCGTTGTTCCCCCAGCAGGGCCTTCATGACCTGGTCCGAGATCCGAAGCTCGGCATCCGTGAACGGGTAGGCGCTGGTTCGGAGTCCCAGGCCCCACTCGTTCTCATCCCAGCCGCGGCGGGGGACCACGGACTGACGCAGATAGAGAAACTCCACGGCCCGGTCCTGGGACCATGCGACGAAGCCGAGGAGGATGTCCTCGCCCTCGAAGGTGCTCACGGAGATGTTGCAGGCCTCGAGAGCGGTGGAGACGGCGTGCTTGATCAGCTCCCGGTGGGCGAAGGGGCCGCCATGGAGGGAGCAGATGGCGTTGGCCACGGTGGACCAGACGTAGGGGCGCTCGGTGCGGGGCTCCATGGGGCGGGATATGATGGGAATGGACGTGGGGTCGGGGGCGGTCACTTCGCCCTCCGAATGATTGTGTCCCGGTCGTGAGCAACCAGGCGGATCGTGTACGGTCCATCGGATCCGAACTTGTCGCGGAGCAGTTCATAGTCTTCGTCCACGACATCGAATGCCTCGATGATCTTCCCAGCCTCAAAAGCCTCCTGCCCCATTTGCTCCATATCGCTCCGGACATCGTCGGCCGTTCGCTTCGGATCCGGAGCGTAAACCGGCGTGATGCGCAAGCCAGAGGTCACGAGTCCAACTCCGCCGGCACCGGCGCCGTCCGCCACGGCTGCTCCGGGTTCGCCTTCTGGATCAGCGATCGGAACGTCAGGTAAGGCATCCGCACGAGCGTGGCGACGGGAGCGACCCCTCGAGCCCACTTCTCTTGCGGCACCAGGTGGCTCGGCTCCGTGTAGCGGCCCACGACGTAGACCACCACCTCGACCTCCTCAGGCGGAACCAGGGCAACGTCGGGCTCGCCTTCCTCGCTGGGGTTGGCCGCCTTCCAGGACTCGGACGGGACAACATCGCAACCGACTGCGGCTTCGCAGATCGGATCGGCGCTGTCGGTCGAGGACAGGCGGAACTGGCGGCTTCTCGGGTTTCTTCGTGCGTCTCCCATGGGTCTCCTTTTCGGGTCTCGGGGGTCGGTCAAAACGGGTCTCCGCGTCGAATCTCGTGGTCCTCGATCTCCTCCAGCGTCGGCCCCCAGTCGGTCGCATCGCTCGCCCTACGGACGCACCACAGGTAGATGGGGCGGGGGAGATGGAGGAGGTTCGCTAGGTCCATGGCGAGGAGCCAGAAGCGGAGGCGGATGGTCATCGGTGGGCTCCGTTGGGCTTGGTGGTGCTCGTCGCGAGCGCGGTCATCGGGAGCGGCCCGACGGCTTTGACGAGCTGTTCGAAGTCTCTCCTCCGCGCCTGCGGCGCTGTCTCATCCCAGATGCGCTGCCACGGGCGCTGGTTGTCGGGGGTCGCGCGGACCTCTTCGTGGTGGAGGTAGTTCGGCCGGGTCTCATCGGGGGCGGCGGTCGCTGGCACCGGTACGCAGATTCGCGCGGCGTTGTCGCTCGGCACCGCCGCCCCCTTTGACAAGCCCGCTTTTCTCAACGGAGGCGGGCCTCCGCGCTTCCCCACCGAACCGGCGCAATTGCCGGGGAGGTGCGGGTGAGACTTTTTCATGTTCGGGCACCTGCGTGCGCCTGAACCAACCGATCGGACTCGCCGCGCTCGATCAGCCACAGCTTGCCTGGCGGTCGCGGAACGCCAGCCTTCATCGCCCAGAAGCGCAGGGTGCCTCGCGGGACACCGAGTCGTGCCGCGGCCTGACGGAGGGTCTCTCGTCGGGCGCGAGCGGCTACGGCTGCGTCGATCGTCTCGCTCGGGATTCGCCAGTGCTGTTTGTTCTTCGGCTTGGGCGGCAGGTCGATGCCTGACTCACCGAGGATTCGTTCGAGCGTCTCGGCGCAGATGCCGTGTCGGATCGCGCCGGCCTGCAGCGTCTCGGTGGCAAGGAAGCCTGCGATCGCATCGTCGACGTCCTGCGGGTCGACCGTGTGCATGTAGCGCAGGCGCTCTGCGGGGCGGGACATCGCCCGGCGGATCTCGACCCCGGCCCAGCGGAGGATCATCCGGAGGGACCTGATCGTGTAGCCCGCTCGCTTCGCTGCCGAGCTCAAGTACTCGCGGCCCTGCGGGCACCCGAGCGGAAGCCCGATCTCCATGGCGCGCTGATAGGTGGCCAGCGGCGTGCGTCCGATCCGCTTCGCCACCCCGGTCGTACTGTGCTCTCCCCAGAGCAACCGAAGGCGTGCGTCGTCGGCTTCTGTCCATGGCTGGCGGCGTCGGGCGCCGAGGCGCTTGGCACGTTTGGTGACAGCGACCCAGGAACGCCCAAGCTCGGCGGCGAGCACGGCTGGCCCATCGGCGGCATACCTCGCCAGAACGATCGCCTCTTCTGCCGGGGTCCACGGAAGGCGGCCCGCCAGAGCGCCGAGCATCGCGGTCACTTCCACTTCCACACCTCGAACCCTGGCGCCCACCCACTGCCGTAGATCGCGAGCATGGCGTCTTTCGGGTAGCTCGTCTCGTGCCCTTCGAAGACCAGCCGCGGGAACAGACCCAGAACACGCGCGAACGGGAACACGTAGTTAACGGCCCAGGAGGATGTCGACAGAGGCACGAGCAGCGCGATCTTCTCGTCGCGGTGCAGGGCGCACTTTTTGGCCCACGGTCCGATCTTGCGGAACGGCGGGTTCAACCAGAGCAAGTCACTCGACAGCGCGGTCCAATCGGCGAGCAGAGAATCGGTAGCGAGGCGACTTCCCGGTCCGAAATGATCATCGCCATCGCTCGGGATGACCGAGTTCTCACGGGTCGCGGCGAGGTCGTGACCGATCGGGCCGAACCGGCGCACGACCGCATCCAGGAACTCGCGCGGAGTTCCGACAACCTGCTCGGACTTGCCGGGCTTCTGCTTTGGCATCTTGCGCGTCACCCGAAAAACCCCATCCCCATCGCCACCGCCCACGCCACCCCCACCACAGCCCCAATCCCCAGGGCAGCGAGGAGGAGGGAGGCGGGGGAGGGTGAAGGGTTGCGGGCGGGGCCGGTGATGGAGCGACGGCGCTGGATGTCGTTCACCACATCACCTCCCGTCGCCCGAGGTAGTCCGTCGCCGACCCAACGCAGACATGAGGCTCACGCAGCGAACACCGACCACACACCGGCAGCTTCGCCATCTGCTCAGCCTGGGCCTTCTCTCGGGCGATGGCCTCGGCTCCGGTTGCTCGCCCGCCGACATGCTCGAGCAGGCTCAGCTCACGGTACGCCGAGAACACGGTCTTGCTGTCCAGGCCCGTCGCCCTCGCGGCGTCGGCGATTCGGACGCCCTTCTGAAAGTGCGGGTACACGAGGGCCTGGCGATCGGTCAGGTCGGAGGGGTCAAGCGGCATCGTCGTCTCCTCTCTCGGGGGCAGTGACTCGGCCACGAAGGGGAGCCACGTCGATGGCACGGGGTTCGTCGTATAGGTCTGGTGTGTGGGCGCCGCAGAACCGAGGGCCGCGCTTGCCGACCATGGGGACGATGGCGATGCGGCAGCCAGGCTCGGCGCAGGTGGTTGAACCGGAGGTGACGACGGGGTTCTTCATTCCGGCCCTCCGGCGGCCACGCGGGCAGTCAACTGGCGCAGGGCTTCGGCGGCCCGTTCTGCGTCCGCGGCCTCGCGGGCGTTTTGCTCGGCCAGAGATCTTGTTGGGGGCTGCGGCCTGATCGAGGTGACCGTGGCCCGCCTATCTCGCGCCGCGCGTTCGGCGGCCCATCGTTCGCGGTCAGCCTTCGCGCGGGCTTCTTCGAGCTCCAGGAGAAACGCGTGACGGGTGGCGACGTCAGCATCGCCGGCCGCCTCAGGCAATTGGCACTCGGCGGGGCGCGCCGGGGACGTTCGGAAGCTGTCCCGCACGCACAGCGCCGGGGGCTGGTACTCTGAGATGCGGTCGAGCACCCGCTGCCCATAGCGCTCTACGAAGTCGGCCGGCGACATGTTCGCCGTCATGACCGTGGGCAGCTCGCGACGGTGCCTCTCGTGGACGATCTCGTCGATCAGGCTGACCAGGAACCCCTTGGCGTCGAGGTACTCCATGCCGATGTCGTCGACCACGAGACGCGCTGGGCCGAACAGCCGCTCCATCTCGGCCTCGTCGTACTGCTTGACCCTGGAGAGGCTCTTTGCCGTTCGCCAGAGCACCTTGCCGCCCTTGTACTTCCAGATGAATCCCTCGGGCCCGTCGAACCCGAACCAGTTGCGCATCGCGAGGGCTTCTCCCAGCAGCCAGCGGGCTGCGGCGACCGACTTCCCGGTCCCGGGCTTGCCGAGGAGCAGAAGGCAGCCGGCGACGTGTCCGTCTACAGCGCGCGTGGAATCGCACGGCGCGAGCCTGGCGCGGCTTTCTCGAATCTCCCGGGCCGTGAGCCCGGCGTCGGTCAAAAGCTTGTCCTGCGCGATTCTGAACGTTTCGACGGGCGTGTTCATGTGGCGGCCTTTTTCTTGAAGAGGTCCATGCCGGCGGTGTAGTCCTTGGTCGCGCTTACGGGCGAGTGGCCGTTGGCGCGAGCGTCGGCCTTCGGGCGTTCGTTCGGCGGGACTCGAAGCGCCCCCCACCGGGTCACGAAGAACGTGAAGCAATGGCCGGCGTCGACCACTGCCGGCGCTCGGATCGCCAGGAACTCGGCGAACATCTCGTCGGCCCTCGCTTGGGCCTCGAGCACGTCACGTAATGGCAGGGCGTCCAGGAGATCGCCGAGGTCGCCGCACGCCTTGCCGTCCGCGCGCTCTCCGTAATGCCGGGCCCCTTTATGGAGCGCCATCGCCCAGGCTCTCCCGAAGCGATCTTTCCAGTCCCCTGGCGTCCACCGCCTACCTGGAGGATCAACCAATTGATCCGGTTGCTTAGGAAGATCCGGATCCGGAGACGAAGAAGACGGAGAAGAAGCCGGATCGGATCTCAGATCGGATCCCGGATCAGAGTGCCCGATTGCCGGCTTGGTTTCTGCGGTTGCCGGCTGTTCGCCTGTGATTGCCCGCTTCCTGTATACGGCTGCCGGCAGGCGCCTAATGACTTTTGTCTCGGTCTCGAATCGACTCCCGCAGGCGCAAACCTCGGTACGAAGCGTCACTCTCGAGAAGTTCGCCGTCTTCTCGATCGCCATCCGAGAGCTGCAGTCGGGGCAGTTCATTCAGCCCACCACCTCCCCGCCCGCGCTCCCCGGCCCCCGAGCAGCCATCTCGGCATCGTCGAGGGCCTTCACGGTGGCAAGGGCGCGCTGCGAGACGATGACCGGGCACTCCTGGTCGCACTCACTGGACTCGTTGTTCAGGCAGGAGGCGACGTGCTCGACCGAGCCATTGAGGAACTCCAGGGCCTCGAGCATCACGGTCTCTCTGGGGGTTCTGCGAATGATCATGCGGCCTCCGTTTGGGACCGAGAAGCCCGTGCGCTGAGCGTCAGCCAGGCGTGCGCCGCTTGTTGCGGGACGACGGAATTGCCGAGAAGTCGCAGGCGGTGTGCTCGATCGGGAACCCCATGAGCCACTCGACCCACGTCGGGTTCAGCTGCCCACCAACCGCGCCCGCAAGCGTCGCTCCGTGACCACGTCCGTCCGTCTCGCTCGGCCGCGGCTTTGTCGTTCTGTTCGCGTTCTCCGATGCCGTCGGAGTGGGCCACATCCCGGTCCGCGCCATCATGCGGAGCGACGGTCTGATGGGACCAACGCGACCCATTCCCCCGCCACGGTTGTAGCCACTTGTTGAAGCCGTCGGCGTGGGCAAGGATGAATAGGCGTGCACGGAGATGGGGCGCGCCGACGTCAGCCGCTCTGAGCACATCCCATTCCGCATCGAACCCGAGAGTGGCCAGGTCCCCGAGAACTCGGTCAAGTCCCCGAGCAGCGAGGGCTGCGACGTTCTCCACGAAGACGACGCGCGGTCGTAGAACGCGAATGATCCGAGCGAACTCGGACCAGAGCCCGGACTGAGGCCCGCTGATTCCCTCTCTCTTTCCTGCGTTTGAGATATTTTGGCACGGGAAGCCGCCGCAGATGATGTCGGGGCACTCGGCGGTTTCATCAATCTCCCTCACGTCGTTGTAGCGGCGAACGTTCGGCCAGTGGGTCGCAAGCACAGCGCGGGCGTGCGGGTCGGAGTCGCACTGCCACACGACCGGACCGAGGCCGCAAGACTCGAGGGCGATTTCGAGGCCGCCGATCCCGCTGAATAGAGAACCGATGGTCAAGGCTCCCGCCCTCCTGTCGTAGGGGCCGTGCTGGCGGCACGGAAACCAAGAACGAAGCCGTACAGCAATCCGGGCACGAACCCGACTGCGACGACGGCCATGAAGTCCAACCAGGACATCCCTATCCCTCCTTCGTCCCCGCCCCATCGAGGGAGGGGCGCGCGGGCGGTCGCTTCTTTCGGCGACCTTTTCGCATGCCGAGGATGTCGTGACCGGCGCCGCAGACCGGGCATAGGCCGGATCCACCAAGCCCGCCTCGTCCCATGCACAACGAACAGCGCTTCACGTCCCCTCCTTGCCAGCATCGAGGGAGGCGCACAGTTCACCGGCTTCCCATGCCTGTCTACCGGCGCACACGGGCAGGCAGGTAGCGCCAGCCAAGGCGAGGCAGTGCTCGCAGCTCTTGGACGTGTCGCCACCGGACACGCCCATACCCGACGACCATCTTGTATCGGCTGGTTCGCGGTACGGAGACCGGGCGGCGTCGAGAGACGCGAGGTCGCTGAGCCAGGAGCCGTCGCGGAGCTTGATCGCCGTTACCGCCAATTCCCGCGCGGCCCATTCGCGAAGTCTCTTCTCCATGTCTCCGCGACACAGGCGGGCATCGGCGTAACGCCGAGTCACGCTGGCGTCCAGCCACCTCGCGACCCGCACGACCGTATCCGCTTCTACCAGTTCAGCGGCCTTCATGAGGCGCAACAGCTCCACGCCGGGCTGCGTTGCCGCCGCTTGTTCGAGACCGACCCGAAGGAAGTTCGCCCTGGCCTCGTCGCGCTCGGCTGTCATCGCTGCCAGTTCCTCGCGCAGCCTCACCACCTCATCTGGGACGGGGATGGGGGAGGCTGCGCGACCCTTTGCCCTGTCGCTTCGCAGCTGGAACTTGCAGGCCTCATCGTGCGTGTACACACGAACACGGGGGCCGGTCGTAAGCCGCCAGGCGCCGCGGTCGGGGACCCAGCCACGCGAGCGAAGCCACTCCTCTCGCGAGACAGCCGCCGGGGAGGCCGAAGGACGCGCAAGCGTGTCCACCCCCGACGTTGCAGGTTCGGGCCTCGGTGGTGACAACGCGGCCCCGGGACCGCCTCCGCTTCCACCCGACGTCTCTCCTGCTTCCCTCAGGGCCGGTTGCCCGGCCTCGGCTAAAGGACCGCGCGATTCGGGCTCCGCGGTCCTGGTTAGCTCTTCTAGCTGCTTGGCAATCTCGTGGGCTTCTTCGTCGCGGCCCCTGTCCATGGTTCGAGCGCCGCCGTCCTCGGAGTCGTGCGGAACCCACGCGGCCTGTCGTCGCAGAATCCTTTGCTTCACCATCTGCGCCGCGCGCCTTAATGCCTCCCGTCGCCCCGCCTCTCGCTCTCCCCTCCCCGGGGATGTCCTGTGCTCGGTGTCGCGGGCGACCATGAACGTTGGGGTCGCGCACTTGGAGCAGGGCAGTGACCGTGGTGGATTTTCCTGGCCTCCGCACTTCAGGCACAACGGCCTCGCGGTCTTCATGGCTCGCCTCGCTTGGCCTTGTGGTGCGCAAAGTGGCCCCGCACCGTGACAGCGACCCGCTTCGAGCAGACCGAGCAATCCGCCTTCTTGTCAGCGCCGACAGAACCGATTGGAGCAAGGTACCCGGCGCCGCCGGTGCAGTAGCCGCGCATCCGGGCCCGCTCCATCGCCGTGAACACGAGACGGCTCACTCAGCACCTCGGCAGTCGGCGCGAACGTCGTTGTGGTCGGGGCAGAGGGCGACACCCAGTTGCTCGACTGGGCCTTTCGGGTCCCAGAACCACCAGCCATCAGCGACCGCGCGAGCCTCTCGTTCCTTGGTCCACTTGCCACCGACGTCGTCGGTCTTGCGCGGGCATTTTGAGCACTTCATCGGTCACCTCGGCGGTCGGCGGTGATGAGGGCGGCGAGAACGATCCGCTGCTTCTCGCGCAGTTCATTGATGCCCACGAGGTCGTCGCTCAGCGCTGCGCACGCCTTGATCATCTGGTCGGCCAGCTCCTCGGGCCGCCTCCGTGGAGGGGAGGCGGCTGCGCGCTCGGCTGAGGCTGGCGGGGAGATGCAGGACGCCGAAACGCGATGGTCGAATGGGTGGCACCACGGCCGATGACAGACCGGTCTCGCCTCGGCGTCTCCGGGGGTGGGCTGGGCTGGTCTTTTGAACTTCTGGCACTTGCAGAACGAAACGATGCCTTCGACATCATCCATGTGTTTGCACCCGAACCGCAGGTCGACGTGCTCATCCTTCCCGTGCCCGCACTCGCACCGCTCCCCCATGACGGGCTGGACCGCTGCGGGAGCTGGATTCGGGGCCTTGTGTTCCCGCTGAGGCATGTGCTCTGCGCACGAGCACCCGGTGGTCGAATGATTCACGTCGCAGGGAAACGCGCATGGAAGCGTGCACGACTGGTTTCGAGCGCACGTGCCCGGGCAGTCGTTGTCTTTTTGTCGCGCGGGCGTCTCGGTCGGCGCTCCGGGCTGGACCGCTGCCATGAGGTCTTCGAGGGTGAGCGTTTTCTGCGGCGGCTGCGGCAGCGGGCCATACCGCTTGTCGTCGGGCTGGACCGGGGGCGGGGTGTGGCGAGACAGGACGTGCGCGTCGGGGTGTCCCGCCTCCCGTGCGCAGAAGACCGTCGCGCCAAGTAACGTCGCCTTCTCGCCGCACTTCTCGGCTGGCGGCGTCTCCACCGGCAGCACGGCTGGGGCTGCGCTCCACAGATTCGTTAGGGCCCCCATGGTCATGATGAACCACGCGTCAGACCGATTCTCTTCGTACGTCTTGCGCGCGTTCAGAATCTCCTGGAAGGCTGCTAGTCGAGCCTGGTCGTCTGACGGCGGCACCGGGGGCTGCTGGGGGGCGGCTGCATCGAGGTACTCACACCAGGATTTTTCGCGCGCTTGAATGAGCGCCGATCGAATCTTGGCTACATCGGTCGTCGCGAACGAAGCCGCGGCCGCCTCGAACAAGGCTTGATACCTAGCCAGCAGCCCCTCCCGTCCCATCCCTCCGGGGGCGGGCGGCTGGGCGGCCTCTGGGTTCGGGTGGTCGGCGTCTAATACTCGGTCGACCACGCGAACCCCCTTCCGAGGTGAGTGATCCACTCGTCCACGGTCTTGGAGACCAGTTCAGCGCCATCGTCGTCCGGGCATCCGACCGTGCCGTCAGGGTCGAGCCACGCCTTGATAGCCTTGTCGCCGGGGACCGCCTCCCAGGACCACTCACCGTCGTAGTCGTCTCGGTCTTCTCCGATCTGCTCCGACCACACGACCCACGCGTCGTCGGTGTCTCGCGCGATGACGGTGTCGGTTCCGTTCGTGAACATCGCCAGGCCGTCGGTGTTCATTGCTCAACCGCCGGCAGTAAGGTCACGCCAATATCACCGTCCGGCGTCCAAATGTGCGGGCCCGCGTGACCGGCCGGCTCCATGCACGTGAACCCGCCATCCTCGTAGAGGTCGTGCCAGGCCTTGTCGTGCTCGCCTCGGTCTGCCCAGCAATGAAGGACTCGCGTCTCGTCGGTGCTCATGCCTCCGCTCCAATCCGTGCGACCACGTCGTCTCGCTTCGCCGCGGCCCGATCCCGGCACACCTTCAGGGCGAGGATCTGCTTGCTGATGTCCGCCCCGATCTCGCGCTCCTCATCGGTCAGCGCGTCGGCGTAGGTGAGCAGCTCGTCGTGCAGCTCCGCGAGGCGTTCCGGCACCCACGAAACGAACCGATCCAGGTGCTCGACGATCCGCGCGTCGGCCCACTCCCGCCGCTGGTCCCGCGTCCACGCCTTGAACCGGCCGCTGTACTCGGTCCATTGCGCGTGCACCGCGCGCTCCATCGGAAGCGTCTCCAGGTCGGAGCACTTGAGCGCGATACCTGGTTTGATTCCGCAGTGGTTGAGCTCGATGACCACGCCACCCCCTCGGAACGCCCCGGTGACCACGCACGCCTGCTGTGCGAGCCAGGCGAGGTACGGGCGGTCGGCTACCCGCTCGGCGATGCGCTTCGGGGGTGCCTTGCGCATCGGCTTGCGGGAGCGGAGCGGCTTCGGGGTCTTCTCGCGTTTCGTCGGTTTCGGAAAGGCCGGCTGCAGTTCACCCATGGACCGCCCTCCGCGTCCGAACCACCGCCAGCGCTGGCCGCTCTGTCGCAACCACCGCCGGCCGCACCGAGCCCACCCCTCGCGCCCGCGCCTCGTGACGGGCGATGGCCGCCCGCACCCGGGACCGCTCCCGGTTCACCAGCGCCGAGATGGCGCTCACCGACACGCGCTCGGCGCGTAGCCACGCGCAGACAGCGTCCCGTGCTCGGACGAGCCAGGGGTCGCTTGAGTCGGCCGACGCGAGCTGCTCTCGGGTGACGCCGAAGTCCACCAGCGCACGCCGGAAGATGTGCGCCGTGCCGTTCTCCATCCGTCTCGAACGCAGGACGCTCGGGAACGGGATGGCAGCAATGCGGGCCTGCTCGGCGAAGACGGCGGCCAGGCCCCGGGCGGTGGTCTCCTCGTCGAGACAGGGGGCGCCGGTGGTCTCGATGAAGAGGCGGGCGAGGGCGCGGATGTCGGGCCTCACGGCTTCACCGACTTGTGTCCGTCGCCGCCGAGCGTGGCCTTGTAGAGGTGGCCGCTGGCGACGTGGAAGACGACAACGCCCTCAGGGTTCATGAAGCCGGGCGCTGCGCGGCTGCCTTCGAGCGCGAGCAGGCCCAGTTCGGCGTCAACGTTTCCGACGGTGAAATCGCAGACCCGCAGGACCGGTACGACGTGGCAGCACGCTGGACGGTCGAGCGGGAACTTCTCGCGGTCTCGGTCGTCGGCCCAGCGCGCGACGTTGAACAGCGAAAAGCGCTTCTCGCTCAGCCCGTACTTGCGCTGAATGCCAGCGCCCCACCACTCGCCGAAGTGCCGGCCCGGCCCGAGGGCGCGCAACTCCTCCTCGTGCTCCCTTACCCATCGACCGAACCCGAAGGCATCGTCGGCCTTCTCGGTGCCGAGCCAGCGATTGCGCGAGCCCGCCAGGACAACGCCCGTGTCAGCGACGTAGACCTGCGCGTTGGTGCCGTCGATCTTCTCGGTGATCACGCACTGCCGCTTGAGCCGCGGGATGGACGCGAATCCCTCGAAGGTCGCGTTCTCGACGCCGTGGACGCTCACCGCCGCACCCCCACGTCTGGCAGAAGATCGAACTCATCAACGAGGTCTGAGAAGTCGACCCGCACCCTCCCCGGCGCCCCCTCCACCGCACTCGGCCCTCTCTCTCGCATGACCGGGCACGCCTCCAGGTGCGCGTCCCCCTTCGCGCTCGTCACTAGGCAGCGCTTGCAGGTGATGCCAGCGGGGTGCTTGCGCTTGGGGGCGGGCGTTGGAGCGACTCGACAGGTATCGAGATGCGCGTATCCGAGCGCGTCGTTGCCGCAACCGCACCTCGAGCACCACCCGCCATCGCGTTGCGTCTGAATCGACGATCCCTGTCGATTGAGCGTGGAGTTTTCCGACGGCGACGACATAGAAGCCTTCGGCGGTAAAACCCCCGCCCCCCCAGCCCCCGCCGCCACCCCTGGGGGAGGAGGGAGGGGGACGGCGGGGGGAGCAGCCTCGGTGGGGGTGGGGCCTAGATAGCGGTAAAGTTTTTCCGAGTTCGGCCGCCAGCCGGTATGGAGCAGGCCGTCACTGGCTCGGCAGTTAACCGGCGTCACGAGCAGGAAATACTCGCTAAACGGTGCCTCCTGCCTCGCTCCGCCGAGGTCCACGGCGCACCCGCAATGCAACTCCCACCGCTGCCCCGGCACAGGCGGGACTTTCGCCGGGGAGGCCGGGACTATGCCGCAGGCGCTGTACGCCTGCCTTACGGCGTCGTTGACGAAGTCCTGGAGAGCCTCGACGCAGGAGCCGAGCGGGGGCAACGCGAGGTCGCGGCAGCGGGCCGAGCACCAGCGCGGGGTGTCTTCGCGTAGTTCGCGATCTCCAGCGAGAAAGTTGACGCCGGCCCGCACGCCGGAGCCAAGGGGTCGCGGGTCCTCAACGATGTCCTTGCCGGTCATGCCGCAGAACCAGCGGCAGCCGCTCCGATCCACCGAGCGGCTCACGTCGTCACCCCAGGAAGCAGTGCCCGCCACAGACCCACCGCCACCCCCGCAAACCACACCAGGGCAGCCGTAGCTATGAGGCCGGGGATCATGGCTGCCCCCTCCCCATCCAGCACCACAGGCCCAGCCAGGCGCACATCAGGAAGCAGGTAGCAGCAAGAGGCGGGAAGCCGAGCGCTGCACAGACGATGCCGGCCGCAAGGTAGAAAACGAACTTGACCGCGATGATCGCGGGGACTCGCGCCCGGAGCGTCACGGTCGCACCCCCTGACGCGCGGCCTTGCGCTTGTTCCGCTCCTCCTTGAGGATCTCCGACAGCGCCAGGTCTTCTCGCCCCTCGTACCCTCGATCCACCGCCTCAGCCTTCGCCTTGGCTCGCAGGGCGGCCCAGTCCCTCATGGTGACGTGCTGGAGGGCGCGGAGGAAGCCACCGGAGGGCTTGCCGTGGCGGTTCACGCCCCACCCCCGTCCCGGCCGGCCAGGAGAGCGGAGGGGGAGGGCGCGACGTGCTTCCAGAGACTGCCGCCGCGAATCTGCGAGATCAGGCTCTGGCTGACGCCGAAGCGCTGGGCCAACTCGGCGGTCGTCTCAGACGACTGACCGGACCGGATGGCGATGACATCAGCGTCCGTCAGCTTGGCGTTCGGATTCCTCGCCCCGAACGACTGGCGCCCCGCGGCCACCATGTCGGCGATGTTGTCGGCCTGGGTCCCAAGGCGCAGATGCGCGGGGTTGCAGCAGGGCGGGTTGTCGCACTTCTTGTGCCTGACGACCTGGCCTTCCGGTATCGGCCCGAAGGTCAGTTCGTAGGCGACCCGATGCGTCTGGCGCGGTCCGCGCTTGACGCCGCCGCGGCGCGATCCGCACTGGATGTGCCCGTAGCCGCCGCGGTCGCGCCGGCCCATCCACGGCCAGCAGGCGTCCGGTCCTCCCGACTTGTCGACGCGGGACCAGAGACGATCCGCCAGTGATGACGGCTTCGTCCCGGGGACGGCAGCCGTCTCGTTGCACCCCCGGCCGGAATCGAACCGACAACCTGACGGGTAGAAACCGCCAGCTCTATCCAGTTGAGCTACGGGGGCCTGTGGCTCGGCTGGATCCGAAACGGGAAAAGCTTGAGCACAACAGCTTAGAAGGCCGCTGACCATCGCAGTTCTCCTACTACGCCAAAAAAACGACGCTGGCGCTGACGCGAACGAGACAGGAGACGGCCCCGGAGCTGCGCACCCAGGTTACCCGACCATGAGTGAGGGGGGCCTCGGGGCCGACTTCTGTCTCGTTCGTTCTCATGATCGGGTATCCCGACCATGGACGAGGTCCGAAAATCCGTCAAGACTTTTCGGCTTGCGATCTTGCTTTTTCTCAGGTCGTCGCTACGGGCGGCGGGATCTCGTCGTCCTCTTCTGGTCGCCGCTTCTTCGGGATGAGGCGCCGCAGCGTCTCGGGACTCGGGTGCAGGTAGTGGTCTCGGATCACCTTCACGCTCGACGCTCCGACGGCGTAGCGCGCGTCGTCGGGATGGACGCCGATCGATTCGAGGTAGGTCAGGCGGCTGTGGCGAAACGAGTGCGGGGAGATCCTCGGCACGCCAGCGCGCACCGCGGCCGGGTCCATCCATCGGTTCGGCTTCGAGAACTTACCGACCACCAGATCTTCGATGCCCATCGGCACCTGGTCGTAGTACTCGACCATGCACTGCCGGAACTCGGGCTCCATCGGGATCCAGTAGGGCGTGAACCGCTTCGGGTCGCGCTTGTGGTTGAGCACGAGGCGCGAGCCCATGGAGATCATCTTCCCCTTGTCGTCGGTGAATGGCCGCCACGGGTTGACCTGCTCCTTGGTCATGGATTCGAGATCCTCACGCCTAGCCCCTGACCACCACCCTAGATCGTAGTACCCGCGGTGGCGGACCGACGGGAGCACGGAGCGGAACGCCAGATACTGGACGTACGTGTGGTGGGCGTCCTTGCTGACCCCGTCGTTCGCCATGTGCGGCATATCGGGGATGCGCGAGCGGTCGACCAGTTCGCGGTTGGCGGCAACTTTCAGCACGCGGATCAGGAACTGGAACCGTTTCTTCAGCGAGACCCGCTTCATTCCGTCCTTACTCGACAGTTCCTTGCGCATCACTTCGCGCATCCGCTCGTATCCAGTGCGGCCGCACAGCTCGCCGAGCAAGCAGTCGCCGAAGATCTTCAGGCACCATTCCGCCCGGACCTCGTAGTCCTTCTCCATCGTGACGCCGCGGACGCCATCGCACTCGTACTGCAGCAACCAGCGGATCGATTCCCTGAGCCGGCCTTCGCCGACCTTCGGCAGTTCAAGCTGCATGTCGTTTCTCTCCCCCCTGGAGACCCCGCGCGTGTCAAGCAACGAAACACGCGAGGCGAGAATGCGGCCGATGTTTCACAGCCGTCAAGACACATACACAAACCACCTGATGCGCTAAGTCATTGATACGGCACGGCTATCCCATTACCGTTCGACGTAAACGCGCCGAACGGGCGAGATCAATTGGACAATCGGTAAGGGTGAAACCCTATTTTGAAACCGTATCTCTTGGGTCAGATACCTGAACGGGCGTTACGCGATCTTCTTGCTGCCCGCCGCCGCGTGATCCGCCCCAAAATGCTCGTCGACCCCTCAACGTATGTGATCCGCTGTGCCTGGACTTCACTCAACTGGCGCAGGAGGAAAAGCTCGATCCCGTGGAGCCGGATCGCCTCCGCGTGCTCGTTGGAGGCCTGCTGGAGGTCGCGGATTTCCTTGTCGTGGCTGTCCACGCGCTCATTGAGGCGGGTGTTCTCCTTCATCCAGTTCCGTCCCACGCGTGAACCTCCTCGTCGGGTGATTTTACCGCGTCCCGCCACGGCCTTCCTCGACTGTCTCTAGGTGGTCCGCTGGCGCGGGTAGCGCTGGGGGTGGGAGGGCGGTTGGGGGTGCGCCGCCCGCGCCAGCGGGACCAGGGTGGGGGGTTGGGGTGGAGGCTGCGAGGCGGCATGCGTGCCGGTGGAACGCGGACATCGCCGACGTGTGGTTGGTGAGCCCGACGGCCCGCGCGCAGTTGGGGTAGCTCACGGGCGGCGAGAGCTGGCGCATCTCCCAGATCGCCTCGTCGCGCACTCGAACGAGCTTGGGCCAGCGCTTGCTGTCGCGGATGTCGCCGGGCAGCAGGCCGTGGCGATCGGAAACCGCGTCGATGATCTCCCTGGTGCGCCGGTCCTCGGACGCGAGCATCATCCTCGCCTGATGGCGGCGACGCTTGAGGTAGCCCCGGCGCTTGCGGTCCAGGCGGGCGGCGTTCGCTACTACCTCGGCCGCACGCTGGAAGTCGTAGCCGGTCGGCGTCCGCGTCTTCTCTAGAGCCAGTGCCAAAACGTTGCCGAGGAACTTGCTCATGGCCGGTCCCCCGGTTGGTTCTTAATGACGTGCGTCCGCAGAAGCACCCGCGACTCCTCTGGTCCCTTCCAGAATGGCTCGATCCACTGCCGGCGGCGCAGAGCACGGCCCTTGCCGTGGGACTGATTCCGCCAGTGGCCGCGCACGAGAAACTGCACGGACGGCGGCCTCGGTCCGCCGCGAGAGAGGCATAGCCGGTTGACCTCGTGCGAAAGGTCGATGGCCACCGACTTGCCGATCACGTAGCTCACGCCCTCTCGTGGGGCACCGCTTCGATTGTTGCCGGGCGTCTTGCAGCGGCCCCAGTCCACGCCCCGGTGCTTCTCGATATCGGAGTCAAGCGACAGGCAGACACCGCGGACATAGTTGCGCGCCATCGCTCCCATGGTGTCCGGCTCTCCGTGAGTCGACACCGTCATTGGGAAGTATTGGCCGCTTGGCGATCCGGTTATTAGTCCCGAAATCGAAGCGCCATCGCAAAGGATCCTGGCCACTGGCAAGTCATGAATCATGTCCCCGGGTAGCAGGTTGATGTCTATGACGTTATCGACCATCGAGGCGATCCCTCGCTTGAGGGACTCCGCGGAGAGCTTCATGGCCAGGGTCCCGGGCGGAACTATCAGGCTCCACGCTCCCCACGGGGCCGCCACGTCAGCATCTTCGGGCGCGTCTGTGAGCATCAACGCCGATGCGAACCCTCGCCCGCACGCCACCTTCGCGAATGACGATTCCTTCCAGCGCTGTGCCCACGGAAGAGACGACGTCAGGTATTCCAGATCGAGATCGGTCATGAAGTCGTGACTCTTCGTGATCCGCGAGTAGTCGGCAGCCAGCATCATAGACAGTTCGATGTCCGCGACGGTCGCGCGATCCCGGGTAACCCCATACAGCGCGTAAAGCTCCTTGCGGCTCTTGTCCAAGTCCTGATTGAGCAGCGACAGACGGCCGCGCATGCGGTTCAGTTCTTTCCTTGCCTCGCGCCTATTGCGCAGCAGCTCCTTGCGCTCACTCACGACGCTGCCCCTCCAGCACCGCCGGCATCAGGGTCACGATCCGCCAGCAGCGACGGCAGCACCCGCTTGCCTCATCGACGATGTCCAGCTTCCCGCACGCAGAGCAGAGCGAGTGCTTGACCGCCTTGGTGGACTTGGGGCGGTCGTCGGGGTCGAGTCGGGGGATGAAGGTCGGCAACGTCACGGCGCCTCCTCGAACACGTCAGGGGCCATCGTGTAGCCCTCCATCACCGGGTGAACGGGAATTCCGCCCTTGCCCCGGCGGATGCAGTGGATCGGCTTTCCGGGGCGAGCGGCGCGGATGATCTCGAGGACGCGGGCAGCTCGCGCGCGGGCGATCTTCTTTGCGAGACCGCCCCATGCGACCACTGCCAGGTCAGCCCGGGCGGCGCACGCAGTGATGTAGCTGTCACAATACGGACTAATCGGAAAGTCGGCGGCGTAGAGTTCGGCGGGCTTGGTCGCGCAGAAGTCGGAGAGATTGCAGACGTCGAAGCGGGAGAACTTCCATCGCTCGCAGAAGCCCATCCACTTGCGGATCGTCGGGTCGTTCTCGCGGATCGGATCCGCCCCGGCGTCGGACGGGTTGAGCATGCAGGCGAACAGTCGGCGCCGCGGGCCGGGGATCAGCTCCGCGGGCCGGGCGCGCCACAGGTGGTGGCGGTAGACGTGGTCGGGCGAGAAGGTGGCCCCGCCTTCGGTCCAAGCAGAGGCGCTCACGGGGTCACCGGCTTGTAGGAACTGGCTCCCGGTTTGCGATGTTCAATGCCGTGGCATTCGTAGCAAAGCCAATCCACCGCCAGTGGTTTCGAGTAATCGCGGTGGTGCCCGGTCACCCGTCCTGAGTGTCCGCAGCGCGAGCAGACATCAGGTCGCTCGACCTGGCCACGACGGACGGCGGCGTTGAGAAGTCGGCGCGCTATAGTCTTCTGCGTTGGTGGCCTATTTTTTCTTCGCTCGATCGCACGGATACGAACAGGCTCAGCGAGCCTGACACGACGAGCTGACTGTCTGCGCAGACGACGCGTGTTCTCGGCGTCCCGCGTTCTCATGGCCCCCCGGCAATGACACGCCTTGCACTGCGTTCCGATCCCGTTCCAATTTCGCTGTCGTTTGTAGTACCCGGAGGAAGGCTTGCTTTCGCCACAGGTCGGGCAGAGCCAATGCTCGACCCCTTCGATCATGACCGGACGGCGCCGGTTCATCGTCCTTCTCCTTCGCCCGGCACGGGTCGATACGAGATCGCGAACACCCAGGGATTGCTCGCCCACGGCGCGCGATCTCCGTTGATTGCATCCCACAGAGCCGCGTACCAGCGAATGGGGTCATAGAACGCGATCTTCGCCGGCTTTCCGTTCACCTTGCCCGGGATGGGGTCCGCCGAGAACCCCTCCGCCCGCGCATCCTCCTCGCTGATTTCATTCACGCGCTGGACGCGGACCTCGGTGATCTCATAGACGTTGCGGCAGGCCCAGCGGGGCATGAAGATCGACGGCTTCCACTTCGTGACCTTGAGTCGCATGATCTCGTCGCCGTTGTTGACGTAGTCGAACCCGCCGTCAGCGTCGCAAGATGCTCTATAGGCGACGCACTGAGGCGAGATGCCAGTGCGGTTGCCGACAGCGAACGGCGCCCACGTCTCGCGCACCCAGAGGCGATCGCCGCGGTGTCCATACGGACACCCACCCGGAGCGTCGTACAGCGACAGCATGCTCTTCGCCGCGGAGCACGCCCACCAGAACCCGGAGTCGTCATATGGGCTGGCGCGCTTCACCTCCGGCGGGATCGGAACGGGCTGCGGGTTCATGATCCGCCGCGTCTGCGTCTTCCGCCCGGCCCGGTTCGCCCGGACCATCGGCGCTCTGAACAGGATCGGCCGCTCGCGGGGATTCACCACGGCCGACCCCCTACGCGCTTCATCAGCTCGATCACAGTCCCGCGCATCTTGGCCTCGAAGAACGCCTTGTTCGTGTCGCCCATGGCTCTCTCGATCTCCGGCGTGATGTCGCCCTGCCACTCCACGGAGCGGTCCTTGTTGTAGATGAGCACCTGGCGCACGGGGAGTTCGGTATAGGTGCTCAATTGGACCTTGACGATCATCGCCGCCGCCCCTTCCGTTTCCCCCTCCGCCCCAACACCCTCCGCTCCATCTCTCGCAACAGCGCCTGCGGCCCTTGCAGGCCGTTCGATGCGTAGCAGGCGATCTCGTCGGGATCGGTGGAGTGCGTGATCTTCATACCGAGCACGCCGAGGTTGTCGATTTCCTTTGCCGCGAGATCCAGGGTCGATTGGATCATGCGGAGGTTGGCGGTGAAGCGGGCGCGGTTGGAGAGTGGCATCAGGCGGCCTTTCGTTCGGGCTCATCGGCCTCTCCGCAGCGACAGAGCTTGAGCATCGGATGCACGTGGCTCCGGGAGTGGCGCTCGCACCAGCATTCGGCGCACCAGAGCGGGTGGTTGCCATCCCCGCCCTGACACCACGGCGTCCACCTCCGGCAGCGGATGCAGAAGAACGTCGGGCACGACAGACACTCCGCGCTTCCGTCGCAGTGCGGGCCAGGATAGGCCCACACATCACCGGTCTCGTCGGGCTCTCCGGGACGCACGCGGTCCCGAGGTCGCTCGGCAGTTCCCGCCATCACCGCCCCTCCCGTTCCCGCCTCTGCTCGGCCTCGCGTTCCTCTTGGCGGCGCCTCTTGGCCCAGGCGATTGCTGTCGGTCCGTCGGGGCCGCGAGGTGCGTGGGCGGTCGGCTGCGTCGAAAGCCCGTCTGGCCCAATCAGCGCCCGCGGGATCTTTCCCCACTTCGTCATCCTCGCGAGAGCGACTCCGATGGAGCTTCCGGCGAGGGCCTTGGTGAACTCTGGGTCAACGGCGGCCTTATCCCTGGCGGCAGCCCCGCGGCGGGCTTCGGTGTTGATGAGGTTGCGGAAGGTCATGGCTACCCGATGACTCGGGCGAGCTTGCCGACCGCCTTGGCCTTGCTCGGCAGCGTCCCGAAGAACGCTCGGATCCACTGGCGGAACGGCGGCACAGTCGACTGCTTCGCGAGTTGCCGCCGGGTCGCGCGGGCTCGCCTCATGTTCCAGGTCAGGTTCTGTTGCTCTTCCATGGGGTCTCCTTTCACGTCGGTCCGGCGTTGAGTGCCTTCTCGCAGGCCGCTTCCTCGCGCGGCCAGTGCCGATTCCTCGGACGATCAGAGGCCATCTTGCGGACGGCCGCTTCGTACTGGCGCCGCTTCACGCGGCCGGGGAAGTTCTTCGGGTTCATGTCGGTCCTTTCGGTTCGGAGCCCATCCCTCTCCCCCAGCCCAGGACCATTCCTGGACAGGGAGGGGGCGTGCGAGACTTCAGCCGGCCCGTTTCCAGCGGTGTTGAACGCTCGGCGGCGACTGCCTGACCGCTCCCACCGCCAGCGCGCGGTCATAGAGCCCGGCCTCCTTGAGCGCCTTCACGCTGGTCGACTCGCGACCCTTGACCTCTACGGGACCCCATTGCTGGCCGTCCATCACGATCGGGCCGTTCGCGCGCACGTAAGCCTTGAGCCAGTCCTTCCCGGCT
>Ga0134124_10000548_pt1 | contig 31391 bp, 27 predicted proteins | sample KB304_FD_96880 | JGI IMG/M metagenome (GOLD analysis project Ga0134124, IMG submission 96880) | Terrestrial soil microbial communities without Nitrogen fertilizer from Kellogg Biological Station, Michigan, USA - KB3-0-4 | ecosystem: Environmental > Terrestrial > Soil > Unclassified ... | reverse complement strand
GACGCCTATGAGCACGAGGCCTGGAACCGCACGCCGACCACCCGCGTGGTGCTATTCGTCGATTTCATCAAACCGACCCGGTTCCCGGCGCGCTTTTTCAACTGGCTGCTGCTCAATCTGGCGGTGTTCACGCCCTTCATCCGGGAAGGCATGGACAACCAGAAGGCCTGGGAGAAGAAGTTCTACGCCGAGGCCGAGGCGCTGCGGAATCGGTAGCCGACCTTGCGCTTGCCGCCGCAAGCGGTTAGCTCCCTGCCCGTATGTCCACCGCAGAGACCGATAAACCCGCTCCCAAGGTGAGCTTCGTCTCCCTTGGCTGCCCCAAGGCGCTGGTCGACAGCGAGCGCATCGTCACGCGTCTGCGCGCCGAGGGCTATGAGCTGACGCGCGAGCACGCCGGCTCCGATCTCGTCATCGTCAACACCTGCGGCTTTCTCGACAGCGCCAAAGCGGAGTCGCTCGCCGCGATCGGTGGCGCGCTGAAGGAAAACGGCAAAGTCATCGTCACCGGCTGCATGGGCGCCGAGCCGGAGAGCATCTCGCAGGCCTATCCGGACGTGCTGGCAATCACTGGTCCGCAGCAATACGAGAGCGTGGTCGACGCCGTGCACAAGGCGCTGCCGCCCAAACACGATCCCTTCCTCGATCTGGTACCGCCGGAAGGCGTCAAGCTGACGCCGCGCCATTATGCGTATTTGAAGATTTCCGAAGGCTGCAACAACCGCTGCACCTTCTGCATTATTCCGAAGCTGCGCGGCGACCTGGTCTCACGCACCGCCGCCGACGTGCTGCGCGAGGCCGAGAAGCTGGTGAAGGCCGGCGTCAAAGAGCTGCTGGTGATCTCGCAGGACACCTCGGCCTACGGGCTCGACCTGAAATACGCGGCGAGCACATGGCGCGACAAAGAGGTGCGCGCCAAGTTCATCGACCTCGCGCGCGAACTCGGCGAGCTCGGCGCCTGGGTGCGGCTGCATTACGTGTATCCCTACCCGCACGTCGACGAGGTGATCGAACTGATGGCGGCGCGCAAGGTGCTGCCCTATCTCGACATCCCGTTCCAGCACGCCTCGCCAGAAGTTTTGCGCCGTATGAAGCGGCCGGCCGCGCAGGAGAAGACATTGGAGCGTATCGCGCGCTGGCGCGAGATTTGTCCCGATCTCACGCTGCGCTCGACCTTCATCGTCGGTTTCCCGGGCGAGACCGATGCCGAATTCGATTACCTGCTGCAGTGGTTGGAGGAAGCCTCGCTCGACCGTGTCGGCTGCTTCAAATACGAGCCGGTGCGCGGCGCCACCGCCAACGACATCGCGCTGCCGGTACCGGACGAGGTCAAGGACCAGCGCTGGCATCGCTTCATGCAGACGCAGCAGAAGATTTCCGCACGCCGCCTCAAGCGCAAGGTCGGCACGCGCCAGCAGGTGATCATCGACGAAGCCGGCCCGACCGTCGCGAAAGGCCGCTCGATGGCCGACGCGCCGGAAATCGACGGCGCGGTCTATGTCGCCAGCCGCCGGCCGCTGCGCGTCGGCGAAATCGCCACGGTCAAGATCGAACGCGCCGACGAATACGATCTGCACGGCACCGCGGTCGGCTTCTAGACGCCAGCGTCATTGCGAGGCGCGAAGCGCCGAAGCAATCCAGAGAGGCTGGTGCTGGTGGCTCTGGATTGCTTCGCTTCGCTCGCAATGACGCAAACGTCTACCAATAGCGCAGGTAACGCATGATGCGGCGCTCAAGCCGCCTGACCTGCGCCGCGCGTGAGTTCTTGGCGCGCGTCGTACGACATTGCTCCTGCCACTGATAGCCGTCCCAGTGCTTCTCGCACACGGTCTTCGCTGCGGCAGGTTGTGCGAACAGCACCAAAGCCAACGCGCCTGCCGCAACCAGTCCTGACATCGCAAGGCGCATCGGCCGACCTCCTGCCTCTCACGCTCGGGCGAAATCGCGGCAAGACTGCGGCGTCACAGCCGGTAGAACTTCGCCGCGTTGTCGTTGAGCACCGCCGCCTGTTCGGACACGGTGTATTCCGACAGCACCCGCCGATAGATGCCGAGGAAATCGGCGTAGCTCATGTGCAGCTTCTCGAGCGGAAAGTTGCTGCCGTAGATGGTGCGCTCCACGCCGAAGATCTGGATGCAGTCGCGGATCACCTGCCGCGCCTGCTCGTAGGTGATGCCGTGCGAGTACATGCCGAGGCCTGAGAGCTTCACGTGCAGGTTCGGATGCGCCGCCAGCGCAGTCAGTGCCGCGCGCCACTGCTCGATGGCCTGCGGCGCGCGGTCGGTCAGCATGCCGGCGTGCACCAGGATCATGCGCACGTTCGGAAACGCCTTGACCAGTTCGACGGCATAGGCCGCCTGCCCGGCATAGACCTGCAGTTCGAAACTCAGATCGTATTTCTCCAGCAGCGCAAAGCCGCGGCGGAATGCCGAATCGTTGCAGTAATCGGGCCGCGCCACCGCCTGGCGCACACTCGGGCTGTCCCAGTAGAGCATCTGGCGCACGCCGCGCAGATTGGCGAACTGCTTCTGCGCTTTCAGCGCCTCTTCGGCATCCGGCGCGGCGAGATCGACATTGCAGACGATGCCGTGCGGAAAGCCGTGCTTGTCGGCGGTCGCCTGCAGCCACTTGCTCTCGTCGAGCGCGCGACCGGGACCCCACATGGCCGTCACGTGCACCGATTTGGTGACGCCGGCCGGGACGATATCGTTTGCCCACTCCTCGACCGGATAGTCGCGGCGGATGCCGAAATAATCGCCGAACATGCGCGGGATCGGTGGGTCGGCGAGCCAGGACACGCCCTTGCGTAGCCAGATGTGGTGATGGGTATCGATGACGGGTCCGTCGTAAAGAGGCATAAGTTACTCGTTGTCCATGGTTGCGTTTGAAACGTCAGTCCTGCTTCAGGCCAAGCTCTTCGATCAATTGCTTCTGTTCGACCAGTTGCTTGAGCGCAAAAGCGCGATAGTCGGCGCTATTGAGATAGAACGGCTCCTGGTCGAGCCGCTCCATGGTGGCGACATAAGCCGGTTCGTCCAGCGCCTTTCGGAAGGCGTCGTGCAGGATAGCCACAACCGCAGCATCCATGCCTTTGGGGCCGGCAATGCCGAAGGGCGAGTTCGAGATGAGATCGATGCCGGCTTCCTGCAACGTCGGCGCCGCCGGCCAGTTCTTGCTGCGCTTGGCGCTCCAGATGGCGAGCAGCCGCAATTCGCCGGCGTTGACAAGCTGCGCCCAACCGGTCGCGTCGGCGACCGCATTGATATGTCCGCCGAGCAACGCATTGGTGGTCTCCGACGTGCCCTTGAACGGCACGTGGGTCCACTTAATGCCCTGCATCTTGGCGATCTGCTCCATGGTGATGTGCAGGCTGGTGCCGGCACCGGGCGTGCCATAGTTGATTTTGCCCGGATTAGCCTTGGCGTCGGCCAAGAACTCCTGAAACGTCTTCCACGGCGCGTCCTTGCGCACCACCACGCCGAACGCGTAGCCGGCAAGCCCGATGATATAGGTGAGGTCGTTGGCCGGATCGAAGCTCGTCTTGCGCATGAACGGATAGCGGAAGACGGTGATCGGGACTTGCGCGACGGTGTACCCATCGGGCGCGGCGCTCGCCATCTGCATCGGCCCGAGAACGCCGGCAGCACCGGGACGGTTCTCGACGACGATCGATTGCCCGAGATGCTTCTCGGCCGCGGTTGCCAGCGCGCGCATGCTGATGTCGGTGGTGCCGCCCGCGGCCCAGGGCACGATCAGCGTGACCGGCCGGCTGGGGAACGTCTGCGCTTGCGCCGTCGGCGCGACGCAGAGCACAAACAGCAGGGCGAAAGCCGCGAAAAAGGCTGTGCCGCGATGGGTCATGACGCCGCCTCCCCTCCGCCGATGACTCGGATCAGCTTAAACCTTCGCCGACAATCTTCACAACGGCGGCGGTCAGGCGGGACAGCTCCTCGGCGGAGATCGTGAAGGCCGGCGTGAGATAGATGATATTGCCGAATGGCCGCACGAACACGCCGCGCTCGATGAAGCGCGCACGCAGCGCGTTCAGATCGGCGATGCGCGCCATCTCGATAACGCCGATGGCGCCTTTGATACGCACCGCCTTAACGTTGCGCATGCGGGTGCAGGGCGCGAGTTCGCGCGTCAGCGTTGCGGAGATGGCGCCGACCTGCTTCAGCCGCGGCTCGCGTTCGAACAAATCGAGCGAGGCGTTGGCCGCCGCGCAGGCGAGCGCGTTGGCCATGTAGCTCGGCCCGTGCATTAAAGCCTTGGCCGGATCGTCCGCCCAGAAGGCGTCGAACACGTCCTGCGTAGCAATCGTGGCGGCGAGACCCATGGTGCCGCCGGTCAGCGCCTTCGACAGCGTTATGATGTCGGGCGCGACTCCGGCCTGCTCGCAGGCGAACATGGCGCCGGTGCGGCCGAAGCCGGTGAAGATCTCGTCGAAGATCAGCAGAACGTCGTGCTTGTCGGCAAGCGCGCGCAGCCGCTGCAATACTTCGGGCGCGTGGAAGATCATGCCGCCGGCGCCCTGCACCAATGGCTCGATCACAATGCCGGCGATCTGGTCGGTATGCGCGGCGAGGAATTTGTCGAGCGCCAGCGCACGCTCCTCGCTGTCCGGCAGGTCGACGACGTAATGTTGCGGCAGCAGGCCGCCGAACAGCGCGTGCATGCCGTCGCTGGTGTCGCTCACCGCCATCGCGCCGGTGGTGTCGCCGTGATAGGCGTGGCGGAAAGCGACGAACTGCCGGCGAGAGCGCGCGCCGCGGTTGATCCAGAACTGCACCGCCATCTTCAGCGCCACTTCGATGGCGACCGAACCCGAGTCGGAAAAGAACACGCGCGTGAGCCCTTCCGGCAGCAGCGCCGTCAGCCGTTTCGCCAGCCGCAGGGCCTGCTCGTGCACCAGTCCGCCGAACATCACATGCGGCATCTCGCCGAGCTGCCGTTCGACAGCGGCGCGGATATGCGGGTGATTGTAGCCGTGACACGCGGTCCACCAGCTCGCGATGCCGTCGATCAGCACGCGGCCATCGGCGAGCACGATGCGCGCGCCCTCCGTGCGCACGACCGGCAGCGGCGGATTGGCCGTCTTCATTTGCGCATAAGGCAGCCAGATATGGCCAAGCCCCTGCTCGTACCACTCCGGCTGTTCCTTGCCCGCCTCGCCTGCCATTTCCTGCGCGCCTTATGAATTCGACAGCCATTTAACCTGTTGTGCTAGTTTCGGCCACCATGCCGTCACTCGACCGTTTCGCCCAAGACAAGCTCGATGAGTTGCAGCGCCGCCACCTGCGGCGCCAACTCAGCGAGACCGTGCGCGAGGACGGTATCTGGGTCGAGCGCAACGGCCGCCGGCTGCTCTCGTTCTCCTGCAACGACTACCTGAACCTGACGCAGCATCCGGCTGTGAAACAGGCCGCCATCGCGGCGATCGAACAATACGGCGCGGGCTCCGGCGCCTCACGGCTGGTGACCGGCAATCACCCGCTCTATGCCGAACTCGAAGGCCGCCTCGCCCGCATCAAGCAAACCGAAGCGGCCGTTGTGTTCGGCTCGGGCTATCTCGCCAATGCCGGAATCATCCCGGTGCTGGTTGGTCGCGGCGGGCTCGTCCTGGCCGACGAGTTGTCGCACGCCTGCCTGTTCGCCGGATCACGGCTTTCCCGCGCCAAAGTGCTCACCTTTCGTCATAACGACGTCGAGCATCTGCGCGAATTGCTCGCCGAGCACCGGCAGGCGCACGAACACCTCCTGATCGTTACCGACGGCGTGTTCTCCATGGACGGCGATCTCGCGCCGCTCGCCGCCCTGCATGCACTCGCCAAAGAGTTCGACGCCTGGCTGATGTCGGACGATGCGCATGGGCTCGGCGTGGTCGGCGGCGAGCGCGGCTCGAGTTATATCGGCAATGCGCATGTGCCAGTGCCGTTGCAGATGGGCACGCTATCGAAGGCAATCGGTTCCTATGGCGGCTATCTCTGCGCTTCGGCGCCGGTAGTCGATCTGATCCGCAATCGCGCGCGCACGCTCATCTACTCCACCGGCCTGCCGCCCGCCTGCGTCGCCGCAGCCATCGCGGCGCTCGACCTGATCGAACGCGAACCGGCTTACGCCGCGCTGCCGGTGCAGAAGGCCAAGGCCTTCACCCGCCGCGTCGGCTTGCCTGACGCGCAGAGTCCGATCGTGCCGGTGGTGATTGGCGACGAACAAGCCACGCTTGCGGCCTCGCAGATGCTCGCCGACCAAGGCTTCCTCGCCGTCGCCATCCGCCCGCCCACAGTGCCGGTAGGCACCGCGCGCCTGCGGCTCACCTTCACCGCGCAGCATCCGGACGAGGCGATCGAGCGGCTCGCCGATCTTGTCCGCGATAAGGTTTTGGTGCGCGCACCATGAGCGCTTACTTCGTCACCTCGACCGGTACCGACATCGGCAAGACTTTCGTCACCGCCGGCCTCATCCGCTATCTGCGCAACGCGGGCGCCGCGGTCGATGCGCTCAAGCCGCTGGTGAGCGGCTATGATTCCTCGGTGGTGGAGACCAGCGACCCGGCCGTGCTGCTGGCGGCGCTCGGCCGCAGCGTCTCGGCCGATGAGATCGCCGGCATCGCACCCTGGCGCTTCCGCGCGCCGCTGGCGCCCGATCTCGCCGCCGCGCGCGAAGGCCGCAGCGTCGAGTTCGACAAACTGGTCGAGTTCAGCCGAACCGCGGTCAAGCGCGCCAATGGCCTGCTGTTCATCGAAGGCGTCGGCGGCATCATGGTTCCGCTCGACGCCAAGCGGACCGTCGTCGACTGGATGGCGGCGCTTGATATTCCGCTGCTGCTGGTGGTCGGCGGCTATCTCGGCACCATTAGCCATACCCTCACTGCGCTCGACGTGCTGGCGCAGCGCAAGCTGACGATCGCAGCAATCGTGGTCAGCGAGAGCGAACGCAACACGGTCGAGCTCGAGGATACGGTCGCCAGCATCGAGCACTTCGCCAATGGCGTGCCGGTGATCGGCCTGCCGCGACTCCCAGGCGGGCTGACGCAGCATCCCGCCTTCGCGCAGATCGCGTCGCATCTTTAACGTTATTGCGAGCGAAGCGAAGCAATCCAGAGAGGCTGGCACCAGTCAGCCCTGGATTGCTTCCTCGGCTGCGCCTCCTCGCAATGACAGTTAGTTGCCGAACCACCAGCTCTGCACCACCGTCTCGATCATGCCTTCGGTGTTGATGATCGCGTGCAGCACGATGGTGAGCAGCGTCGAATGCGTTGCCCAGCGGATCCAGCCGAGCAGCAAACCGAACACGAAAATCTGGCCGGTGACGTACCAGTCGTACTGCACATGCACCAAGGCCCAGACCAGTGACGTGGCAACGATCACCGGCCAAACGTCACGCGGCTCGCGGAGCCAGCCGCGAAAGAGGAAGCCCCGGAACAGAGTCTCCTCGCCGAGAGGCGTCAGCACGATCACCGCAAACCACAGCAGCACCTGCGGCATGACGCCGGCAGCGCCGGCGGTGCGAAAGATGTCGGTCTGGAATTGGGTCACCAGCCCGTGCCCGACGAGCCAGCTCACGATATTCAGAATGACGATGGCGGACACGGTCGCCACCGCGCCGAACACCAGTTCGCTCCGCTTGGGGATCACCAAGCCGAGATAGGCGGCGGCGCTTGCGCCGGTGCGTTGCGCGAACAGCACCAGCAGCCCGACTTGGATGGGCGTCGAAACGAAGATCACCAGCGTAATGGCGACGCCGTCGCCGCTGAAGTCCGGCATCCGCCCCGGACTGGTGCCGAACCACCAGCCGAGCGCGGCGAGCGCCGCGAACTGCCCGGACAGCAGCGCGAACAGACCGAGGCTGAAGGTCGCGATGCGGCCCCAGGGCCTGGCGACCGGCGCGGGTCCTGGGGCGGTCAATCGCTTCGCCTTATGGCGTCAGGATAATGGAGCCGGTCGTGTTGCGGCCTTCCATGTCCTTGTGCGCCTGCCCGGCTTCCTTCAACGGATACTTGTATTTGATCGGTATCTTGACGGCGCCGGAGCCGACCTTCTCGAACAGGTCCTTGGACATGGACATCAGGTCCTCGCGCTTGGCGGCGTAGTGGTTGAGCGTCGGCCGCGTGGCGAAGAGCGAACCCTTGGCCTGCAGGATGTTGATGTTGAAGGCTTCGATCTGGCCGGAGGCGCTGCCAAACGACACGAAGTAGCCGAGCGGGCGCAGGCAGTCGAGCGAGGCCGGGAATGTGGTCTTGCCGATGCCGTCATAGACCACGTCGCACAGCTTGCCGCTGGTGATCTCCTTCACCTTCGCCACGAAGTCCTCGTCGCGATAGAGGATGGTGTGATGCGCGCCATTCTTCTTGGCGAGTTCGGCCTTCTCCTTGGAGCCGACGGTGCCGATCACGGTGGCGCCGAGATGGTTCGCCCATTGGCAGGCGATGAGGCCGACGCCGCCGGCCGCGGCGTGAATCAGGCAGACGGTGCCCTTCTCTACTTTGAAGGTGCGGTTGAGCAGATACTGCACGGTCATGCCTTTGAGCATCATGCCGGCGGCCTGCTCGTAGCTGATGTTGTCGGGCAGCTTCACGGCACGCTCGGCCGGGATGACGCGCTCGCCGGCATAGCCGCCGAGCGGGCCGACGAAGCCGACGCGGTCACCGACCTTCAGGTCGGTGACGCCGGGGCCGACCTGGATCACCTCGCCGGCGCTTTCGTTGCCGGCAATGAACGGCAGGCCAACCGGCGACGGATACATGCCCATGCGGAAATAGGCGTCGATGAAATTGACGCCGCAGGCGTGCTGCTTGATCTTGATCTGGCCCTGGCCGGGCGCGGGAATGTCGACGTTCTCGAACGTCAGCGCTTCCGGACCGCCGTGTTTGTGAACGCGCACTGCCGCGACCATGTCTTAACTCCCTTGGATAGAAAAATTGTGCGGTGAAGGTTTTTCGGGCGCGATCATAGGCAGCCCCGCGCCAAGCGCAAGCCACCAACGTCATTGCTTCGTCGCTAGCGCTCCTCGCAATGACGGCAGGCTACCGCGCACCTGAGACGTTGAGCACCGCGCCGGAAATGTAAGAAGCGGCGTCCGACAACAGGAACAGGATCGACTCGGCGATCTCGTCCGGCTCGCCCGGCCGCCCCATCGGCAGCAGCGGCGTGATGCGCTCGAGCCGCCCCGGCTCGTGGATATCGGTGCGACTCGGGCCGGGCCGGACGGCATTGACGCGGATGCCCTCCTTGGCCACCTCGCGCGCCAGCCCGTTGGTGAGCGCATCGATGCCGCCCTTGGCGGCGGCGTAGAACACGTATTCGCCGGCGCCGCCGGTGACCGACGCGATCGACGAGATCAGCACGATCGACCCACCCTGCCCACCGCGCGCGGTCGACATGCGGCGCACCGCTTCGCGCGCGCACAGCAGTCCGCCGTAGAGATTGACGTCGATGACCTCGCGCAAGGTTGCGGCACTTGCTGCTTCAAGCTTGGAGTTCTTGCCGCCGATGCCGGCGCTGTGCACGACATGGGTGATCTGTCCGAGCGCTTTGGTCGTCTCCTCGAACACGCGCACAATTGTCTCTTCCGTCACCATGTCGCCCTGGATGGCGACCGCGTTTCCGCCGGCCTTCTTCACCGCAGCGACGACCTCGTTGGCGGCCTGCGTGTTGCTCTTGTAATTCACCGCCACGTCATAGCCGCGCTCGGCCGCCATGCGCGCGGTTGAAGCGCCGATGCCGCGGCTGCCGCCGGCGATGAGAAGGACAGGACGCGACATGGCTGGTCTCCTAGACTATTTTCGACGCTAATCGATCAGATCAAGCCGGGCGGCGCAAGAAACCGGCGACAAAGAAATAAACGGCAATGGCTACGAGCGCGATTTTCACACCGATGTGCGGGCTGAGATCGTCGAGTATCGCCAGTATGGCGAGAAGCGCCCAGATTACGAGCAGTGCAATATTCAAACCGCGCAACCGGCGCACGCGCAGCGGATGCACGAAGCGGAACGGCGCGAAGGTGAGCGCCGCCAGCACAAACACGGCCGCCGCCGCGAGCCACTCCGGCGGCTCCAGAACGAACAGATAGAAGGCCGCGAGATTCCACAGGCCGGGGAAGCCGCGGAAGTAATTGTCTTCGGTCTTCATCTCGCGGTCGGCGAAGTACAAGGTCGCAGTGATCACGATCACAACGCCGCACGGCAGCGCCAGCACCGGCGGCAGGTAGCCGCTGGCGGCAATCGCGAAGGCCGGCACGAAAACATAAGTGGTGTAGTCGACGACGAGATCGAGCGTATCGCCGGACCAGCGCGGCAGCACTTCGGCCACTTTGAACGCCCGGGCCAGCGGTCCGTCGACACCGTCGACGATCAGCGCCAGGCCGAGACAGAGAAACATCGCCGCCCAGTGACCGCCGCTCGCCAGGATCATGGCGAGCAGCGCCAGCGCCGCGCCGGTGGCGGTGAAGATGTGGACCGTGAAAGCGCGGATCGTAGTGAGGTTGGTCGTCATTGCGAGGAGCCCCAAAGGGGCGACGAAGCAATCCAGAGCCGCCGTCCGCAAGACTGGATTGCTTCGTCGCTTGCGCTCCTCGCAATGACAATTCCGTCCAGCGGAATATCCACTAGCCGTTACCCCAGTCGAGCTTGACGATCTCGGAGGAGCGGCCAGCAAGATTCCAATTGCGGCCGAAGCCGCGGAAACGCGACTTGTCGGCCTTCGACACGATCACGTCGGGTCCGATCCAATACTGGCTGTTGCGGATCACGACATTCTGTCCGCTCTCCTTGCCCTTCACCGGCGTGATGGCGCCGCCGCCGTATTTGTCGAGCGTGACGATGCGGGTGTCGCCCTGCGTCTCATAGGTAATCGGGATCTGCTGCACGCCGAGGAATTGGCCGACCAGAATCGAGAGCAGATGCGTGGTGCCGCCGACGCGGCCGGTAAAGATGCGGGTCAACCCCTTCACAGCCTGGATGGAGGCGTTGTCGTCGACGAATAGCGCCGCGGTCCAGTTGCCGCGCGACATGATGCCGGGCAGGTCCATCATCAGGCCGACTTTGACGCCGGCGAGATCGACGGCGTCGAAATGCCCTTCGTCGATGCGGATGCCGGCCCAGGTCTGGCAGCGGTCCTCGGTCGGCGGATGTTCGCCCAAGGACAGCACGCACGGGCAGAATACCGTGCAACTGCACGACAACGTCATCTCGCCTTTCAACGTCCACGCTTCGGCCACGCCTTTACTCCCCGAATGTCACGACACCGTTCTAACTTAAACCGCCCGCACCGGCCAATGGGCGATGACCGCCCCGGCCACGAACCAGATACCGACCGCGATCAGCACTACGCCAACGGCGTGCGTGAGCTTCTTGCCGCTGCCGATCTTCTCGAAGGTCATCACAATGCCGAGCGCCGCCATCCAGATCACGTTCATCACACCGACGGCGAACATCACCAGCATCATCGCCCAGCAGCAGCCGACGCAGTAGAGGCCCTGCTTTAAGCCAAGGCGGAAAACGCCGCGCGGCGTCGTCGCCCAGTTGGCGAAAAAAAATGGAAACGGCCGCTGGCATTGCGTCAAACAGGCGTGCTTGAGCGCGGTGAACTGATAGATGCCGGCGCCGATGAAGATCGCGCCGGAAAACAAGTCGCTCGCCGAGGCCATGCCGGCGTTGAGCAGCATCAGCCGCGCCAGCGCGACCTGCAGCAGCGTCGCGGCGAGAGCGAAGACCAGCCACACCACCATGTAGCCGGCGGCAAGCAGGAACGGCGAGACCACCACCTCACCCTTGCGCGCGGCGGTGTCGGCGATTTCGGCATAGGTGAAAATCATCGGCGCGGCGCTCGGCAGCATCATGGCGAGCGTCATGGCGGCCCACATCAGCGCAACCAGCGCGATGCCGCCGGAGCCTGCATGCCCGTGATGGGCGGCAACGCCTACGTCGGCGCGGCATAGCACGGCCCACACGCGCGGCAGCCAGTCGAGCAGGCCCATGCCGGGCCCGAGCGTCGACAGCGGCCCGTCATGGCCGGCCAGCATCAGCGCCAGGTAGATCCAGCCGAGCGCGGCCAGCGCCACGACGCAGATCACCGCCACCCGCTTCGGCCGCGCGAAAGCCGCGCCCAGCCGCGCGGCGGCGGGCGGCAAATGGCGTAGATCGCGGTCGGCGGCGTCGGCCATGCATTTCCTTTTGAGCGTGCATAGCCCAAAGCAGCAGATCGCGCTAAGTGTATGGCGACGCGGAGAGAAGTGTTTTGATACCGGACAAATCCAGGGCCGACGGGAACTCGGACGCCATCGTGGTCGGCAACGGCCCGGCCGGCCTGACCGCGGCTATCGTCCTGGCGGCCGGCGGGTTGTCGACCGTGCTGGTGGGAAAACGTCCGGCGCGGCCGGATACGCGCACGACGGCCCTGTTCACCGGTTCCATCAACGCGCTCAGCACCCTCGGCGTTTGGGCGCAGTGCGAGCCGCAGGCGGCGCCGATGCGCACCATGCGCATCGTCGACGACACCGGCAGGCTGTGGCGCGCGCCGGAGGTGAAATTCGAGGCGCACGAGATCGACCTCGACGTGTTTGGTTACAACATCGAGAACCGGCATCTGGTGGCCGCGCTCGACCTGCGCGCCAAAGACATCGGCCGGCTGCGCATCGTCGAGGACGATGTGGTGGCGGTCGAGCCTGGCGACGATGCGGTCACGGTCTCGCTCAAGGGCGGCGAGACTTTGCAAGCGCCGCTTGTCATCGGCGCCGACGGCCGCCGTTCGCTTTGCCGCGAGGCGGCCGGCATCGGCCTCGATACGCGCGACTATCGTCAGGCGGCGCTGACCGTCTCGTTCAAACACACGCGCCCGCATCACGACATCTCGACCGAGTTCCACACGCCGAGCGGACCCTTCACGCTGGTGCCGCTCTCCGGCAACCGCTCGAGCCTCGTCTGGGTGCTCGATCCGGCGCGCGCCGACGATTACGCGGCACTCGACGACGCCACGCTGTCGGAGGAGATCGAACGCGCCGCGCACTCCATCCTCGGCAAGGTTACGGTCGAGCCCGGTCGCGGCGTCTTCCCGCTCAGCGTCGCCACTGCGCAGCGCTTCGGCGACAATCGTATCGCGCTCATTGGCGAGGCGGCGCATGTCATTCCGCCGATCGGCGCTCAGGGGCTCAACCTCGGCCTGCGCGATGCCGCAACCATCGGTGAGCTTGCCCTCACTGCGTCGCGCGAAAGCCGCGACATCGGCGGCGACGATGTGCTCGCCGCCTACGAGACCATGCGCCGCGCCGATGTCGGCACCCGCACCCTTGCCATCGACCTGCTCAACCGCTCGCTGCTGTCGGACTTCCTGCCGGTGCAAGGCCTGCGCGGACTTGGGCTCTATATTCTCGATCAGATCGGCCCGCTGCGCCGCGCCGTCATGCGCGAAGGCATCCAGCCGGCCGCACAGCAACCGCGCCTGATGCGCGGGGAAGCGATCTGATCGCTCAATGAAAGAGTAGCTGCGGCAGCGCGCCGGTCTTCACCATCCACATCACGCTGGTCAGCGTGAACACCGAGACCAGCGTGCCGACCAGCACCGCGCTTGAGGCCTGCTCGACCCAGGTGTCGTATTGCCGGGCGAACACAAAGACATTGAGCGCCGGCGGCAGCGCGGCCAGCAGCAGCGCGGACTCCGACCACAATCTGTCGAACGGTCCGAACAGCCACAGCATCACAAAGATCAGCAACGGATGCACGACCAGCTTCATCAGCGCGAGCGGCGGCACTTCCCAGGGCATCTTCTTCAGCGGCCGCAGCGCCACCGTCACGCCGAGCGTGAACAGCGCGCAGGGAGCGGCGGCGTTGTGCAGGAACTGCAGCAACCGGTCGAGCGCGACCGGAGGCTGAAACTGGATCGCCGCCGAGGCCACGCCGAGGGCGGTCGCGATCATCAAAGGGTGGAGCACGATGCGCTTGACCACCTCGAGCGCGGTCGCAGCCAGGCTCACCTGCTGCGGCTTGGCGATCGCCATCAGAAACGGCACCAGCGTGAACAGCAGCAGCGTGTCGAAGCAGAAGATCAGCGCCACCGGAACCGCCGCCTGCGGCCCGAGCGTCGCCAGCGCCAGGCCCGGCCCCATGTAGCCGATATTGCCGTAGCCGCCGGCCAGTCCCGCGATGGTCGACTCCGCGATGTCACCGCGGCGGATCGCCATGCCGATGGCAAACGAAATCGCGAAGGCGACAAAGGTTGCGCTCGTCGTCGCCAGCACATAGTCGACGCGGGCAAGCTGCTCCAGCGGGGTCTGCGCGATGATGCGGTAGAACAGCGCCGGCAGCGCCACGTAGACGATGAAGAAGTTCATCCAGGCGAGCGCGGTATCGGGGATCTGCTTGATCTTGCCGCAGGCGAAGCCGATGAAGATCAGCCCGAAAAACGGCAGCGCCAGATTGAGAACGTCGATCATTAAGAGGGTCCCGGGCCCATCCGTTTGCCCACTTGGCGCGGCCTTTGCATTCCTCAAAACGCCAGACTTCAGCTTTGGAAGGGCGGCCCATGAAGGCTCCGCGTCAATTCTTCGCTCCCCTCGCCATCGGCGCGCCGGCGCCGCTGCGCGAGCTGCCGGTGCGGCTCGAGCGCATGATCCACTTCGTGCCGCCGCACCTCGAAAAGCTGCGCGCCAAAGTGCCGGAGCTCGCGCGCCAGGTCGACGTCGTGCTGGGCAATCTGGAGGACGCGATTCCCGTCGAGGCCAAGGAGGCCGCACGGCAGGGCTTCATCGCGATGGCAAAGAGCGTCGACTACGGCGCGACCGGGCTTTGGACGCGTATCAACGCGCTCAACTCGCCCTGGGCGCTCGACGACGTCACCGAGATCGTGGCCGCCGTCGGCGACAAGCTCGACGTGATCATGCTGCCCAAGGTCGATGGGCCCTGGGACATCCATTACCTCGACCAACTCCTGGCGCAGCTCGAAGCACGTCACAAAGTCAAAAAGCCGATCCTCATCCACGCCATCCTGGAGACGGCGCAGGGCGTCAACAACGTCGAGGCCATCGCCACCGCCTCCCCGCGCATGCACGGCATGAGCCTGGGCCCGGCCGACCTTGCCGCCTCGCGCGCAATGAAGACGACCCGTGTCGGCGGCGGTCACCCCGAGTATAAAGTGCTGGCCGACGCGGCCGGTAACGCGCCGCGCGCGGCTTATCAGCAGGACCTCTGGCACTACACCATCGGCAAGATGGTCGATGCCTGCGCCGCCGCCGGCATCAAGGCGTTCTACGGTCCCTTCGGCGATTTCTCGGATGGCGCCGCCTGCGAGGCCCAGTTCCGCAACGCCTTCCTGATGGGCTGCCTCGGCGCCTGGTCGCTGCACCCTACCCAGATCGAAATCGCCAAGACGGTGTTCTCGCCCGATCCGGCCGAAGTCGCCTTCGCCAAGAAGATCGTCGCCGCCATGCCGGACGGGGCCGGCGCCGTCATGATCGACGGCAAGATGCAGGACGATGCCACCTGGAAGCAGGCCAAAGTGCTGATCGACCTCGCCAGGCTTGTGGCGGCCAAGGACCCGCAAATGGGCGCGCGCTACGGCCTATGACTGGCATAAAAGGCGCGAATACATTATCTGATCGGCCATGGACAGAACGCGTATAGCCAAATTCACGATCGGCCAGGTGGTCAAGCACCGCCTGTTCTCGTTTCGTGGCGTGATTTTCGATATCGACCCGGTGTTCAACAATACCGAGGAGTGGTGGCAGGCGATCCCGGCCGAGATCAGGCCGCGCAAGGACCAGCCGTTCTATCACCTGTTCGCCGAGAACGCGGAAACCGAGTACATCGCCTATGTCTCGGAGCAGAATCTGCTGCCGGACGACTCCGACAAGCCGGTGCGCCATCCGCAGGTGGCCGAGGTCTTCGTGCGCAGCGACGACGGGTCGTATCGGCCAAGACACAGCCAGATGAATTAGCCGTCATTGCGACGCCGAGCGCAGCGAGGCGGAAGCAATCCAGAGAGGCTGGTACAGGCAGCCCTGGATTGCTTCGTCGGCTACGCCTCCTCGCAATGACGCATAAAAAAAAGGCGCGGCCGAAGCCGCGCCTTTTGCATCTATGATTGCGTGCCGCTTACTTCGGCGCCGCCGGCGCTGCGCCAGCCGCCGGCTGCTGCGCTTCGAGCTTCTTGCGCGCCTCGTCGGCCCGCTTCTGCAATTCGGACTGAAGCTGACGCTGCTGCGCCTCGAGCGCCTTCGGATCGATCGGCGGACCGTCGAAGGCCTTGGCGAAATCGGACAGCGGCAGCGGCAGGCTGACGACCGCGTTGTAGACGTTGATCACCTGCACGACGATCTGCTTGCCCTTCTTCAGCTTGCCGACGGTCGCGTCGTCACAATTGTATTCGGCGGCACAGCCCATCTGCGGCGAGCACACGGCGTAAGGCGCTTGCGCCAATTCCTGATCGTCGATCATGATGCGCGTGCCGTTCTGCACCATCACCGGGATCGGCACGATCACGCGGATTTTGCGCGGCGCGCCTTCCGGCTCGATGATCTGCGTCACGACCACCGGCTGCCCGGTCTCGAGGCGGCCGTCCTTGCCGATGATGCAGATCTGCTTGTTGTTGGTCTCTGCGCTCTTGTCGCAGATGCGCGTCCACGGCGAATACATGAGCTGCGGCTGATCGCCCGCCTGCTGCTGCTGCGGCGCCTGCGGAGCCGGTTGCGCCGGCGCGGGCTGAGCGGCCGCGGGCGGCTTCGGCGCCGCCGGCTTGGCGGCGGGCTTTGCGGGCTGCTGGGCGGGCGCCTGCGCGAACGCCACCGGCGCAATGAACAGCGCGGCGGCTCCCAGGAAACCGGCGGCAGCCGCAGTGACGGTCAGCGCACGACCCAACGGCCGCGCCCATACAATCCGATGATCCATTCCAATGATCCCTTTATTCGTACCGTCCGCGGCCAATGCAGCGCCCAACGGTCGTCGCATGAACCGGCTCTCTCCGTGCGAAATACGGCGGGAGCGTGACCCACGGGCGTGCTGATAACCCATATCGCGCCTGCAATAAAGCCACGAATGCCCGGAAAATCCGGCGATTAAGCCTGTTGCGCTTGCTGTGGTAAATTGGCTCGAAAATCGGACGAATCGCATTCGACCTCCACGCGCGCCCTTAAATACCGCCGCTTCGGAGACGCTTTTCACGGCGTCCCGGCGCACGATGCTGCGTGGCGCGCTCGCAACGCTCGCGGCCGGCAGCCTGCCGACTAAAACCCGCGCTGCCGCACCGCTGCGGCACGCCATCGCCATGCACGGCGAACCGGCATGGCCGGTTAACTTCTCAGCGCCGAGCTACGCCAACTCCAGCGCGCGCAAGGGCGGGCAACTGGTGAACGGCGTGCTCGGCACATTCGATTGTCTCAATCCGTTCATCGTCAAAGGCCTGCCCGCTGCGAACATCCGCAGCTACGTGGTCGAGAGCTTGCTCGCACGCGGCTATGACGAGCCCTTCACGCTCTACGCGCTGCTCGCCGACGGCGTCGAAACGGATGCTGCGCGCACATACGTCACCTTCAGCATCGATCCGCGCGCCCGCTTCTCCGACGGCCGGCCTGTGACGCCGGAAGACGTCATCTTCTCTTGGGAACTGTTGCGCGACCGCGGCCGGCCGAACTACCGCACGTATTATGTGAAGGTGACGAAGGCGACCAAGCTCGATGCGCGCACCGTACGTTTCGATCTAGCCGGCGACGACCGCGAGCTGCCGCTGATCCTCGGTCTGATGCCGGTGCTCGCCAAGCACGCGATCAAGCCGGAGACGTTCGAGGACACGAGCTTCGAGCCGCTCGTCGGCACCGGTCCTTATAAAGTGAGCGCCGTGCGGCCGGGCGAAAGCGTGACCTTCACACGCGATCCGAATTATTGGGGACGCGATCTCGCCATCAATCGTGGCTTGTGGAATTTCGACACCATCCGCTACGACTATTATCGCGACGGCAACACGCATTTCGAGGCCTTCAAGAAAGGCCTCTACGACGTGCGGCTGGAGACCGATCCCGGCCGCTGGAAGACGGCCTACGATTTTCCGTCATTGCGCGACGGCCGCGTGCTCAAAGAGGAATTCACCTACGGCCTGCCGAAAGGCATGCAGGGCCTGGTGTTCAACACGCGACGGCCGATTTTCGCCGACGTGCGCGTGCGCGAGGCGTTGCTGCATCTCTTCGACTTCGAGTGGATCAACCGCACCTATTTCTTCAGCCTCTACAGGCGCACCGCCAGCTATTTCGACGATACCGATCTGTCCGCGCACGGCGTCGCTGCCGGCGCCAAAGAACTGGATTTGCTCGCGCCCTTCCCCGGCAGCGTGCGTCCCGACATCCTCGCCGGACAATGGGCGCCGCCGGTCACTGACGGCTCGGGCGGCGACCGCAACGGGTTGCGCCGCGCTTTCGCGTTGTTCGCGGAAGCAGGCTATGCGTTGCAAGGCACGACGCTGACGCATCGCGCCAGCGGCCGGCCGTTTACATTCGAAATTCTCACCACCACGCGCGACCAAGAACGGCTGGCGCTTGCCTATACCCGCAACCTGAAACGCGCCGGCATCGAGGCGCGTGTGCGCAGCGTCGACGCCACCCAGTTCGAGCGCCGCCGCATCGCCTACGACTTCGACATGATGGACTTCCGCTGGGAGCAGTCGCTGTCGCCCGGCAACGAACAGTATTTCTATTTCGGCTCGGAGGCGGCGAGCCAGGACGGCACCCGCAATTACATGGGCGTCAAATCGAAGGCGGTCGACGCCATGATCGCCGCCATGCTGTCCGCCACCGAGCGCGAGGACTTCGTGGCGGCGACGCGGGCGCTCGACCGCGTGCTGCTGTCGGGATTCTATGTCATCCCGCTCTATTTCCCGCCGCACCAATGGGTGGCGCGCTGGTCGCGAATCGCGCATCCCTCGCGCACGTCTTTATTCGGCTTCCTGCCGGAAACCTGGTGGCACGGGGACGGCGCATGATCCTTGGCGATATATTGGCCGACAGCGAGCGCGCGGCTGCGGGCGACAGCCCCACGCTGGACGATCTGTTTCGCCGCGCCGGCGTGCGCCATCCGGATGCCATTGCGCTGGTCGATCCCGACAACCGCCAGAGTTTCACCGACGGCGCGCCGCGCACGCTCACTTATGCCCAGGCCGACCGCGCCATCGGCGCGTTTGCCGCGCGGCTGCGCGGGCTGGGCCTCGCCACCGACACCGCAGTGGCGCTGCAGCTTCCCAATACCATCGACGGCATCATCGCGCTGCTCGGCACCATGCGCGCCCGCATGATCGCCGCGCCGGTGCCGCTGCTGTGGCGGCAGCAGGAAACCATCGACGCGCTCGGCCGCATCGGCGCCAAGGCCATCGTCACCGCGGCGCGCATCGGCAGCGTCGCGCATGGCGATCTCGCGATGCAGGTCGCCGCCGAGCTGTTTCCCATTCGCTTCGTCTGCGCCTTCGGCGAGCGCTTGCCCGACGGCGTCGTGCCGCTCGACGACATCTTCGGACCGGACGCTGAAGACGCTATTGCCGCGGAGCCGCGACTGGGCGCCGCCTCGGCTCACCTCGCCATGGTCACGTTCGACATGGGCGCGGAGGGACTCGTTCCGGTCGCGCGCAGTCATGCGCAGCTGCTGGCGGGCGGGCTTGCCGTGCACGCGGCCGCGCAAGCGCCGCTCGACGCGCCGCTGCTGTCGGCCATTCCGCCGTCGTCCTTTGCCGGCATCGCGCTGACTTTGGTGCCGTGGCTGTTGTCCGGTGGCACGCTCAATCTACATCACGCTTTTGACCCTGCTGCTTTCGCCGCGCAATGCCACCGGCAGGACGGCGGCACGGTGGTGCTGCCGGGTCCGGCGCTGGCCGCCATCGCCGCCGCCGGTTGCCTCGGCGATGCGACCAAGACCGTGACCGCGCTCTGGCGCTCGCCCGAACGCATGGCCGCAAGCGCCGCGTGGCGCGGCAGCGTAACGCTCATCGACGTCGCCGCCTTCGGCGAGATCGGTCTCTTCGCTGCGCCGCGCGATGCAGGTCACGCCGCACCGGTCCCGAATGGGGCTGCCGGCGGATTGGAGACACTACGGACCGCAAACGGGTTGCTTGCGCTGCGCGGCGCCATGGTGCCGACGCACGTGTTTCCGCCCGGTGCCGACAGCGATCACGAGCCGCACCTGAAGGCCGATGCCGCGGGTTTCGTCGAAAGCGGCTTCGGCTGTCAGCGCGACGGCGACGGCCTCGCCATCACCGGCGCGCGCGGGGGTATCACGACCATCGGCGGCTATCGCTTCCGCCAGCGCGACGTCGATGCGCAGGTCGCCGCCATCGATCCGGCCGCAACCATCATCGCCCTGCCCGACGCCCTGCTCGGTCAGAAGCTTGCCGGCGGCGGGCCCGATCCGGGGGCAATCGCCGCGCAACTGGCCTCAAGCGGCGCCAATGCGCTCGTTGCGGGAGCCTTCCGGCCCCGGAAAGCCGCGTAGTCTGCCATTGTCGTTGACGCAACGTTAAGAGCAGCCGGTTACCCTGCCCGTTGTCAGTGTAACCGGTTGTGTTGCGTCCATGTCGCTTCAAGGCCCGTTGATCGTCGTCGCCGAACAGCCGGCGTCGGACCTGGTTGAAGCGCTCGGCGCCGCCGGCGCCTTTCCCATTGTCGAAGCCAAATGGAGCGACGCGCCGACGGCTTTCGTCGCGGTGAAGCCGGCCGCCGTCGTGGTCGCCGATCCGGGCCCGAGCCCAAGCGAATCCGCCGCGCGCATGTTCTGCCTGCAGATCGCCACCGTGAACGGTCCCATCGTGCCGGTGATCGCACGCGCGATGACGAACTACGAAGCCGCCGTGCCCTTGGCGCTTGCCGTCGACGCTACCCTGCCCGATGCGCGGCTGATCGCCCGGCTCGAGTCTGCGATGCGCGTGCGCGCGTTGCACGCCACCGTGCTTCGCCGCATTGAATTGTTTTCCGCGCATGGCACACAAATGCCGCCGCTGCCGATCGGCGACGCGCTCGACGACGCCACCGTGCTGATCGCCGGCCGCGGTCCGCTCTATCCTTCCCTCAGCGTCGCCATGGGCGAGCGCGTCAAGATGATCGGCGCGCTCAGTGTCGAGACCGCCGCTAAGCACCTCAACGCCCGCGACATCGACGGCATTGTGGTCGGCGACGGCTTCTCGCCGCGTATGGTCGAGGCGTTCCTCACCGTGCTAGCGCAGGAGCCGCGCTTCCGCGACATCCCGGTGGCGGTGATCGGCGAGGCGCCGCCCGACTTCGGCGCAAGCCTGACCAATATCGACCACGTCGATGGCGACCCGTCGCGGCTGGTCACCCGCATGGTGCCGCTGGTGCGCATGCATGCTTTCGAGCAACGCTTGAAGCGCATGCTGAAGTCGCTCGAAGCCGATGGCATGTTCGATCCGGACACCGGCCTGCTCACGCACGACGCCTTCTGCCGCGATCTCGGCAAGGCAGTCGCCGACGCCAGCGACCGCAGCCAGGCGCTGTCGATGGCGCGCTACACCTTCGACGGACCGCTCGATCCGCGCGCCGGCATGGATGCCGCGCGGCTGGTGACGCGGCTGATCCGCAACATCGACTTCGCCTGCCGCGACGACGACGGCTCGATCGTGATTGCCTTTACGCAGACCGATCTGCGCAGCGCGCATGTGGTCGCCCGCCGCATCGCCGGCGTGCTGAAGAACACCATCCTCACCCCGCACCGCGCGCACGACAAAGTCTCGGTGCAGGTGACGCTCGCCACGCTCAAGAACGGCGATACCATCGCCAGCCTCATGCAGCGCGTGATGGGCAGCCGCATGGTTGCCGCCGAGTAAGCGGCTGGCTAGGCTGACGCTCCCCTGCAGGAGCGCGCGCCATGTCCTCTTCCCAGCCCGTCCGCATCGACGTCGTCTCCGACGTGGTCTGCCCGTGGTGCTTCATCGGCAAGCGCCGCCTGGAAAAGGCTCTCGCCTTGAAACCGGACATCCCGGTCGAGGTGCACTGGCGGCCCTATTTCCTCAACGACTGGATCCCGCGCGAGGGCATCTCGCGCGAGCAATATCTCACCACCAAGTTCGGCTCGCCCGAGCGCTACAAAGGCATCGCGCAGCGGGTCGTCGCCGCCGCTGCGGCGGACGGCCTGACCTACGCCGCAGACAAGATCAGCCGCCAGCCCAATACCATCGATGCACACCGGCTGATCCGCTGGGCCGGCGGCATCGGCAAAGCCGCCGAGATGAAGCAGCGGCTGATGGACCTCTATTTCACCGATGGCGCCGACCTGACCAATCACGCAGTGCTGGTGCAGGCGGCCGCCGACATCGGGCTCAACGCCGTGGACATCCGCGCGGCGCTGGCGAGCGATCAGGACGTGCCGCAGATCGAGGCCGAGGCGCAGTCGGCGAAAGATGCCGGCATCGAAGGCGTGCCGATGTTCATCTTCGGCGGCAAGTTCGCGGTGTCAGGCGCGCAGGCGCCGGAATATCTCGCCGACGCCATCGAGCGAGCGGCGCAAGCGAACGAGGCGGCTGAGTAGAACTATGAAGATTACCGCCGCGGTCGTGTTCAAGAAGAACGCGCCGTTCTGCGTCGAGACGATCGATCTCTCGGACCCGCGCGACGACGAGCTGCTGGTCGAGATCGCCGCCTCCGGCATGTGCGCCACCGACCTGCACGGCCGCGACGCCTATTACCCGACCAAGTTTCCCAAGGTGTTCGGCCACGAAGGCGCGGGCGTCGTGCGCGCGGTCGGCCGTCGCGTGAAGGAGTTCAAGACCGGCGACCATGTGGTGATGGCCTATCCCTGGTGCGGCGCATGCGCCAATTGCCGCTCGCACCGGCAGACCTATTGCACCGACGCCAACACGCTCAAGCACGGCGGCACGCGCGCCGACGGCTCGACCGTGCATTCGCTCAACGGGAAGCCGGTCTACGGCGCCTTCTTTCAGCAGTCGTCGTTTGGCACCTTCGCCATCGCCAACCAGCGCTACGCGGTCAAAATCAGAAAAGACGTACCGCTGCAGCACGTCTGCGCGCTCGCCTGTGGCGGGCAGACCGGCGCCGGCGCGGTGCTCAACACGCTCAAGCCGAAGCCGAACGAGGGCATCGTTATCTTCGGCGTCGGCGCGGTCGGATTGTCGGCGCTGATGGCGGCGAAGATCGCAGGCTGCGATCCGATCGTTGCCGTTGATGTGCACACGAAGCGTCTGAAGCTCGCGCGTGAGCTCGGCGCGACGCACGCGGTCAATCACGACGGCAAGGCCGAAGTCGTGTCCACGATCAAGAAGGCCGTCGGCCTGGTCCGCTATTCGATCGAGACGACGGCAAACCCGCACGTCTTCCGCGAGGCCGCCGAAGTGCTGATGCCCGCCGGCACCTGCGTCCTGCTTGGGTCGGCGCGCGCCGGCACCGATGCTTCGTTCGACATGCAGCATCTGCAGAACGGCCGCAACGTGCGCGGCGTCATCCAGGGCGACAGCGTGCCAAAGCAGTTTCTGCCGCAGCTCGCCGATCACATCGCCGCGGGACGGTTCGCGGTTGAGAAGATGATCAAGGTCTATCCGCTGGCCAAGATCAATCAGGCTGCGGAGGACTCAGCCGGCGGCAAGACGATCAAGCCGGTGCTGCGAATGCCGCGTTAGGCCGCCTTCGCCGGCGCTACGAGGGCGGCGAGGTTGCGCAAGATCGCCGCGGTGCCTTTCAGGCGATCCTCTGGACGCTCCCAATCGTCGAAGAACACGAGCTGCTGGCTCTTGGCGTTCTTTGGATCGTTGCGCATGCGCACGCCAACGCCCTGCTTCTGGATGAATTTGAGCAAGCCTTCCGGATTGGGGAAGACGTTATCGCGGAACGACAGCACGGCGCCCTTTGGCCCGGCCTCGATCTTCTCCACATTGGCGCGCCGGCACATCGCTTTGATGGCAACAATCTGCATCAGGTGCTCGACCTCGTCCGGCAGCGGACCGAAGCGGTCCACCATCTCGGCGGCGAAGGGGTCGATCTCGCGCTCCTCCTCGATCTCAGCAAGGCGGCGATACAGCGCCAGCCGCACCGACAGATCGGCGACGTAATCGTCCGGGATGAGCACCGGCGTGCCGATGGTAATCTGCGGCGACCAGCGGTCGGCGACCGGCTCGGCGATGCCGGCCTTCAGGCTCGCCACCGCCTCTTCCAGCATCTGCTGATAGAGCTCGAAGCCGACCTCCTTGATGTGGCCGGACTGCTCATCGCCGAGCAAGTTGCCGGCGCCGCGGATATCGAGATCGTGCGAGGCGACCTGGAAACCTGAGCCGAGCGTATCGAGCGACTGCAGCACCTTGAGCCGCCGCTCCGCCTGCGCCGTGATCTTCTGCTGCGCCGGCAGCGTAAACAGCGCATAGGCCCGCAGTTTGGACCGCCCCACCCGGCCGCGTAATTGGTAAAGCTGCGACAGGCCGAACAGGTCGGCGCGGTGCACGATCAGCGTATTGGCGGTCGGAATATCCAAGCCGGATTCGATGATCGTGGTCGACAGCAGCACATCGTATTTGCCGTCGTAGAAGGCCGACATGATGTCGTCGAGCACGGCCGGCGGCATCTGACCGTGCGCGACGGTGACACGCACTTCCGGAACGTTCTTGTCGAGAAAGTCCTTGGCGCCGGCAAGGTCCTCGATGCGCGGGCAGACGTAGAAGGCCTGACCGCCGCGATATTTCTCGCGCAGCATGGCCTCGCGCACTGTGACCGGATCGAACGGCGTCACGAAGGTGCGCACCGCCAGCCGATCGACCGGCGGCGAAGCGATGATCGACAGGTCGCGCACGCCGGTTAAAGCAAGTTGGAGTGTGCGAGGAATCGGCGTCGCGGTCAGGGTCAACACATGCACCTCGGCCCGCAGCGTCTTCAGGCGCTCTTTATGCGCAACGCCGAAATGCTGCTCCTCGTCGACCACGACCAAGCCGAGGTCCTTGAACTTGATGCCCTTGCCGAGCAGCGCATGCGTGCCGATCACGATGTCGACCTGGCCATCGGCGAGGCCCGCTTTGGTCGCGTTGAGCTCTGACGTCGGCACCAGCCGCGAGGCCTGGGCGATATTCACCGGGAAGCCACGGAAGCGCTCGCAGAAAGTCTTGTAATGCTGGCGCGCCAGCAGCGTCGTCGGCACGACCACCGCCACTTGTTTGCCGTCGATGGCGGAGATAAAGGCGGCGCGCAGCGCCACTTCGGTCTTGCCGAAGCCGACGTCGCCGCACACCAGCCGGTCCATCGGACGGCCGGAGCCGAGATCCTTTACCGTCGCATCGATGGCGGCGAGCTGGTCCTCCGTCTCCTCGTAAGGGAATCCGGCACAGAACTCGTCATAGGCGCCCGGGCCCACCGTCAGGCGCGGCGCATCGCGCAATTGCCGCTCGGCGGCGATCTTGATCAGCTCACCCGCGATCTCGCGGATGCGGTTCTTCATGCGCGCCTTGCGCGTCTGCCAGCCGGTGCCGCCAAGCCGGTCGAGCTCGACATTGGTCTGCTCGGAGCCGTAGCGCGACAGCAGCTCGATGTTCTCGACCGGCAGAAACAGCTTGGCGCCTTCGGCGTAGTGAATTTCCAGGCAGTCATGCGGGGCGCCGGCGGCTTCGATCGCCTGCAGGCCGACGAAGCGGCCGATGCCGTGGTCGACGTGCACCACGAGGTCGCCGGAGGCGAGACTAGTCGCCTCCGCAATGAAATTGTCGGCGCGGCGGGCGGCGCGGCGCGGCCGCACCAGCCGGTCGCCGAGGATGTCCTGCTCGCTGATGAACGCCGCATCGTCGGTCTCGAAGCCGGACTCGATGCCGAGCACCGCGAGCGCCACCGTATGTTTGGGCAGCGCCAGCGCCTGCGGCCAGGAGCCGACCGGCGTCAGATTGTTGAGCTTATGGTCGGCGAGCACGTGGCTCATGCGCTCGCGTGCGCCTTCGCTCCACAGCGCGATGGCGACGCGCTTGCCGGAGGCTTGCAGCGCGAACACGTGCTTGCTGACGGCCTCGAACACGTTGCTGTCGGCTTCGGCGCGCTCGGCGGAGAAGTTGTGTCCGGTGCGCGCGTTGACATCGATGACATCGGCGCCCGCCGGTTGCGCGAACGGCGTCAGCTTTGCCAGAGCGAGCTTATCGAGACGCTGCTTCCACTCATCGTCGCTGAGATAAAGCCGATCCGGCGGCAGCGGCTTGTAGGCCGGCGTCATCCCTTCGGCGAGCGCAGCTTTGCGCGTCTCGTAGTAGTCGGCGATTTGCGTGAAGCGCTCCTGCGCGGCGTCTTCCGCCAGCGGCTCGAGCGCGAGTGGCGTCCCCGGCAGATAATCGAACAACGTCTCCATCTTGGTATGGAACAGCGGCAGCCAGTGCTCCATGCCGGGATAGCGGCGGCCTTCGCTCACCGCTTCGTATAAGAGATCGTCCGGCGCGGCGGCGCCGAAGGTCGCGAGATAGCCGGTGCGGAAGCGACTGATCGTCTCGGTCACGAGTTGGAATTCGGCGACCGGCACCAAGTCGAGTCCGCGCAGGCTCATCTCGCTGCGCTGCGTCTGCGGATCGAAGCTACGGATCGTCTCAAGCGCATCGCCGAAGAAATCGAAACGCACCGGCATATCGAGACCGGGCGGAAACAAATCGAGGATGCCGCCGCGCACCGCGTATTCGCCGGGTTCGCGCACGGTGGAGGCGCGGGTGAAGCCGTTAAGCTCCAGCCACTCGATTACCCCGTGCATGCCGAGCACATTGCCGGGGGCGACCGACAGCGCATGCGTGCCAACGAACTCACGCGCCGGCACGCGCTGTACGGCGGCGTTGATGGTGGTGAGCAGAACCGAAGGCTTGTCGCGGCCGGTGACGCGGGTCAGCCGCGACAGCGCCGTCATGCGCTGCGCCACCACTGCCGCGTTGGGCGAAACGCGGTCATAGGGCAGACAGTCCCAGGCGGGAAACTCCAACACTTCGATGTCGGGACCGAAGAAGGCCAGCGCGCGCGCAAGCTGCGCCATGCGCTGGCCGTCGCGGCAGACCACGGCGAGCGAAATCGCCGGCGCGCCTTTGCCGGCGGCTATCGCGCGCGCGAGATCGGCCAGCACCAGGCCTTCGGCGCCGTCGGCCACTTGCGCGAGGGTGAGCGCCTTTCCCGGCTTCAGTGCACTGGCAGGGGATTGTACGGGAGACTTCGCCATTACTTACTTTTGCTCGCGCATGATCTTTTCCGAAAACCGCTTCCCACTTTTCGGGATCATGCGCCGGGCGGTCCGTCTTTATGGAAATCGCGTAGCCGGCGGAACAGCGCGGTATCGTATTCGGGCGGCACCGCCTGCTGTCCGTTCACCCAGCCGTAGATCTTCTGGTCGGCGACATCGAGCCAGCGCTCGTATTCGTCGAGGTCGCCGTCGGGCAGCGTTGCGATATTCGCGTCGGCGAATTTGCCGAGCACGAGGTCCATCTCGCGGATGCCGCGATGCCAGGAGCGGAACAACAGCCGCCGCCGCCGCGGGTCGAGGCCGTCGCTCGAGATCGTGGTGCCTGTCACGTGCCTTTTCTCCAACGCGAAAAACCCGGACGGGGCCGGGAACGGTCTATATAGAGACCAGCTATCGCTTTGTCATGGCCGGGCAACCGTGACCGGGCTTGTCCCGGCCATCCGCCTCTTCAATGATGCCGGGATGCGGCCGCTCGTTCTCAGCCCCCTCTTTGCCACGCTCACCAGCCTGCCCGGCGTCGGGCCGAAGCTGGAGCAGCTCTATGCCCGCCTGCTCGGCCGCGAGCAGCCGCGCGTCATCGATTTGCTGCTGCACCTGCCCTCCGGCGCCATCGACCGGCGCGCCCGACCGAAGCTCGACGAGGTGCAGACGGGCCAGGTGGTCACTGTCTCCGTGCAGGTCGAGGAGCATCGCCCCTCACCGCGCAACCGCCCGCGCGCGCCCTATCGCGTCGTCACCAGCGACGACACCGGACAGACGCTGACGCTGACCTTCTTCAACGCGCGGCCTGACTATCTGGAGAAGCTGCTGCCGGTCGGCGAGATGCGCTACGTGTCCGGCACGGCCGAGGTCTATGACGGCCATCTGCAGATGGTGCATCCCGACCGCGTCGTCGACGAGAAAGGCTTTGCCAATCTGCCACTGGTCGAACCGGTCTATCCGCTCACCGAGGGTTTGGCGCTCGGCAACGTGCGGCGCGCCATGGACGGCGCGGTGGCGAAGCTGCCGGCGTTGCCCGAATGGCAGGACGAAGCCTGGATCGCGCGCGAGCGCTTTCCGCCTTTCACCGACGCGCTGCGCCATCTGCATCGGCCGCCCGAGCCGCACGACATTGCTCCGGAGAGCTCCGCCTGGACGCGGCTAGCCTATGACGAACTGCTCGCCGGTCAGCTCGCGCTGGCGCTCATGCGCGCGCACATGCGCCGCCAGGCCGGCCGCGGCTCGGCCAGCGAAGGCCGCCTGCGCGCGCGTATCCTGAAGGCGCTGCCTTATGCCCTCACCCACTCGCAGCAGAAAGCGGTCGACGACATCACCGTCGATCTCGCCCGCCCGCAGCGCATGCTGCGGCTGCTGCAAGGCGACGTCGGCTCCGGCAAGACGGTGGTAGCGCTGGTCGCCGCCTCGAGCGTGATCGAGGCCGGACGGCAGGCTGCCTTCATGGCGCCGACGGAAATTCTCGCGCGCCAGCATCTCAAGACCATCGCGCCGCTCGCGGAGGCCGCCGGCATTCGCGTCGAAATCCTCACCGGCCGCGAGCGCGGCGGCGAACGCGAGACCATCCTCGATCGCCTCGCGCTCGGCGACATCGATCTCCTGATCGGCACGCATGCGCTGTTTCAGGAAAGCGTTGCCTTCCACGACCTCGCCCTCGCCATCGTCGACGAGCAGCATCGCTTCGGCGTTCACCAACGGCTCGCGCTCACGCAAAAAGGCGACGCTGTCGACGTGCTGGTGCTCACCGCCACGCCGATCCCACGCACCCTGGTGCTGACCTATTTCGGCGACATGGATATTTCCGAACTGCGTGAGAAACCCGCCGGCCGCCAGCCAATCGACACGCGCACCATCCCGCTCAACCGCCTGGAAGAAGTCGAGAGCGCCATCGGTCGCGCCATCGACGAAGGCAAGCGCGCCTATTGGGTCTGCCCGCTGGTCGACGAGTCCGAAAAGATCGACCTCGCCGCCGCGCAGGCGCGCTACGACGAACTGCGCAAGAAGTTCGGCGGCGCGGTCGATCTCGTGCACGGCCGTATGAAAGGCTCCGAGAAAGACGCCGCCATGGCGCGCTTCGCCGCCGGCGAGACCCAACTTTTGATCGCCACCACGGTGATCGAGGTCGGCGTCGACGTGCCGGAGGCGACCATCATGGTCATCGAGCACGCCGAACGCTTCGGGCTGGCGCAAATCCACCAGCTGCGCGGACGCGTCGGGCGCGGCACCGGCGCGTCAACATGTTTGCTGCTGTACAAGACGCCGCTCGGAGAAACCGCCAAGGCGCGGCTCGCCATTCTACGCGACACCGAAGACGGTTTCCGCATCGCCGAGGAGGACTTAAGGCTGCGCGGCGAAGGCGACCTGCTCGGCACGCGGCAGAGTGGGCTGCCGGGCTTCCAGGTGGCGCGGCTCGAAGTGCACGGCAAATATCTCGGTGCCGCCCGCGACGACGCCGCGCTCATCCTGTCGCGCGACGCGACGCTGACCACGCCGCGCGGCGAGGCGCTGCGCCATCTGCTCTATCTGTTTGGCAAAGACGAAGCGATCAAGCTGATCCGGGCGGGGTGACTTCTTATCCCTCCCCTTTCAGGGGAGGGATAACGAGTCACTTCGCCGACGCGCTCTCGCGCGCCGCCTGCGAAGCCTTGGCGGTCGCCGCCAGCGTGGCCAGCTTCTTCTGCCCGTCGCCGTCGGGCTGCACCATGCCGGCCGAGATCAGCAGCGTCATTGCGCTCTCCACCGTAATGTCGAGCTCGATCAGATCCTTGCGCAGCACGTAAAAGAAAAACCCCGTAGTCGGGTTGGGCGTGCAGGGCATGAAGGCCGACACATATTCGCCTTGCGGCAGGCGGCCGGCGAGGTCGCCGCCGGGCGATTGCGACAGCAACACCAGCGACCACATGCCCGGCGCCGGGAATTCCACCAGCGCCACTTTGCGGAAGCTCGAGCCCGTCTTAGAGAACAGCGCCTCGAACACCTGCTTCATCGTGTTGTAGATCGGCCGCACGATCGGCATGCGGTTCAAGAGTCCCTCGCCCAGCTCGACCAGGCTGCGCCCGACCAGGTTGGCAGTGAGGAAACCGAGCAGCGTCAGTGCGACGAAGGCCACGATCAGTCCTGTGCCCGGCACCGGCCAGGGCAGATAGCTCTCCGGCCGATAGGCCGGCGGAATGAAGGGCCGCACCAGGTCGTCGACCCAATTGATGAATGACCAAATCAGCCAGGCGGTCACCGCCAGCGGGCCGGCCACCACCAGTCCGGTGAGGAAGTAATTGCGCAGACGCGCGCCGAAACTGATGTGGGTCACCGGCGGCGCCGCCAGGCTCGCCGCCGCAATCTCTATTGGATTTTGTTCGTGCTCAGCCATTGTCTGTGTCGGGTCGCGCAACCGGCGCTGCCGATCCTACTCCACGGTGACCGATTTCGCGAGATTGCGCGGCTGGTCGACATCGGTGCCGATGGCCGAGGCCGTGTGATAGGCGATGAGCTGCACCGGCAATGCATAGACCAGCGGCGTCACCGTCGAGGCCATCTCCGGCAGGGTCAACGTCACCAGCGACTGAATGGTCGCTTCCTTGGCGCCTTTCGGATCGGTCACCAGGATGATCTTGCCGCCGCGCGCGGCGACCTCCTGCATGTTCGACACGGTCTTCTCGAACACGCGGTCGTGCGGTGCGATCACGATCACCGGCATGGTCTCGTCGATCAGCGCAATGGGACCGTGCTTGAGCTCGCCGGCGGCATAGCCTTCGGCGTGGATGTAGGAGATTTCCTTAAGCTTGAGCGCGCCTTCCAGCGCAATCGGGAAACTGGTGCCGCGGCCGAGATAGAGCACGTCCTGCGCCTTGGCGAGATCGTGCGCGAGGCGCTCGATCTGCGGCTCGAGGGTGAGCGCCTGCGCCATCAGGCGCGGCGTCTCGATCAGCGCATGCACGAGCTTCTTCTCGTCCTCCGCCGAAATTCCGCCGCGCGCCCGTCCGGCGGCGAGCGCCAGGCAGGCGAGCACCGAGAGCTGGCAGGTGAAAGCCTTGGTCGACGCAACACCGATTTCCGGGCCGGCCAGCGTCGGCATCACCACGTCGCTCTCGCGCGCGATGGTCGATGTCGGCACGTTGACGACCGAGAGCACGTGCTGCTTGTGCTCCTTAGCGTAACGTAACGTCGCCAGCGTGTCGGCGGTCTCGCCCGACTGCGAAATGCAGATCATCAAGTCGCCGGCTTCGAGCGGCGCGCCGCGGTAGCG
>Ga0134124_10000547_pt1 | contig 31433 bp, 25 predicted proteins | sample KB304_FD_96880 | JGI IMG/M metagenome (GOLD analysis project Ga0134124, IMG submission 96880) | Terrestrial soil microbial communities without Nitrogen fertilizer from Kellogg Biological Station, Michigan, USA - KB3-0-4 | ecosystem: Environmental > Terrestrial > Soil > Unclassified ... | reverse complement strand
GCCTGCTCGCCGGCCTCGCGCTGTTGTTCGGCGCGGGACTGCCGATGTATTCCTCGTACGCGTCTTTCTTCCGCAACCAGGACGTGGCGCGCTATTTCATCGCGCCGGCCAATGTGCTGGTGGGTTCCACCACGCTGGTGCGCAAGACGCTGCATGGTCGCCAGCCCTACATCAAGGTTGGTGAGGACGCGAAGCGCGCGGCAACGAAGCAGACCAGGCCGCTGGTAGTGATCTTCGTGGTCGGTGAAACCGCGCGCGCGGCGAATTTCTCGCTGGGCGGCTATGCCCGCGAGACCAACCCGCTGCTGAAACAGAAGGACATCTACTACTACACCGACGTGCACAGTTGTGGCACCGCTACCGCGGTGTCGGTGCCCTGCATGTTCTCGGATCTGCCGCGCAGCGAATTCAAATTGAATGCGGCGGATCACCGCGACACCGTGCTCGACATCCTGCAGCGCGCCGGTGTGGCCGTGTCGTGGATCGACAATCAGTCCGGGTGCAAGAAGGTGTGCGCGCGCGTGCCCACCGAGGAAGCGCGCTCTTATCATCCGGATTCCTGCAAGGACGGCGAATGCCTGGACGATGCGCTGCTGCATGCGCTGACTGCGAAGCTGGCGCAGACGCAGCGCGATGCGCTGATCGTGTTGCATGCCATGGGCAGTCACGGACCCACGTACTTCCGACGCGTGCCGCCGGATCACGAGGTGTTCAAGCCCACCTGTCCGACGCAGCAGATCGAAACCTGCACCGATGAGCAGATCGTCAACTCCTATGACAATTCGATCGCCTACACGGACTACGTGCTCGCCGGGCTGATCGATGCGCTGGCCGCACAGCAGGATCGCGTGGATGCCGTGCTGCTGTATGTCTCCGATCACGGCGAATCGCTGGGCGAAAACGGCCTCTATCTGCATGGCCAGCCGTATCTGATTGCACCGGAGGTGCAGAAGAAGGTGCCGATGCTGCTGTGGTTCTCGCGCGGTGCGCCTGCAAGGCTGAAGCTGGATGGCGCCTGCCTGCGTACCCATTTAAACGACACCGCATCGCATGACAATGTGTCCCACACCCTGCTGGGCGTTCACGATGTGGTTACAACTGTGTACAGGCCAGAGCTCGATCTGCTGAAAACCTGTCGGACACTGCGCTAAGCGAATTGCAACCTGTTGACTGCGCAATTCGGCGCTGCGTCACAGTAGCCAATCGGCGCATCCAAGTCAGTTGCCATTCAGGATGGGGTCTCTATCATTTGCGGCGCACCAACCGTTGGTGCATTCAACAAAGTGATGGAGTCACACATGCGCAAGCATATTGCCGTCGGCGCCGCGTTGGCCCTCGGATTCGGCACCCAGGTCTTCGCTGCCGACGAAGGGTTCAGCTACAACCTCGGTGAAATCGGCTACACCCGCAGCGAAATCGACGACCTCGACCTGAAGGGCGATGGCGTCACCCTCGGCGCTTCGGTGGAATTCGCGCCGAATATTTTCGGCTCCTTCAATTTCGCAGACATCGACTATGGCTCAAGCGCTGCCACGGCCGGCGTCAAGGTCAAGGGCACCAACTACAGCCTGGGCGTGGGCTCGCACTGGGCGCTGGGTCCGACGCTGGATCTGGTCAGCGGTGTCACCTATGAGCATGTGAAGGTCAAGGGCTCCTCCGGCGGCATCAGCGCCAGCGACAGCGAAAGCGGCTTCGGTCTGAATGCCGGCCTGCGCGGTCGTGCGGGCGAGCAGCTGGAACTCACGGGCATCATCAAGTACGTGAATCTCGGCCACGGGGTCGATGACTTCACCTTCGGCGCCGGTGGCCGCTGGTACTTCACTGAAGCCTTCGCAGCGGGCCCGGATGTCAGCCATAACGATGATGGCACCCATTGGGGCATCAGCTTCCGCTACGACTTCGGCAAGCGCTAAGTCCGTCTGGAGCATTGAGGCGGGGCGCCTTGGGGCGCCCCGTTTCGTTTGGGCGTAGGCTTGGCGGCCACCAAGGAGGGGGCAATGCAGATCAACGACATCGTGGCTCGCAGGCTGAACGGCGAAGAACGGAATCTGAGCGAATTCGGTGGTCGTGTACTGCTGATCGTCAACGTGGCCAGTCGCTGCGGCTTCACGCCGCAATACACCGGTCTCGAAGCGCTGTATCGCAAGCTGGGCCCGCGTGGCTTCAGTGTGCTGGGATTTCCCTGCAATCAGTTCGGTGCGCAGGAACCGGGCAACGAGGCCGAAATCGGCAGTTTCTGCGATTCCAGCTATGGCGTGACCTTTCCGCTGTTCGCCAAGATCGAGGTCAACGGCCCCAACACGCATCCGCTGTACCAGCACCTGAAGTCTGAGAAACCCGGCTTGCTGGGCACCCAGGCCATCAAGTGGAACTTCACCAAGTTTCTGGTGGACCGGCAGGGCAATGTGGTGAGGCGCTATGCGCCAAACGACAAACCCGAAGACATCGAAGCGGACATCGTCGCACTGCTGTAGCGCGTGCCGCACATCAAGGAGCATCAAATGAAGAAATTCCATCTGGCGTGGCTGCTGCCCGCGCTGACGGCCTCGGTTCCGGCCATGGCGCAGTGGACCGGCAAGGGCGAAGCCGGCGTCGCCATCGCCAGCGGCAACACCGATACCAAGAGCGCCAATGCGCGCATTGCCGTCGGCTACAAGAATGACCGGTGGGAAAACTCGGGGACGCTGGCCGGCAACTACGTGCGCAACGATGGTCTGACCACGGCGCGACGTTGGGAGATCGGCGCACAGACGCGCTACAACTTCGGCGCGCACACCTTCTGGTACGGCGGCGCCCGTTATGAAGAAGACCGCTTCAGCGGCTTCGATCACCAGGGTGTGATCAGCAGCGGCGTGGGCCGCAAGTTCATCGACCGTGACGGCACGCATCTGTCCGGCCAGGTCGGTGTGGGTTACAAGTTCTCCGAGACCATCGCCACGCTCGCCGCGCCGGCGGAAAAAGAAAATCAGATCGTCGAAGTGGCCAATCTCGCCTTCGACCATCAGCTCACCACGACTACGTCGGTGTACGACAAGCTGGGCGCGGAGTTCGCCTCCGACAACAACTTCCTCCAGAACGAAGTGGGCCTGGCGGTGAAGATGACCGACCGTCTGGCGCTGTCAGTCGCCTACGCCGTACGTCACAACAGCAAGCCGCCAGCGGCGTTCAAGAAGACCGATACGCTGTCGACGCTGAATCTCGTCTACGAAGTGAAATAGCCTTCGCCCACGGCGCCGCCCAAGCCTTCAGGCCGGAGGCCCGGAGTTCGCGTCGATGAAGCGCTGCGCCTCTTCATTGATGGCGCGCGCATCCTTGCCCTGCGTGGTGATCGGTGGACCAATCACCACGCGGATGGTGCCGCGTTTCTTGAGCAGCCCGCGCCGCGGCCAGAAATAACCGGCGTTGTGGGCCACCGGCACCACCAGCGCACCGGTGTCTGCGGCAATGGCCGCGCCGCCGACCCCATAGCGGCGCGACTCACCGACCGCCACACGCGTGCCTTCGGGAAACACTGCGATCCAGTGGCCCGTTGCCAGACGCTGGCGCCCCTGCTCGATCATCTGCCGCACGGCCTTGCCGCCGGCGCCGCGATCGATGGCGATGCTGTGCAACAGGCGTATGCCCCAGCCCACGAAGGGAATCCACGTGAGCTCGCGCTTCAGCACCCACACCTGTGGCGGGAGGAGCACGGTCTGCGCAAAGGTCTCCCAGCTCGAGGAGTGCTTGATCAGCGCGATGCTGGGCTGGCTGGGAAGATTCTCGCGGCCCTCCACGGTGTAGCGCAGGCCGCAGGTGTATTTCAGGGTCGTGAGCAATACACCTCCCCAGAAACGCGCCAGCGCGAAGCGCAGGCGGAAGGGCAGGAACAGGCACACGAATGAAAAGAAGATGCCGTACACGAAGGTGAACAGCAGGAAGAAGGTCGTGAAGAACAGCGAGCCGAGGAACTGCATGAATCAGGCGTGCATGGTGGCGGCGCCGCGTCGATCCTTGAAGCGCCAGCCGGCTGCGGTGCGTACGAAGGCGTCGGTCCATGTGCCGATCAATGGCGAACCGGCCTTGCGGCCTTTTCCCGGCACCAGCTCGTCGTCTGCATTGGCCAGATAGAGCATCACGACGGATTGCCCTTCCGCGGTATCGGCCCCCGTAAGGCGGATGCGGATGTTCAGGTTCAGGTGCTGCGAGACCAGGTGCTTGGGCCGCAGCGCGAACGCAGCGAGGATGGCATCCCGACCATTGATGACCACATCGGGGTTGGTCGGTCGGGCGAAGGTCGCATCCGCCGTGAGCAGCTCGCCGAGAGTGTGGCTCTGACCACTGTCGATACGCGCGGCGAATTCCAGGATCAGTGAACGGCAGGCCTCGATGTCGGCCAGTTCCTGTGCATTCATATGTACTCCTTGCCCACGGCAATTATCCCCACACCGTTATTATCTCAAGGCTATTACTTCCGCGATGCGAGGCTATCAGCCAAATCGTTCTATGGAACCTGCCGCGGTGATTGGATGTCCGTCACCACTTGCGCCGCGATTCTGCTGCCTAGGCTCAATCTGGCGCAAATCATGATTCAATAGCGCACCCAAAAAAAACGACGGAGTCGTGTGGAATGGTCGAGCCTGGAAAGTTGCTGTGGTCGCCCTCGCCGGAACGTATCGCGCGCGCGCGACTGACCGACTTTCGCCGCTGGCTGGCGGACAAGCGTGGCCTTACCTTCACGGATTTCGAGTCTCTGTGGCGCTGGTCCACCGAAGATGTGGACGCCTTCTGGCAGGCCTGCTGGGACTTCTTCGGCGTCGAAGCCTCAAAGCAGCCGACGGCGGTGCTGGGCAAGCGCACCATGCCGGGCGCTGAATGGTTTCCGGGCGCCGAGCTCAACTATGCGCGCCACATGCTGCGCCACGAACGACCCAACGCCACCGCAGTGCTGCATCTGAATGAGCGCGCGCCGCTGGCGGAGATTTCCTGGGAAGAACTCGCCGGCAAGGTGCGCATCGTCGCCACCCAGCTGCGCAAACTGGGCGTGAAGAAAGGCGATCGCGTCTGCGCCTATGTGGTGAATGTGCCGGAGGCGCTGATCGCGCTGCTGGCTACGGCCAGCCTGGGCGCGATCTGGTCATCGGTGGGTCCGGACTTCGGCACTCCCGGCGTGCTCGATCGGTTCTCGCAGCTCACACCCACGGTTTTCTTCCATGTGGACGGCTACCAGTACGGTGGCAAGCCCTTCGACCGCCGCGGCGAAGTGGAGAAGATTCTCGCCAGGCTCACCAGCGTGAAGCATGTGATCCAGCTGCCGTACCTGGATGCGGCCAATCCGCGCCGCCTGACGCCGGACACCATCTACTGGCACGAGCTGCTCGATCACCCGCCGGTGTCGCGCGCCGAGTTCAAGTACGAAGAGGTGGGCTTCAACCATCCGCTGTGGATCCTGTTTTCCAGCGGCACCACCGGTCTGCCCAAGCCCATCATGCACAGCCACGGCGGCATCACGCTGGAGCAGCTGAAGCATGTGGCCTTCAATTTCGACATGCGCGCCAACGAGCGGCTGTTCTTCTTCACCACCACCGGTTGGATGATGTGGAACTTTCTCGTCAGCTCGCTGCTGTCGAATGTGATTCCGGTGCTGTATGACGGCAACCCGGCCTGGCCCGATGGCGACCTGCTGTGGAAGATGGTGCAGGACGCGAAGGCCAATCTGTTTGGCGCCAGTCCCACGTATCAATCCATTCTCGAAAAGAATGGCGTGGTGCCCAAGGCGAAGTTCGATCTGTCGAGTCTCGACTCCATCACTCTCGCGGGATCTCCGGTCTCACCTGAATGTCAGGCGTGGTTCTTCGAGAATGTGAAAGAGGATTGCTGGACGGTGCCGGGCTGCGGTGGCACCGACATCTGTTCCGGTTTCGTGGGCGGGGCGGTGACGCTGCCGGCCTATGCCGGCGAGATCCAGGCGCGCTGTCTGGGCATTGCCGTGCACGTCATGGGCGAAGACGGCAAGTTCGTCACCAATGAAGTGGGCGAGATGGTCGTGACGCAGCCGATGCCATCGATGCCCGTGGGCTTCTGGAACGACAAGAACGACGAGCGCTTCATCGAGACCTATTTCAGCGACTTCCCCGGCATGTGGCGCCAGGGCGATTTCTACCGGATCAACGAACGCGGTGGCTGCTTCGTGCTGGGCCGCTCCGACGCCACGCTGAACCGCCATGGCATCCGCATCGGCACTGCCGAGATCTACCGCACCATCGTGCTGGTCCCGGGCGTCGAGGACGGACTCATCGTCAACCTCGACCTGCCGGGTGGCAAATTCTTCATGCCGCTGTTTGTGAAGCTGGCGGAAGGCGTGACACTGGACGAAAAACTGGTGAAGGCCATCAATGACCGGCTGCGCAGCGAGTACACGCCGCGCCATGTTCCGGACAAGATCTACCAGGTGCCGTCCATTCCCTACACCATTTCCGGCAAGCGCATGGAAGTGCCGGTGCGGCGCATCCTGGCCGGCGTGCCGCTGGCCAAGGCCGCCAATCGCGATGCCATGGCAAATCCCACGGCGCTGGACTTCTTCATCGAGTACGCTCGGATCCAGAACGACTACAAAATGTAGCGGATCGGGGGCGACGTGCCGAACATCGTTTACGTCGACGAGCTGGTTGACCGGCAGAAGCTGTCCGGTCGCAATTATTTCCTGCTGGCCGTCCTGATGGTCGCGCTGCTCTGCGACGGCTTCGATCTGCAAGTGGTGGCCTTCGCGGCGCCGCGCATCGCGAAGGACTGGAGCCTGCCACCGGCCTCCTTCCTGCAGTACGTGATCGCGGCAAACCTGTTCGGCATGATGATCGGCGCCACGATGCTGGGCAATCTCGGTGACCGCTTCGGCCGCAAGCGCGTGATCGTGACCGGCACGCTGCTGTATGCATTTACCGCGCTGCTGTGTCTCCTGGCGAAGAATCCCACGCAGCTTGGAATCATCCGCTTCTTCACCGGCCTGGGGCTCGGCGGCGTGCTGCCCAATGTGATCGCGCTCGCGGCTGAGGTCTCACCGACCGCCAAACGTCCGCTGCTCACCAGCATCCCGATGATCGGCATGTCCCTGGGCAGCGGCATGCCGGCCATCGTGGCGGCGTGGCTGGTGCCACAGCACGGCTGGCAATCGCTGTTCGTGGCGGGCTGCATCGTACCCGTGGTGGTCGCGGCATTGATCTACTGGAAGCTGCCGGAATCGATTCTCTTCCTCACCTATCGCGGCAAGAACCGTCGTGAAATCGAGGCACGGGCGCGCCAGCTCGATCCTTCACTGATGATTACCCCCGACACGCAATTCACGCTGCGGCAGAAGGAGAAGAAAGGCGCCTCGCGCAGCAGCTTCTCCGAGCTGTTTGCGGGAAAGCTGGCCATCACGACGCCGCTGTTGTGGCTGATGTTCGCCTGCACGCTGCTGTCGGTGCACTTCCTCAACAGCTGGATCTCGGTGATCCTCAATCAAGCCGGGCTGTCGGATGTGCAGACGGCATTCACCAACGGCGCTCTGCATTGGGGTGGAACGATTGCGGCCATCTTCACGGTGTTCCTGCTGGGGCGCCTGGGCCTCGCCTGGGCATTGATCCTGCTGGTGCTGGGATTCAGCGGCTGCCTCATCATCGCTACCAACGGTTTTGCATCCGCGACCCTGCTGACACTGGCGGTTTGCATGGCAGGCTTCGGCATCGTCGGTTGCCAGGGGGTGCTGAACACTTCGGCAGGCCTGATCTACCCGGTATCGTGTCGGCCCACCGGCGCGGGAGCGGCACTCGGCATCGGGCGCGTCGGTTCACTGAGCGGACCGCTGGTGGGCGCGTGGGTGCTGGATCTGCATTGGCCGAGCCAGTCACTGTTCTACGTGCCGCTGCTGCCGCTGGCCATCGCGGCCATCGCCACCTTGACCCTGATGCTGCGCAAGGTGGAGATCCGTGGCGAGGCGAGTGCGGCGCACTGATCGCCTTCGGCTGCCGCCTTCGCGGCCAAATGCTATTGTTTTCACCTCTCCAAGTGGGAGGACTCGCGGCCCCGGTGCCCCGTGAACATGCCCGACGTCTTTCTTTCCTATAGTCGCGAGGATCAGGCGACAGCGAGAAGGTTTGCCCAGGTGCTGGAGCAGGCCGGTTTCTCCGTGTGGTGGGACCAGACACTCAAGTCCGGCGATGCCTACGACGAGGTCACGGAAAATGCGCTGAGGAGCGCAAAGTCCGTGGTTGTGCTCTGGTCGAAGTCTTCGGTGGCATCGCGCTGGGTGCGCGCGGAAGCCACCATCGCGGACCGCGCCGGCACGCTGGTGCCGGCGATGATTGAAGAATGCCAGCGGCCGGTGATGTTCGAATTGCGGCAGACCGCCGACCTTTCCGGCTGGCGTGGGGATGCCGAAGAGGCGCGCTGGCAAGCGTTCATCGGCGATCTGCGGTCCCGAGTGAACGGAGCCGGATCACCACCCGTTGGCAACACGGTGCCGGTCCGGCAGAGGCGCATGCGGCTGCCCTTGTTCATCTTCCTCGGCATCGGGGTGGCGGCGGCTGGCGGTACCGCCTGGGCCGTGCTCCACCACTGGCACGGTGGACAGACACGCCAGCCAGCGCAGGCCGCGGAAGCTTCCCCCGCCTCGCGAACAGCCCCCGTAACGCTGGCCGTGCTGCCATTTGCGGATATGAGCTCCAGCAAGGATCAGGAGTATCTGGCGGATGGCATGACCGAGGAGATCCTGAATTCCTTTGCGCAGATCCGCGACCTGCGCGCGACGGGCCGCACCTCCTCGTTCTATTTCAAGGCTCGCAACGAGGACACGAAGACCATCGGTGAGAAGCTGGGCGTGGAATATCTTCTCGAAGGCAGCGTCCGCAAGGAGGGCGAGCAGCTGCGCATCACCGCGCAGCTGGTCAAGGCCAGCGATGGATTCCACTTGTCGTCGCGCACCTATGATCGGCCGTTGAAGGACGTGTTCCGCGTGCAGCAGGACATCGCAAGGGATGTCGCGCAGGTGCTGCAGGTGAAGCTGGGCATAGGCGAGCTGGGTGAAACGACGGGTATGACCCATGATCTCCAGGCCTACGACAGTTACCTCAAGGGGCTGGCCTACGCCGGCAACGGCGACTACGAAAAAACCGTCGCGGCCATGGAGCAGGCTGTGGCGCAGGATCCGGACTTCGCACTGGCCTGGGTGCAGCTGCTCGACGCCCGTCAAGTCTTGTCGCAGAGCCATGGCGGGGGCGCTACGCCGGAGATTCGCGCGGCGCGCGAAAAGGTCCAGAGTCTGTTGCCAGATTCCGTGCTCATGCTGACCGGCCAGGCCTTTGCCAGCGTAGACGACCTGGACTATGCGGGAGCCGCCCGACAGTTCGCCGCCGCTCGCGCCACCGCGGTGAAGCAGATGCACGACACGGCGGGCATCAACTTGCTCGAACATGACGAGGCAGTCTTCCTGCAGGGCATCGACGCGGCGGATCAGGCCCTGAAGGTATACGCGCGTTACCAGACTCGCGAACCGTTGAGCACGCGCAATGAAGGAGATGTCGCGCTCGCCTATTTGGCCGCAGGACGCTACGCCGATGCGCGGCAGGAAATACTTCGGGTGTTCGCCAGGCTGGATGAAGAGGGCAGGACCGGACCCAGCAGTCAGCTTACCGGGCGCATGATCGCGCTCGGCCTATTGCCGGAACCTGGCATGCGACAGCTTCTGGGCCGCATCGTCGATGCCACGGGCAGTGACAAAGAAAAGCGTCTTTTCAGCCTCATTGATCGGCCGGCAGGCGCTGCGCTGCTGCGGCAGCCCGCGGACGAGCAAGACGACTTGAATGTGTTCTCGCAACTCGATCTGGCCATGTGGAACGCGCACTTTGGTGATGCGGCGCAGACGCTGGAACGCTTCCAGAAGATGAGCCTGTATGAATCGGGGCGCGCGCACTGGCTGCTGCCCATGCTGTGGCAGCCGCTGATGAAGGACGTCCGCGCGCTGCCGGAGTTCAAAAACCTGGTGCGCAAGCTCGGACTAGTGGACTACTGGCGCAAGGCCGGCTGGGGCCTGCACTGCAAGCCAGTGGGAGACACCGAATTCGAGTGCCACTGATCCCGGCGAGCTACAGCGAAAGCCGCAGCGACAGCTGCAGGCTGTGTTCAATCGCCTTGGGTGCTTCCCCCAGCGCGGCGCGCGCGCTGTGCAGGCTGTCGATGCGCAGCCATTCGGTCATCACATCGACGTGTTCGTGCACGGCCCAGCTCCATCCCAGCGTCCATGCATTGCCATTCTCACGCGACAGCCGCGCGGGATTCGAACCCACCGTCTGGCGCACACGGAATTCGTCGTAGCGCGCTGAGAGGCGGTGCCTGCCGAAGCCCTGCGCCAGCAGCACGAACTTGGTGTTGAAGGTCCAGCGCATGGTGGGATCGTCATCGGCTGCGGTATCCCCATCGAGCCACTGTGCGATGACGGTGGTGCCGCGCCCGCCGTCGTAACGCAGGCCGGCCGAGTTGAAGTGCGTATCCCAGGCGTAATCCTCGATGGATTCCTTGTACACCTCCGGATCGCCGCGATTGTCGTAGTGCAGTGCGCGCAGCTCCAGGTTCCCATCCCAGCGGGCGTAACCACTGACGTGGTAACCGGGGCGATGATCGATTTCGGAAAAAATCACGCGTTGCTGGCGTCCGCCATAGGCATAGGTGCCAATGCGACCGAACAGCGGCGTCTGCCGATCGTTCAGTGACCAGCCGCGCAGTGCCATCTCCACGCCGGCCGGATCGTTCCAGCCAAACACCGCGGCCTCGACGCCGTAATCCAGCCGGCCGCCTTCAGCCGTGCCCAGATGCTCCAGTTCATAGGCGATGCCGATGGTGCGCAGCTCCTCACCCACCCAGGTGTTCAGCGCCGAGCTGCTGATGGTGTAGGGATTGGTCCAGCCGGGCGCGCGATGTTCCAGCGAGATGGGCGGATAGAACGCGCCGATCTTCAGATTCGACTTCCACGCCGAAGTGGGCACGGGCCGCCACTCGAGCCAGCCTTCGGTGACGTCGATGGCATTGTGATCGTGCAGGCTCCAGGCCGACAGGTCGATGTTGGCGTGCCAGTCGCCGCCGATTGCCCAGCGTCCGGCGAGTCGCGCGCGACCGAGCTGCAGACCATCGTCATCATTGTCGTAGCGCAGCTTGCCGAAGCCGCCGTCGAGAAAGCTGTTGCGGCCGTCGGAGGAAACCAGGCGCAGGTCCAGGCTGGCTTCGATCTCGGCGTGGGCCGTCGCGCCAAACAGCAATCCGGCGATGGCGCCCGCGATGACGATGGCCTGCTCGATGGTACGCACCGTGCGGTTGTTCATCAGTACACATCCCAGTTCGAGGGCAGCTGCGACTCACTGCGCAGCCGCAGTGGTGCCGCGGCACGCAGCGTGAGGCGCGCGCCATTGGCAGGGATTTTTACTGTTTGTTCGAGCACCGGCCGGACTGTGCGCGACAGCGGGTGCCAGATCTCGATCTTGTACTCGCCAGGCTCGACGTCGGCGACGGACCACGAACCCTCGGCGTCGGTGCGACCGAAGTACTGCGCCTGCACGACGTACACATAGGCACGCATCTGGTCGTGGATGTTGCATCCCAGTGTGACCAGGCCTTCGCGGCCGAAGAGCACGGGCGGAGGCGGCTTGCCGCGATACAGCGGCAGCTGGAATTTGTTGGCCGGCGAAAATGAATACACCTGGTGGGCGACCGAATCGCTGTTCGGGAACACCACCTGCGATCCCAGCGGGATCACCAGCACATGCGGCACGAACTGCCGGTCGACCTGATCCATGACGGCCGCGGTGGGCTTTGCAACAGGACGCGCGGCGTCCGTGCTGCGCAGCGTCACGACGGTGGCGGCGATGCCTTTCCCGTCCACACCGACGAATTGCAGCTGCAAGGGAGCCGCCAGCGCAGCGGGGGCCAGAAGTGCCAGGAATGTGTGGAATACAGGTCGCATTTCCAGGCTTTACAGATCGCGAATAAGGCGGGTCGGCTCTAGGATTTACGCTGCATATTGAAGCGCACGCCATGCTCAGCTTTCGCAATCGACTTCTCATCCTGCTGATCGGCCTCGTCGTGAGCGCCGAGACCGTGACGCTGTTCACGGCGCTGGCGCGCACTTCCAGCGCCGTGCGCGAGCGGGCCGATGCGCAGCTGGTGGCCGGTGCGCACATCGCCAGCCTGCAGCTCCAATACCGGGAACGGCTGCTCGCCAGTGCGGTGGCTGTGCTGGCCGCGGACTATGGGCTGAAAGAGGCCGTGGGCACCGGTGACAAACCCACGGTGGCATCGGCGCTGTCCAATCATGCCGCGCGTATCGGAGCGGACCTGACACTGGCTCTGGATCTGGACGGCAAGGTGATCGCGCGCGGCGAGGGCGCGGCCGTTGATCCAACACTGATCGCGGCGCTGGATGCAAGTGCAGAACAGACGGAGGGCGATGGCAAGGCGCGCTTCATCGTTGCGCCCAATGGCGTGTACCAGGTGTTCATGGCGCCCGTGCTCGCGCCGGATGAGATCGCCCGCATCGTGCTGGGCTTCTCGGTGGATGTGCGCCTCGCTCAGGAGCTGCGCGATCTGGTCGGCGTCGATGTGGTGTTCCTGACCGGTCCGGAAGGTGCGCAGCGTGCACGTGCCGGTACGGTGCCCGCGCTGCTCGAATCCAATGTGACGGTGCGCGAACCGCTGCACGCCTCGCCGGCCGTGGTGGCTCTCGCCGACATGGACTACCTCACCACCGCAGTGCATCTGTCCACGACCAGCCCATCGCTGGACATTGCGCTGTTCAAGCCCATGCACGAGGTGATGGCGCCGTATCGGCAGCTGGCGCTGAACCTGGGTCTGATCATCGGTGCCACGCTTGCAGCCGCGGTGGTCGCCGGCATCTATCTTGGCCGTACTGCGGCGCGTCCCGTGCAGAAGCTGGCCGACGGCGCGCTGCGCATCGCGGCGGGTGACTACTCGCAGGGCGTCGCCGGCTCCGGCGGTCGCGAACTGGAGAATCTTGCGCAGGCCTTCAACAGCATGCAGAGCGGCATCGCCGATCGCGAATCGCGGCTCATGCACATGGCGCGGCATGATGGCGCCACGGGCCTGCCCAATCGCCTCTATGCGGAGGAATGGATCACGGCGCAACAGCAGGCCATGCCACGCGCACGCATCGGCATCGTGCGCATCGCGGTGACGAATCTGCAGGAGATTTCCGCCAGCCTGGGATACGAGATCGGCGAGCAACTGGTGTGGCATCTGGCGCGCTGCCTGGAACACTGGAGCGACAACGGTGGCCTCGTTGCCCGCATCGACTCCTCGCACTTCCTGGTCGCGGTCTGCCCGATGCAGGACGAGGACCTGGTGGGGCTGGCTACGCAGGTGCGCGAACGCTCGCAGACACCGCTGGCCACGGCGGGCATCAACCTGCAGGCCGCGGTGGTGCTGGGCGTCGCCGTGGCGCCGCGACATGGCAGCAATGCGAGCGAGCTGCTGCGCTGTGTCGAGGCTGCAGTGGAAACGGCCGTTCTGCAGAAGCAACCCTATGCATTGTTCGAGCGTGCCAGTGACGAAGCACAGCGTCGCCGCCTGCAGGTGGGCGCTGACCTCCCGCAGGCATTGCAGGCCGGTCAGCTTTATCTGCACTACCAGCCAAAGTTCCGCATGGCGGATCGTGGTGTCACCGGCTTTGAAGCGCTTGTGCGCTGGAAGCACCCGGAATTCGGTACCATCTCACCGGCCGAATTCGTGCCCATTGCTGAACGCACCGGCGCTTCCGGCGCGCTCACGCACTGGGTGCTGCATACGGCGCTGCTGCAACTGTCGACCTGGCAGCGGCAGGGACTGCATATAGACATGGCAGTGAATCTCTCCGCTGCCGACATCCTCGACCCGCGCATGCTGCAATTCATTCTCGAAGCCCTGCGCGCCACGCAGATCGCACCGGGATCCCTGACGCTGGAAATCACCGAGAGCGTGCTGCTGCACGAACCGGAGATCGCCCGGCGCAACATCGAACTGCTGCGCATCGCTGGCGTACGCTTCTCCATCGACGATTTCGGTACGGGCTATTCTTCATTGTCGCAGCTGCGCGAGCTGGCAGCCGACGAACTGAAAATCGATCAATCCTTCGTGCGCCGCGTGACCGATGGCGCAGATCACGTGGCGGTGATCCGCGCCATCATCGAGCTGGCGCATGGCCTGGGGCTTCGCACGGTGGCCGAGGGCGTGGAGCAGGAAGCACAGTGGCGTGTTCTGGCAGAACTGGGATGCGACTGCGCGCAGGGCTATCTCATGGGTCGTCCGCAAGCCGCCGAAGAGCTGGCGCCACTGCTGGAAGGCGCTCGCAGGAGCGACACCACGGCAGAGACGCAGACCTCATCGCTGCGCGTGCTGGAGCTGCGCCGGCGCGATTGAGCCGGTCCGCATTGACCGCTGCAAAGTGTCCGGACCGTGTCCGCGGACAGTGCGGACATCGCAATCCGCGGCATGGCACGCGCGGAATCAATGACTTGCATGTGGCATGACGTGTGCAATGTCAGAGCCCATGTTGCCCGATACCTCCGGTCAGGATCAGATCATTGGCTCTGCGCGGCTCAGATCCAGGCTGCCGCGCTGGACCCTGCCGGTGGCGATTGGCGCGCTCGCACTGATCGCAGCTGCCTGGCTCGCCGTGCAGTGGCTATCGGGCTCGCGCTCCTTCGACGCCGAGCGCCTGCGCATCGCCACCGTCACGCGCGGCGACCTGGTGCGCGACATCGCCGCCGACGGCCGCGTGATTGCCGCGAACAGTCCGACGCTATACGCGATTGCCGCCGGCACCGTGACGTTGAAGATCGTCGCCGGCGACAAGGTGAAGAAGGGCCAGCCGCTGGCGGTCATCGACAGTCCCGAGCTGCGCAGCAAACTGGTGCAGGAGGAGTCGACGCTGGCCAGCCTCGAAGCCGAGGCGCGACGCGCATCGCTGGATGCCCGCATTGCGAAGCTCAATGCACGCAAGGTGCTGAATCAGGCGCTCATCACCAACACCACGGCCACGCGCGACCTCGAGCGTTACCAGCAGGCGTGGGAAAAAGGGGCCATTGCGCAGAACGATGTCGCGCGCGCGCAGGATGAAGTGAAGAAGGCGCAGCTTGGCCTCTCCGCCGCGCAGGAGGATTTCGACCTGCAGGGGGCCGGCGCGGATCTGGACGCGCGCAACAAGCAGCTGCTGGCCGAGCGTCAGCGCGCCGTGGTGGCAGAGTCGCGGCGCCAGGTCGACGCCTTGACGTTGCGCGCGCCATTCGACGGTCAGGTCGGACAGGTCCAGGTGCCACAGGGCACGAGCGTGATCGCCAACGGCGCGGTGCTCAGCGTGGTGGACCTGAGGAACTTCGAGGTCGAGATCAAGGTGCCGGAGAGCTTCGCGCGCGATCTGGGATTGGGCATGGCGGCGCAGCTGACCAGTGGCACAGGCGAGCCTTTTCCCGGCGAGGTCGCCGCGGTCTCACCGGAAGTGGTCAATGGCGAAGTGACCACGCGCATCCGCTTCACCGACAAACAGCCGCCGGGCTTGAGGCAGAACCAGCGCCTGTCCGCGCGCATCCTGATGGACACGCGCCGCAACGTGCTGAAATTGGAACGCGGCCCCTTCGTGGAGCAATCCGCCGGACGCTTTGCGTACGTGGTCACGGGCAGCGCTGCCGTGCGCCGCCCCGTGCAGCTGGGCGCCAGCAGCCTCGCTGAAATCGAAGTGCTGGAAGGTCTGCAGCCCGGCGATCGCGTCGTCGTGTCCGGCAGCGACCAGTTCGGTGATGCAGACAAGGTCAGGATCAACTGAGGAACGCACCATGCTCGAGATGCAACAGGTCACCAAGGTCTATCGCACCGAACTCATCGAGACGCACGCGCTGCGTTCGCTCGATCTGCGCGTGAACGCAGGGGAGTTCGTCGCCGTCACCGGTCCTTCGGGATCGGGCAAGACCACCTTTCTCAACATCGCCGGGCTGCTGGAAACCTACAGCGGCGGCATCTACAAGCTGGATGGCGAGGATGTCAGCAACCTCAATGACAACCAGCGCAGCCGGCTGCGCAACCAGAAGATCGGTTTCATCTTCCAGAGCTTCAACCTGATTCCGGACCTGAATCTCTTCGACAACGCCGATGTGCCGCTGCGCTACCGCGGCATGCCTTCCGGCGAGCGCCGGCGCCGCATCGAAGAGGCCCTGGCACGCGTCGGGTTGGGCTCGCGGATGAAGCACTATCCGGCCGAGCTGTCGGGCGGCCAGCAGCAGCGCGCCGCGATCGCGCGCGCGCTGGCCGGCAGTCCGAAGCTGCTGCTGGCGGACGAGCCCACCGGCAACCTCGATTCGCAGATGGCGCGCGGCGTGATGGAAATGCTGGAGGAGATCAACCAGCAGGGCACCACCATCGTGATGGTCACCCACGATCCGGAGCTGGCCGCGCGGGCGCAGCGCAATGTGCACATCGTCGATGGCATGGCCACGGACCTGGCCATGGAACCTGCGCTGGTACGGCCGGGACAGCCGGCCGCGGCGCGCGTCTGAGGCCGCGACGATGTTTGCACACTATTTTCACCTCGCGCTGCGCAGCTTTCGTCGCAACAAGGCGATCACGGCGCTGATGGTGCTGGCCATCGCGCTGGGCATCGGCGCCTGCATGACCACGCTCACCGTTTTTCACGTGCTCTCCGGCGATCCGGTGCCCGACCGCAGCAGCCGGCTGTTTCATCCGCAGCTGGAGCCGCGCAGCAAAAGTGGCTACGTCAAGGGAGAGGAACCTCCGGTTCAGCTCACGCGTTTCGATGCCGAGAAGCTGCTGCGCGACAGGAAGGGCGACCGGCAGGCCATGATGACCGGCGGCCAGGTGGCGGTGACCCCGCAGCAGACGAACATTGAGCCCTTCATCAGCAACGCCCGTTTCACCAGCGCCGACATGTTTCCCCTGTTTGCCATGCCGTTCCAGTTCGGACGTGGCTGGAGCGGCGCGGACGACGAGGGTCATGCGCGCGTCGCGGTGCTTTCCAGGGATCTGAACCAGCGGCTGTTCGCGGGCGAGAACAGCGTGGGCAGAACCGTGCGATTCGACAAGACCGATTTCACCGTCATCGGCGTGCTCGATGACTGGCGACCCACGCCGAAGTTCTACGACATGTTCGGCGCCCGCGGCTACGGACAGACCGAGGGCCTCTATCTGCCGTTTTCCACCGCGGTGGAGCTGAAGATGCAGCGCAGCGGCAGCATGGACTGCTGGGACGCCGACACCACCGGCGATTCCACCTCGCTGAATGCGCCCTGCGTGTGGATCCAGTACTGGGTGCAGCTGGATACGCCGGCCAAGAAGGCCGCCTATCTTCAATACCTGGGCAACTACTCCGACCAGCAGCGCGCCGCCGGCCGCTACCAGCGACCGACCATCGTGAAGCTGCGCAATGTGCGCGAGTGGATGGAATTCCATCACGTGCTGCCCAGCGACGTGACCATGCAGATGTGGCTGGCGCTGGCCTTCCTCGCGGTGTGCCTGCTGAACACCATCGGACTGCTGCTGGCCAAGTTCCTGCGCCGTGGCGGCGAGATCGGGGTGCGTCGCGCACTGGGTGCCACGCGTGGCGCCATCTTCCGGCAGCTGATGATGGAGGCCGGAACCATCGGCCTGGCCGGCGGCCTTCTGGGACTGGGCTTCGCCTGGCTCGGCCTCTGGGCGGTGCGCCATCAACCGGTGGACTATGCCGATCTCGCGCGTCTGGATCCCAGCATGCTGCTGCTCACCTTCCTGATCGCCATCGCCTGCAGCCTGCTGGCCGGCGCATTGCCTGCGTGGCGGGCCATGCAGATCACGCCAGCCGTGCAGCTCAAGGCGCAATAGGAGTCATCCATGGAAATCCGCCCCATCATTTCCACGCTCAGCCGCCACAAGACTGCGGCGCTGCTGATCGTGCTGGAAATCTCACTCACCTGCGCCATCGTGTGCAACGCGCTGTTCCTGATCGGCAACCGTGTCGAGGAGATGAACCATCCCAGCGGCGTCGCGCTCGATGAGATCGTGCGCGTGCAGCTGACGCCCATCGGCCGCGACGACGACGCCGATGCGCAGACCCGTACTGATCTTGCGGCGCTGCGCGCGATTCCTGGCGTGAAGGCCGCGACGGTGCTGAACGAGGTGCCCTTCGTGTCGTCCTCCTGGAACACCAGCGTGAACCTGGTGGCGAAGCAGGAGCGTCCCACGATGAACGCGACCATCTACATGGCCGAAGAGCAGTTCATGGATACCCTCGGAGTTCACCTGCAGGCCGGACGCAACTTCGAACCCGGCGAGTACCAGCAGTTCACTGAAATGCAGCGCGCCGCCCAGAACGCCAGCATTCCCGCCCTGATCATCACGCGTGCGATGGCCGACAGGCTCTTCCCGGGCGGCAATGCCCTGGGCAAGAGCATCTACGTATGGGATGACAAGCCCTCGCAGATCGTGGGCATCGTGGATCACCTGGTGCGCCCCTCCACGTTCGAAGGTCCGGAGACGCGCGAGTATTCGATGATCTTTCCCATGCGCGTGCCTTTCAATCTCGGCGGCAACTACGTGCTGCGCACGGATCCTGCGCGACGGGCCGAGGTTCTCAAGGCCGCTGAAACTGCGCTGCGCGCCGCCGCACCGGGCCGCATCATCGTCGAGAAGCAGACGCGGACCCTGGAAGAGCTGCGCATCGAATATTTCAAGCAGCAGCGTTCCATGGCCTGGCTGCTGGGCGGGGTGATCGTGGCGCTGCTCATCGTCACCGCGCTGGGCATCGTCGGGCTCGCCAGCTTCTGGGTGCAGCAGCGCACGCGCCAGATCGGCGTGCGCCGGGCGCTGGGCGCCACGCGCGGGCAGATCCTGCGCTACTTCCAGGCCGAGAACTTCCTGCTGGCCACCGCAGGAATCGTGCTGGGCATGCTGCTGGCTTTCGGCATCAACCAGCTGCTGATGAAGAAGTATGAGCTGCCGCGGCTGCCCTGGTTTTATCTGCCTGTGGGTGCATTGGCGCTGTGGATCCTGGGCCAGCTTTCCGTGCTCTGGCCGGCCCGGCGCGCCGCCGCGGTGCCGCCCGCGGTGGCCACGCGCAGCGCCTGAGGTGAGGGAGTGACAAGCGCAGGCCGGGAGAATGACAATCGGTCGATGCGAGCCGCAGCATGCCCACAGTCCTGATCATCGACGACAACCAGGCCGTCGCAAAGGCGCTGGACGTGCTGTTCTCGCTGCACGACATCGAGACACTGCACGCGGCATCCCCTGCGACAGGATTGATGGTGTTGCAACAGAACGCGGTGGACCTGGTGATCCAGGACATGAACTTCACCGCCGACACCACTTCGGGCGCGGAGGGTGAGGACCTGTTCCGGCAGATTCGCGAGCGGCACCCCGATCTGCCGGTGATTCTTCTGACGGCGTGGACCCATCTCGGCAGCGCCGTCGAACTGGTGAAGGCCGGAGCCGCCGATTACATCGCCAAGCCCTGGGATGATCAGCGCCTGCTCACCACGGTCAACAACCTGCTCGAACTCGGTGAGGCGCGCAACGAGCTGGCGCGCCGGCGCGGCCGCGAGAAGCAGCGCCACGACGAACTGGCGGCGAAATACGATCTGCGCGGCGTCGTGTTCGCCGATCCCGCCAGCGAGCGAGTCATCGCGCTGGCCTGCCAGGTCGCACGCTCCAGCCTGCCCGTGCTGATCACCGGTCCGAATGGCGCGGGCAAGGAAAAGATCGCCGCCATCGTGCAGGCGAACTCGCAGGTCGCTTCCGGCCCTTTCGTCACACTGAACTGCGGAGCGTTGCCTTCCGAATTGATCGAGGCGGAGCTCTTTGGCGCGGAGGCAGGGGCCTACACCGGCGCCAACAAGGCGCGCGAAGGCAAGTTCGAGGCGGCCGATGGCGGCACGCTGTTCCTCGATGAAATCGGCAACCTGCCTCTGGCCGGGCAGATGAAGCTGCTGCGCGTGCTCGAGACGGGCCGCTTCGAACGGCTGGGTTCCAGCCGCGAACGGCAGGTGAGCGTACGCGTGATCAGCGCCACCAATGCCGATCTCGTCGGCATGATCCGCGAAGGCCTGTTCCGCGAGGATCTGTATTACCGGCTCAATGCCATCGAGCTGAGCGTGCCGCCATTGAGTGAGCGGCCTGGTGACATCCTGCCGCTGGCGGATCTGTTCCGTCCCGCGGACAAGCCGCTGGCCGATTCCGCCTGCGCCGCATTGCTCAGTCACGGCTGGCCGGGCAATGTGCGCGAACTGCGCAATGTCATCCAGCGGGCAGGACTGCTGTCGCGTGGCGAGCGCATCGAGGCCGGCGATCTCGCGCTGCCCGCACCCGTCCTGCGCCACGCGCCCATCGCGGAGCCCGACAAAGCGGGCATCGAAGCCGCGCTGGCGCGTGCTGGCGGCGTGGTATCGCAGGCCGCCGTCGCGCTGGGTCTTTCCAGGCAGGCGCTGTACCGACGGATGGAGCGCCACGGACTCAAGCCGCTGGCATGATGCGCCGTTCGCTCGTCGGCCGGCTGCTGTGGGGAATATTGCCGGCCATCGCCATTGCAGTCGCGCTGCCGCTGCTGCTGCTGCGCTGGGTGCACAGCCCCTGGCAGGCGGGCGCGCTGGCTGGCGCCATCGCGCTTGTCGTGGCCGCATGGCTGATCCGCGGCGCATTGAAACCGGTCAACGCGCTATTCCGTGCGCTGGCTGGCAGCGTCAATACCTACCGGGATGGCGAATACAACTTCGGTATCGGCTGGAGCGGCAGCACCGAGGACGAGCTGGGCCAGCTGGTCCGCACCCACGGTGAACTGGGCGAGGTGCTGCGTGAGCAGCGACAGGCTCTGGTGCAGCGCGAACTGCTGCTCGACACGATGATCCAGAACACGCCGGTGTCCATGCTGCTGGTGGCAGCCGGTGGTGATGGCGAGCCGCGTGTGGTTTTCTCCAACCTGGCCGCGCGCAAGCTGCTCCACAGCGGCTGGAAGATCGAAGGCCTGCGGCTGTCTGATCTGCTCATGCAGTCACCGTCCAGTCTGCGCGAAGCGCTGGAGCGCGGCGGCGACAGCCTGTTTTCAATCGATGCAGGTGGCCAGGACAGCGATGACGAAGAAACCTATCACCTGGCGCGCCGCATCTTTCTGCTCAACGGACGGCGTCACGAGCTGCTGCTGTTGCGCCGGCTCACCAGCGAACTGCGCCGCGAGGAAATGCGGGCCTGGAAAAAGGTGATCCGGGTGCTCAGCCACGAGCTCAACAATTCGCTGGCACCGGTGGCCTCACTGGCGCACTCCGGGACGGAGCTGGTGCGGCGGCGGCGTTACGAACGACTGGAAGAAATATTCGCGACCATCGAGGAACGCGCGCGCCATCTGGAGGGATTCCTGGGCGGCTATGCGCGTTTCGCCAAGCTTCCGCAGCCCCAGCTGCAGATGGTCGAATGGCGCACGTTTCTCGCCGGGCTGCGCCGCCACGTAGAGTTCGTGCCGGAGTTGCCGCCGGCAGGCTTCAGCAGCCGCGTCGATCCGGCGCAGATCGAACAGGCGCTGCTGAACCTGTTGAAGAACGCGCATGAATCCGGATCGCCGCCCGATGAAGTGACGCTGCGCCTGACACCGCTGCCGCACGCCTATCGCGTCGAGGTACTGGACCGCGGGCAGGGCATGAGCGAGCCGGTGCTGCAGAACGCACTGGTGCCGTTCTACTCGACCAAGCGCCAGGGCACCGGACTGGGCCTGGCGCTGACGCGTGAGATCGTCGAGGCCCACGGCGGAAGACTGTCGCTGGTCAACCGCCAGGGAGGCGGATTGTGCGTGGCCCTGCAATTGCCCGACAGCCCCCCATGACGCCGGATTGAGCAGAGGTGCCGCGCGCGCTACTTCAGCGCGGCGAGCGCTGCCTCACGTGCCTGCTGCAGTCGCTGCAGCTGAAAGGCATCGCCCGAGGCTTCGGCCTTTTTCTGTTGACGCCGGAACGCCGCTTCGATGTCGCTGCGCGTGGCTGAGCGCGGCACGTCGAGAATCACATGCCAATCCTGCGCGTGCGGATTGGTGGCACGTGGCAAAAGTGTAGTCGGCGGTCTGGCCGCCGGTCTGCCGGGGGGCGTGGTCTGATGCGGCAAAGGCGCACGCGGCGGTTCGGATGAATCGGGTGCTTCAGGCGGCTTGCGACGCGTGATGTCGATGCCCGGACCCATCACGCTGTTGACGAGCCAGTAACCGCCCGCGAGGCAAGCCAGGATGATGAGGATGTCGGTGATGCCCATGCCTGGACCTCGTGAACTGGTTCTAGTCTCGCAGCGTTGCGAGCCACTGTGCAATCTGTTGCTGTCGCTGCGGCGCGGGCGATTCTCCGGCCGCCTCTTCTTCGAGTCGCCGGCTGATCAATTGCGCCAGTTCCGCACGCGTGCCGGCATCGAATTCGCGCACGGCGAAGGCCACCGGATCCCCCGGATCGCGACGCAATGAAAGCTTGCGCAGCAGATTGACCGCGAAGGGACCGCAGGCGAGCACATCGAATGCCAGCGACCAGAAGGCGCGCGTCGACAGCGCCAGCGGGCCGCGTCGCCGAAACACCAGTACCAGCGCCGCGACGACAAGCAGGTAGTACAGCGTGAACTGCGCCAGCACGACTACGCCCGCCCCCAGAATCCAGCACACCGGCGCCAGCAGCAGCAGCAGCCAGAGCAACAGCTGGCAGAGGATGCCGATGGGCTTCAGCGCGCACAGCAGCCCGGCCAGGTCCGGATGTGTGGATGCGCGTTCATCCGCAACGCTCCAGGCTGCGCGAAACTGCGGCCGATGCGGCAGCAGCGGATGAGGCAGCACCACCCGGCGCGCCGAGATCCGCAGTGAAGATTCCGCCTGGAGGCGCCAGCGTTTGCCGGCGCGGATCAACAGCAGCTCGTTCTGCCACAGCAGCTGCATCGAGTCGTAGAGATAGAAGCCGATCGCGCCGATCGGCAACCACAGCTCAACGGCTGTCATCCGCCTTCTTGCCGAAGAACCTGCGGATGCCAGCCCCCAGTGCCACCACACCCGCCAGAACGAATTTCCACGCTGCAGCGAAGAAAGTGGCCAGGATCGCCCAGAATCCCTTCTTCGTCGCGATGGCCGCGGCACCGCCGAGCACCAGCGCCGCGAGGCCGTACTCGGCCACCTTGTCGCCGGGAACCCAGTCGGCGTATTTCTCGCCCTGTTTGAAGCTGTAGCCGGCCAGCACCTTTTCCAGTTCCTGCCGCGCCGCCGTGAGCTCGGCCGGATCGCCAGCCAGAACCACCGAAGTGTGGCCCCGACGGCCCAGCACCTTGGTGGAGAAATTCACATTGCGGCCACCTTCGCTTTCCAGCAGCGTGGCCCATTCCAGTCGCTTGTTCGCGGTGTTGTAGGCCGGGGGCAAAGCCCAGTCCACCACATGCATCTCGCCCCAGCCGCGGCGCTTGCGCTCCTGATTGGCCTGCTCGGTGCCCTCCTGCAGTGTCTTCAACAGCTTGGGCGCGTCGATCTTCTCATCGTCCTTCACATAGCCTTCGTCGGCGAACGACAGATAGGCCGTCCAGTGGAGATTCGCCGGCGCGACCAGTACCTCGGTGCCACCTGCGAGGTTGTGGTTGATCTCGAGGAATTTGTCGGTGTTCTTCTTATCGAGGAATACGAACCCTTCCGGCACCACCAGCTCGGAGTTGCCCGCAAGCTGCACCGTGGTAGGTCCCTTGACCCAGTCGAGCGCCGCGATCTGCCGCATGTAGGCCTGTTCGGCGGGATCCTCGGCGCGCTGCTGCTGTGCGGGCACCGCTGACTCCTGCGCGGAGCCTGCAGCGGGCACAGCTGGTGTTTGCGCGAGGGCCGGCACCGCCAGCGCCAGCATCACGGCTGCAGCCACCGCGTGACGGCTCTTCGACACGATCAGGCCTTCTTCGGAATCGCGTCGCCGGGCACCCACCAGCCATGAATCTGGCCGGCGATGCGCGTGGGCAGTCTGACCGTGGCGATGGGACCGTCCTCGATGTGCTCCGCATCGAGCACGACCAGGTCGCAACGACCATTCTGCGCCGCATACGAAGCCACGCCCATCAGATAGCCACTGCCCTCGGGCGCGTTCTTGCTCTTCGGCGCGAAGCAGGCTTCAGCCAGCGAGGCGCCTTCGGGCGCGCGATACAGCTTGGCGCTGCGCGTCTGATGATCGAAGCGCGCGTAACAGGAAGCAGGGCGCTTGCTCGGATCCTTCGGATCCGGATCGGGACAGGGCAGAAAGCCGATGCGATACGGCACGGTGTTGTAGCGGTCGTCCTGCCGCGGCAGCGCGCCGATGTGATTGGGATACAGCGTCTCGATGCTGTAGTCGGTGGGATTCTTCGTCGACACATCGGCCGACAGGCGCGTGATGTGGCTGGCGCCGCGCACCGGATCCCACTTCGAGCCATCGCGCATGGGCATAAAGGGGAAGGGATTCGACAGCGACATCTCCACATCGACGTAGAGCTTCTTGCCATCGTCGAAACCGCCCATCATGTGCGTGGCACTGCGCTCCGGTCCCTTGATCCACTTGACGTCCTTGCCATCGCCACCGCGGCGGAAATAGCCGAAGTAAGTCGGCTGGCCGGGATACCAGGACCAGTGGATGCCGCCCTTCTCGATCTGCGCCTGGTCGAAGGCCAGCGGAATCACGTACAGCACCACGAAGTTCTCGGTGACCTGGAAGTCATGCAGCATGCCCACATAGGGCACGTTGACCCAGGCCTCCCACACCTTCTTGCCAGTTGGTGTGTACTCAAACACGTTCACGTCGGTGGTGTTGAAGCCCTTGGCTTCGTAACCGAAGGCCAGCATGTTGCCGGTGCGCGAGCAGGTCTTCGGATGCGCCGTGAAGGTCTTGCTCTTGAGCTGCCCGTTGAAGGTGTACACCGGATCGAGCGTGGCCAGCGTGTTCAGGTCCATTGCGGCCGGCGGGCTGTCTTCCTTCAGCGCGAGCAGCTTGCCGTTGTGATGATAGATGTGCGTGTTGTGCGTGCCGCGGCTCAGCCCCTTCACGGATGGATCATCCATGTACGGGTTGCGGTACATGGGGAAGAGGATCTTGCCGGCCTTCTCCTGCGCGAGATAGCGCTGATTGCGCACGAAGCGGGTGCGCAGATTCACGCGACCGTTCTCGAAGCGGAACATGGTCACATGCCCTTCGCCATCGAAGGGGATGTTGCCGGCGCGCAGCGGATACTGCGCATCTGGTCCCACGCGATAGAAGGCGCCGTTCAGGTCCGCGGGGATCTTGCCCTCGACTTCGCAGTCGGTGATGTCGATCTCGGCGCGGAACAGCTGCGGTCCGCGGCCGATGGGCTGCGCATAACGCTCGGATATGTCGCTGCCGCGTGGCGCGCCCGTAGCGGCGGCTCCCGTGGGTGCCGGCACCGGTGCCTGTTGCGCAGTAGCGGCCGCAGCCATCAGCGTGGCGCCCGCGCCAGCGGCAGCGCCCAATGCTCCGCCCATGAACTGGCGCCGGTCGACGCCGGTGACGGGTTCGCTGCTGTGGATGTCGGATTCATCGGTCTGCATATCGGCCATGACGTCCCCCGGAATTCTCGATGTGGCTGTGACCGATTGTAGCCCAGGCGGCGCCAGGCGACCCTCGCGAGCCGGAACAGCGGACTACCGCCAGGCGCCGATAATCGCGCCCATGACCGCGAAGATCACCACCTGATAGCCGGTGTTGATCAGCCACAGCTTGAAGGACTGCTGCTCGAACAAATAGATCACGCCCAATGACGTGGCGACGAAGAACAGCGCACTGAACAACCCGGTATGCAGCCCGGCATGCCAGCCCGCATGCGGTCCGATGAGCATGGCAATGGCAATGGCCACCAGCAGGTTCAGCACCGCCGTGCCGCCGAAGGTGAGCAGCATGTTGGCCTGGGCCCCCTTTTCCTTGGTCATGCCCGTGGCCTGCATCCAGGGTTTCTGGAACAGCGGTCCGTACCACAGTGAGCCGATGACGAAGGTGGAGACCACGGCGACGGCCACCGCAAGCCAGTTGATGTCACTGAAGTGATGCATGACAACTCCCGTCTTTAATTGTTATGGAGAAGCAGGCGAACCCAAAGCAGTTTACGCGATATATGCGGCGGTCTATTCGTCCATCATCCCGGCAGCCGCGACAGGTCGGCGATGCCCCCGAACAGCTGCTGCAGTGCATTCAGCATGGCGAGCCGGTTGGCGCGCAGGGCCGGGTCCGGATCCATCACCATCACCTGGTCGAAGAAGGCATCGACGGCGGGGCGCAGCTGCGCCAGTTCCGTAAACGCGGCTGCATAGTCGCCACCAGCGATGTGGCCGGGCACGCTGTGATTCACGCCCTGCAGAGCCGCGAACAGATCGCGCTCCGCGGGCAGCGACAGTTTCGACGCGTCGACGGTGGTACTCACGGCCGCACCACCGGCAGATTTCTTCAGCAGATTGCCGATGCGCTTGTTGGCGGCGGTGAGACTGGCGGCTTCCGGCAGCTGCAGGAAGCCCAGCAGCGCGCGCAGCCGTGCGTCGAAATCCAGTGGCGAGCGCGGACGGGTGGCGATTACCGCATCGCAGGCCTCGGGGGTGATGCCGGCAACAGGTGCGCCTCCATCCGGTGGCTCCAGCCAGGCATTGCGCTGCCGTTCCATCAGGTAGTCATACACCTGCGTCGCGATCACATCGCGCGGCGCCAGCGGTTTGCCGCCTGCGGACGACGGTGCTTCAAACACCGTGTGCGCGCGCAGCGATTCTTCGATCAGATCCACCACATCCAATGGCAGCGCACGTTCAAAGATCATGCGGTTGATGCCGATGGCCGCACGCCGCAGCGCGAATGGATCCTTGGTGCCAGTGGGTTTCTGCCCGATGGCGAAGATGCCGGTGAGTGTGTCGAGCTTGTCCGCCAATGCTACGGCCAGACCCGTCTTCGACGCCGGCAAGGCGTCGCCCGCACCGCGCGGCTGATAGTGCTCGGCGATGGCGCTGGCGACCTCGGCGTTCTCGCCGTCGGCCGTGGCGTAGTAGCGACCCATGAGTCCCTGCAGCTCCGGGAACTCGCCCACCAGATTCGTGACCAGATCGCACTTGGCCAGCGTTGCCGCGCGCGCGGCCAGCGCCGCATCACCACCGATGCGTGCCGCGATATGCTGCGCCAGCTTGCTCACGCGGCGCACCTTGTCGCCGATCGATCCCAGCTGCGCCTGGAATGTCACGGCATCCAGCGCAGCGAGTCGCGACGCCAGAGGTGTCTTGCGATCCTGCTCCCAGAAGAACGCGGCGTCGGAAAGTCGCGGTCGTACCACCCGCTCGTTGCCGGAGCGCACCACGTCCATGTCGGCGCTGTCGACATTGCTGTGCGTGATGAACAGCGGCAGCAGCCGACCGTCGGCGCCTTCGACGGGGAAGTAACGCTGATGATCCTGCAGCACGGAAATCAGCAGTTCGCGCGGCAGCGCCAGGAATCGTTCTTCGAATCGACCAGCCAGCGATACCGGCCACTCGTTCAGTGCGGTGACCTCGTCCAGCAGTTCGGCAGAGATCAGCGCTTTGCCACCGTGTTCCACGGCCAGCTGCATGGCACCGGCACGGATACGCTCGCGTCGCGCGGCGAAATCCGCGAGCACGCGGCCGCGCTTTTCCAGCGTCTTTTCGTACGCAGCGGGCGAGCCGATACGCAGGGCCTTGACCGCATGGAAGCGATGACCACGTGTTTCATTGCCCGCCGTTGCATCGAGAATGGTGGCGGGGATGACTTCACTTCCGAGCAGCAGCACCAGCCAATGCACCGGTCGCACGAACTGCGCTTCGCCCGCGCCCCAGCGCATGCGCTTGGGTATGGGCAATGCGTCGAGCGCTTCGCTGACGAAAGTCGGCAGCAACGCGCTGGCTGCGGCGCCAGGCTTCACGCCGCTGAATGACAGGCATTCATTTCCCTTCGGATCCGTCTCGCGACTCAGCTCTTCCAGCGCAACCCCACAGCTCTGCGCGAAAGCCTGCGCGGCTCGCGTCGGCGCGCCGGCCTTGTCGAAGGCGGCCGCGACCGGCGGACCACGACGCTGGATCTTCTGATCCGGCGCCTGCAGCGCGAGCCGCTTCACGCGCACCGCCAGACGTCGCGGTGTGGCGAAGGCTTCGATCTTGCCATGTGCAAGGCCGGCAGCATCGATGCGTGAGACAAGTCCATCGCGAAATGCTTCCGACAGCGCCAGCAATGCTTTCGGCGGCAGCTCTTCGGTGCCCAGTTCCACCAGGAAATCGGCGCGATCGCTCATGCGCTCACCGTGCCGGCGGCATGCGCGCCCGCCGATGCGGTCGCCTCTGCAATCAACACGCGCGGACCCGCCGCCAGCATCGGGAAGCCCAGCGCCTCGCGACTGGCGTAGTAGCTCTGTGCCACGCCGCGTGCCAGTGTGCGCACGCGCAGGATGTAGCGCTGCCGCTCGGTGACAGAGATCGCGCGCCGCGCATCCAGCAGATTGAAGGTGTGCGAGGCCTTCAGCACCTGCTCGTAGGCCGGCAGCGCCAGCTTCGCGGCCAGCAGATCGTTGCAGGCTTTCTCGTGTTCATCGAAATGCCGCAACAGCACGGCCACATCTGCATGTTCGAAGTTGTACGCCGACTGCTCCACCTCATTCTGGTGGAACACATCGCCATAGGTCACGCGTCCCAGCGGGCCGTCGGTCCAGGTCAGGTCGAACATGCTCTCGACGCCCTGCAGGTACATCGCGAGACGTTCGAGTCCATAGGTGATCTCTCCGGTCACCGGCCGGCAGTCCAGACCACCCACCTGCTGGAAGTAGGTGAATTGCGTGACTTCCATGCCGTTGAGCCACACCTCCCAGCCCAGGCCCCACGCGCCCAGAGTGGGTGACTCCCAGTTGTCTTCGACGAAACGCAGGTCATGCACCAGCGGATCAAAACCGATGTGCACCAGGGAGCCGATGTACAGATCGAGGATGTCCTTCGGTGAAGGCTTGATCACCACCTGAAACTGGTAATAGTGCTGGCCGCGGAATGGGTTCTCTCCATAGCGACCATCGGTGGGCCGGCGCGAGGGCTGCACATAGGCCGCGCTCCAGGGCTCGGGACCGATGGCACGCAGGAAGGTGGCGGTGTGAAAAGTGCCGGCGCCCACCTCCATGTCATGCGGCTGCAGCAGCACGCAGCCCTGGGCTGCCCAGTACTGCTGCAATGCGAGGATCAGATCCTGGAAGGTGGCCGGCTTTTTGCCGATTTTTCGAGACGCCATAGGGTGTTAGCTGCGCAGGACGGGTCAAGGAGCGCCGGAGTATATCGGCTCGCAAACGGTGCGCGCCGCCCGCCAAAAACTCAGCAAATCGCACCATGCTGATGCGGTGGGAGACACTCCGCCCTAGAATAGTGCGCATGCGGAATGAACACGCCCCGGTTTTCCGCTAACCCATTGATTATAAAGCTCTGTGCGTTTGGCACAGGGCCTGCAACGAACCGGGGCCAGCCGTCCAAGAACTATCAATCGGAGGAGCCATGACTACGCCCAGCGACGTCCTGAAGATCATTAAAGAGAAGGAGGTCAAGTACGTCGACTTTCGTTTCTGTGACACCCGCGGCAAGGAACAGCATGTCAGCGTGCCCGCCAAGGTCATCAAGGAGGACATCTTCACCGAAGGCAAGATGTTCGACGGCTCCTCGATCGCCGGCTGGAAGGGCATCAACGAGTCCGACATGATCCTGATGCCGGATGCGAACACGGCCATCCTCGATCCCTTCTTCGAAGAGACCACGCTCAACCTCCGCTGCAACATCATCGAGCCTGCGACCATGCAGGGTTACGAGCGCGATCCGCGTTCGCTCGGTCTGCGCGCTGAGGCGTACCTGAAGTCAACGGGCATCGCGGACGGCGCGCTGTTCGGTCCCGAGAACGAGTTCTTCATTTTCGACGATGTGAAGTGGCACAGCGCCATCAACAGCACGGGCTACACCATCGAGTCGTACACCGGCGCGTGGAATTCCAACACGGCGTTCGCTGATCGTCCCAACCTCGGACATCGTCCGGGTCTGAAGGGCGGCTATTTCCCGGTGCCGCCGGTGGATGCCTACCAGGACATCCGCAGCGCCATGTGTAATGCGCTGGAAGAAATGGGCCTGGTGGTCGAAGTGCACCATCATGAAGTGGCCACGGGTGGTCAGTGCGAAATCGGCGTTGGCGCCGGCAGCCTGGTCAAGAAGGCCGATGAGGTGCTGATCCTCAAGTACGTGATCCAGAACGTGGCGCACCAGTACGGCAAGACGGCGACCTTCATGCCGAAGCCGCTGGTGGGCGACAACGGTTCGGGCATGCATGTGCACCAGTCGCTGCAGAAGGCTGGCACCGCGCTGTTCGCCGGCGACAAGTACGGCGGATTGTCGGAGACCGCGCTGTTCTACATCGGCGGCATCATCAAGCACGCCAAGGCCATCAACGCGTTCACGAACCCAGGCACCAACAGCTACAAGCGTCTGGTGCCGGGCTTCGAAGCGCCGGTGATGCTGGCGTACTCGGCGCGCAATCGTTCGGCGTCGATCCGCATTCCCTGGGTGTCGAACCCCAAGGCGCGTCGCATCGAAGTGCGTTTCCCCGATTCGTCGGCGAATCCGTACTTCGCCTTCGCCGCGATGATGATGGCCGGCCTCGACGGCATCCAGAACAAGATCCATCCCGGCGATCCGGCCGACAAGGATCTGTACGACCTGGAGCCGGAGGAGGAGAAGCACATTCCGCAGGTGTGCCATTCGCTGGACATGGCACTGGAGCATCTCGACAAGGACCGCGAGTTCCTGACGCGTGGAGGCGTGTTCACCAACGACGTGATCGATGCCTACATCGGCCTGAAGCTGCAGGAAGTCACGCGTTATCGCATGAGCACGCATCCGGTCGAGATGGACATGTATTACAGCCTGTAAGGGCTTGCTGGAGCGTCTCCGGCGCGACTTTATGTCGCGCTGGAGGCGAGTTCTTGAATCGACGGGAAATGGGTCTATGCTGATTGTCGATGCGCAAACTGACCGCCCTCCTGTCGATCTGTCTGGCGTTGTCCGCCAGCGCCGCCGAACTGTGGCGGTGGAAGGATGCGGACGGCGTGATGCACTACTCCGACCAGCCCGTGCAGGGCGCGGAGCGCATCGATGTGCAGATGACGCAGAAATCCACCGGTGCGATACCGGCGCGGTCACCCCAGGTCACAGAGGGCCGCCCGAACGTATCGGAACCCGAGTCGGTAAGGTACACACGCTGCGCCATATCCAGTCCGACGGACCAGCAGGTATTCAATACCGTCACTGCGGTGAACGCGAGCGTCGACATCCAGCCGGGATTGCAGCCCGACCACAAGCTGCAGGTATTTTTCAATGGCAGCGCCCTTGCGGATTGGCCTGCCACACAGATCGCCTACACACTGATGAATCTGTACCGCGGCAGCTATACGCT